>Ga0206103_100014_pt1 | contig 358353 bp, 454 predicted proteins | sample 1B5Ametagenome_FD_148638 | JGI IMG/M metagenome (GOLD analysis project Ga0206103, IMG submission 148638) | Enriched microbial communities from leaf-cutter ant dump, University of Wisconsin, Madison, United States - 1B5A | ecosystem: Environmental > Terrestrial > Nest > Insects nest > Nest dump... | reverse complement strand
CTGTGGAACCTGTGGAACCTGTGGAACCTGTGGAACCTGTGGAACCTGTGGAACCTGTGGAACCTGTGGAACCTGTGGAACCTGTGGAACCTGTGGAACCTGTGGAACCTGTGGAACCTGTGGAGGGTATTGATAATTAACGTGCGCCGGTTGCGGTTGCGGTTGCGGTTGCGGTTGCGGTAAATCAAACCTCGGCTTGGGAACGCCAACCGAAAAGTCTTGAAATGGATCGAACTCTGGCATTCATCACCAACTCAACTCGTCGCCAGTTTGGTCGTTATAGCAGACATCCGCCTGGCATCTCAAATAGGGAACACCAGGAGAAGGAGTAATTTCTTCGAACTTTATCTGCCAACCGTATATACCAAAGTCTTCAGTACATTGAGTGTCTTCGGGGTAGGTGAAAAACGCGACCTTAATAGCGTCTACCTCCACCTTTGCTGCAACCGGCGAAGGTTTGCAGCTAGAAGAACCACTGGTAAAGAATGTTATGGTGTCGCCTTCTAAAACTGGGGAGAACTCATTAAAGTTCGCGTTTCCGTCTTCAATCATCTTAGAAACATCATCATCTGATATCTGGGTGATAACCACCTTGTCACCATCTGACGAAGGAACACTTTTCCCAGGAATCTCATCAGTGCTAGAAGAACATGCAGACAAAGATAACAACAGCCCTGCTACGGCAAACAGTTTTAAAAAGCTCTTCACCTTATTTCCTCCCCGTAGACCCAAAGCCTCCTGTGCCGCGTGATGTTTCATCTAAAGAATCAACTTCGTAGAAAAGAACAGAGTCATAGTTTTGAACAACTAGTTGGGCAATTCTGTCACCAACCGATATCCTGAATTCTTCATCAGAAGAGTTGAACAGAATAACTTTTATCTCTCCACGGTAACCAGAATCGATAGTGCCCGGAGTGTTAAGTACGGTAACGCCGTGTTTTGCAGCCAACCCGCTTCTGGGATGAATCAGCCCGACTTTCCCTTTGGGCAAAGCGATGGCTATTCCAGTGCCAACCAAAGCCTTCTGATATGGAGCTAACGTCAATTCCTCTACAGAATAAAGATCTGCGCCTGCATCACCATCGGTAGCAAAAGCAGGAACAACTGCATTGGGATGCAATTTGGCAAGGTTGATGGTCGTGTCATAATGCCTTCCCGGAATGAAGAAATCGCCCTCGATAAGCTTTCTCGAAACCAAATCGGAAACTATCCTTTCGGAAAGGTCGCGGTGATCGGAAACACCGGACTCTTCCAAAATAGTACCAACTCGATTCCACGCTAACATAGCATTTTTGCCAGTCAATTCCTTTTTACTAGACATCTTCAAGACCCTTCGTTTATCGGACAAGACTACCATTACCAATTCAAGAAAACATCCTTTTAACAAGAAAAAGCGGGATGCTTTATATCGCATCCCGCTCTTCCTTATACTTCGAACAAGGTGTCCATATTGAAACCCGCCGCTGCGATAGTTTCGTTCAAAACATCACGCTGAAAAACGGCTTTTGGCTGGAACAACAGTTTCATATGAGCTTCCTCTGGCGTCTTGTCCGCCTTCTTGTTGTTACAAGGCATGCAAGCCGCAATGGTGTTCATCCACGTGTTCCTACCACCTCTCGACTGAGGATTGATGTGATCAACAGTAGAACCGTGTTTTCCGCAGTATGCACAGGTGAAATTGTCCCTCTGCAACATTCTACGTCTACTCCACCTCAACTCTTTGTTTGAGTATGGAGCTTTAACCATTCTCGTAAAACGCACAACCTTTGGAGCGTTGAACTCAATCGAGCTTGTCCTGATAATTTCATCAGAAGCTTTGACGATTTCAGCGCGTTCTTTTGCTATGTACATCAAAGCACGGCGTAAGGGAACCACGCCGAGAGGTTCATAGCTTGCGTTCAAAACTACAACATTGGACATGGTAATCAACCTCCTTATTACGCCTAGTTGCTTTCTTCTCTTAAATTGTAAACCTCACAGTGGATGAAGAATTCTCTCGATATCTATTGACTTATTCATCAATAGATAGTCGTATAAATATTTGGTCGGGATGAGGTGATTTGAACACCCGATCTCGATTCCCCCAGAATCGCGCTTTAGCCAAACTAAGCTACACCCCGTTTCGATGAGCAATCAGTCGGGATAGCGGGATTTGAACCCACGGCCTCCGCGTCCCGAACGCGGCGCTCTAGCCAAACTGAGCTATATCCCGTTCTGGGCTTGGTAATACCAATCCCAAATTTCTTGAGATACATCCAATTGCTCATCAGAACATGAATAACCATATTCGCTAACGATATATCCCACTTTTTGCATTGCCATGCAATCGGCTATCCACTCCTGATCGTTATCAAACGAACCGAGATACTTAGGAAGAAACGCCGTGATTCCCATTCTGTTTACCACGACATGCGCCAATTCATGTGCAACCAAACCATTGATAAAATGGTCGCTTTCATTAGAAATGATCGAGAGAATTTCAATGTTGCTCGGGTTAGATGACATAACGCAACCATAGTTGTTGATATCTCCACATGGGAGTTCGGCAATCTCTATCGTGACGCTATCATCAGCGCCCAGATCTTCTAAAGCGGAATACAATCTTGTTTCAAAATCCGCGTTTGCGTCCATCAATAAATCAGAATTATTAAAGTAATAATCTTGCTTGCTCACTTCATAACGCGAGAACTGAAAATTAACAAGAAAGCCCATCATAAATAACGAAATCACGGCGAAGCTGGACAACAACATGGCGGCTGCCCCATTACTTAATTCTTTATTCCACATTTCATAGTCTCATTTCTTTCGTGCCGCTTGGGAGAATCGAACTCACGACCTCTTCTTTACCATAGAAGTGCTCTGCCAACTGAGCTAAAACGGCATGAGGTATTGGAAACCAATACCCAGCATATCAATTCGACATAAACCAAACCCTCGGTGTACCTCCGGACTGCTTTTGGTATAGGATGCGCTTTCTTCAATTCAAGAACCGCTCTCTTCACGGGAGCAGTAACCCGCAGTCAAAGTCTATGGCTGCCCGTCCCTCCAAAATGGCGGGATCTGCATTCTGACGATGGCAGCCTACCGTCATTCCAGCGAGCCACCTGAGAGAATCGAACTCTCGACCTTTTCATTACGAGTGAAGCGCTCTACCAACTGAGCTAAGGCGGCATAGTGTCGATTTTGGTAATCCGGACGGACACAATTACCGGGGTTCAAGGAAGTAATCCTTACGATTTCTAAGTGGCAGGGAAGTCCCAAAAGAACTCTTTCGTCACAGAACTACTCAGGCGATCAACCCTTTGGCTCTTGTTTGAGGTGTGTTCAAGGAGTATCGGGTGTGGACGCCGATACAAGATCCACATCATCTTCCCTGTGCCCCCAGAGGGATTCGAACCCCCGACCTACAGTACCGGAAACTGCCGCTCTAATCCTCTGAGCTATGAAGGCAAAACTGTCATTCCCTAGGAAGTCGATACTCGCTAATGAGTTCATCCATGCAATCCGAGAACCAGAAAATGAAATCATCCGTTGTCAAGTAACCTGCATAAGCATCTCCGGTTACATTTGTACGGCGTACAACGAAATCGCTTTTTGGTATGATTTCTTCAGGCGTGCCGATTGTCAACGACATACTATCGCCTCTAAACCTGAAATAGAAATCAAAAACACCAAGGTACGTTCCGTAAGCCTGAAACGGAACAACGCCGCCTGCCGACCCAAAGACAAGAGAGGGATATTTTGGTTCCAAAATATCACGAGCAGCTTGAAGACTTGTTCCCAAATGCAACTCGACCCAACCTTTCTTGTTTTCTCTGAGCCTCCTGTCGGATTCGAACCGACGACCCTCGCTTTACAAGAGCGATGCTCTGGCCAACTGAGCTAAGAAGGCAAAGCGCAAACGCTGTTATACGTGAGCGCCGTATTAAGTTAAAGATAGTGAACAGAAGTTCTTACCACCCTATTCACTGATATTTCTATTACCGCACTTTCAGAACGGCACATTTCACAACAGCCTTCGACCGTTGTTGTTAATAAGCATTCTACCATATCGGAATCAGAACATACAACCCCTGATTCTTCCAAAACGGCGACTGCCCATTCTCTCAACAAAACACTAGAATTCATTATCGTTTCCTTTCCGCTCAACGATCCCGTACCGTGAAGAAAGGAAGTGCTTGCTTCAAGAAGTGCCTCCGAAGGGAATCGAACCCCCAACCTATCGCTTAGGACGCGCTTGCTCTATCCGTTGAGCTACGAAGGCAAATTTTGTACCGGCGTGTTTCCCAGAATCCATCAAAGCGTGCGCACACTTATCTGGAACGTCATCTACTGCGATGCCGGTATCTTAGCTTGTCACCTAATGACTGGTCTAGCTTGGTGTGTAACGTTCATACTAAGCGCCTCGATTATCGCACGCCTGAAGGGACTCGAACCCCCAACCTTCTGATCCGTAGTCAGATGCTCTATCCGTTGAGCTACAGGCGCAAGTAGGTGCTTAGCAATTTGAGTCATTATGGATAACTTAGCACCATCAGTATCCGACTTATAATGCCGTATTCCCTCAGTCCATATGATGTGCTCGGCACCAAAAGACCTTTGAGCAGGATTACGGCGAGAGCGAATGACGGGATTCGAACCCGCGACATCAGCCTTGGCAAGGCTGCACTCTAGCCAACTGAGTTACATTCGCGAAAGATATTAATTTATATTGTGGAACTGGCCGGGTTCGAACCGACAACCCCTAGAAACGTTGCGCCGCTCCTTGCTCTTCCCGCCGACTTCATAAGAAGTCTGTCGCTTTTGAGCTACAGTCCCAGATATCGGAAGCTGGAAGCTTTCCATATGTAATTACCAGCTTACCGAATTCTATCACGCTTGTCCAGTAACAGAGGCGTAATAGTCGTAATAGTTTAACGTCGTTATCCTGACGCATTTACTTCACTTTTACTCATCGTCGCAATTGTGACAGGGTAAATGAACCCGATTCCGTTTACTGGACGGAAATTTTGGCGTATCGGCACCCGAATGGGCGGATGCTGTCCTATTTGAGGACTCCACTCAAGCCAAAGGCTTTCGATACACAGTGAGGATGACGGGAATTGAACCCGTACAATCAGCTTTTAAAGCCGAAGTTCTACCATTGAACTACATCCACATATTGTGAGTGCCGAATTCAGTCTCACACCCAGGCCCGCTGAGTCCTGTTTCGGGTTTAGGATGCGCACCCACTCAACACCCGCAGAGCCGATACTTTACACTGGTATTCAACCAGAGGCGTATCAGTACCCGTACCGTAACGTCCGTACTACGCAGAGGGGATGACGGGAATCGAACCCGCGTAATCAGTTTGGAAGACTGAGGCTCTACCATTGAGCTACATCCCCAGGGGTTTGGAAACTTAGGTCGGAACCATATTTCCGTGGAAGTTTATCGCTCGGTACTTCCTCTGCGCCTAACATGCCGTCGAGCAGCCCACTCATTCTCCGACAATCCGCAACCGCCCATAACGAAGTTTCCTTCGTCGTCCCTCCGGACTTCTCTTTCGAGACTACTAACGTAATGTCGGGCTGTACTTGACCCCACGTTAGCGTAGAGAGGGGATGACGGGAATCGAACCCGCGCTATCAGCATGGCAAGCTGAAGTTCTACCATTGAACTACATCCCCAGATGTATATAAATGAGAGCAGTGGACGAGACTTGAACTCGCAACATTCGACTTGGAAGGACGACGCTCTACCAATTGAGCTACCACTGCGTAATTCCTACTGCACAAGACCCAAACTAATGTTTGGTTACTCGCGCTGTAAGAATCAATGAACACTCGATGTATCATCTTCACGTTTGACTCTAGAATTCTCGCGTAAGACTCGCATCTCAGCCTCGGAGCACGCCCATTGCTGGGTCGCGGTAGGTGTTCGCTACCATCGTACAAGATACGGGACTTGAACCCGAAGCGGACTATACATAGTTAATCCAAGTGAACTACGGAATCGAACCGTATTTCAACACCACTTAACCGAACTATCTTGCGTGGAGACTAGGGGAATCGAACCCCTGACATCCTGCTTGCAAAGCAGACGCTCTACCAACTGAGCTAAGTCCCCATTGCCCGCTACAGCAGGTTTGCAACCCTACTGATGAAAAATGGTAGATAACCGCGAGCGAGTTACCATCCTGTGCCAATCCCGTAGGAGGGCACCCAACAAAGGTAAACATCCGTCAAACCCATCAGGAATACCAATCCCGCCCCGGAGCCGACCGGAGGACGTTTAAGTACATGAGTTGGTAAATCTCATGCTTGTTTACCGCGACCCCAACGGGACTTGAACCCGCGACCTTCGCCGTGACAGGGCGACACTCTAACCAACTGAGCTATAGGGCCAACTTACCGGTTACCCGGCGTGAATCATATCTTTACGACTACCTGCATACGATTCTTTCAACTTTGGTAGTAAATCTCTGTGGAGTTGTTTCACCATCATACACAACGATATATGGTTTTGTCAAATTTTATCCCAAACGAATATGGGAAAATCCAATGCAGAGCGCGGGGTGGAACATCCCACTCTAAAGCGGGAAAAGCGAACCAAGAGGACGCAGAGGAACATCCCGTAACCGGGAAAGGTGACCGCAATCACCAGTGATCGTGACTGGACTCGAACCAGCGACCCCCACCGTGTCAAGGTGATGCGCTACCAACTGCGCCACACGATCAGAATAATTGACTTGCAATACCGTACCCCTTGTGGGGCTTGAACCCACGACCTTCACGTTATAAGCGTGCTGCTCTCACCAACCGAGCTAAAGGGGCATATACTTTGTTGAATTATTATCTGACTTCCGCCTGATATGAATATCATAACACACGATATAGATTGAAGTCAAATCGAGGTGGCGGCGGGATTTGAACCCGCGACTTTACAGTTTTGCAGACTGTTTCCTTGGGCCGCTCGGACACGCCACCATATATCACCCAACATAAAGTTGGGTTCGTACCCCCGGAGAATTTCGAAATCTCGACCCGAAGCTTAAAAGGCTCCTGCTCTTCCTCTGAGCTACGGGGGCAAAGTTTCAATGGAAGACAGGAATCGAATCTGCTCTCACACACAGGCGTGTGCAGCACTACCACTATGCTACTTTCCATCAAGGAATTCTTTCGAACACCTTATCGGCAAGCCGGAATCGAACCGCTTTTCTTTTCTATGATTAACACCAGCGCCACACCACAACTACATAAAGCAATCAAGGTGCTTTATTCAACCGTCATAAGCTTTTGCGTATTCGCGCGAACTATACGCTACTCACATATTTTTGTTGAATATTTGCGTGGCTCCTACCGGCATCGATCCGGTGACCTTTCGATTTTCAGTCGAACGCTCTACCAACTGAGCTAAAGAGCCATTCGGCGGAAATATCCGCCCGGTATAAATACCGTACCTCTCACATATAAGAACGGAGAGTGAAGAGATTTTAGGAACGCATAGCGTAACCACCCAGCCTCTTAGCAGCCTGTGATGCGGAACGAAATCCGTCAAAACGAGTAACCATTTTAACTTCTCCATTCTTATCACGTACCGGCAAAGCAAGTTGCTTGCCGTTGATGTCAGTAACTTTCCAGTTATGAACATCCTTGTAAGTGAACTTCCTCATGTTCACCCCCTCTCTGTCAACCAGAGAGGGCTTTAGGTGGAGTTGAACATTTCTTTCAACCTTTCATGGACGCGGAAAAGCGGTGGGTCGCTACCCTGTAGGCGATTTAGTGGTTGAGTTCGCTTCTCTTTCCTGCACCGTGCCCTCACCCGGATTTGAACCGGGACGACCTTATAATGGTCACTACGGTCTGAGCGTAGCGTGTCTGCCAATTTCACCATAAGGGCATTTCTTCTATCAACCTGTAAGCCGGGTTTTGTCATTTAAGACTGCCATCTATCTAAGCCGCCTACCCGTCCGTCAAAGGCGATCCACAACCTCGGGACTGCTTGGCGTTGCATGAATTGACCTGCATCCTGCTTTTTAAGTTGGACTTAGTGGGTCTTGAACGAAACGGAAAGTCTCTCCCACACGGTTTTTGGATCTCATGCCCGGACTTTCCTAAAGGCTCGCGCCTCTCAGCAGTCCAGTTGATTGAAGTTTACGTGCCCTGTGCGGAATTGAACCGCTCGCGTCCATTTTTAAGCAGAGGCTCTAGAGCTACTTAAATTGCGGTAACGATCCGCGCTACACCATCAGGGCGAAATCTTTGGAAAGATGATGATTCTTTCAGTATAAATACGTATTCTAGAAGGGACTCGAACCCTCATCATGGTCACCCCGACCATTGCTCCTACCGATTAAGCTACTAGAATTACCCCGGCGCTATTGTTCTCCGGAAATGCCCGCCCAGAACCATTCGAGACTCACTATAGTTATTGCCGATAAGAGGTTCATATCTTGCGGACGTTAATTGCGCACACGGTAGATACTCAGAAGGCTATAACTTCTATTTCACCTGGACTTTCACCATGAAAACTCCGTATGTGCGGCGTACCCCCATTCGGACTTGAACCGAAGACCCACCGCTTAAGAGGCGGTTGCTCTAACCAACTGAGCTATAGAGGCGTGATGATTATATTTGTGCCCTCAGAGGGATTCGAACCCCCGACACACCGGGTAGAAGCCGGTTGCTCTATCCACTGAGCTATGAAGGCGTTTGTGGGACGTTTCAAGCCTGCCCTAGCAACCGAAGTTGCGCCCACGGTTAGCGCGGTGTCCCTCTACCGCCGTGTATATATCGGGTAGTGCCCCCAGAGAGATTCGAACTCCCGACATCTTCGGTGTAAACGAAGCGCTCTGACCAACTGAGCTATAGGGGCATGGTGCCTTCAGAGAGATTCGAACTCTCAACCTTTTCATTCGTAGTGAAGTGCTCTATCCGTTGAGCTACAAAGGCAATCGGGAAGTTGCTGGATTAAATTCCATAGCCAGCCTGTACCTCCGAATAATCGCAGTCCTTCCTTCTGCTTTATTATTCAGTTTTCCTTTTCTGGAAGTATCCGGTCAGATTTCTCTGCCCGGATCGTGACACGGACGGGATTCGAACCCGCACCTTCCACCTTGAAAGGGTGGCGAACTGACCATTATTACGACCGTGCCATGTGTCCCACTTTCACGATGCAGCCTTGAACAGGCGGGGACATGCACCCAAGTAGTCACTATCGGATTTGAACCGATGACCTTTTCGTTATCAGCGAAACGCTCTAACCAACTGAGCTAAGCGACTGTAAGTATCTCTGTGGAATTACCAATAACTATACTATAGCGGTAATTCTACAGGATGTCAAATTTGAGTTACAGAGGCGGGGTTTGAACCACTTATGCGCGTAAGAAAGCATCCTGGGTATGAACCAGGCGAGATACCGAACTTCTCCGCTCTGCCATAAAATCAATTTGGTGGGGATAGAAGGAATCGAACCTTCGACCTTTACATTATCAGTGTAACACTCTAACCGACTGAGCTATATCCCCAAAATAAAAGAGTGGAGTCTAGGGGAATCGAACCCCTGACATCCTGCTTGCAAAGCAGGCGCTCTACCAACTGAGCTAAGACCCCATGACAGTTATCGTTGCGGAGGGCGGATTTGAACCGCCGATCTTTAGGTTATGAGCCTAATGGGATACCGAGCTTCCCCACTCCGCTATGTATGTTATCAGTGTAACATAAAATTAATGACCTTGTGGTGATATTCGATTATCACGTTCTCGCAAGAACCTTTGCCATCGCACAATTGAGAAGTTGATATCACGACCTCTCGCATCGTCGGATTGTACACTCTGACGATAGTCATTTGTGCCCCCAGAGAGATTCGAACTCCCGACATCTTCGGTGTAAACGAAGCGCTCTGACCAACTGAGCTATAGGGGCGGACATTGGTGCCTTTCGCCTCAGTAGAGCACCTACCAGCGAGATCTTCTGAGGAAGTCTGTACAGTTCTCGCCGTAGTTATCTACCTATCTTCAACAGGAAATCATCCTATCTATTTTCGGTATCGTGACCCCAGCGGGATTCGAACCCGCGCTAACACCGTGAAAGGGTGCCGTCCTAGGCCACTAAACGATGGGGCCGTCACGTTATGTTTTAAGTTGTTTGAACTAATGTAGTTTCTTTTACATGAAAAGTCAAGACCATCACAGCCTTCGAAGCTTGCGTAGCGCATACTGTGAAAGTCTCGTGACCCCAACGGGATTCGAACCCGTGTGACAACCGTGAGAGGGTTGCATCCTAAACCACTAGATGATGGGGCCAAGTTCTAGGCTTAGTGTGACTAACCTAGAATTGAAAAGCAATCGAAGTAGAACCCCGAAGCTCTTCATCCATATGTCAGCAGCCAACGACAATTGACTTCACACTGCTGTCCCTGAGTTTGGACGGGTTATAACTCAGAGAGATAATCTACCGTTGTCGCGGTTCCCGTATAACCATGAAGGTTACGTCGCCGTAGGTGGATTTGAACCACCGACCACTGGAGTATGAAGCCAGCGCTCTGCCAGACTGAGCTATACGGCGTTAATGGTTGACGACTAATATTGCAGCCACCGTCAACCCAGCTAGTTCACCATGATATAGCACAAATGCAACCGTCTCTGCAAAAGACGATTTCATGGCTCTCTGCGTACCCCTCAAGAGACTCGAACTCTCACGCCTTACGGCACGGGAACCTAAATCCCGCGTGTCTACCAAATTCCACCAAAGGGGCATTCAGGTGTTCTCCTGTCGGACTTGAACCGACGACCTCCGCTTTCCAATTCGCATATGCTGAGCGGTGCTCTGCCTACACCCATCCAATTTAAGCTTTCAGCATGATACTGACATCTACTAATCACTCTGTTACTTATCGATGCTACTTACGCAAGCAGTGTTTCCATAGCCTTTACCAACGGTTGCAGATGGTTCCCTTTTTATAGCCTATGCGAATAGTAGCCACAGACTCTTACTTGCGTTTTCACAGCAACTTTCTCGTCGCTTTCATTTCAGCGTTCTCACACCTTCCACTTATCTCGAACACCTAGGGCGTACTGAGCTAAGGAGAAATCTAGTATCAGGGTTTCATCTTATGCGTCCATCCTACGGGGCTGCCTGATATCTATTACTATGAACAACAACATCTTCACCGGTACTTTACTTCCGCCACCGCTTCGACACGATGTAGCCTCACGCTATGACACGCTTATCAGCGGTTGTTGTTCTGGCGGTGTCGGTGGGATTTGAACCCACGGAGGGCTATAAACCCTCACCAGTTTTCGAGACTAGCGCACTAGGCCGGACTATGCGACGACACCTGGCGGACAGAGACTCACAGGTTGCGACCCTACGAGGATAGATTTAAGTGCGCACTCCGTCCTACACGCCCACCGTTATTGGTTACTAGCAACCAATAAGTCAAAGAAGCGGTTCTTTCGTTCCGCTCATCGGCTCTTAAGCTTATTGCGCCCTGCACTTTTCCTGCCGTCCGGAAGGCTAGTTACAGCACGACTAATTTCTACGCGAAATCAACGAGGGCGACCGACCGGATTCGAACCGGCGAAAACCTGAGTCACAGTCAGGGGCAATAGTCCACTCTGCCACGGCCGCCATGCAGACAACATTCGGCTTTTCATAACCGCAACGAATGGTTGCAACCATTCGCCAGCCCCTCTGCATAGGCTGATTGTTGTCGAGCGTTCGTATTACGTCTGAACTGTCCACGGTAACTCATTGAGTTCCGGGATTGAAGCGACGGGATTTTTCGCACAAAGGCTTCCACAGCCATTCCCTTCGGATTTGCCGTCTGCTACGATAGGCTCCTGGTTCGTTCCGATGTGCTAGCACCTTTCGGTGTTTGTACGCCCCGTGGGACTTGAACCCACAACCCAAGCATTAAGAGTGCTTTGCTCTGCCAATTGAGCTAGAGGCGCATAACCCTTTCGGGCAGCGGAATCGGGGAGATTTGAACTCCCGGTGGGCTTTGACACCCACACCACATTTCCAATGTGGCGCAATAAACCGGACTATGCGACGATTCCATGAAATATTTCCACTGTTGTCTTGTGATTAAAACAATATCACAATGAAACTGTTTTGTCAATTTTGGCGGAAGCGACAGGATTTGAACCTGCGGTGGGAATGACCCCACGCATCATTAGCAGTGATGTGCCTTAAACCGGACTCAGCCACGCTTCCTTGGTATTGCTCATACTATCATAAGATAGCAAGTGGTCGCTCCGAACTTGTCCACAGTAGCGCTTTGCTGAGAACAACGCCGACCCCCAAACGGTAATGAGCCGCTGGTTGTTGTCGGAGGGAGCAGTGGAATCTACGGGACTTGAACCCGTCGCCTCTTCGTTGCGAACGAAGCGCTCTACCAGATGAGCTAAGACCCCGACATTACGTGGAAGATAGGAGAGTTGAACTCCTGGCCTCTTGAATGCCATTCAAGCGCTCTACCAACTGAGCTAATCCCCCAAACCTCGAATTGACTTTCTCGTGACAGGACTCGAACCTGCACACTCCACGGTTACTGGGGCGTTTCCACCCCAATCCTATTTAGCGCCGGATTCCGCCCATATCATTCATCCGTCGATGACGACTTAGGAGCTAATCCGGTGTGTCTGCCAATTGCACCACACGATACTTATCTCTTCGAGTAAGGCAAAAGGCACGTCTACCTCTTTCACCTTGGCGGAAGCGGAGGGATTCGAACCCCCGGTGGTTTTACCCACGTCAGTTTTCAAGACTGGTGCAATAAGCCGGACTCTGCCACGCTTCCATTATCCAGATAGCAAACCTGGATGTTTATGTATGCCGCAACCTTGATAGGAATTTGGCATATATTGCTATTCATTAATATGTGGAAATGGGGGGATTCGAACCCCCGTCCAGCAAGATAAATCAAGACCTTCTACGTGCGTATTTCGTTGGGAAATTTTATCGACCTCAATGATCAGGAACGAACACCATATCAATTCAGTCTACCTACATTGATATCGACTGTTATCCACCAGTAGGCTGTGAACCAGTCGGATTCCTCTTTGCTGACGCCTAACTTCTGCCGTGAATCATTCTGCAATAAAGTTGAGGCGGACCCCTATTTAGGTCTAGCTGCGATTAGGCAGCGAGAGCGAGGTCAGCTTTGGTTGCGTTTGCACCTATTTTTGTTCAATGTAATTAACGTGGTCACTAAACAACCCACGGCACGCTTCTTCTCAACACTATCAAACTGTCGAAACCAAGCATTCCCATAAGAAGAGGATGCTTTAGCAGTACGCTGGTAACATCAACCTCGATACAGAACCACTCACGCCCTTCTTCTAGCGCTGCTACTAAGTAATCCCTCCACCTTTCAATTAACAATTGAAAGGAAATTTGCGGTTCAGTAGTACGTGCTTTATGCCGAACATGCATCCCGTTTGACGTGCTTAGTGTCAAACGACCGACTTTACACTATAGCCCCGAAATCGGAACTAGCAGGACTCGTATCCCTGCACTTTACTGCTGAACACATGTTGGTTAAGCAGTCCAACATGCTGCGTACCCCCAGAGGGATTCGAACCCCCGACACACCGGGTAGAAGCCGGATGCTCTGTCCACTGAGCTATGAAGGCGCACTATCTGATTTCACGTATCAGACTTTGGGAAAGTTAAGCTCTTTCCAACATTCTCAACGACCACTTTTGCCGCTACCCGCAGAACGGTTATAGACCAGGGGTTTACTATGGCTACCCTGACGATATATCATCGCGCTCCCCCACCTGGACTCGAACCAGGAACCTATCGGTTAACAGCCGATTGCTCTGCCAATTGAGCTATAGAGGAATGTGAGGGTTTCTGTTTATCGGTTCTCAATGCATCGCTCGAAACCCCAAAACGTCGGCTTTGGGAACTTATTTTAATTCGCGTCTTTAACGAAAAACTTGCCGTCGAGAAGCGGTTCGTCAGCACCTTTTCTCTACGAGGCTAACACAAACATAACAAAACGCCTCACGCGCCACCCGGACTTTGGTGACGGAGGTTGCGACCCATGCTGACGCATTCTCATGAGAGGGTCGCTTGTCGGAACGGGGAGATTCGAACTCCCGACTTCTTCGCCCCAAACGAAGCCGCATACCACTTGCGTACATTCCGATAGACTGAGAGAACTCGGGAGAGTCATAGCTTATACACTCGTAGCAATACGACCCTCCTAGTCCCAAGAACCAGGAGGCTATCTAAACCCTTCTCTGTATTTTGTAACCAACCGGTCACAAAATAGCAAAGTGTGCTATATACACCATTTCCTGTACGATTCCGCGAAGCAGTCTATGTGCTCCTGCTTCCTTTTCTCATTTTCTACTGTCGGGATGACAAGATTCGAACTTGCGACCCCCCGCTCCCAAAGCGGGTGCTCTAGCCAAGCTGAGCTACATCCCGTTATCTATTTTGTTGCGTACCCTTGATGGGATTCGAACCCACACTGAATTGATTTTAAGTCAACTGCCTCTGCCGTTGGGCTACAAGGGCAAACTACCGCTTGTGACTCACGACCCTTACGGGTTTCCACCGATACATCGCATTAAGTAGGTTCTGCATATAGTCAAATCACAGCCAAAACTGCCCCAAATCAAAAACGGGCGACTATGAGTAAATACCGTTGCATCCAATATTTACCGTGCTCTAGGTGGGACTCGAACCCACATGAGTTGCCTCGCCGCATTTTGAGTGCGGTGCGTATACCAATTCCGCCACTAGAGCTTGTATTTTTCTCTGTTGTCTTGTAAGACTTACTATACATGACATAGGTGATAATGTCAAATTCAATTTCTAGGAACCGAATTCCTATCCATTGGTGCGCGTAACTGGACTCGAACCAGCACGCCTAAATAATGGGCACAGCGACCTCAACGCTGCGTGTCTACCAATTCCACCATACGCGCATAACCAGTTTGAGTTGATGGGGCAACTTGCACTATTCAGCTAATCTAAAGCACATGCTAGCTATTTTAGAGATTCCCTCGATGTGCAGAGTTTTTCTCTGAGCCGCAAATGGGGATCGAACCCATGACCTCTTCCTTACCAAGGAAGTGCTCTACCACTGAGCTATTGCGGCAAATTCCAGAATGCTGACACAGGAGCGGCGCAGAACTTGTGTTTTCGCGCGCTCTGGAAGTTTAAAATTGCTCCGCCTCTAGGACTCGAACCTAGACTTTATAGCTCCAAAGGCTACCGTGCTGCCATTACACTAAGGCGGAATAAACAACTTGACACCCCGATGCGACTCGAACGCACAAAGAACGCCTCACGACGATCCCATCCTTTCGGAGTAGGGTATACCAATTCCCCATCACGTGATATCTTGTTGCTTATGTTGAATTATATATTCAACCGCTCCCCGCCTAGGATTCGAACCTAGAATAACTGAGTCAGAGTCAGTCGTGTTGCCAGTTACACCAACAGGGAATGTGAGGCTGGTTTCCCAGCCTACTTTGTTATTTCACGATGAAACAGCCAGCAACCTCAATGGGGTATGCCCGCCCCTCGCAATGCTAAGCTACCGGACGATGACTGTTTACGCTCCCCCACCTGGACTCGAACCAGGAACACACCGCTTAACAGGCGGACGCTCTGCCAATTGAGCTATAGGAGAATGATGCGTAATACCGAGCCGCACCCCTCGGGCAGGATTTCGCCTTGCCAAGCCTCCGTAAAGACTTGTCTTTCATAGTTTTGTGAGAGTCACAGAAGGATAGTTCTTACTCTCAGTCAAGGAAATGCAACTCTATCCACACCTATCCTCAACCCAGTTGGCTACAGCAGGCTCCGAACCTGCATCTTCCACCATATAGGCGAACGCTCTACCATTTAAGCTATGCTGCCAAATTTTCGATGCGGTGAGGCTCGAACTCACATGCACGGGTTTTTCGACCCGCTGATTACCAATTGATCTACGCATTCAGGAAAAACTTTCGTCAGCCCTTTTTACATCGAGTGGGTAACTGCCATCACCCATACCCCCTTCGGGCGCATTATGCTTATGCTAACTCGAAACCGTATCGACCTTCCAGAAAAGTTCAATTAGTGCGATATCAACACATTATGCTTATTCTGGCGTCCTACTTAGGTTGGTTCATAGTAAGGCGTGTTTGCTGTTTATGCAACCGGATTTTAACCGATAACTCCTTACTCCGCAAAGTCTGGGGATTCGAACCCTACCTCCGATGCTGTGAACATCAGCGTGCTACCATTACACCATCCACTTCAGTTCCTTTGACGACAGGAACAGTTCTCAACAACCTTCTACTAAAAAGTTGCGCCGGAACCTAATCATCGACTTCATCAGATGTTAGTAGCATCTGAATCCGCGCTCCCCCACTTGGACTCGAACCAAGAACCTATCGGTTAACAGCCGATTGCTCTGCCAATTGAGCTATAGAGGAATGTTGCAATATCTTTCCGGATACGAACCGGAATCTACTTGAGTACCGCCAACAGGCGGTGCGTGTTTGCAATTTACACCAACAGCTAATGCTGTACAGGGTTTCAACCTGTATCTCTTAAGACCTAAGATCATTAGGCGCGTTTTCCTTAAACCAAAGATATTGCGCGACCTAGACGGGACTCGAACCCGCGACCTTCGCCGTGACAGGGCGACACTCTAACCAACTGAGCTACTAAGCCAAAACGAAAAGCCAAGATTTCAACATTATTTCGTTTGTACCCCCACAGAGACTCGAACTCTGAACCCACGGATTAAAAGTCCGCTGCTCTGCCAATTGAGCTATAGAGGCAAACGAGGAACAGACAGAGCATCACCGTGGGAAATGATGGTGCCACTTTCCTCTATTTTAAATGACCTGTTTGGCTATCCCACTTCATAACCAGCCATTTAAATTGCGACCTAGACGGGACTCGAACCCGCGACCCCCGCCGTGACAGGGCGGTACTCTAACCAACTGAGCTACTAGGCCAAATGTGTGGCGGGGGTGGGACTCGAACCCACGAACCCGAAGGAGCGGTTTTACAGACCGCCGCAATTGCCGCTATGCGAACCCGCCATTACGGATGAGAAGCGACACCGAAGTCCTTCATTTTGAGCCGTTAGGCTATATGACGGCATGACGATTGCCGCCTCTCATCCAACTCATCTTTCCTCACAGACTCCGAAAAGTCTGTGATTATATGATGAGGGTGGACAGGTTTGGCGACCTGTCCTTTACTTCATCCACTGTGTAATTCCCAAGTTGAGTATTTCTACTCGCTATTCCTCACGTTTTCACATCTTGCGATGCTTCAGCCCGTGTGGACTTGCAGGGGTGGAGGGATTTGAACCCCCGTGTGTCGGGTTTGGAGTCCGATGCCTTAGGCCACTTGGCGACACCCCTATATTTAGTTTTATCTGAACCCTATGGAGCAGGATATTAACGCTACCTCGTTCGCAACATTCTTACCTTACCACAGATATTTCATCATGTCAACATTTTTATTTTTATTTTTGAAGATCCCAAAAAGCCGGTTATCTCCTGCTTTCGCTTCGGTGATAACCGGCTCCTAAGATCCGTTTAGCTTGTTAGGCTTGAGTCAGATACCACCTCCGACGAGCTTATTATTAAATTGTGCAGAAAGATACACTGGTGTATCCAATGTAATCGGTGACTGCCATTTTTGCACAGCACTTAAAGCACACTCGATACCGGTGTGTCCTCTCATGCTTTCCTTGCGCAACATGGCTACAACTTTCTAATAATCTCGTCAGACAATCTATCTGAACGCTTGCCTTTCGGCTTATGTCTTAGAGTATATACATACCCTCGGACATAAATCAAGAAAATCCAAAAACTTTTTCAAACTTTCTCTGAGAACATTCTTACAACACCCTCTGACATTGGATTATAGACCATTTCAATTTGAAGACGCAAGAGGCAATTTCATATTGTTTTAAGCGACCTAAATACTGAACGCTTCTGGGTATTCCTTCTTCAGTCTCCGTAAGTGATAAGAGCCTGACTGTATGTTAGGAGCCTCCAACCAAGCCTGAACATCTTTACTGGTCGGCTCGCCACCATTAGACACCATTTCGGCAACCTTCTGTAAAAGATACTTGTCATCTACTGAGTTTTCCTTCTTGCGTGACTTTGGTTTCGCAACCACTACATCATCTACATCGCCCCGTTCGGACTCGACAAGAACAGGAGCCTCTTTCACTGTTGACTTAACTGCCAACGCTGGCTTGTTGGCGATAGCTGGCTTAACTTCCTTTTCCGATGTAACAGGAACAGCCACCTTAGCAACAGCAGTTCTCTTGGTTACCTTGGCTTTGTGAATGAGAAGAGCTAACAAGTGAATGGTTAACATGAGTGCTATAGGCGGCGTTGCGGCCATCAGACTAGCAGTGATGATATCCGATGTCTGGTCTATTGCATGGGAAATGTTGAACACCACAGAGGCAACCGAGAATAAAATCAACACAAACCACGCATAAGCTTTTGCGGACTTGGATTTAGTAGTATCGGAAAGATAAAAGATGGCGACCGTCGCTGCCAATATAGGACCATCAATAATGATGGGGAAAAGGAATGATGTTGAATCATCATTGCCTACGGATTCGAATTTCTCACGCAGAGCTTTGAAAGACAAAGCGAAAGCGCTAGCCCCTACTATAGAAAGCAGGACTATGGCGAAAATCTGCAACGCATTAGCGCCGATGTTGATCTGTTTCTTGATGAGAGCCAATGTAGTTCCTTTATCGTAAGCGACTACATACTAATCAAAACGACCGCCAAAAATCACATAATCAAAAACTTGATCCAATTCTCATAACATTGTCATAGTAGAAGCGAACCTTAATGTCGCCGCCTAGACCCTCGACCTGTCTGGTGCTGTCTTTACGTAAAGGCGTTCCGTTTTGAATGTAGTCCTCATACTTAGCTTCGAAATCTTCAACAGCTTCATATGGTTGGCTTCTGCGGCTCTTAGTTATATCTGCCGGAACGACCATAGAGAACGTGGTGTCATTTTCCGGATTATCTAGAGACTCACCTGCAACTGTGGACTTCCAAGTGTAGGCGAGGATATGGAAGAGCTTTTCTTTTTCTTCGGGGGTTAACTCCCTGTTAAAGTGAACCCGCATGGAGTAGAACTCATCAGAGGTGATGTTACCGCCAGTAAGATGATAAAGAATTCCATCATAAGCTACCGCCTCTGGAAGTTCATTTGGATCGGTAAGCCTAAAGGACTCTATGAATTTAGGACGTTCGGAAGGTGATTGTTCGTTTTGGTTATCGCTTTTCATCGAAGCGGAATCGCTCGTGGCGGACAACGCTCTTCTTAACCCGTCAACTGTGTACCCACCGAAGTTATCGGCAAAAGCTGAGTGGTAAGCATTGTGGAAGTCCTTATCTGTATATTTTCCAGACATGGCGATGCGGGCATTAACCAAATCCATGAAATCTTCGTGGCCGCTCAATGGGAGGTTGTTCCTCTGAGTCCATTTGACAACATCTTCGGTAGTGACTCTAATTGCTTCTACCGAAGGCTTAATTGTAACGCTAGACGCACGAGAAATAGTATTGACAGCAGGCTTGCCTGTTGACACCCAAACGGTTTTTTCGTGACCGTTCTTATCAATTATTCGCTGGGGAACGAGATTCATAGGCATAAAATCTATCCTTTGGTTGTTTAGGTGTTTCCATTATATAGTTGATGTAGGACATGATTTCCACTACATGTAGAGTCAAGAAAAAAGAGTCGGCGCAAGTTAGAAAAATCACTTGCGCCGACTCTTTTCCTATGCTAGGTTGTTTGTTGTCAGCAAGTTAGACAAAGCAGTTGTAATACTGAATATCGTATCCCTGTCGAGCAACATTAGCAGTCACCTTCACCTGAACAACAACACCATCAATGCCCAATCCATTAGGAGGAAAGGTTCCATTTTGAACGAAACCATAGTTACCTACCGGACAAGCACCACCGGAATATCTCGCAATACCGTAAGTTGAAGTAAAGCGAGCGTAGACGCCCTCTACATCAGGAGTCCATGCAGGAGGGGCGGGCGGGGCTTCCACCACAGGAGGCGATGAAGGCTGCGGTGCCGGAACGGGATCAGGCTCAGGAGCCGGGGCAGGAGCAGAAGAGCCACCACCCTTGGAACCGCTAGAACCGTTGTTGATAGGAGCAGAAGAACCACCACCCTTAGAACCGCCCTGAGAACCACCAGAACTTACAGGGGCATCAGAAGGGACATCGGGATCAACAATAGAATCGTCGGAAACCGAATCGTCGTCAGAAGTAGCTTCATCATCTACGGCATCTTCAGACTCATCCTCGACCACGCGATCAGAATGTCTAGAATCCGTTTCCTTAGCGTCTTCGCCCTTGTCCGAAGACGACGAGACGGCAGAAGGAGACTCGGAAGGTCTAGAATTGACAGTGATAGCTCCAACAGCAACCATAGCCAAAGCAAAGGCTGCCAATATCGACACAACCTGAACTAATGGCTTCTTGAACTGAGCGCCAACCTTAACAAAAAATGTTCTTATATTCATTATCCCCTTCTCTCTGTAAACTCTGTGGTAATCCCACAAAGCACCTCTCATATCATTTTAGTATATTTCTTCTAAAATGTCCAGCTTTTTTCGTATATTGTTTCTAACAATAAATATCAACATACAAAATGGGGTTATTCGACAACAATTGGTTCGTCTGAATCGGAGAAAAGATCGAACAAATCAGAGCCAGAACCAAAGTGTTTATTATCCTTCAACTGCACGCTCATAGCTTCTACGTCGCCTGGACGCGCGCCATTAACGCGCATCTTTCTTACTGCATCAATATGGTAACCATTACGCTCAAGATTATATTTCCGGTCAAAGATAATAACGTCGAACTTTTGGGTTAGTTCTTTAGCTCGCGCCCAATATTCATCAAAGTCGAAGCCTTCTCCTTTTTTCTGTTGTGAGGCGGTGTCGTTATATGCAGCTTGCGATTTCTGTTCTTCTCCGTCACCATATGGCGGATCTAGGATGACTAAAACGTCATCCCCTAATGCAGCTATTTCGTCGTCGGTTATGTCGATATACGAACAATTACGAACATCGGGTGACAATTCTTTCCAACGCTCTAAAGCCTTCTCATATGAAGGACGATTGTAGAATTCATTAACCTTGTTCTTGGATATATCGGAGCCGCCCTTGGCCGGAACGTTATAGCCATTCTTAGAATATCTGAAAACCCCTGAATACGACATCGACTGCAAGCAATACAAATACTGCCACCAATTATCCACTGAGCGGTAATGATAATAATCATCCCTAGTGAAAACCTCGGGGACTATCTGCTCATCGAATCGTTGAAGGACTTTCGCAACAATTGGGTCATAATCTACGATAAGAGCCTTTGATGCAAGATTTGCGGATAATACAGCCGACCCAGCGAAAAGCTCCACAATGGGACGCCCGGAGAATTCTTGTAGATAGGGAACCCACATTCTCTTAGACCCCACATAACTGGGGAGAAATCTTATCAAGTCGCTTCTGTTTCGCATATTTATCATCGGCATCCTAACAGGGGAAAATCGGATCGTCAATAATTTGAAACAATATCTAACGTATGGATATACTGCATCCGGGTAGAAAGAGCATACTTAAATGAACGACGCGAATATGATATTTCAAATAGACAACGAATACATAGTCATCGGATATATCGCCAGTTTCTTATTCACCGGCTTAACCCTACAGGTTATCTTTTCTCGGGTAGGTGAATCCGGTTGGAAAGCCTGGGTTCCCTTTCTCAACGCATGGACTTTCTTCCGAGCGGCGAGCATGAGCGGCTTTTGGATGTTCTCCCTGATAGTGCCTATTTTGGGTTTGATTATGTTAATCATCGCCTCTTACAAGATAACCGAAAACTTGGGGAGAAGTGGCGTAGTCGGAGTTCTGTTGTTCGTGCTTATCAACCCATTATGGTTCTTAGTCTATTCGCTACTTCCTCAGAAAGAAGATGAAGAACCCGTCATCGAGTTACACCCACTCACCAACTCAAGTCAGGGGTGGACTTCACAACAGACATATAGCAATACTACGCCGCCGAATAATTACTACGGTTATTAGACCACTCACCAGCGGTCACATCCGCACCCTTCGGGAAATAAGAACGACGACGGTTCTCAATTCTGAACTTAAGTGCAGGGGAAGGCATCTTCGCGCCCTTGGAGAGATTGTGTTTGCTGCATGCTGCTACAAGGTTACGTTCACTAGAAGCGCCACCTCGTGCCCAAGGATAAAAGTGATCAGCGTGCTCGGCCTTGTTCCTGCACCTTCTCAAGCCGTCATCGAATTCGCATTGCCAATTGGCGTTGGCGAATACACGAGACTTTTGATCAAAGCTAAACGTGCGAGAATATTTACCCTGATTACGAATTCTCAATCGCTTGATAATTGCTGTTGCGATTGCAATAGCGACACGCAAAAAGACCACCAGACATACGAAGATGACGGCTTTCTTAATCTTGTCGGGGTCGTCAAGGAATCTCTCGAAGAACAACACCGCTCCTGCTGTGAACGGGTTGTCCAAAAGAAATTCTTCAAAGTTCATATTAAAGTTATACCACTTAATACAAAAATAGTCAATGTTGTTTAGCCCCTAACGGAGTGGAACCCCCTGATCTTTATCGACCGGGGGTTCCAACCATCCACGCGGTAGCGAGTCGCGTCTTCCTTGTTGGAAGTCTAAATTGGTGGCTCATTAAACCACAAAAACGACACAGGATTGCTCACGGCAATACGCAATGTGTCGTTAAAAATAAATGATTGATCAAGAAGAAACATTTCCGCCCTTCAAAGAAGCAGCGACATTCTCGAACACTTTCGTTATCTGTTCGTTCGTCACAGTAACCTCGACATTACTGGCAGGGTCATTACGAATAACATACCCCTTGCCCCATTCATAAGTCTGTGCAGGAACCCGATAGTCAGTGTTTTGAGACATCCAACACCTTTCTTGTTTCTGGCATAATCATAACACCCCGAAGTGACATTCTTCCTTTATCTGATTTCTGCTGGCGCGCCAGCTTCAAGAGGACGCCACTCAATAAATTCGGCATGGAGAATCAATCTTTCTGTGTTGCTCCATTCAGGCCAACAGGTAGTTAAAGTCAACATTCTTTGACCAATATCCTCGGCTTGCGAATTTGTACTGTTGAGTTCTCCGGGAATCGGGGCTACCACTTGAACGTCTGTAGGTTTCACTATGTAGTGCGGATCGACAACCTGATAGGTGTAATAACCATCTGCGGTTTGAATGTAAATGTTATCTCCCGGCACGACCGCCTTCAAGTTAACAAACACAGTGTTTCTGTGTCCAGCTACGGCGAAGTTGCCGTAATCGCCAGGCATGGCGCTACCAGGATAGTGCGCTGCGCCCAAAGCGAGATTAGAACGCGAAGTGCCCTGAACAATCGGCTTCATAGCTCCTAGTCGAGGAATGTATATAACGGCGAATTCGGTTCTGTCTGCGGGTTCGGCTGTAATAATGGGGTCTTGCGGATCATAATCAAGAGATCCTATAGATGTCCCGCTTGTCCACTTCTCTACCATTTCTTCGGCTTGCGAAGTTTGTGCTGTGTTCTCTACCGAATCATTGATATAGAATTTCCACAAGAAGAAAGAGCCAGAAAGAACAAAAACCGACACCATCAACTCAATAATACAAATGAGAATCCAGTCAATAACGCCTCTCTTCTTTTTTAGCGACTTAACCTTTTGTGCAGCAAGACGCTCCTGGTGAATAGCCAAACGACGTTCACCCATACTATGAGAAATTACCGGTTGAGTATCGAACTCAACGTCGGCAGCGTGCTTACCTGCCATGATATTTAGATTATAACTCCGTTGCCTTCGTCTTCGGTGATAATCGTTGACGGGGAACCATTGGGAACGACCCAGCTAGACAAACCGACCACTTGTTCTGTAGCGTTAGGGTTCCCTACAACACTGCCACCTAGCCCAGTTCCTTCATCATGGAGGAATGTTCCGAATCCGGAAACGGGCGGCGGAACGTCACTCACGAAATCATCGATTCCTTCATCATCAATGTTAGATGGCTCCCCTGTGTATGGAGCAAATTCAGGAGCATCTTCAATGCCCTGAGAAGTCTGCGCTGTTTCCGAATCAGTCGAATGCTCACCTCCGAACATAAAGTTCAACGCTTCATTATCATCGATGACATCGCTTCGCGGCGGGGATGCATTCTTCGTTTCGTTATACAGAGAGGTTGCCGCATAAGTAATCTCTTCCACAGCTTCAACAATTTTGCTTGGCGCTTTAGCGTTCTTAAGAACCGCTATCACAGAAACGATGCTTTCGTGAAGAGCCGTAGCTACAGGCTCATAATCAGTAACATTAGACACCTGTTCGGATGCAGGCTCTTCCCACACCAAATCCGAATGGCTATTTACAACGGCATCGGCAGGAACTTCTACAGCGACGGGAGTGGGTTCTTCTCGAACCTCTTCTGGTATTGCTTCTTGATAAACAGGTTCCTGAACAGGTTGCTCAACAACAGGCGGTGCTGCTACAGGAGAAGTCACTACCACAGGCTGTTGGGGAGGCAACACCGACTCTGCTTGTGCAGGTTGAGACAGCGTAGAACCAGGACGAGGCTGGACAACCGTCATTTCCAAAATCGAGACATCAGAAGAACTCGACCTCACCGCAAGATCGTGGCTTCCAAAAACACCGAGTACATTCAAATCTGGGGCTTGTGCAATCCACACTCTACCGCCAGGTTGCTGATCAACAACATCAAAGGGAAGTGCGCGAGAATTTTCATCTACTGTGTGAGAGTTGGCAACAGCGCGGGTGCCGTAAACCCCAACTACTTGCTTTCCAGAATCTTGAAGAATCCAAACGTCAGCCACTTTAGTCCCTTTCCATGTCTAATCGATATAACCTACCATGTTTGATAAGGTCAATCAATATTATGGCGCAACCCTTCCATTTTTCACAAACGCTGCATAGGTTTCCGGCATAGCCTCTTTAAAGATTTCCTCCATCTGCTCGGCCACCATCTCGATTTCACGCTGTGGGAAGGAGGGGAAGTGCGAATCTTCGCTCTTGGTTCTCAATGAGAGGAAGTTCATCAACGAACGAGCGTTCATCGTGACATACATTGAAGAATAGATATTCAGTGGGAGAATGATACGGGCAACCTCGCGAGCTACCCCGAACTTCAACATTACCTTATATGCAAAATACGAAGTTCTTGTTGCCAAGCGAACCATACGGTCAACAGCACGGTGCTGCTTTGCACTTCCGGGCACAAAGTCATAAGCACCAGCCTTACCCACCTGAACAAGGTTTCTGTTCTTGGCAGGAATATAAAACTTGGGAGAAAGCTCTTTATAGCGACCGCTCTCTTCGTTGTAGGAGGCAATACGGTGACGCATGAACTCACGGAACACGAAGATAGGGGCTTGAATATAGAAATTAAAAGAGTTGTGCTCGAACGGAGAACCGTGACGATCCCTCATCAGGTAATTGATAAGACCCTTGCTTCGGCGCTCTTCATTTTCTCTGTCCTCATCATTCATCGCTAACAAATCGGCAATAACTTTTGAGTCCTCACCAACAGTAGAAACTCTAGCTGCTCGAACAACATCTTCGTCTGAGGCGGAAACTCTGATGGCTTCTACAACCATCTCAGATGAAAACACGATCTCTTTTTCAATACTTGACATTCTTTTATCTTTCTGGGTTAACGGTCGTTGGCAATGAGGTCGAAAACCTTGGAGTCGGAATCGCCTTGAAGCCTCCAATAGTCTATTGCATCAATTTGGGTGCATGGCGAGTTTACAGAAAATATCACGTACCCATTTTTGGTTTTGGTGAAGATAACCTGATAGGAAAGATAATCCTCCAAAGGCTCGCCGCTCACTTCGGTCGAATAATCATCGACCACGGATAGGCGTTCATCTTTCAGAGGAACCTTCCAACCTATAGAGCTACTGTTAACGGATGGCTCATATAGTTCCCACCCCTGTCTTTGGAAGTCGCTCGAAATCTTCTCATATAGGAAATCCAAATCCTCTTCCGTGGCAGATTTTCCATGAGAATCAACAATTCTGTACACATAGCTATTGCTGATAGAAGCAGACTCTTTCTGCGACTTGAACGGAATCCAAGCTCGACATGCGTCACGAGAAATAGTGGCTGGGAAAGCGGAATCGGTTTCTACCGGAATCCATATAACAGGAGAACCAGAAACCAGATAAGAACCACTCCATTCAGAGTTATCCAGCCATCTCTCAATTCCGTCAGATATTTTGTCGGTCTTGTACTGTTGTTCATCAAGTGAATACAGTGCTCCGGGTTTAACCTCTAACGTTGTGGGAATAACATATCCGTTAGTGGACAACGCTGCGCAACTACACAACAATGAAGCTACCAACAATGCGATGGTCGCTTTAGCGAAACGATACATCTTTCCCTTCCCGAAGCGAAATGATAACCCAATACCATCAATTACGCAAGCTCGCCACGATATTTGTAAATCCATGAAAGCCCGTAATCATCAAGAATATGCTTAGCGCGGGTTACCGCCACATATGCCAACATAGCTTCTTCGCGAGCCAAAGGTTGCTGCACGCCATCAATATATCTTGGCGCGAAGAAATCCTCACCGATTCTAACGGTGTTCCATTCCAACCCCTTTGCGATATGCGCTGTAGAAACAACAACATCTGATGTCTCATCGGGGACGCATGAATCAATAGCATCAATAATCTGAGAGGGGTTCCACGTCTTGACTAAGTTGACCAGAGGTGCAAGCTCTTGACCTTCATCTGTCTCGCTGAACTCGATAACTTCGTTCCAGTTCTCAAACACCGAGAAATCAGGATGCGATGTGCTTCCCTTTTCTTGAAGATCTTGTGCCGCTTTAGCAATCTTCTTCATATCGGCCGCCTTCTGCTTACCAGCTACGCTCACGCGCTGTCCAGCCTGTTGGCGAGCCAAGATTTCAACCATTCCGCCGATGTTGGTTCTTGTCAGCACGGCATCAGGCAGTTCTAAACGCTCACCAAAGAGAACATGTGACTTGATATTCGGGGTTCCCCTGAGTCTGATATCAGCATCAAGCAAATCAAGGATCTTGTTAGCCTGGGAAGCAATTGCGTTGCCGAACCTGAATGACTGCGTAAGGTGTTTTTCAACCCCACCAAATTCCTTCATGGCGTCAATGGTTCCACCGCGCCATCCATAGATCGCCTGACATCTGTCTCCAACAGCAATCACCTGGGCATGATCCATCTGAGCTTTGATAATCTCAACCATCAACGAGTCAGCATCCTGAGCTTCATCAAGGAAGATGTAGTCAACATCAATGAACGGTCTACTCAACTGATACAGCTTTAAATAGTCGTCATGCGAAATAGGCATATCGCTATCTAGCGAAACAATGTTATCCCACATTTTCTCAGCGTACTTTTTAATGAGAGGAATGAGATATGCCGAAACCTCAGCATCGGCGGCGAGCAAAGGCGGAAGCTCTACCATCTCGTCAGAGATGTATTCATCTTTTGTTTTCGTAAAACGCTTTACCGTTTGCTTTGATAAGTGCGCAAGCTCAGCAGCACTGATTTTGCGTTCGGACAACTCCTGGCTTTTAATGGTAGTCGGGACGATATCTAAGAATTTCGCCAGCGAAGAGTTTCTGATAAATCCCGTACCGCCCTGGGGCAGCCTGTCTGCTCGCGGTGCCCCAAAATCTTTGAAAGCTAGAGAGTGCGCGGTGCGAGCCTTTACCCTTGTTTTACGGAACTTGTACTCGGCTTCTGTTTGAACGCTTTTGTTGAATGCAAGGTAAAGACCATCACGGGTATCACCTTCAGCCATCATCTTCAGCACGGTGGTTTTGCCCGTACCGGCACCTGCAATCAAAGATAGATTCTGCTCATCGTCAAATGCGTCAATGGCATCGTATTGCTCGTCTGTAGCCTTCAATTTAAATGTAACTCCAATATAAGAAGGACATGTTAGCAAAACAGCTAAGAATAATCAAGTTAGCTAGAAGGGCGTTGTAAGAAACCAACCGGAGGCGATTGTTCTACATCATCCCAAGAAAGAGAAGCATACTTAGAAATGGGATCTTCCTCTTCTGCGGATTCTTCTGGCTGTCCGTTTATCACAGTGTTTTCGCCAGTGTCAACATCATCCCAGCGCAAATCACTGAAATCGGAAACTACGTTATCAACGACATGCGCAACAGATTCCTCGTTTTTCGCGACCAGAGGCTCAACAGAGGTTTCTTCTTCCTCGACATACTCTCGAACCTCTTGTTCTAGGAACTCGACTCCCAATTGAAATGGTTCGTCAGTCTCGGCTGTTGTGTCAGTCACTTCATTAGCGAATTGCTCAGGCTCGTGATGCTCCACAAGGTATTCTGCGTGCTGTAATGTTTCGTCGGCGGTATCACCTAACGAAGTATTGAATTCTTCATTGTCACTTACCTCAGCAACATCTTCAACGGTTGTATTTTGAACAGGTTCCGAATCCGGCACGTCGTAAGATAGCTCTTCAGTTTCTTCTGGGAAGTTGTTTTCCACATAAGAAGTAAACTCGTTCGCAACATCGGCAGAAACTTCTATCGATGGAAGACCAGAAAAAGCCACAGGGACGAAAGTGGACTCAACACGTTCGTCATTTTGCTCAAGTCCAATAACACCAAGCTTCACCACACTGGCAGCGGAGGATTCAAGAATATCAGCGAACAAGCGTTGCGATTCGTATGAGAAATGTGCGGGAGTATCATCAGAGTCCTCTTCTGCCCACGCACCTTGAGAAAGTCTGTGAACGCCATGTTCGTTCAAAACAAGATGTTCTCTTTTTGTGCCAACCCCATCCGAGAACTGATAAATAGCTACTGATATGCTCTTACCCTCTGACCAGTTAGTACCTTCTATTTCACCAACTTTGCCCTCGACCAAATTGGTGATGGTGTATACGAATTCCCCAAAACCAGCAAAAGCCTGTAGCTGCGAAAGAACAGAAACGCCAACACCGTTGTCGTAGGCAGGGTTGGAAATTCCACCGGAGGTCAGCAATAGCGCGTTCTTGGCAGAATCTTTAGGAATAATGTAGGACACAACACCGCCCGCGCCACCATCATCTACAACAGATACTTTGGCTACGGTTGCATCAGACAGAATAATGTCATGGACATCTTGATTGATGTAAACACCAGCGTTTTCTTTGAACGACTCCAATTCTTTAACAACGTTAAAGAAGAATTGGTTCTGCTCTTGTTCGGTTGTTCCTGCAAATGGTTTAGCAAAAACCTTATCGAACCCCAACGAACGAAACAGTTTGAAGACCGCCACCGGGTCAAGATCGCTTACGAGTTGTTTAAGGGCGTAGGCGCTTAAACTAGCTGTTGATTCGTCAGCTAACGGAGCGACTGCATAATTACTCATCATGTTTCCTGTTTCTTATCCAATGAATTCTACGACGCCAGGAATACTGCTTCCTCGTGTTTGGAGAAAAGCATACCAATTATTTTAGAAACCTCGTCAGTATTGAAACCTTTTGATGCATTAACCATGTTGATAATTGCCTGTTCAAATCCCCTAAAGTCATCATCAGAAATAAGCCTCCACAACCCTGCTGTATGAAGCTGGCGGAGAACGGGGTGATTCAATGCCACATTGACAATTTTGGACTCATTGATTAAAGCTAAATCTCGGTTTCCATCAAACATCCCGCCGAGCGCGTATAAAGAGAAATTGATTTCCGACACATCGGCAGGAAGCCGAATTCCTCCGATTGTTTGTCCAGACACTTCCTGAATAATCTGTTCGGCACAATAACCTAAAGCGTAATTATTCTGATTAGTCCAGTCATTGATATTGCAATCAATAATGATGTCGATGTTAACATCCATTCCATCAAGGGTCATCACAACAGGAGCGCTCGAACCTATGGTGACTATTCGCGAGATTGTTTTAAAGTAGGGGTCGCCAGAATCAGATATTCTTTCAAAGACAGTACGGGCGCTAATAATAGAATGAGATTCCGGCGATGACAAAGCCGAATACAAGAAAGATGAATCGAGTCCGAGCTTATAAAGCGTATTGACGACCTTCGGTTTCTTTTGGGCAGAAGTCTGAAGCAAATGAGAATAGTCGATATCCATCAGTTCTGATATCTCATAATCAAAACCATCAAGTGATAAATCGAATTGAGAAAGAATGGTTTTGTTGAGAAGATTACGAACAGAATATTTCTGCTCGTTCGCGATTCCGAATTCGTCATCATTAACCCAATCCAGTAAATCGAAGATATTTAGTTTTATGCTGGTCTTTCTCATGACTTCCTTTTGTTGAAACTGTTTGGAGCATATCAATAATTATTAACCAAATCAACTTGACATTTATACCAGAATATAATATAGTTAAATTGGCTTTAAAAGCCCAAACGATTTGGAGAACTTAATATGAATAACACAAACACCCCGTTAGCTGCACGAAGTTACTTCGGCAAAGATGGAGATGTTTCGGTAGAGCCTATGGTCGTCTCTATGCTTAGTTCGGAAAGTGGATGGAAGGTTCCTGAGATCCCTTTCGCCATCACCACGACAAAAGCTAAGGAGATGATTAAGGAGGGTTACACGCACGTAAGCCTTGCTAACGGCGGCAACCGACTGGACTTCTCACTCAACGAGTTGACGGTCTAAATAAAAGAGGGCGGAAATTAACCCGCCCTCTTTTATGTGTTTATCTCTTCTTTTTAGATACAGTTTTCTTAGCTGGTTTCTTGACCGGCTTTTCTTCTACTTCTTTAATAGGCTTCGCCTTCAACAATTCATCGAAGTCGATGACGACCAACGAAACACCTTTTTCGTCCTTATATGAAACAGCTTTAGAGAAGTCGAACCTGGGCTTGTCAGCAGCTACAATCTTAACCTTATCTTTTCCAGAAACATTGATTTCGTTTTTCTTTACGCGGATCTTCGGTTTGTGATCTTCCTGCTTCTCAGCTAATACGTGTTTGATGTAAAGCTCACCACCATCGTTAAGACCTAGTTTCTCAATGAATACCTCTGCGCACCTATCGTAACCAAGAGCAACAATCGGATAAACCAAAGCTATCAATATGTAGTTGACATCACCATCGAGCCAACTTTGTTGATTTGCCAAAGTTGTTAACGCGAAAACGCTCAAAACGGCGATAGTTGATAAATTAACCACGTATCCGAAAATGGATGAAGAACCGGGATATGCCTTACCAATCTTGTGCACAAAATACGCCACAAGAGAACCCAGGAATATAGGAAGAGCTATCCACAAAGGATTGAAGGTGGTCACCATCAAATGATTAGCAAGCACACCAGCGCACCAGACCAAACCATAGGCTGCAAGACCTACGAGAAAAAGAGCGCCTTTGTTGATTTTATAGTCTTCGATTTTCGGGCTGTCAGACATTTGTATTCCTTATCTATTAAGGCACAATGATAACAACTTACCCGCCCATAAATATTCAAAATGGCAAAGTTTATTCTGTTACAGAGAAACGATACAGCTTGATGTACTTACGCCACCGAGCAAAGAAGAATCCGGAGACAACCCATCCGATAACGAATATCCCGAAAGACAATACAACCCCTTGACCACCAAGAGAAGAAAATGCCGGAACGGACACAATGGAAAGAACAAGCGATATCAAGAAAGAGGTGATTCCCGAAATCCAATTGGTATAGCCCGCTCGGTTCCACATCTTACGCGAGGTGTGATCAGCCAACTTTAATCTAGTAAGAACCCAATTGGTTCCCTGGTTATAGGGTATAGCCCAAACCCTTCCACAGTCCGAACAGACCCATAGCGTACCGGGCGATGTGGTATTAGGTGGAGGGGTCTTGCCAAGACAACAAGATGCTGCATTCATCATCTCATCCATCTCTTTACGGGAAATATCTTGATACAAGAAACCCTCCATCAAGACAGGACTTTCAAAAAGTTCTGATTGTCCGAGCTTGGTAGAAATAATCTTGCCTGACATGATATTCACCCCTAAACGAACTATACTTCTTTCGAAAGGGTTCTGGCTACATAGTTAAGTATGTTCGTAGAAAATCTTAAAAACGCCTCGTCGTACTGTTCGGGAGCTTTCTCATGCACCGAACAGGCAACCGCGTTGATGATGCAATTCACCATTAGTAATCTGCCCATGTAGTTATGGTAGTAGCTTTCTTCATAGTCTTGCTCTTCGGATTCTCCACCTTCTACATCATCGTCAACGTCGTTTACAATGGGTGCAAAAGCTAGAATTTCTTTACCTGTAATACCAACAGAATCGTCATCCATCAACAAGACATCGTAATCATTGGATGGAACACCGATGGTCATATTGTTGGTCAACTGAACGGTAGCGAGTATAGGCGTCGAGCCATACAAATCATCAACATCATCCGGAACCAGAATGACCTGGAAACCTTGGTCATTCCACATCACAAACTGCTCACCATTTTCATCACGAGGGAACTCGATGAGTTTGGCACGGAATTTCTGGTAGATATCCTGTGGACTCAAACCGGCATCAACCGACTCAACAAGATCAATAGGGATGTTCCCTCCATTGTGGGTATATGCAGTCCACCCCGGCATATCGAACAGAATTTTCTGTTCATCAGAACCATCCAATGTCCCATTAACCGAAAGCTCAAAAGCAATATCACCAGCACTCTTATGAGCGCGTTTAGTCGCGGCCAAGAAATCCAACATGGGAGACTGAGATATATTCTCCACTATAGGAAGGACGGTGTTGATAACTTTCGCCGCTAAATCTTCGTCTTTGGACATTGATTCAAAAGAAATGGTAACGATGTAGTCATATTCTTCAAACATGAAAGCTGCTCCCATCATAGGTTTTTCATGTTCGATATCAATATGGGTGATTCTAACCTCGCCCTTACCAAAATCCGCATTGATGTTTCCGTAAAATTCATAGGTCTTTTTTATTTCTTGGACTTCCTCAGAACTGACGGATGATAAAGAGGTGGCAACTATTGTGACAGGGCTAACTCCATATGTTAACCATGTTTCAATAACTTCAGAATCACGGGTGGGTTCCACAATGAAAGTGAGAGCGGAATCACGCCACTCTATGAACTGGGCAAATGGCGCTCTATCCGGATCTAATTCATAAGGCAAATCTCTGAGAGCGGTCGCTTCGTACAACCCGATGCCGTCATTGAGTTCAAAAGCTCTTAACTTATCAGCGCCTTTAAGGATTTTTGATGTCGGTTCGAAATCTATTGAATTATTCATCTTCGGTTGTCTGCCTTACTAGGTTGTCCATTATTTTCAATATATCCTTCTCATAGACCCCAGTCTCATTCAAGGAGAAGTAGTTGGTTACTGCTGCGAAGTTCTTTTCGGTGTTGAAGAACAACAAAACGTGATCGAAAATAGAAATCATTTCTTTTCCCCTCACAACCTGATTTTTGTTGGAAGAAGAAACGTATTGATATTCCATCCCATCTACTTCGATGGTGCGCACTTCTTCACCTTCGAAGTCCAATACATTCAGGAAGTCTGTAGCGTTTTGCTCAACCCTGAAGAGAATCTTGGAATACGAATGACATCTGATGTCGTTCAGACTAGGGCGAGCCAAGAACCTGAAACTCAAACCGGGATAAGGAATTCTGTTTTCGCGCGGCGAATAAAGAGACATCTCCACCTGATATATGTCATGCCCAGTAAAAACCTGATTGACATTAAGATCAACTGAATCATCTGTATAAGGAATGAATGTGCTCCATTCCTCTAAACCCTCAATTGGATTCAACCATATCTGCGAGTTGTTGAGTTCTGTATCATTGATCATCAGAACCTCTAACATCTGCTGTTGAGAAAAAAGTATATCGTGATCACTTCTTGCAGCTTTGGCGTTAGCGTCCATCTTAATATTGCCCACAAGCTTCGTTAACGCTCCAGCATAAGCGCGGATGACTGCTTGTGAGTCTGGGCAACTATCGTCTGTATAAAAATAACCACTGATGCTAAACCCATCATCAGAATTAATCGTTATGGTATGAAAAGAATTTCCATCTTCATTCATCTCAGATGATAGATAAACATTGCCGAAGATTTCGCCTTCGGCGTTCATCGCCAAATCATACAACTCGGCATCCGCAAGTAAGGAGGCGTATTGTAAAGTCTCTGCCGTATTCTCGGGAGAGAAAGCCCTAACGAAAACATGGGCAATAGAAACACCGAGTGGTTCGCATCCAAAAGATTTAGCATTACCCGATAAAGCAAAATAGAGGGTGTCCCCGTCCCAATACAAATCTTGAGACTCGACATTCTTGCCAGCCATGAAACGAAGAGCCGCTGCCCCACCCTCTTCAGTCATTGGGAGCACAACCCAATCTGAGATATCAGATGTAATAAGCTCTGAAGAAATACTTTCTGGCTTTCGTGAAATCAAAATACAACCTTTATTACTAATGTTGTGGTGACTATACCTAACAGAAATCGCAAAATCAAGTTAATAATCGAGTGTTGCCAAATTTTGTTGACGAATAGAGGCTTTTTCTTTATCTTTCTTTTTCAATCCATCATAAATTGGAGTGGAAGACGATTCGTATCCTTCTAGCGAAACCCATATTCCTTTACCATCTGGCGATACGGCGCTTTCGTTCTTATAAACAATTTTCTCCTTGACCTCCACTTCAGGCTTAACCTCCCAAAGCGCTTGCAGGGCTACCGGATCTATAGGATTCTGTGCGAGATTGTATTGAAGCGCGGAAACCAAAAGGGCTGCATAAATATTCTTGGGGTCGAGAAGTTTCAAAGCTGCATCTGGACCTTCGCCACCCAACGTGGTCATAAGATAACCAAGCATAGCTCTGGTGATATCATCGGGACTTCGTGACGAATTCATCAAAGAAGCAATAGTGCTATCTATCGTAGGAAAGCTTTCCGCAACAACACCACGCGAAATACTTTCGTTGATATACTGCGACGGCACAGCATATGGATTCTCTATATGTTCTGCATTTTTGAGGTTAACGGTTTGTTCGCTATTGGCGTGCTGAATGGGTGTCCCGCCCGATAACTGACCTGATGATGAATGTTCGGAAGAATAACCTGACTGAGTTACGGCAGCATTATCATAGTTTTGTCCGCCCGGAACGGGGTTATATGGAGGTGGATAGGTAGCTTCTGGGTAGGAACCCGCCCCTTCTGGCGTCGGCTGCTGTTGTTGATGGTAAGTTCTGCTCTGTTCAGAAGCTTTTTGTTTAGCTAGTTCCGCTTCTTTTGCGAACCTTTCCCGAGAAGAGCTATGTCTTGCTTCTTCAAATGACTCTGGAATAGATATATCGGGCTGCACTTCATCTGCATAATGCTTGGTTCCATAATCATCATAGTAGAAGTCTCTTCCAGACGAATCTTGGTAGATAACCCCAACTTCATGATCGATAGAGAACTCGTCGGCGGAACCATTGCTTTTTGACTGTGTAGCTCTCTGGGCTGCTGCCTGTTCAGAGTATGTAGAGGCGCTAAAACCCCCATATACAGATTTTTTAGAACCCGATAAAGGTGGAGGTGGTAGGGTATCTTGTGGGGTGTTCAGTGGCACTGATTGAACAGGAGGAACAGAACCCTCTTCCTCCTGAACCGCACTGGTCGCGGCATTGATTTCGGCAATGCTTCCCGAACGCCTCTTCGGTTCAGGTTTCTGTTTCTTACCAAACACAGCCATTATGGTTCCCCAATCAATCTTAGGAAGATACTACACGACACAATTTGCTTTTCTTACTATTTCTACAAACAAGAAAAGCTCCCCGAAGGGAGCCTTTCTAGACGCTTTTAAGTGTCTTCTATTAGAAAATAGTTGACCACTGTGGAGCGGAAAGCAGTACGGCACCGAGGATACCGACGACAAAACCTCCCCAAAGCGAGATCTTACGGAATGCGCTCACACGGCGCACTGCTGGGTCGTCATCTGGATCGTCCTCTTCCGACTCTGCCTCAACACGCTTCTGGACGACGTTGAGAACGATACCGGCGATGATTCCCGCTACTGCCACAATGATGAGCGGGATGCCCAGGAATGATAGACTCGAAAGTAATTCGAAAACTGCATCCACTTTTAGTTCCTCTTTCTAGGTAATTGATTCATCACGAGGTGACGAACATCCATACATTACCATGAACAAAGGTAAAGTCAAGCAGTTTTGCGAAATTTTTTGTAGAGTTCCGGCGTTTACTCAGAGGTGGATGTTAAGTCGATATTAGTAATGGATGGTTGCCAAACCGTTACAAATAAGTTTGCAACTTTACTAGATATGTGTTATACTAATATTGTCCTACTGAAAGGAGAACAACCATGAAGAACAAGAACATTGCAATCGTAGCCGCTCTGGTCGCTGCACTGAGCGTGTCACTTACCGCGTGCTACACCGATGGTGGCACCCCGAACGACAACGACAACAAGCCTACTGTCCAGCCTACGGCTCCCGCAACTGACGAGCCTGTTGTTATCGAGGCTGAGTCCGGTGATGTAGTTGATGCCGACGCTGCCGACGCCATCAACGCATCCGAAGGTGACAAGATCGCCTACCCTATGTCTGATGGTACGTGGGTTGTGATGCCTCGTAATGGCGAGGTGCCCGAGGCTGTTCAGAACGATGTCAATGCAAAGGCAGAAGCGTTTTCCGCTGCCTATCCGAAGCCAGAAGATGACCGTACTGCGTGGGCGGCAGCCCGCGCGGAGCTTGCCGCCCAGGTAAGCGAGGACACTGGTCGAACGGTCATCACCATTGTTCGTGTGTATGGTCGATTCAGCGTACCCGAGCAGAACTATATGACGCGATACCTTATCGTTGGTGTTCCAGAGAGTATCGCTCAGCCTGACTACGGCGACGGCGGAATGGCCTACCCTACCGCCGAAGCCGCTCAGACGGCTGTGGATCAGTACCTGTCCAACAAGGATGCCGGAAAGTACATAGTGATGCATTCCTACTAATTAAATAGAAGAAGGGCGATGGGTTACCCATCGCCCTTCTTTGGTATTTAGGCTTCACATAGCGAACCACGGGGAAGACCTGCGGCAGATGCCACAACCTGTGCTGAGTAATACCAAGAACCCCCACCAGAGTTATTAACCCCTTGTGTTCTATACTGTACCCATGCTACAGGTTTACAACTACTACTGCTTACCGAAGCCCAACCCGATGTGCCTCCCCCGGCAGCCGCAGTGAACTGGAAGCTGGTTTGGTTGTTATAGCTATTAGCATATGTTGAGCCGTACCCCGAAACAGAATATCCAGAAATTGCCGTTCCACCTCCCGCGAGCGAAGATGTATGCCAGAAACCGCCGCCATTAGCAGACGCGCCAGTAGGTGCTGTAGGAGTAGGTTGATCTATCCAGTAAACGGTTATATAGATACTGCTTGAAATTGATGAAGTAAACGAACCCTGACAGTAAGCCGTAGCTGTCCATGCGCGACTTCCTGCTGACGCCCTGTATTCGCTAAAGTAGCTCGGTGTGCTCCAAACCAATGACACATCGGATGAAGGGCAAGAAGCGTATGCCGTTCTAGTGATTGTGTACGGCCAATAATAATTGTAACTTGGGGCGCTCCAACTCATAGAAGGAGCACTCACAATACGAATGTATGTTGATGTAGCTGTGGGCGACCAATTTATGATGTTGGTTTGCCCATTAGTCGGGTCAAGAGTATATGGTGAAGTACATCTTACTTTAACAGTTCCTATTACTCTCTGCCCCTCGCCAATGGTAGCGAACGATAAAGATGTATTAGTTCCAGCGTAATTACCATCGGCAGTATGGGATGCATCAGCCTTTGCTTCATAATTCCTGGTATTACCAGCAGGACACGTAGTGGTGCTCCATGTCATAGAAGAGTTGTTTAATAATGTGATGGATGGAGCAGCGGGCGCTGGGCTGGAATATATATAGTTTCCTGGTGACCATACGCTGCCGGTAGTTTCATCGGTAGAAGCCTTCACACGATATGTTTCTGGGAAACCAGGAACAATGGATGTGGTGTTGTATCCGTAAGTCGATGACGGAGTGGTTCCAAGAGTTGACCAAGAAGCGTCGGACCTCATATAAACGGGAGTGTCTATCGGGGTTGTTTTGGTGTATGTGGATGTCGCAGTAGCCCTATCCAAAGCTACTTCGTATCTTGTGCTAGGATCGGAAGATACACTTTCCCAAGAAACAGTCTGTTGTCTTTCATTAGAAGAATTAGCGGTCACCGAAACACCTAACGGCGCTGGAAGCGAAAGCACTCCCGTAGTGGTTGCTGGGGTAGAGCTACCATCCACATCATTGCATCTAGCGCTTACCGTTCCCGAATAATGTCCACCATTCCATACATTAGCATCACCAGAAGCAGAGGTTATTTCAACAGAAGTGCCAGTGGTTTCACCAGAAGTCATTCCGCCTGACGCATCTTTAATAGACCAAGAATATGTCAAAGTCTGAGTTGGGGAACATTCATCGGCTGGACGGGCAGACCATGTAAATCTCAAAGACTCACGTTCACCACTGTAACTTGGTCCAGTGGTTCCTCTGGTGAGGGAGTTGATAACAACCGGGTTCGGAATCCATCTTGACTGCTCACCAGGGGGCTGAGATATATTATCGTTTCCACCAGTAAGCTCAGTAGTTTCCTCGTCAGTCGAAGCTTTCAATGTAGCTTTGTTTTGTTCGGTAATAGGGAACACCGTTGTTAAGTCGGCCTCGATAATCTTGGGTGTTTCTCGAATTATTTCGTCATTGGTGTACCACGAATCAATGCCGTAATCATTGCGGAACTGCGCCATTTGAGCGTCATCGTCCGGATCAAGCCCAATAACAACGCCACCAGCAGCGTCGGCGGGGGTGTAAGCGGTGTCATTCAGCGAGGTGACAATACCGTTGGTGTAACCTAATTTCACCCCAGCAATGTTAGTGTACACAAACCTAGAAGTGTTGGTGATTGACGATACAGCCGTCTTTGTTTGGGTGCTTGTCACCGGAGAATCACAATCTTCGTTAGCGTGAATAGATATTGTGGTGTACAGTGCCATCAAATTGTCATCACCACGAGAGCGCTTGGTATCCTCGCTAGCAGCGCCAATGAACCACTGGGAAGTGCGACATAGATAATCGTTCAAATCACCGTCGCCATTGACATCCGTTTCAGATTTCAAGAACCTCTGGGACGAAAGCGTTACGTTGGTGTCATCGATAATTCCTATTTCAGATGCATTTTCGACATCTGTGATGAACGCACGGTTGGCAATTCGCAATTCAGTCTGCGCAAAATTCTCTGCCTGAATTCTCGCGCCACCTGAAATGAGAACGAACATCAACCCGCCCAGTGCAGCCATGAGAATAAGACTCACCTGGCTCGAAAGCACAGACATGATCGAGTTTTCTGCCCGATCTGAGCGAATTAAAAATCTCGTGACTTTCATCTGAACATTATCCCCTTGCGCAAACGTCGTTTGCGTTGCTTTTGATTATACAACTCAGGCGCAATGCAAAACGCATTTTGTGTTATTTGGAATTAACCAGCTTCAATGAAGATATCAAGTTATTCCATGTCTCTTCATTGACATCTGTTGGGTTTTCGCACGAATAACGCAAGAACAGAGTTACCATAGCCTCATCAGCCGCGACACCTTCCGGCAGATTCTCTTTGGCATTTGAATCAGATTCCACATAGTAGGGGTTCTTTACCAAAAGATCCGTTACTCGCACAGCAACATATTCATTAACAGACTTCTTACCGTCAATAGACATGTTGCCATCTTCGTCAAATACCATATTATCCGTCTCACCAGAAATCAGCCCAGATGCAAGTTCGATACTTCTGTTTTCCCAATTTATTTTCACGGTAGAACTAGAAATGGTCAAACCTGGAATCTCGCGTCCATAAAGATAGTTCTGGCTGAGGTAGACATCACCCTTTCCGTAATCAACTGGCGAGAAATACTCAACAGAGCCGACAACAGAACATGTCCCGTTGTTCACCGTGAAGAAATCTGACTGCTCGGGTAAAACACCATTAGGATCACCAGCCGCGTCTTGTACAAAGCTCCATCCTTCTGGGAGTGGTGTAAGTAACGACCACTGAGGGCGTTCGGTGACCTTTCCCGAATCGGAAAGTAAGATATCTGAGATATCACCATCATTGGAATTATTTGGATCAGATGGGTTGTTTTCTCCCCCGCCAAACATTGTACAACCAGAAAGTAACACCAACGCGGCCGTGAAAACAGAAACCAAGCCTATATTCTTTTTAATACTCATTAAACACCTTCTCTTAGACTAGAAACCATATCATCTTTTAAGAACTTGTGGCAGGACTATTCAAATCTTTTTGCGGTCCTGTTATACTCAGCCAACTTGTAGAACACATAGGAACTACGTGCCAATAGATATATCCACCAACTGTTAAGGATGGGCGAGTCCACGAAGTACGATTTCCTATCCATCCACCATCTGCTGATGAACCGCTGTTGTTCTGTCTGGTGATCCACGGATGATAGTTGATAGTAGAACCCGCTGGGCAGGTGGCTGCACCCCAATTAACCGTGAAACAGTTACTACCACAAGAGGTCATCCAAGGAACAGAAGGGGTAGATACATAAGCTCTAGTGAAATTAATCGTATTGGATGTAATAGAACTAGAGTACGTGCCAGAATTATTACATCTGGCTTCCATCATCACCGCCGCTGCGTAACCTTCATATGGTGCAGCGAATGTCGCCACGTTGCTCGTCGTCCAAGCACCCGGCCAAGACGAGTAGGTGCTACCATCACGTGTTTTCACCGCTCGATATTCAATAGTTCCGTAAGCACAAGTTAAGCCTCTGACAGCAGTTGCACTATTAACATTATTACTCCTTGCGGTGAATGTTCCAGCAGGCGCAGGAACAATATATGCAAGCGTATTACTATTGAGTGTTGACTGCGTACTGTAATAGGTTCCCTCTGCACATCGAGTTTGTAGTTGAACTCGTGCGGATGTTCCCAGGCTATTAGGTACGAGACGAGACTGATAGTTTGCCGCAAAGTCTCTCAACAGGGAAGTATTTGCAACACCGTCCTTGATCAGATACGAAAGACGGTATTGAGCAACAGTACCCGCTGGGCAGTTATTTGCCACATTCCAAGAAGCAGTACCGAGAGTGGTTCCGGTCAAAGAAAGGTTCGATGTATTCGGGGTTACGTCGAACGTCCATGATTTATCAGAAGTGATCGTCTCACTGTAAATAGGAGATCCGCCGTTATCTTGGAAACATCTTGCTTCAAGTCTGACAGCGGCAGATGTACCCAACGCAGTATCTACCGCCTTGGATGTATAACCAGTAGCCCAATTGTTGATTACGGTAGTACCATCAACACCGTCTTTCTTGGTGTACACCAAACGGTATTGCGCGGCAGTATTTACCGGACATCCTGATTCGGTTGACCAAGAAGCTGTTCCTCCTGATGCATCAGTCTGAGAAACAGTCAATACCGCTGTAGGAACAACATCAATAGTAGTAGTTGTGTTTGCTTCATTGGAAGGGTCACTTGCGGTGGAGGCACCGAAGGTGTTATGAACACATCTACCTTCAACTACCCAACCCTGAGTGGAGCCAGCGAGAACAGAACCCGGTGGCATTACGAACGAATACTTTCCACCACTTGCGGTGTAATAGTCCCAATCATCAATTACACCGAAATTACCGTATGCTCCGTTCTCGGTGGTTTTCTTGATTCTAAATTGAATACCATATCCAAAATTACAAGTCTGCTCGTCCCAAGTGAGGATACTGTTGCTACCGACCTTATTGTATGCAAGTCCGGTAGGTGCCTCTGGAACAAGATTGTCGAGGTCATATGTTGGCAAACCAGAAAGATTGATGTAAGCCGCAATACCTAACCCCTTGTTACCTCTTGCGCGAACAGAGATTATGTTGGATGTGTTATCCGATGAACATCTCCATGAAGGGATATCGGTAGACATCCAATCTTCATCTAGCTCAACATAACCATCAGCAAGAACCTCAAAACCTGTATCGGGGTCGAGATCAATACATTCGGCATTCTTAGTGGCGTCGATTCTGTAACCGGCAACTCCCGCCTCGCTCGCGTTAAGCGGTTTATCCCACGCCAGCACGATACCAAAAGTCTCGGATCTGAGGACTCTCAAATTCTGTGGGGCGGTGGCTTTCGCACCAGGAATGTTCTGAGTTGGATAATCATTCACGTTCGCTACGGTAGGAACCTGCTCATACAAACCTAACGGTTCGACATAGTTCGGGTCATCCGCATCATCGGTAGCGCTCGTGAACGCCCAAAGCGGTCTACCGCTATCAGGGTCAAAACCTTTGAAAACAGTAGCTTCGGTAGGTCTATATTGAACAGCCCATGATTGAGGCTTACCAGATTCAAGCTGAACCACAACAACAGCCTGAATCCACCCATGATCATCCACGCTGAAATCACTGACATAAGTTTGAGCACCGATGGTTTCTATATCAGCACGTGTTTCAGAAGCCAACGCCTCCTTTGATAAACCAGCATAGTAAGCAGGAAGCTTGCTATTGATTCCATTAAGAAGATACGAACCGGCAGTCTCGGCAGCGGTCACCATATTGGTTTTGCGATCATCTTGATACTGGATGAAAAGCTGTGTAAGCGCGGTAGAAACAATCAAAGCAACAACACCAGGAATCATCAAAATAATCAAAAGAGCAGCAGAAGATGAACCCTTATCGCCATTCAATCTACGACGAAGGTTCTCGAAAGCTTTCGTTATTCTTCTCATGGTTACCCCTTATTCCACCACTTCCAACTCATCAACCACGAAAGTCGAGGTTGAGCTTGTCTGTGTGTTGTTCCCTACTGCAACTATCTTGAATGTATCACATGTAGCCCCTCGTAAAATATTCTCATCGGCAAAAGCTCCAAGAGAATATTTACCGCCAAAGGTATCAGGCTCCACATTCTGTTGATTTGTTACACATTGTTCGTTCTCACCTATACCGGTAATTGCGAAGTAATCAATTGTAGCAACATTTTCTTGATCGAACTCCAAGAACCAGTTTACTCCATCGGTGGTGAGCCTTGCATCGGTTGGTTTAGAAGGACGAGAAGGAGTTCCCGTGTTATCCACGCTGACCACCTTGTTGATACCGGAGGAAAGGAAACTAATCTCTGGGCTTTGATATCCGTTAGCTCCGATGGTGGTGATGTAATACCGATCACAAACTTTCGACTTCAGATCGGTGAGGTTATCGAACTGTCCAAGAAGAAGAACGCTATCTACACCGTTATTCGCATTACCTTTATTGATGGTGGTAGGTGTCGTGCTGCATTCCGCTTTGGTTCCGGTTCCTCGTATTTGATAAGAAGATATTTCAGGTCCAGTAAGTGGGTTCTGGAAAGTGAAGTACCAGCTAATACCATCTGTTGCCCAAGCTGGGTTACTGACGATGAGAGGAATGTTCTCATCAATCTCTCCCACATCACCTGTACAGTAACCCCCGAAATCAGAACAGAGGGAAAGCAAAGGCGCTACATAAACATCACTGATAGTACCTCTTGCTCCGTTATCAATGAAGATACGGACAAGCTCGGAATTGAAACAGATAGATGGTTGAGGCTTATTGATGGTCACTGAGTACCAAACAGCATCTTCTGCGGAAGGTGAAGAAAGAGGTGTGGTTTCATATACCTCGTTGTTGATGACCAAGTGTTGAACAGATGAAGGACGAATTCCGTTATCAGAACTCCACTTAAAAGAAAGCCTTATCTTGTCAGGGGTGTTTGAACTGCATCCATCAAAAGTACCGATATTTACTGTTCGATTGGTTGTCACTTTTAGCGAAGGCGATGTTGGGATTCCGTTATCACCGATAACCACATTAGAAGCTGGCTGAATATCGGCGGAAGCATAATTCATACCAGACCAAGAAGGGGCGATACCCTCTGACAAAGTAGGGGTTTTAACGTACTCGTAGTAGATGCATTTGCTCCTATCATCTAATGTTGGGTCTGCACATTCATTAGACGGAACATTAGGTCTTGGTGCGACCAGACGAACCGAATAACCACCGGAGTTGTTCAAGTTCTTGATAGAGTATCTGATAGGGAAATCGAACTTGGATTCCTCGTCGCCTCTTTGAACCTCGTTAGAGAAATAAGCTTCAAGAACATGACTCCAAGGCTTTGTATCGAATTCATCAATAGCCCAAGAACGAAGAGCCTTTTGACGTTCTGCTACAACAGCGGTATTGGAAGAAGTGGCAATGAAATATATAAAGAAAGACATCGTAGGGATGATGACGAGCAACGAAGCAAAAGCTGCGAAGAAAACCATAATGCTGCTTTCTGCATCATCACGCTTTCTGAACGATTTGATTTCAGACAAAAGAGTCCTTAACGACTTATGTCTAAGTAGATTTTTCATCTGATAAATATCCCCAGTTTCAAGATTTAAACATTATCGCAGAAAAATATTGGTGGGTGTGATTTTTGATATAAAAGCGCCTAGGGCGCTATCTTCGGATAGCGCCCTAGGGTGATGGACTTCCCTAATTAAAATTAGGAAAGTGTAAACACGTCGTCAGTTGTCAATGGGTCACCATCGACGTCGAGGCTGGTGCCAGTTACTACTGCGTCGGTGCTCTCGGTTACTGCGGCAGAGCCGTTTGAACGCTCGAAGACCTTACCTGAAGCACTTACAGCATATATGGTGTAAGTGCTGTCGGTTCCTTCAAGTGCTACCAATACATCACCGGAACGGGTGATGACTGGAGCACCATCGAAAGCTGCTGCTTCGAGGGCTGCAACGTTGTCTGCATATACACCGACGTTACCAAGGTGGAATTCCTGAGCATATGCGATGTTTGCGAGGTCGGTCTTTGCGTTGTTGTCACGCGCGTTGTTGATAAGACCCGGAGCGGTTACCAAACCAGCAGCGATCAAGATTGCGGAAACCGCAATGGTGATTGTCTGCATGATGGAGTTTTCAGCGGAGTCACCAGCAAGGCGAGCACGGAGGTCAAGAGACTTAATCATGATTTTTGTATCCTTATTGTTTATCCAAGCTCCTTGTGAACTTGGTAGCCGTTTTATCGGCTGCTACATATTGTAATCATAAAGAATATTCCGAAAATGGAAAATCGAATTATTTTTTGCGAAAAATTCTTTCATCCAAGTCCCCAAAAAGGGGGACATGCTAACAATTACCAATAAAAATAAGGGGTCAAGCCGAAACTCAACCCTTTATTCAAAACATACTATTTAGTACATATTCCCGGAATTAACGATAATCGCCACATAAATCAACCCAATAGCGCTCATAATAAATGATGCTGAAATAGCAATCATTGCGTTTCTCACGGTTCTCACACCCTCTTCAAAAGCATCTACAGAAACAATATTGTTCTTGAAACACTCCAAAGTATCTTCCAGAGAACTCGCCTTTTTATTCCAGAAAGCCATTATCTATCCCTTATCCTAATACGCCGATCATACCTGAAGAGACAAACAAAGGCAATACCGCCAAACCGTAGTAGTACGGAGGAATCATCGGACCTTTGATGTCCTTTGCCGGAACCCCACGACTCTTTTCAACAATAAGCACGCCGATAGAGAAAACGAAGTTCAACAGGTAGGCGACAATAAGATACCCGACAGCCAAGTAAATATTCAAATAACCCAAAGCCATCGCTACGGTCGGAATGTACTTGATGTCACCAGCACCCAGCTTCACCACATACAGCAACGGGAATAGAATAACAGCGCTGCCCACCAAAGCTACAAGCGCCCAAACTAAATCCATCCAGTTCTGCTCAATTACGGTGTTGATAACCAAAGCACCCGCAACTAAAACAAACTGATTAAGGTTGTAAATGTTAGGTGCGCGGTGGAAAGCAAAGTCGGTCATGGAAAGAACACCGCCGATACCAGCAATAATCGACCACACAAAAACCATCAACGCGGTTGAGTTATTGATGAAATACAAAGCGGCAAATACGCCAGCGGCGCTCAACGCCCCAATAACTACCGCCCCGAACCCTAAAGGCTTGAAGGGGGGATTGCTCTTGCTCTTTGCAAAATAGGGGAGAAAGAAACCCAGAATAAGAGCGACAAAAACCGCTCCGAAAACCCCGATCAGAAAATCAGGTAAATAGAAACTCGCGGTATCTATTAATGACATACAAAATCCTTAACTTAAATAGCAATGTGCTGTTGGGAAACAATAGCATCCACAACAGCACATTGCAACTCTTTTAGAAAGCTTACGCTTCTCCAATACTGGTATACATCTCGAATACCGGAAGATAAGAAGCAAGCATAACCAACATATAAACAGCACCAACAGCACCGTTTGCAATCGGACCAATCGCAACAACCAATTGCTGCGCGGACAATTCCGCTTCCTCTTTATAAGTTTCAGCCATCATACCGATAGTCTGAGTACCCTGTCCGGCGTCCTCACCAACAATCAATGTATAAGCAGCATCAACAGGGAAGAGCTTCTGGTTATTCGCCAATTCCTTGAATCTGGCTTCACCACGATCCATCAAGTCAACATGCTGTAGAAGATGTCTTCTAATAGCCCAGTTGCTTGTGGAACGGGCGGTCATAATCAACGTGTCACGTTCCGACATGTTGATTTCACGAAGAGTGTGAATGTTGCTGAACACCTGAGCCATCTGCGAAACCTGCATCAAGTCCGCGAAAATCTTCGGCTTCATATTCAACTTCTGGGTATCAATCCACACCCGAAGGTCTTCATTGGTTCTGCCCTTTTGAACCCAATAGATAATCCATCCGACTATCAAAATACCCAAAACCAAAGTAATCCAACCAACAACATTGGAAACATTGATAAGGATCTGAGAAAGCAACGGAAGCGGTTTGTTCAGGGTATCGAACACAACCTTGAACTGCGGGATGATACCGAACAGAACAACGAATAAGAATCCGACTGTCAGAACAAGGGTGAAGGCAGGCTCGGACAAGGCAGACTTAACCTGCTTCGATGTCTTCGAATTGTCCTGAATAATCTGTGCCGCCTTGATAAGAGCTTCAGACTCCTTACCCGCCCTTGCACCAACAGCAACCAAACTCACAACAACCTGCGGGAGAACTTTACCGTGCTTCTCGAAAGCCGCCGAGAACGAAATGTTGTTATCAGCCATATCGGTAGAAATCTTGGCGAAGACCGTACCGATAGGAGTACCTTTATATTGTTCAGCGATACGACGGATAGGTCCGATTTCGTCTCGGGATACCTGCATCATCAACGCAAGCTGGCGGAAACACTTAGCAGCCTGAACTGCATCAATCTTCTTAGCGTCCCTACGTTGTTTCTTAGTGAGTTGAACTCCCTGCATAGCAGAAACAGCATCATCAGGAAGTGACTTATCACCCTTCTTACGTCTATTGGCGTTTTTCTTAGCGGCGGCAGAAGATTTCTTATTAACGTTTTTCTTCTTCGGCGCGTTCTTTCGTTTCTTGCCGTTATCAGTAACACCAGCTTCATCATACTCAGCACGGTTAGCCTCTTCGATACTAGTGATGTCGTCAACCGCACGGGCGTCAGAATAATCCAAATCACGAATCACGCCGTAATCTTCTGGCAACCCATCTAGATAATCAGAGTTAGGTCTATCTCCGCCATCGAAACCACCTTCGAACATATCATCAGATGGTTGAACATCAGGGGTTGCTTGTCTTAATGACTGCGCATCAGATCTGCTTTGGGCGGAACTAGCAGAACGATTCTTTTTTCTGTCCCGTGCTTCACGCTTCTTCTCCAAAGCATCAGCTTTAGCTTGCGCTTTCTTCTCTGCTCTGGTGAGCGGTTTTGAACGAGAGCTAGCAGGTTCCTCCTGAACAGGAGACGGCTGTTGCACAGGCGGTTTATATCCGTAATATTCTTCTTCGTAATCTGCCATGTTATCCCCTATGTTTAAGCCTTCCCAGCCATTTCCGCGCGACGTTTCTTCAAACGATCAATCTTGAAAACAAGGTCATTCTTGATGTTTGCGTACTTCAAGGCTGTTTCCTCAGTTATCTTACCCTGTTCGTAGAGATAGAACAACGATTGCTCGAAAGAAATCATGTCGTCTTCTTCTTTCAAAGCACCGGTAAGCTTAGTGAATTCACCTGAACGGATATTAGGGGTGGTTGTGGTGTGGTCTACCATAATCTCCCTCACCGGAATCAGTTTGCCGTCAGTAGACGGAACAAGACGCTGAACCATGACGCACTTGAAAACCTCAGCAATACGGTTCTGAACAAGGTTCTGTTGTCCGGGTGGGAACTGAGAAACAATACCCTCAATACACTGTGCAGCAGACGAGGCGTGAGACGTGGCAAACACCAAGTGTCCCTTGTTGGCCGCGTCAAGTGCGGCGATGATAGCATCCAATTCACGAAGCTCACCAATCATAATAACCTGAGCTTTTGAACGAACGGCCGCCATGATACCACCAGCCCAGTCATCAACATCACGACCAACCTCACGCTGGGTGATAAGACATTTCTTCGGCTGATGAACGAACTCGATAGGGTCTTCAATCGTATAGATATGCCTATGGTTCGTCTCGTTGTACTCATTCAGCAAAGCAGCAAGCAAGGTGGTCTTACCGGAACCCGTAGGACCGGAAACGATGAATAGCCCGTTGTTCTCCGACAACAGCTTCAAAATCTGAGGTGGCTGTGGATACTTAGCCAAAGTAGGAACCTTCGGCGGAATAAGACGCATGGTGACACCCAAACCATTTTCCTGACGACGGAAAATGATACGAGCACGCCACGGAAGATTATTCGTATTATCCATAGAGAATGAACGTCCAAGATTCTGAACAGTCTCAAGAATTCCAGATTCGCCTTCAACAAGTATCTTGGCACCATTGAGAATACCCATCTCCTTATTACCAGGAACCCAGTAATCGGCAAGCAAGAGAATATCTTCTCTAGTCAACCAAAGAGAGGTTGGTTGGTGATTGTCATCATCAACAATCCATACATAGTTATCCGAAACCATCTGAATGTCGGATACGTTCAAATCCGCCCAAAGCATGATTTGGGATTCAATCTTCTGATACCAGTCCGGTTTCTCGACTTTATCTGGACTGACAACTACCGCTCCAGAGATGGATTCGGCAGGAAGCTGTGGTGCCGCATTAACAGCATTACCAGACTGCGGAGCGGCAACCGGAGCAGGAGCGCTAGGTGCAGCGGACTGTGGTGGCTGTGGCATCTGCTGTTGAGCCTGTTGTGGAGCGGGAGTCTGTACAGGTCGTTGTGGCGCGCCTTGTGCGGGTGGTGCCTGCTGAGGCCGTGGAGCGCTCGGTGGTTCTTGATATTGTGGAGGCATAGCGGGCTGAGACTGCGGCTGGGGTGGACGAACCTGTTGCGGTGGAATAGGGGCACTTTGAGCAGGGGCTACCGGAGCGGGTCTTCCTTCATACGGTTGTCCAGATGGCGGTGGCATCGGCGGACGTTGCTGATTGGGCGAAGGTGCGCTCCAATTTGGGTCTGTCATGTTAAATCCTTACTCACTGAGATGGTGGGACGATTTTAGCTTGTCCGGGAGGTGTTTCGCCGGAATTCGGTGAACTCGGCTTCGGGAAGGCAGGTTGGGACTGTGGATTCTGTGCCGGAAGTGGTCGCTGCATAGCTACCGGAGGCTGTTGCGGTCTAACATATCCTTGTGCCTGTGCAGGATTCTGCTGCGGAACCCTTTGTCCGATTTGAGGTTGTCCAGACTGTTGAGCAGGAGAAGGCTGCGGGAGTTGCTGCTGTACATTAGGTTGTGCAGTTCTCTGAGGTTGAGCCTGTTGTGGCTGAACAACAGGTTGTGCTGGATTAGAAGCTGGCTTCTGAGGTTCTTCGATAACCACGCCCAAAGCCGCCCTTCTTTGCGCTTCTCTTGACTCGGCGGAATCTTGACGCTCACGAGATCCACGCTGTTGCTCTCTACTATCGGCATCAGAAGGGGCGAGGCTAATAATAGAACCCGGAAGTTGCCTTGTGTCGTGCCCAATAGCATCCGCGATAGATTTGCGGTCTGTTAACCCAGCATCCAACAAACGGTCAGCGTCCTCATGGAAAGAAATCATTCCCTCTTCACGAGCGGCCCTATGCACATCAGCCCTTGGAGCACCACGTAACATCAAATCTGTGATTTGAGACGAGTTGATAAGAACCTCATGGACAGGCTTTCTTCCTTTATACCCAGTACCTTCACAACCAGCACACCCTTTACCTTTACAGTTCTGATGGAAGGTACGGATAAGACGCTGCGACATGATTCCATTGATAGCTTCCATAGCCGCAATAACACCAGAGCCGGAAAGGTCAATAGTACGAGCGATAGCAGCAACAGGATCTCCCGAGTGAATCGAAGAGAGAACCTTCGTTCCAGAGGTAGAGAACTTCACCGCCGCCGAAGCCGTATCGGGATCACGAATCTCACCAATGAGCATTGCGTCCATAACAACTCGCAGAAGCGACTTCAAAACAGCCGCATAAGTCATACCACCTTGAGGGTTGATAACCATCTGGCGTGCCCCGTCCAAGGTACGCTCTTTCGGATCTTCAACCGTAACAACGGAACGTCTATTACCACCAATAATCTTCATAACCGAATACATAGTGGTTGTTTTACCGGAACCCATCGGTCCAGCTAACTCAATAAGACCCTGTGGACGATCCAATAACTGATATAGACGCTTGCTGTTGTACTCAGAAATACCCAACGAAGAAAGTTCGGGAAGAGCGCCGACCGGAGGAATACGCATAGAAACAAACTCACCGCGAACGGTAGGGAAGATGGTAACACGAACGTCCAAAGAGTCTTCCGTTCCAATTGGGGCGTCATCACCTGACCATTTGAACGGATATCTACCTTCGGCGGGCGCGTTCAAAGCAGAAGTGCCCATCTCAGCTTCATTCTTGATAAGAACAATAACCTGGGCAGCACGATAATCAGCCAGGTGTTCTTCCGGTATATTCCAACCGTCGATACGCAACTCTGGCTCGATGGCTACAATCTCATTTAAGTCATCATAGATTGCGTCGATGAAGATGTCAGACGCGCCTCTACGAAAAGCCTCTTTGAAGATTCCATCAAGCCACTCTTTAGCTGTCATTGTGTCAGTTGCTTGAAACATCATTACCCAATTCTCAAAACGTCCAAGAAGTCTATACCAACGTTAAGAAGATCGGAAGATTTTGGTGACATATTCTTCAAATTCGATCTCGGCACCCTTTTTGATATGAGGCTGAGAGAAGAAAGTGACCGTGACAGTGGCATTCCCAGACACGGTTCCGTTGTCTATCACAACAGAATACCCCCGTAAAGATGTATCTTCCGAACTCATCGCGCTTCCAAAATGGAATACACCTGAACCATCATCAACCAATTCCGTTTCAGAGAAGCCTAATTTTGTCAAACCTTCATTGGCTACATCGACCATCTTCTGCACATCGTCAGACGAAACGCTAGCGTTTAAATAGTAAACATCGGAACCAGCCGACCAAATAGGAGATGGGTTGCCATCAGCGTCAGGAATGGGCAGGGAGGCAGAAGCCCCCTTGGTGAAATCACCCGCGAAAGAAATACGTCCAATGAAATCTGACGCCTGTTCGTTCAATTCAGTTTCGACATCTTCCAATCGGGGAAGGTCGAGTATTTGTTGACCGGTGAACCCGTCAGGTATTCCGTTCAATCCAACAGCGAGTAGAGCATCTGATGGTGCTTCGCTAACGGTTCCGTCCGAAGAGTCCGGAGTTTCACCGACTTCTGATTTGTTGGTGACGACATAGATGATGGCGGTGGCAATGACAGCTAAGGTGACCACAACACCTATTATCAAGACGATGAACGGACGGGGAACTTTTTGTTTCTCCTGTTCACGTTCACGGATAACAATCTTTCCTCTTTCGGATATAGGCTTGTGTCGATCTGCCCTTCTTCTTACAGGTGCATCTCGCAAAGCGCTATCTGCCTGGGGTGGAGGCATATCAGGTGCCTGAGTATAAACAGGCTTGACTAGTTCTGGTGGTAAAGGGGCAGACGGTTGTGAAGCATTGACATCTAATTCGCCATGCAAAATGTCATCATAGATGTTCTTCTTATTACCATTAACAGCAGGCGCTCCAAAAAGGTCTTCATCATTACTCATTGGTCACTTCCCAAACTGTCCAGACGCGCATCTATATCTTTAAGAGTAGCAATAAGAGACAAACGAATCTTCAGCAACGCAGCCCTCTCGCTTAGACCGCTCACATGAGAAGACGGCACAACCAACTGTGAGGCATTCTCTTTCTCGGCGGCGGATTCTTTGGCTGCCTTTTCTTTCTCTTCTCGCTCCCTTTCGAGACGGGCAGATTCCTCTTCAGCCGCCTTGCGTTGAGCTTCCTGTTCTTCCCTTTGTCGGCGTTCTTGAGCCACCCGTTCGCTCAATGCGCGAATCTCTGGGGTATCCGCTGAATAATAGTTTGACGGGTCAAATGCATCATCCACTTGGTGAATTTCCTCTTCTTCCAATTCTTCTGAATCATATTGCGGAGCCACATACTCACTTGGATCAATCTGCTCTCCACCATAAAAACCTGTTGGAGCGGAGTTGTCTTCAACGAAGTTCGAATCTCCCGTTTCATTTTGAGCACCCATAGGTTGCGGAGCGGTGAAAGCGGGAGTAAACGGAACATCTACCGTAGGAAGCGCATTGGATTGCTGAAGCTCTGTCTCAAATGCGCTGTTAGCAACAGCTATGCGGGAATTCCACGAATAGTCATCTTCCTGCTCACCTCTTACAGGAATAGGAACCAAAGAATACGGATTCTCCCTCACCCAAACTTCAACAGGCAAGGCGGCAGTTCCATGATTTTGGGCACCATTAAGAACCGAGAACCCTTCCTCGGTTAATCTGGTTCGTAAAAAATCTATATCCGACATCTCGCTCCCTTTACACAGAAATACTACACATCAAATATCCAAACTTCTTAGTTTGCGGAAACTAAGTTAGGTTTGTTTCGAAGTTTTCCAACTTGTGCATGAATTCGTCTGGAGTTAAACCTAATCTGCCCGTCACCAAAACAGAGTAAGAGTCGGCAATGACAGACAGTGCTATCAAATAGGCGTAGACGAAACCATCATCCGCGATATCCTCTTCTGGAATATCTGGAACATCATAGGCTGCCCCTTGATGCCACATCAAGGAAGACAATGACATCAAAATAGACTTGATGGATATATCCAAAGCTCTCTGTGGAACATCGAACCTCTTGGTAATCAACCCTTCTGTTCTCGCTTTGGATATGTTGATGTTGGACGCCGATATAAAGTTATCTCTTTCCTCTTGCGAGTTCGTCATGTTAAAAATGATAATCAAAGCCGCGCGACAGAAATGAATCGTGGATTTAACAATAGAGTTTATATCGACCTTCTCGGATTTGATGTCGTTGGAAAGCTCCAAGAAAAAGTCCTTGTCTGTTTTCACATAGTGATCTATCAATGCAAAGGGGATAGATATATCAACAGACGATATAGCTTCATGCTTGGGCGAAACATATTGTGATCTCTCAAAATCACTGAAATGACTAAACCCTTCTGGCTCTTTTGGAATATCAGGGTTGGAAGAGATGCCGAACTGTTCACCCATCATGTCTGTTGTTTTACGGTTCACCGTCTCTTCCAAAGCATCGAAGTTAAATCCTTCCGTACTTCCGGTGGTCAGGCGATGTCCGACAAAGTAGAAGGAGTAGATGACATAGACCATAGCCAATACATACTGATGGGTGTGTTCCGGTCTATCGGAAGGAACATCAACATCCATTTGTCCCTCTGATGAGTTCAACAAGGGAAATAAAGTTTCTTTCAAGTACCCGTTTATCTCCATGTTGAATCCGGATGGTTCAACATGATATTTTCTGGCAATTTCCAACCCATGCTCTTTAATGTAAGAAACGGATTCGGAGACGTATTGGTTTGGATCGACTGGGTAATCTTCAAACCCTTTGATAATAAGATATCCCAGAGTGGTCATTGACATGGTGAAAAACCCAGAAGCCCCAAGCTCATGCACTTGGTATGAGAAGTCTTTGATTGCATCTATATCGCCTTCATGAAAACTCTGCATCGCTTCAACACCCAATAACGGGTCAGCATTCAACTGTAAAGGTTCACGCACTTGCAACATCGGAAACACCTTGAACCTCTCGGATGACACGTCTCACTTCACCGTACAGCCCGCTTTGGGTGGAATCAAATCCAATACAGAACAACGAAACGTGTGCGGAGGAAATGGAGGCCAACGCGACATTGAACAGATATCTCAGATTAAGATAGTTGTCCGATTCAAGGTTGGGTATTGGAAATGTATAAGTCTGTTCATCTGACTCATAGATGGACACAATCCCCTTCATGATGGATTCAACCATCTGAATAAGAGAATCGATATCCTTGATACCCCACGAGCGGCAGACACGGCCGAGATGTTCGGTTCCGAGCTTATCGAAAACATAAACGAAGTCATCATCTCGATGTTCGTCTATAGTTTTATTCACAGCCCAAACAAACGCCGCCATACTTCTGCTCATGTCCGCGAAATCAGAATTGTCTTTCTCGGTATTGGCGAACGACTTATGTCTCATCGCCTGAATATTGTGGTCTTCAAACTCGGTGTTTAAACGAATGATCTTCTCAACATCGTAAGTGAAAGAGCCAGGCGAAAAGTTATCTGTTAACACTATTAAATCAGGAGAAGGCGCTTTTACTGGTTCACCCTCAAAAGAAAGGGTAGACAAGACCTGCTCGACACTTACCTGACGAGATTCAGCAACAACTTGAACAATAGATTCCGTAGCTAAGGAGACAGCAACCGAATAAAGTAAATCACCGTCACCATCAGCACCCAAAGTTAATGGGGCTGTAGAAGTAATTCCATTGATGGAATCAAACAGATTCTTGATGTTGCCAGCAATGCTCGGGATAGGAAGTTTTTGAGGGATGCCAGAAAGCAGAGCACCTATTTTCGAATCCAAAGATGATTCGTCTTCCACGCCAAAACCAGCGACTACGCTCATCAAATCTGTAAACAAAACAGAAGTATCGTGGGAAACCAGCCAGTCTTTCATCGGCTTATATGGGTTAGGTGATTGGGCGTCCAAGGAATTGAGAATGTTCCTCAACGTCAATGCTTGATTGAAGTTGGTCAACTTATTCCTCCACTTTCATCTTCCCAATGATAAGCAGGAAACTCTTCCCCCTTTTTCATTTGAAGTTCGAAATACTCTATCAAGCGAGAAACAACCTGTTCTGGTTTTCCATAACCCTGAACGGAAAAAGACACACCTTTTATCAAAGCGGTGATGGAATTTACCACCGCAAGAGCATGGATAAGGTATTCATCATACTCGGTTCCGCGTTCATCTGCTTCTTCCGGAACTGATATATCGTATGATTCTTTATTGACGGCAGGACGAACAACTTCCGTGATGTATTCTTCGATGTCCGCAAGTAGCCACTTCTCGCTAACTATCTTATCGAAGGTTCTCGCTCTTGATGCGGCAAGAATAGCGTTCCATGTGGACTCCGAGAAGTAATCCTGCCTTGTGTATTTAGAAACACGTTCGGCAATGGTTTGGGCTACATATGCTCCAGAAAAATCAATCCTTGCCAAGTCTTCAGGGGTGGAAACATGAGTTCCAACCCAATCTACGAACTTGTTGATACGTTTATTTAAATTGAGGGAAACCGCATCCAAAATGAACAACGGTTCGGCAGTAACAGTTTGCATCATTAGAACCTCGCAGATGGTTCTCTTCTCAAAACCCTTCTACCAACGCCGTCCTCTAAACGTTCAGCGCGGATCTCTTCTTCTGACATGATTTCCACTTCACCATCGGAGTGATCAATATCTGAAAGATAAACCTTTAAATCATCCACCAAGGCTCCCAGATTACCGAAAGCAGGAGATGTTGATGCAATTCCCTGTAGCACGGCAAAAGCGCAGAAGGCAGAAGCCGTAACGTGAATAACAACCTCATCAAACGGAGTTCCCTGTCCTTCACCGGCTTCTTGCGGAACAGCTATTCTAGGGGCTTTCCCCGAGATAGCAGGAAGAACGCAATTCTGCATGAATCCGACGACATCTTCACCAAGCCATGTCGAGTTAACCTCGAACTTCTTGGCTATTTCGCTTCGACCACGGGCGGCAATATCAAACACCTTGCGCCAGGTTTCGTCGGAGTGTCGATACAGATGCCCGATATTGGTAGTGCGGTTAATTCCCACATGAATCAATACCAGACAGGCAAGGTCTAGGTCGTGCAGCCTACCCTCCTTGAACGCAGAGTTAGCAGCAGACTTCAACTTGTCAGTGTCCCCGGAAACCAGGATTTCAACAAGATCAAGCGCCTTCGACGGGTCTGATTCAAATGTCGGTTCCGTATTCATGTCGTTAGCGTACCATCCTAAAATTGGGTTTTTCAGAATTGTGAAAATTTTCAAAATCTGCGAATACCGCTACTTACATAATGACAGAAATCAATCCTTGAGGTAACGTTTTCCAGCACTTGCTAATACACCCAAAACGAAGGCGCGCATATGCTCATCCGATTGAACCGGGAATTTTTCGCCTCTACTACTGTAACCAATCAAAGCTCCATATGCATGACCGAACAAACCCTCTATACCGGTTGAAAGTAACTCAAAAGCCGTTCCGGAATATTCCTTGCCCATGTATTTTGATATGAATCCACCCATCCGGGCAACCTCAGAGGTTCTTTTGTATAGGGTGAATTGAGGATTCCGTTCGCCATTCTCATCGGTGGTTCGATATTCAAGATAATCGGCTTCCATAGCAGAAATCTCGGGAACAACGTATTCAAATCTATGAGATAGTTCATGAACCGCGTCGGCATACCCGTTCTTGGATAGATTGTCACTTTCTTTATCAGTCACCATAGCCGTTATCTCCGAAGTTGATTGCTCAGATATCCTTTCGGTGCGATACACCTTCCTCTTCCATACGGAAAGGGTTGTGTTTCCTGATTCATCCCTCTCTTCATACTTCTCCCAGCCAGTACCTTTGATAGGCATTCCATCTTCGCCACGAAGACCGAAATAATATCTATCGTTGTCACAATCAAATACACGATAGACTTCACTGCCCGAAAGCCCCATCTCAGCGGTTTCTTCAGGAGACAGCTTTTCAACAGTTGTCCACTCGGTATCCTGTGGAGGCATTGCTGGATTTTCCACGATGTAACTCTTCGGGACTCTCACGTTCTTAGACTTAACGGAAAAGTGAGAGTAGTGGGCGCGTTGCGCTATTGCGCGGGCAAAAGGAACTCCGCCACGAGCCTCATTGGAATAATCAATCCAATCTGAAGGGAAAATCTTGGCGGCTGAGGTAAACAGCTTAACAGCGAGAGTGTTCTTTTCATTGTTGAACTTCATCTCTCCACCAACCTCACGAATTTCAGAGAGCGCCTGAAGGTAGCCATCTGATAGTTTATGAAGAAGGTCTGATGCATAGCCACCCGGAGCTTCAGAAATCAAAATATCGCGCTCTAGCTCGATAATCTCCTGTCGTGCCGCTTCAATACGCTCGGACATCTTTGTGATATTCTGTTTTACCGCTTCGGCTACTTGGGAGTTGACATCAAACTTAGCCAGTCTTTTCATCAAGACCTCTACTTGACGTTCAAAGCTTGTGATGCGCCCTTTTAATACATCTATGCGACTCTTTTCGCTGTCCTTTTCGGGAATAGCAGCTTTAACCATTTCCGCATTGACACCCGATATCTCTTCGGCGCGAGATGCCACAAGGTGTCCCAATCTGACGACAGCATTAACGCGCTCATCAAGTTCGGGATCGATGTTTTCAATACTATCCAGTTTGTCGGCATCTTCTTTTTCGTTTTGCCTACGTCTTCTCTTTTGTTGAGGGTCAACATAGATAGCAGTTATTTTGTCCTGTAGAAGTGCCACCTCTTCCAAGTAACTCAGATTTTCGTCTGATTCTTCCGTGACTTCAAGACCTAGCTCTTCCGCTTCTAATGCGGCAGCGGCTTTCTTAGCGGCACGCGAGCCTCTTTCGTAAGCGGAGCGCCGATTAGATGAAGTACAGGGACACCTTCTCGGCGTTTCACCAGAAGCGTAAGATCTACACATCTTTTTACTTCATCCATTCATCAGGATTATCCCAGGAAATACCCATCAATTCTGCATCGAACACACCGTCTGTCCCTTCGATGACAACAGTTTGGTAGGGGTTGAAAGAATATAAGGCCGCGTAAGCGCCAACCGCATCTTCTGATGAAGCCACTATATATGCACCATTGACCAAAACCTCAAACCTGTTTTGAGCCACCTTCTGCGCGTGTTCAACAATTTCTCTATCCCCGGAGAAGACGCCATCGCACCACGCAGCGCCTCTACCATTGATGTTAACTGATACTATTTCGCCCGATTTTGTTGCTGGTCGTCCCATGCCAGCATCATACCTGCAACCACGGAGATTACGTCAAAATCGAATCAATTGTCGAAAGCCTCAAGATAGCCAAGAAGAGTTTCTTCGCCACCTTCTTCGAGTCCAGTGAAATAGCAATGCGCAAGCCCCGGACGCATCTGAACTATCTTTTCATCAAGCATCCCATAGTCTTTAAGACGCATCAAAGTGCCCTGTAAAGGGGAATCCACTTCTTCATATTCTGCATGTCCGTGGAGAAGCCACAACATCGTCTTCACGTCCTCTTCAGACACATCAACTGTTACCTGCACCCTAGTCATGACCTTCTCTTTCCTTGAGAACCATTTCTACCACATTACGCCACTTCCAGTCAACGATGCGTGGTTTATCAGAACCATCCCGGTTGAATGAACGATCAAAAACAATATGTGACCAAGAAGCTCGCTCGCTCCCATCAATATCTAATTTATCATCAATGAGAACATCGCCGTTAATCAACCATTTCCGCTTAGTGATAATAGTGTTATCACGCCATTCCAAACCAAGATGGTCTTCAATAGCGTTGAGTTTTTCGCTAGCACATGTTTTGTTGCGTGATGCAGGGGCGGTACAAATAAATACCTCATGTTCCACAGCCATTTCCTCAAGCGCGTCTTTAACGCCGTCAATAAGCGGCATGTGGTAATACAGTCCTTCCATCGACAACACATCCTGAACTTCCGGGGTGTTATAGATGCTGTCGATATAAGGTTTATCAGCTAATGTTCGTGTTCCCACATCGAACATCTTTATGTGTGGATGCCTTTTGCGCATCGCTGTAACAAATGCTGTTTCCCAATCAAATATGACATGATCGGCGTCAACCAAAATGATACTCAGTTAAACCGCCACCCGGATGCAGGACGCCCTTTAGCGCCCTTGATGTCATCTACCTTACTGATGAATCGATAACCCTTCAATGTGCGATTGAAGTTCGTTCTGTCCACAGCGGCACTGGAAATAGCTTCGGTGACGTTGATAGCGTGAGTGGTTGAGAACTCATCCCCTACAATAGCGCGGGTCACTCCAGAGTTGCGCCAGAGCAGAAGATTAAGCTCAGAAAGCGCCGCCTCGACAATATTGTAGTGGTCGAAAGGCAGTTCATCGAATTCGCGCATCGACTGCCAAACGGAATTCTCAGAGTTGGAACCGGAAGAAATGATAGCCAGCACGGGAAGAGAAATGGTGGCACCGCGAGGGTCACGATCAGTGTTGTCGAACGGAGCAAGGCGAACGATCTTGAGTGCATCTGAAGGCTCAATTCCGGTCTTGTTCTGAAGTGCTCGGTATGCAGCTTCGTCAATCGTTTCCGTAGGAAGGAGAAGCACCCCAGGGAGTGCCAGATACCCCTTGAAAGGTTCGAACTTGCGCTCTCCCAATGCTACCTTGATTTCACCATCCTGAAATCTCACAGGTACTACATCGATAGCCACATTAGGCTGTTCCCACTGCTTAGTCATATCATCATCTTTCGTTTGATTTACTTCTACTACCATGATATCACCTATTAGTCCCTTTGACTAGAAGAGATTTGGGTTTCTACGAAATCGGTGATCACGTCCTCTAATGTTGAATGAACAATCAAGTCTTTTCTTACCAGAGATGTTTGTATTTCGACATCCAGCCTTCTCGCATAGTTAGGATGAGTTCCCACGAAAATAGGTTTATCGGTTCCCAACCAGACGCCAAGTTCGAATAAGGTGATGGGGCAAAGAGTTTCGGGCGGGAACCAGAATATGATGGACTTAGCGTTTCTTAGCCCATTGAACTCCCATTCAACCTGAGCTTGCTGCATATCTCTAACAAATGGCTCTTTCCGACGAGGGTTATAAAGAGTTCCAGGATACGGACTCAAAAGTTCTACTGCTCGGGGTTGCCAATTATCCGCCCCGAGAATCCCTCCTGCTAAGAACACGTCTGCTGTCGGATAAAATTCTGGTGCCTGTATTTCTCTCATGTGGGCATGGTAGCACACTTTTAGTCTAAATGACTATAATTGAAAAACCGTATCAAAATACGGAGTCTTCGTGGACTGACAATAAGGTATTGCGCTAATACAAGGAGTAACAAACGGCTAAGAACCCAAACACCGTACCCAAGAAAGTAACTAGAAAAGATGGGGTTGAAACCACGGTCTATGTTCTTCCTGACGTATGGGGTGCCTTTAAATAAGGATTCCGTGTAGCTGGGCGTATTCGGTAGCTTCCTGATAGTTCCGTTTCAATCCATCAGGAACCTTAGACCAGTCAACCCTTTTGAGTCCTCCACCAATGTCTTCAACCGCTCCCGGAATTGATTCCAAAGCCTTACGATAAGCTGGTATTACTTCTCTAAGTTTCTGCTCATTATCGGACTCTTTTGCAGAAGACCAAAAATCCAATTCTAATTCAGGATAATCAACACGGGTAGCGAATTCGTGATTGGAGCCAACCGCATTACTGTCCAGAACCTCTATAACCGGAAGATTATCAATGGATTCAATGAACGCTGTATACGGGTAATCTGTTGTTTCACTACCGAACGCATGAACTCCTTTAAGCGCAAGTTTTTCCGATATCTTGCGAGCCGTCTCAATGGCAAGATCGCGCTCATTGGCTGAGAACACTTTGTCATTCGGGGCGGTATCTTCAAACGAACTATCTGTGAAAACAACTCTCAATGTATCTCCCCAGATGAAACCTTCTTGCTGGATAATGTAACGTGGCTCACCTGAACGACGCCAAACATGACCATCTAGAACAATAAACATGTCTGCATACGCTTTATACGCATCCTCTATATTTGTGCCCTGATCTTGCACCACTAAATCACGGAACAACTCATCTGGATTGTCGGCATTTTCACCCCTAAGTTGCTCGTAAAGAACCCCGTCGTACAAACGGTATTCCTTATCTCCAACTCGCATACCTACAGGAGCCTCTTCTTCGTAAACGATTGGGGCATCCACCATCACATAATCTAAGTAGCGGACATCACGAAGCTTCTGCTTGCGAGGCAATTTCACGTTCTGTTCATGACGTACAACCTCTACTGAAAAATAATAACCATTTATGCCCCTGTCGTATGAAGGAGGATTCCCTTCGGCAATGAAAGTGATTCTGTCATCCCAAGAATATGTCTTGCGGTCGCAACCTTTGTCTGCCGTACCAGGGAAAACGTAGACAGTGGTGGGCTTTCCATTCTTGTCAATGATTTGCTTCGCTACAAGGTAGGGATTGGAATGCGACATGCAGTTCTCCTAAGATTTATTGATTCAATTGTAGAATCTTCCTCCGACATACATCAATAGGCGGATTTGTGTTTATGGCTGGTTCGCTGTTTAAGTCGGTTAAGAATATTTTGCCACGCACCGACCCTATTGTTGGACTCAGTGGATAGATGAAGTGGTGGCTTACCCGGAAGTTGTCGATATGCATTCATTGCCAAAATGTCTCTTTCGGCAACTGGTTTGTTGGGTTTCGTGCTTTCAATGTTTTGAGACATAAACAAAATATAGCAACCCGTCGCCACGAAAATGCAGAAACGGGTTGCTATATCTATTTAGGGATTTAGTAGATGTCTCGAATCTTCCAATTCTGATCGGCAAGAACCTTACGAGCGTCAGCGAACGAACGGTAGTTGACGAACTCTCCATTCTTCCAGATGGTTCGCAGTTCACTGACGGACTCTTGTTCGGGAGTTGCCTCCTGAATCAGTTCGTAATCGTTATTATCATTAACGAATACAGCCAAACGACCGGTAGCACTAGTCTTGTCACCCTTGGCGGTGATGGGGTCTTTCTTCACGTTGTACCCCACACCGTCAATCTCAGCCCACGTCATCTTCACGGCCGAACCACCAACCGAGTCACGAGAAATGGTCTGGTAGCGGTACGATCCGATTCCGAAGACGACATTGGATGCGGCGAACCCCTTCACAGCAAGACGCTCGAAGATTCTCTCCATACGGTCAGGAGTAATTCCATCACCGTAGATGAGTCCGATATGAGGGTCAAGCTCCTTGAATCCAGCCTCGTTCTCGATGCCGCCAAACACCTCCCAAAGAAGTTCAATAACACCCTTCTCTTCCGAGTTCTTGCCCTGTCCAAACTCGCGGACAGTTCCGGTGATGATATCGACAGGATCGCCCGAATCAGGACGAACAACCAACTTGCCATCACGCCCCATAACAACGTCACGCAGACGGTCAAGAATACCGCCAGGTTCGACTACGTTGTAAATCGAGTAAGTATCCGAAACGATACTAACAATTCCAGTGGGGTATCCCTCTTCGAGAATGCGACGGTAAGTAGCCTCTTCGTTCTCATAAGCGGTTCCGGTGCTCATGACAGCATGCTCGGTGGCAGGAACAGATGCAAGCACCAGCCCATTATCTCCTGCATAGTATTCATCTACCCAGTCAAGGGTGGTCAGAGTGTCCGAACCCCAGAACGAAAGCAGATGACCGGCACCCGACGCGGCGGCAGACTCAGTTGAGGTCTGCCCACGGTACGAGAAGTCATGGTACTGGAACTCGATTCCAGTCATATCGCAACCTGTAGCCTTACGCCACTTCTCGATCTTCTTGCGGTCATATGCGGCGAGCGTTGCAACAGAGGCGGCATGCCAGATGTTCGCGCTTGCGTCGGTTTCGATGTAGTTTGTCAAGAAAGCGAACTCGGGATGGGTGTTCTCGATTGTGAAGCTCGGAACACCCAGTGGAACCAACGCACCCTCATCAATCTGCTTGAACTCCAACGGGAGATAACCAAGCTCGTGGAGCTTGCGAACATGACTGGTGTCAACGTGGTCAACTCCGAGATACCCCTTCACACGCTCTTCGTAAAGGTCACATACCAAATCCACGTCCGCTTCGAAGAATGGCTTAAAGGCGTCGTTGAGGTGCTGGATGTACGCCTGCAAACCGAAGTTCACAACGTGCGTCAGCCCGTCGATACGAGTTGAACGGTTGGTGTAGTTGGAATAGGTGAACTGAGTCCCCTTCGGAAAGAGGTTCAGGTGTGACTGCTTGTAAGCATCCGTCATAAACAACGGAGCAACGGGTGCAAATCGATTGCGATTCATGTTAGTTTCCTTCTTTCTTGTTCTGATTGTTAATTTCTGTGACGAGGTAGGGCAGCAGGTTAACCACTTCCGCTCCAACATCTTCACGTCTTGCGTTCGGGTAAGAATCTGTTGTGTAGATTCTTCCGAAGTATTTGTTAAGTTCATTAGCCTTGCCAGAGAAGACTCCGTGGCTAACCCATAGCGTCAGCCGCTCTCTGTCTGCGTTGATAACGCTGGCAAGCCCCATGAAAGTCCCGCCGCCGTCGCAGATATCATCCACAACAAGCAGTCGTCCTTCCTCTGGAACGTCTTCACACTCGAAACCAGAAAGCTTACCTGTTTCGAAGTCGCGGTGCTTCTTAGCGTAAAACACCGGAAGTCCGAGAGTATTCGCTACCCTCTCGGTACGCTCAGTCGCGCCCTGGTCAGGACAGATAACGCCGACATACTGATCAAGGTCAGCAATAGCGTCCTTGATGACGATATCCGAGTGAACAATCTTGATGTTGTTGATGAGACTCGGCATAACCTTACTATGCGGGTCGAAACACACCACACTGTCAAGGTTGAAAGAGTTGATGATATCGGCGTAAACCTTAGCGCCGAATGGCTTCCCTCTGTCAGCTCGTGCGCCGGGAAGATAAGGAATCATCGCGTGAGCGGTGAACCCGTCCTGGTGAGCAATGTCAGCCCACTGTCCGAGAAGGACGTAATCATCCATGTTGGTTCCTGTGACATACGCAGCGAAAGGGGTTTCAACAGTTTCTTCGGAAACCTTGATGTGCGCCTCTCCTGCCGGGAAATGTGTAGCCTCCCAAGCAGAGTTCACAACATGACCCTTGTCATTCTGTGCTAAAAACTTAATCAATTTCATTCCTTGTTGTTTATTGAACCGGCGTCCAAGTAACCCGGTTTTAACTTGTTGACTACAGCATAACATATTTTAGTCAAATTGACTAGAATTAATCGAAAATATTTTGAGAAAAGTTTTGGGAGCTTCAGAGCCATAACTGCTATCATCTCGTCTTATGGACAAAGCCCAAACAAAGCCAAGCTCCAAAGACCTCATAGATGCACTAGAACGCATCTATGGAATGCGTTATTCTATCCTCAGAGAGGTGACTATCGTAGATCCGGAAGAATCTGAGATGTATGCCGCGTATTACTACAGGACATATCCAGAGTATTACGCTAAGACAATGGAGATGAGAAAGATATCACAAGAAGATCTTCCCGAAATACCTGATGATTACTTCCCCGGCAAGAATCCTGTAGTAAGAAGAATAGATGCACTGATGTTGGGATCTATGGATGCCTACGGTGAATACCCAGCGACGGCAGTAGAGGTTAAAGTGTCGCGCGCGGACTTCCGTAGAGACACCGAAGCCAAAAGGAAAGCTTGGTTCAAAGTTACAAATAGATTCGTCTACCTTGTGCCGAAAGACCTTATCAAGCCAGAAGAAACCCCCGAAGGATGTGGGTTGTGGTATTGGGAGCAAGGTCGTATCACCATAGCTAAGAAAGCGAAAATCAGACATCATGTTGACCCGTTCCCGGTGTCGTTCAACTCATACCTTATAGGGCGAGCAGCGCGAGCAGAATCGGAACTACGCCATATCAAGAAACGATCTCAATATAGCAACCCATCGATATTGGATAGGCACTGAACGATTAAACGCCTTCTATCTTCGAAGCTTTCTTCGCTTCGCGCTTTGCTTTCGCGGCTTCTTTCTTGAGCACATCCAACTTGCGGATAAGAGGCTGTTTCTTGTCTCTGTCAAGACCCAGGCTATCAATCATTCTGGAAGCCTCATTGAATTTGCCGGATTCGACTAGAGCCACGAATTTATCAGGGTTTGTGGTGTCGCCATTCCTGTTATAGGCAAATGTCTGGACAAAAGTTTCAAGGTTACCGACCTCTATTCTTGGGTTCTTTTCCAATTCGTCCAATATGTCGTGAATTATTTCGGGTTGGTTCTCAATATCTCTTACGTATTGATCGCGGAGTTGGAGCGCACCTTCTTTGGGAATATTGCCAAGCGTAGGGAGAATCTGAGAATCAAAATACTTCTTTGCCAAATAACTTATCTCTGTATCATTGTAGTCTTTAAGTCCGAACACCTTTCTGAGTTCAGCCTGTGCTCTGTAATAACGAGGATAATCTGTTTCGTCAGGACCGTTTGTTAAGGAGTAGAGGTGAATATCACGAACGTTGCCGTCGCGGTCGAACTCATGAGTAAGTCGTGCGCCGTGTCCGCGCTCTGACCATTCATGGTGTCTATCGTTCGATGCAAAGTAGCGACGGAAACCATAACTGTCCTCCGAGCTTGTTCCGAACCTCTGCATGATTTTGAAGACAGCATCTAGCTGATCGGGGGTGATGTTGCCCCTATCTTTCTTGGGAATGCTCTGCAAGACCTTCTCGGATGACTGAAGGGTGTGTTTACCCAAATCTGCCGTTCTGATAGATGGCGCTGGGATGCGATCAGACCTATCGTTCGCAGAACCCTGCTGTCCATCAGGACGAACCATTCTCTTGTAAGGGTGTCCGTTCTTGTCAATACCAAACTTGTTGATGAGGTTTCCCATGTTTACTCCTTTATTGCTTCACAATATCACGTTCACAAGACATTACATTATCCGTTTTGTATGCCCTGAGATGCTATGAATTCCTTCACCCATTTCGCAGCAGCAGCTTCATCGGAAAAGACTTCTTCATCTTGCGCTCGGTTGGACGCAGAAATGATTTCCTTATATACCGGCCCAGGTGCCAGACCTGTTTCCTTCTGTAAGAAAGCACCATTGACAATGGATTTGGCTGGCTTATCTGTGTTACCCAATTCTAAGGATTTCTCGTACCAAGCAAAACCTTTATCGAAATCGGAGCTTGCTGTTCCGCGTCCGCCCCTGTCAGCATTCACCAGAAGGGTCCAATTTTTCAGACTTGACTCTTCAAAGCCGTCATCCAACTTTCTTATCAAACGACGAACTGCCTTAGAGGACGGCGCTTGTCCATCTCCCACAGCTATATGATCCATATGGGTTTGCACTAAGGTCAAGGCCGGACGAACAACAGATTTCGGGATTCCTATCCTTTCGGCAAAATCGGAAATGATTTCATCGCCATTGGTCTGGTGCCCGATGGAAGTTATCTTCTCAACAGAACCATCATCGTGGTAGTGAATTTGTGTTCCGTTCCCATGCTTACCAAAATCATGCACTAGAGCCGCGAACACCAAAACCTTAGTTTCAGAATCACTTAATCTTCCGTAACGGTTATTGCGAGCCAAATACGCCGCACGGTCAGCGGACATGCCCAAATGATTGAGCACATTTCCCTCCGGGTGCCATTTGACATCTTGTGGGATGTCTTCCATTGAAGCCAACTCTGGGAAGTGTTCCATCCACCCAGTATCCTTTAAAGCATCAATTGCTTTCGAGATATGAACGCCGCGTAAAAGAATTTTCTCGAACTCTCCCCACACTCTCTCTTTTGCTATTTCGGAGAATGAGTCTTTAATTCGATATGACTCGGCAAGAGTTTCATCAGCGAAATCAAATCCGAAACGAGCGGCGAACTGAACACCCCTAAGAACACGAAGAGGATCTTCGGAGAAAGCGGCGGTGGTGTGACGAAGAACTTGGTCCTTCAAATCCTGACCACCACCATAGGGGTCAATCAATTCAGAGGTAATCGGGTCATACCCGATAGCGTTGATAGTGAAATCTCTACGCCCAAAAGCCTCCACCTCGTCAATGTCAGGATCTATTTCTACATTAAACCCTCTATGTCCCGCCCCGGTTTTTGAATCGCGGCGGGGAAGCGAAACATCTACATCGTCATGTTTCCCAACCTTAACCTTGAGCACACCAAAAGAAGCGCCAGCTTTATTGACATGCCCACTCTTTGAAAGAACTCTTGCCAATTTGTCATATTCATCAACACCATAAACTTCAATGTCGATGTCTTTAAAAGCCAGTGCTGAATTACCGTTCATCTTATTCAGCAATGCATCTCTTACACTACCGCCGACCACAACAGGTTTAAAACCGGCCTTCTGGCACGCCTCAATAACTACAGCGGCAGATTCAGGAATAATCATCAATTCTTTTATAGTGCATCTATGAACGGTAGCGCGTGCATATGAGACGCCACAATTTATACACGAAACATATTCTGACCTTGCTGATAAAGGAGAATTGTTTAGTCTGGTGTTGATACGTCCATCCTTCACATGACGAGTTACCAACTTGCCATTCTTATCTGGACGAACCTCTGGATGGGTTCCCATTATTCTCCCTAATCTATCTGTTCAGACCATCAAGCATGACCATATCGTTATCAGCTATATTGTATATGGTTGACCAAACTTGTTCAACAGCATCTTCATCATCTTCATCCGCCGCCGCCTGAAGATCTTCCAATGCTACTTCCAATTCGGAGAAGCCGCCATCAGCGCTATCTTTGAACCATCTAGTGCGTTGAATACGAGCTATAGTCTCTTCAGCCTTTTCGGATAGGTCGAACGAATCATCATTCCAGATATCCCCAAGATTGATTTCTTCTGACCAACCATCTGTGGATTTGAAATCAGGCACAGATTCTACATCGTCATCAACTTCATCCAACGCTCCACTTTGGTAAATTGCGTCAACAATAGCTTCGGCTTCTTTGAAAGAGTAGTTCTTGACCTGGAACTTAGGGTGTCCGTATCCAACCCTGATAGTCCCATCACTGCTGGCTATAGATGTAATAACTTGTTCACTCATGCTTTCCGCCATGAAAGTGACTTTGTTGTCTTCTACATCAGCTTCAAGAGCTTTAATGATACCGTCATGCAATATCGTCAAATCTTTGCGATTCATACTAACCCCAACATCTGATTTGATGTCAACTAAGTAAGTGCTGTCGTTACCCTTTTCAACCAAGTTGCTGCCTAATGAATCGAACTCAACACTATCCTCTAAATCGAATTCGTTCTCATCGTCCAAGTAATCCGGAATTGATACTTGTGTCTCTGTAACCTTTGGGGTGGGAGGTGGTGCAACAGAGTTTACTCTATTGGATGAAGCTGCATTTTCTGGCTTTCTCCAAACTACTTTAGTTGCACCTCTTTTGTCGGTGATAACTGTTCTTACCAACTTGGAACGGTCGTATGGCATTGTAAAACTCCTTCTGTAAAAGTTTATAAACTACTTACGACATGCAATAAGTAAATCGACAAAACGCCCATAAAATATTTGCGAAAATAGACAGATTGATTTATGCTGATCGACATGAGTGATAGCGATGTTTTAGCGCCAGAAGAGTCCACCCCTGGACTTGCGTTGGTTGCAGCCGAGATGTATCTACGGAATGATATTGATGGGCTGCGTGACATCTGTCAACATCTAGATCCTGTGATGTACTACGCATCATCGTTGCAGTTATCCACTACCATCATCGACCAAGTAGCTATTCTCTCAGTAAGCAACCAAATATTTGACGCTTATCAGAAGGATGATTTTCAAACTCTAGAAGAAATTAAATCCAAAGGCTTTGATTATGATACAGAAGGCGGTGTTCTCAATGTGTGGCGCACAAACGAAACACAGCAACCCGAATTCCCTCTTGAATATTGGACTACTGCCAAATTCGGTATCGAAGCTGGGGCGGTTGAAGCCTCACAAGAGCTTGGCATTGAACTTGAAATCTTTCGGAAGATATATACTGACTACCTCAATGACGGTGTGATCCCGCTACTGGTTGGAGAAAATAGAGTATCGGTTCCCCATCCCGATAAGTATCTACCTAACCACAAAGATAATCTCTCGTTCTATATGGTTGCTGTCATCTCATACATTAACTCACTCCTGCTGTCTACGGCAGTTAAAGACAACAACCGCAGTGAACACGAAGAGCTACATCTTACGATAGAATATTTCACTGAAAACGTGCGTGAATCTATACGACAGGCGATGCTGTGAAGATACTCATATCAGGCTCACGCGAATTTGACGATTATCTGTTCGTCAAAGAAGTTCTTTCCGAATACATCAATGAAGATGTTGTCGTAATCCACGGCGCGGCAAGAGGTGCTGATTACCTAGGAGGAAAAGCGGCTAAAAAACTAGGTTTTAAAGTAGAAGAATTTCCCGCTGATTGGAGCGCGGGCAAAAGAATGGGGACGGTGCGCAATAGCGAAATGCTGGCGCAGTTCCCCGACCTAGCCTTATTCTTCTTCGTTAGTGGAATACCCAATGCAGGCACTCGGGATGCGGCTAAGAAGGCTAAACAAATAGACGTGCCATCACGCTACTTCGTTGATGCAAAAGAAGTGTCTTTTGGCGAACTAAAGCGGACTATATATCCGTTTTAGTAATACAGCAGAAGTCCGTCCAGCGAATCAGGGTCGGACTCATCCATATAAGGAGTGCTCTTGTCCTGACGGTACATGGAAAGGTAAACCTCAACTCCCACGGGATCGCCCAGCACCTTTTCTTCGGTCTTCTTTGACGAGAAGAGCGACTTGACAACCTTGATAATCTTCATAACTAGATTCTAATCTTAAACTTACGGTTTGTCAATGTTCTGTTTATGACGAACCCAACCTATGATGGAGTTGACATAAGCATCCATGCTCCACTTAAGTCCGTAGCTTCGTTGGTTGAAAGTGGGAGCCATGAGGCGGGCGGCTTCGATAGCCAACGCATTCAAGTCAACCTCTCGACCTTCATTTAAAGCCCTGAACTGTTGGCTGCTTCCTTCTGGGGTTCTGGTGGATATTCTCCAAGCAATCGATCTTGCCTCTCCATCCGAAAGGAAAGCTGGTTCAATATCCTGTCCAGCCAAAGAGCCGGTGACGTACTTGGCTGCTTTAGCCGCAATGTTGCCTATCTCAATATCTTTCAGGAATACAGGATCACTGGTTATCTGATATGGATCTTTCTCAGAAACAAAGCCCTTCTTGGAAACTTCGTTCAGAACCTTATGTGACCAATCCGTTTTTGATGCACGTTCAAGAACATCTTCCGGAACGTTCGGGTTCGCCACCACGATTTCGCGCCCAAAAAGATAGTTATCATAATTCCATCTCAAATTGTCCGGACTGACCACATCTCGTTTACAGGCGGAAGAACGCACATAATAATGTGAATCACGGGCGAGAGTGTTTACCAAATCCACATCATTGGATTTTTCTGCGACAACGGCGCGAACGCTTGCTTCATCATCTGCCGACAGAAAATTCAAAGTCTCAGCAGAAACAGAATCATTTAAAGCCAAAGCTCTTCTTGAGTAAATGTTACCGAATCTAGATATCACATATTCCGTCTCGGAATCCAACTCTTGTTGTGCCAAGAACGATTCATACATATCCCTGACATCTCTAACTTCGTCACTGAAATAACATCCGCGAGCAACAGATGATTTGAAAGCGTTCGAAACCCTAGATTCACTCATGGTGGCGGAAACGGTATAAACGCCGTCTTCGACTCCTGAGTGAGAAAGCGCGGTCTCCATCAAGAAAAGTTCTCTATCATCTACCCCGTCAAGTTCTTCGCGGTTGATAGCCACCAATTGCGGAACGCCATCAGGAGAAGAAACCACCGAAAAAGTTTTGGCGTCCGGAAGGACTTCCCTAATCAAACACGCCGCAACATCAAAATACGTCTCTTCTTCAACAGAAGAATTCTGTATACGTGCAGACATGGATATCTTGGGAAGCTCCCTGACATATTCCATCGCAACATTTTTCTTGTGACGGGTAGTAACAATTCCGTTCTTATCAACGATGACTTCTGGGTGAGTGTTGTGCATGTTCATTTGATATAACTCTACCCCAATGCTACGACCGTCATCAGTTGTCATCAAAGCTTTGGACAAGCCGAACGCTGCCGCCGCGTCTTTCCCTCAATGGAGGAAGAGGGTCTTCTTGCTGCTCAAAGTATTCCTGTAGTGCACGTTGATGTTCTTCATAAGCCTCACCAGAAATCAAACGGTCAATGGCTTCTTGTACCTCTTCGATGGTGTAGTAACGACGAGGAAGTTTTTGACCGGGGTTGTTTGCTATGAATTCTTCCTCCCAGTCACAGATGGGGCACCCTTTAAACATATCTATATTTTACACGCCAGATTGCTCATCTTCAACCCTGACGGCTTCTTGAACAAGGAGGTAATCTTCTATTAGTTTTCTTACGGTTTCGTACTTACCGTCGAATCTTTTATCAGCGGCCACTTGCAACATCGCCCGTACAGCTTCACCAACGGCAACGGCAATATGGAAATATCCGGCAGAATAAGAATCTGGGTTGAGTAACTTAGGTTCTTTTTCCTCGAAAACAAAGTAAGCATTCTGTTGAAGGAAGCTTGCAATCATGCCGTTCAATAGTTGTTCTTCGCAACCTAACTCATCGGCGGTCTGAGAAATCGATGCGATAACCTCATTGGGGATGGCAGACCAAACATCCTGTGGGAAATCTTCGCCAGAAATCATATTTAGGACAATGAAGGTGTGAAGGAAAGTGTGACTTCCGTTCAACTGGATGAAATCAGAATCAAAACGAGAACTTAGTTGCCGTAACTCGGCAGTCTCCTTGTTCTTCACGGCGTCTGATAAAAGAAGTGCGGCGGTGATGTCTGTTTCGGAATATTCGTCTGTCATGCCGAGAAGCCTAACACAGCGCATTCTCTATACAACTGATACCGTTAACTTATTGCTATTATTTTTCTCACGGGGAGACGGAAGTCATCATCCTGATTCAAAATGATGTTAAGCGAGCCACCAGCAACGCATTCCTTGAAATCGGATATCTTCTTCACTATATTCCGTTGAAGGTCGCCGTACCAATCTGATTCATCGTTTGGGTTCCTTCTAAAAATCAGATTGTCAAAGTCGATGATATAGCTGGAACCGCTTACCGCCTCGATGAGATAAACTCCGGTATTCTTCTCAATCTTGTTGATTTTGTTCATAATGTATGCTCTCCATGATTTCCTGTCGCCCAGTCCCACCGCATCACGTACCGCGAGAAGATTATAGCTGTCGATACAAACGCCGAGATGAGTAGAACGACTAAGGAGATGAATGAAACCGCATTGTAATTCAACTTGCTTTGGATAGCGGACACCAGGGCATCTCCTGTTATGTTGTCTAAAATCACCTGATCAGATAGAAAGGAGGTTGCGAGAAACACCATCAACGCTGCAACCGTAACGCTGCCGAATACCACAAGTGCCTTAAACATGAAAGCATTCTACTACCACGTTGGTTAAGTATCAAGCGTTCCCCGACAATTCAACGTGAACACGCCCAACCTCAGCCAACATGTTTTCATACTCGCGGATGTCAAGGTCACCACCCTTATCGTTGTCGCTGTACAACATCAAGTCAGGCTGGCTACGCGCTGTGAACATCTCATGGATGAACACATCAGGTATGCTGTTCACAGGTAAGGGGGCAACTACCAATCTAGGGGCGGTCGGATGGTCATAACGGAACTTCGTCGCTGTTTCAATAGCAATCTTTTTCGAATCCCTTTCGCCATAAAATATCGCGGCAATATCAGCTATATTCGGCGGAAAATGCGCGCTCGGGGTCAATATCAGAATTGCATATGCCGTACCGCATTCTTCAGTACGTCGAGCGTTAAAGATGTTAACGTAATTCTCCCGCTCCCTCATCTCGGACTGCCGAACCGCGTCTCCATACTTATCACCAAAGGCGTTGTTCAAATCATTGAACCTTGTAATCTTCGTCACACTCCAAGGCAGCACGGGATTAGTTGGAAACTTGCCAAATCTCGGACGGTTAGCCTCATCCGTATATGTACCAAACACCTTCTCACTATGAGTGAAGATGGCTGGATATAGCTGTTTGTTCTCTCTTCCCAAAAGCGGATCAGGAAGATAGTTGACGTTCACATGCGCAATGGCCGCGCCGATATTACCCCCGGCGATTCCTTTCCCATAGGCATTCGCACCGGCATACTCAATACTTGTGTATATACCTAAAGACTCTAAACCGCCCGTTCCATCATGTTTGTTTCTCGGCGCGAGCAGAATATACATCTTTTTGATTTTCGCGTTCGCGTTGCCGTTTTTGTAATCGGTGAGAGTCATGGTCGAAAAATCTTTCTAGGGTGGCTAAAAAGATTTTATCACCAACATATAAAAGATGGTGGGGAATTTAACGAACGCAGAAGCTCTAAGATTCCTTCTTTGTCTAAATCAGAACTATCAATTTCCTGAAGAAGCTGTTCGGACATAATCCGAACCAGTTCGATACTTTCGTAAGCATTTTGTGGGCATTCTGGATCTCCGCAATCGCATGCGTAATTCGCATCCATGAACTCTCTTACTTCATCTAACACATTCATATCTTTACCAGCCTTCCTGTTTCATCACCATCGTCGTCATCTTCATCGTCTGAACCCCAAGACGAGTTCATTAAAAATCTTTCTGCGAATTTCCTGGCCGACTCAGCCTCTATACGAGCTTCGGTCATCGCAACCAACAACATGTTCTTGTCTATATCTATATTGAGCAGCGGAAGCATTGAAAGCTCCCACGACAGACTGTTTATAGCGAAGGTGTTACCGCCTAGAACTTTATCCCACTTCAAAGAGCGAGCTTTCCACTCCTTATAGGTGATGGTTTCAGGATGATCCGTGTTGTTCCAATATTTGAACTCTTCGACACCATCTATCTTTTCCCACACAGAGATGTATTGTTCACGCTCGGTCTGAACCGTACAGAAGTGCTGTTCGGGATCATCTGGATCGGAATAGAACCTAATCGTCATTGAAATGTCCAATGAGGGCGATCTTCTTACGACGAATGCGCCGCGCTGTGCGTATTGAAAATCAAAAAGGATTCTTTTCGCCAACTCCACATCATCTTTGATGAACTTATAGTTGTCCATTTTCAGAGTTTCATTGGTCATATCGGAAATAATCTCCAAACCCAGTTCGCGGGTCGTGGCATCTTCGAGAATAGTCACTATTTTCGCCACTGCGGAAATCACAGCTTCGTATCTGGAGTCAGAGAACCAGGAATCGAGTTGGCGAGCCATGTCAGCGATAGGCATACCTCTATCGAGTATATACCCGTTATGAATTACTGTAGACATGTCTCAAACCCGCCTAATCTAAATCGACTAATGACAAAGCAAGCTTCGCCTTAACGAAGAACTGTCTAAAAGCTAAAGCCTCATTCATGTGGTCTTCGATATCCTGAAGAGCGCGGTGTGTTTTATTGTCATTTACGTCGATAAGGTCTTCCCCAATCGCCTCGTAATAGGCTCTTCTCAGATGCCCGATGTCCTTTGTGTAATAAGTAAGAAGAGAAGAAAGCAAGGGCATCCGAGCTTTAATAACGTTGTGATCGTAATGACTTACGCCAGAACCAGCCAAAACTATCTTTTTGTCACTATCGACATGCTCTTTTACCATGCTGTACAGAATCCTGTCCAGTTCTTCCATTGTTACGGACTCTAGCTCGCCGTTCTTCATTCTGTACAAATCACCGAGAAGCCCGTTAGAGCCGTGCATTCTGTTGAGCACCGGGTTCTTCTCGATACTTTGGATAACCTCGGCTGTGTCACCGTCCTTCACCATTGATTCGAACGTGAATATTCTGTTTTCTAAGGTGTGGTCTGTAACTACAACGCCCACCTCAATAATGCGCGAGTTAACTGGATCTGTTCCATTACTTTCGAAATCTAATCCGAAATATACAACATCTTCTACCATTACAATCCCATCTGTGCCGTTATCATAAGTTCTTTACCACGGTTTGTCAACTTGTTCGGATTCGCTGCTGCTTCCCCCGTCGTCACCATCTTCACTTTGTCCGGAAGAGCTTTCGTCCTCTTCTTGCTTCTCATTGTTATCATTTAACTGCTGCTCGATTTCCTCTTGCTGCTCTTCAGATGGTTCGGGTTCATCTTCTGCCTCATCACCGTTTTTCTTACCCTGAACCCGCTCAATAGACTCACTTACAGAGTCATTATCTTCGCAAGATTCCATCACATCTAGAGATTCATCATATACCTTTTGGGCTTCATCGAACCTTTTATCCACAATCAGTAAGTCGGCTTTTCCTTCATATGCTACTCCAAGGTTTCCTCTTATCTTGCATTCGATGGCGTGAACTTGAGGGTTGTTTGGATTATGCAGTTCATTCAAGAACAACTGTAACGAATCCTTGAGGTTATCAACAGCCCCATCATAAGCACCAAGCGAAATAAGAGAGGTTCCTGTGTTGAAAGGAGCTTTCCACGTTTCAAAAATGTTGATAATTTTCGTTCTTTCGGCGTTCTGACTCGCCGCATTAAAGTCAGAACCATTGTACGAATTAATGGACAATGACGTGAAGATATACATCGATCCCACTTTCAGACCGAACAGAAGAGTCAAAGCTACCAAGGGTAGTCCAGCGAGCGCCAAAATTCTTCTTCTCTTGGCTCGCCTACGATTTATCGCGCCCAAATCATTCATCACGACACCCCCTTATTCAGCTTACGTACTCTGAATAGTACATGTCCAAAAGCTATAGATAATGCAATGGATATCATAACAGCGAATATCCAATAAAGCCCAAAGACATCAACTCGTTGGGTTGTGATATTAGGAGTAACCGAATTGACATCTTCAGGAACCACGTTCAATTCTTCACCATATATACGATGGACATATTCAACTCCTAGCTCAGAAGCTATCTTTTGAAGATTGACTTCATCGATGACAGAAATCCCCGTGTTGCCCTCTGTATCCATAATGTAGTTATCAGAAGGTATACCGTACCCTATTCTCTCTCGCATAGGGGCACCATCTGCTGTCCCATAGCCAAGAACCAGACCAGATGAAATATATGGTGCGCTATCAACAAAAGATTCAAGCTCATCACTACTTGTTTGCTCGCCGTCCGAGAAGAAGAACACAACCGCCTTCTTGTCGGGGTCTTCATTCTTGACAAGGTTTTCTAAAAGCAATTGGTGAGCAACAGTCACGGAAGAACCCTTGGAGTTATTGGTGACTTCTTGTTGTAATGCGTTGACCGTTGACAACAGCGCGCTGCTGTCATTAGTAATTGGAACTTTCACAGTTGCAATGGAGTCGAAAGAGATGAGGGAGAATCTGGCATTTTGATATTGTTCAACAATTGAAGCAACATCCTCCTTCACCCCGTCAAGACGAGGTTTCCCATCCGCCCAGTCTTCCGCCGATATCGATGATGTAGTATCTATGACAAAGTAAACATCATAAGGCGACTCGACCGGTGTTTGGGAATCGGAAGAGGATGAAACTATAGTCTCTGTTGTAGCTATACCAGGATTGAGTAAAGCGCCCATTAAGGAAAGCAGGGCGGCATTCACCAAGAAGAAAGACAAGTTCACATTCTTTTTCTTGATAGACAGAACCAACCAGAATGCGATCATTGCGACTAAAGCAGCAAGGGATATCACCCATGCAATCATAGGAATCAAAGGATTGAAAGTTATCATGCTACAAACCTCCTGTATAAGAACAAAGTGGGGATGCTGACAATAATCATCAACCATACAACTATGTAAGGGTCGTCTGTTTTCGAGATGATTGGCTCTGCCTTAATTTCTGTTGTTTGATCCCTACCTATAGCCGAAACTATTTCGGGAACAGTGTCGCTGTAATCCAAACTGAAATACTTGCCGTTGGTCTTCTCTGCCACCCCTCGCAATTCCGACTCTTGTTCGGGAAGAGGTTTGCCAGTCTCGAACTCCACGCTTCCGGGGTTAATTGCATACACCTTCACACCCTTGTTTTTAGCAAAACCGACAGCATCATCCAATGAGGTTATCGGTTCACCATTAGGAACGTTATCAGTAGCGAGAATAATACTTCTACTTCGTTCCGGATCGTTAAACTCGAAGCTCATAGTGCATGCTGTCAAACCATCGCTAATAAGGGACGCACCGGATTCGTTGACCGTGTATTTAACTATGTCAAGTGATGGTTTGGAAGGGTCAAGATAAAAACCGTTCAGCACGTAGTCCAGTTGTTCATCAATATAATCGTAGTCGTCTGTCAAAGGGAAAACCTGATTGGCTATCGAGTTGAATATAATCATCGAGACTCTTTCGCCATCAAATTCCCGAATAAGAGACTTGAAGGTATTGATGATTTTGGCGTCGGTTTCGATCATCGAACCGGAAACGTCCAGGCACAAAACGATATCTCTTGTGTACTTAACCGGATTAGTTACGGTTGTTGTCACGGGGCGCGAAGCGGCGAGTGTTGTAGCTCCGAAAGCGAGAACGAGCGCGGAAGCTGCAACCAAAGCGAACAGCTTCCTCTTCTTCAGTGCCTTTTGATAAAAATCACTATCTCTCAGCCTATGTGTATTGGAGATGCCAACAGAATTGGATCGTTTGTGCTTCAATCCGAAAAGGATTGCCGCTAAAGAAGCAACCAGTAATAAAGAGGTAAGCGGAATGAACATCCACCAGAAATCTAGCGCCATGTGTTGATCACATCCTTGGCTTTCTGAATCGCAAAAGACGGATCTCCGCTCTCGGCAAGGTTCTTAAAGGCTATCGGGTAGTAAGCTTCAATCGCATCCACAAGGTTCTTAGGTATAGGGTTTCTCTTCATTTCGGTCAGCGTCATTGTTCTTGTACCCATGCCACTGTATTCTGCCGCAAACGAACGTAGCACCACACCGAGCCTCTGCGTCAACACCTCGGCCGTCATGTTTCCGTCCAAATATTCTTTATGAAGCGCGCTGATTGCTTCCATATGCCTGTTTCTCACTACCGCCCTAAATTGAAGAGAGTTCCTGTCTATATGAACAGCCGGTAGCGCCTTCTTCTTTCGCGTAGCTAATAGCGTAACCAAGTAATATATAGAAAGCACTAGTAAGGAAGAAATGAGAATCCACATCCAGACAGATTCATACTGCACGGGAGGCGCGATGTTGTCGTAATCCACGTTTTCTCCTTTCCAATAAAGCAATGAGTCGAGAGATGACGGCATCCGAACCATCCATCTCCACATGCGGTATACCCAACCCGTCCAGCGCAAACCTCATTTGGTCTTTACGCTCATTCTCTGATTCATAAAAGTTCTGTGATAATTCCTTGTTCCTGATAACGAACTCCGGAACTTCATAGCCATCCTGAACATCAAACGACTTTACGTTTTGTTGAGCAAGCTTAAATGGATCGGCGTCTGATACGGATATCCACAATACATCATGTTTGGATGCCAACATCCGCAATGTTACAAGATTATCAGCGGTAGGGGTGAAGTCGTCAGCGACCACCACCAGTATCATTCTGCTTCTGTAACTATCGGCAACAAGGTTGAGTTGATGCATGATATCTGATCGAGCAGAATCTGGCTGCATTGATAACGTCTGAACAGCTTCAAGTATTCTTTCCAAGTGCGCTTCCGTTGACTTAGCGCCAACAACCCTGGTCTGATTTTCGTCACCCAAAATTGCACACACATTGTCAGAATGTTTAATTGATAAATACCCCAAAATACCCGCCACGAGAATGGATATCTGATACTTGGGTTCTAACGAATCGGTTACAGCACGCGAGTTTATTCCAGTATCTACAACAAACATCACATTATGACGTTTAGAAGATATGTACCTTCTCACCAAGGTCTTATCGGAACGAGCGGTAGCCTTCCAATCAATATCCTTAATCTCATCACCTTGCTGATACTCACGCAGATCTTCAAAATCCACGCTTCTTCCAAAAGACAACGACTTGAATTCCCCTTCAAGAATATGAAGAGCTTTCTTTCGTGAAGCGATGAACAACTTCGACTTCACCTTGGTCAATAATGTGTTGGACATGTCGTATTCCTTACGGTACGGTCACCACACTCAGAATCTCTGCAATAACATCCTCTACAGTGATTCCCTTAGTCTCCGCTTCGTAAGAAATGCCGATACGGTGTCTCAAGATAACCGTTCCAAGCTCCTTGATATCTTCCGGAATAACTTCCTGGCGTCCACTCAACAACGCCAACGCTTTTGCCGATTTCATAAAACCGATGGCGGCACGTGGAGATGCACCATATGTGATGTACTTTCCATGATTCAAAGCCGTGGTGTTTCTGGTGGTTTGAACTATAGCAACGATGTAATCATATAGAGATTCAGCCATGAAAACTTTATCTGTCACAGATTGCAAGAACAGAATGTCTGCAACCTCTGCAACCGGCTTTTCGTGGTGAGATGCCTCAAGAATACCGCTTTCGACTCTCTTCAAGATAGAGCGCTCTTCTTCGTGAGTCGGGTAGTCCAACTTCTCCTTCAGTAAAAACCTATCTAGCTGTGCCTCGGGAAGCTCGTATGTACCTTCTTGCTCGATAGGGTTCTGTGTAGCTATCACAAGGAACGGGTTGGGGAGCGGATGGATTTCACCGCCGATGGTGGTTTGCTTCTCTTGCATAGCCTCAAGCATCGCGCTCTGGGTCTTGGCGCTAGAACGGTTGATCTCGTCAAGAAGGACGAAGTTTGCATGAACCGGTCCTAGTCTTGTTTCAAAGCTTCCCGTTTTCGAATCATAAACCTGAGTACCAATGATGTCAGAGGGAAGTAAATCGGGGGTACATTGAATCCTTCTGAAGTTGGCGTTGACCGTTTCAGCCAGTGTCTTTGCGGCGGTTGTCTTGGCCAGCCCAGGAACAGATTCGAGAAGAATGTGCCCACCTGTCAATAATCCGATGAGAAGCGTTGTCATCAATCTTCTCTGACCCACAACCTTCTGAGAGTACGACTGTGCTATTTCTGAGATGATATTGCGCGCCCTGATGAAATCTGGGCTGTCAGGCTGTGGAACGACAGCAGGAGGTGTAAATAGGTTTACTGTTGGAGGCGCGACGGGAGCCGGTTGATACTGTTGAGGTGCAGGAGGTGTTTGGGGTGCAGGAAATGCCGGGGGAACTACAGGGTTCTGGGCTGCCATGAAAGCTGGCGGCGGTGGAATCGGGGACACTCCGGGGTGAGTGTAATATTCTTCATTTTCGCCATGTGGGACGTTCAACATTTCCTCTTTCGTCAAAATATTTGAAAATCATAGCAAGAAAAAGTCCGGTAAGCCAGTTTTAGCTGTCAGTTTTCAATGATAGACTTGGACTATGAACAACAATCTGGTTCCTCAATTCATCACCGACAAAAACGGGAGAAATACTGTTGTATACAAAACTCCTGATGGACGAGGCACCCCGAACACAAAAGAGCGCAAAGAATACCAAGATAGAGCCAAGCGCGTTCCCGCCTTCTCTTCCCACCAGATTATGAACGTTGAATATGCAGACGATATATTCTTGGCACACCCAAGTCACGACGGAAACCTCACTTCTTTGAGATTGCATGAGGACGGTTCAGCGGAAATAATAGCCATATCAATTGTAGATAACATCTCGATAGAAGCTGACGAGATTAAAGCTGTTCTTGAACTAGGGGGTAGTCCAGATGCCGAGCCGGTTAGTATAGAACTTCGTTCCGGTCACACTGTGAGAAAGACTCTATCCGACGAATTGATTTTTGATGAAGGAACAACTAAAGAAGGATATTTCAACGGTTACGCATCTTCAGTCGCTTTAAGACATTTACGCGGACACGTTGCTCATTAACAACGACTTTGTAGACTCACCAATTTGAAGGGCGGGGACAAGGCTGTAAGCTTCGTTATGTAACTCGATATATTTTTCCACTCTGTAGGCTGCGTCACCCTCATTTGAAGAAAGAAGCTTGTCTAAATCCCTGGCGTATCCGATCAACAGATCTTCGGCTCCGGAATTAAGATCGGGGTGGAGTGTAGAGGCGAACCTGCTGAACGCATCATGTTCGGCACGGAAATTCACTTCTGGGTTGACCGGCGCATACATATTACTTCCCCCTCGTCCATCGTTTCTGACAGACATAACAGGAGTCTCGCCTCTATATATGGTTGCGGTGAACTTCTCGGTTTCCTCGCCGCCAAGGTGAGAATAATCCTTCACAGAGTATTCCCCTATAGAGATATACCCTTTGCGATTTGAAACAGGAGGGACAATTCTTCCTGTTGCAGGAACGACAGCACCCTTCACGTGTCTGGTGACTCGCTTACCGTTTTTGTCAATTCGCACTTCGGGACGTAAACTCATGTCTCCATTATATGCGCTCATCACGACGTTACTTCGGAGGCAAACTTGATGTCCTTGATGTCGTCTGGGATTTCAACCTGATGAACGTCGCTCAACAAGAACTGTCCTGAATCATAAGCTTCCTGAACGGTCTTGTTGTATGGAGCGTTGCCGGTTTCAATCAAGCGACGAACGAGATGAACCAAATGGGTGGCATCGTAAACCATGTTGCGGACGGTATCACGAGAAGAATAGGGGTACACGATCTTAGCAAGACGCGATTCCTTCTCAACCTCCCAGAGTTCATCGCTGTTGTAATCCTCTATGAAATTCTGGTAAAGCTCCCGGCTCTTCATTTCCTTCCAAGCCAACTCGATAGAGCCAACTAGTCTCTTCGACTCTTCTTCCAGCAAAGCTAGAGCGACGCGCTTTTCTTCCCACTCAGCGAGAAGTTCGTCGGACTCACGTCGCTTCTCATCATCACTCCAAACAACGTTCCCGTTCCAAGAGAAAGATGGTTTTGATGTGACGGTAGGACTGACAAGATGGTTGTGTGAAGGCGTCCACGCCTCGTGCTGAACCGAGTTGTAAGCATAGACAATCGAGGCTACGCCCTTTTCCTTCTGAATCCGGAATCTCAGCGAAGAGGACACAAGATATGGATATTTCACAGAAATCTTTGGGTTATCCATTTCGGAAGAACGTTCAGGCACGCCATATACATCAATTCGAGCATAGTCCGAATCCCAAGCCTCACCAAAGTCGAGAGCAGCGGCAAATAGCACCGAGATGTCGTGGCTGCGAGCAATATCCAACGCTTCGGTCAAAAGAGCGTCGCGTTCGGGTTCCGTCAGGTGGCGGTTCGGGTCGGCGTTAACCTCCCAAGAGTTCCACTCTTCTGTTTGCTCGATAATCGAAACTTTCGCAACATCCTTTGCGGAAACAGATTTCCACTCTTCGGTCGAACGAAGAGTGCCGGATGCGTTGTACTCATACTTGGTGACGAACACCTTATTAGACTTCTTGAACGGCTTTGTGAACGTTTCCGGAACAAACACAACATACCCGTTAGAAGCTCTTCCAATAAGAAGATAGTCCGGATGCTCACTCTTGATGCTTTCCACAACATCGACATCAACCGAAATAGACATTCTTCTTTTCGCCTCGGCAATAATTCCCGATGACGACTTCTTCTCGATTGCGGAGCTACCAACCAAAGGTTGATACTTTCCAGTAGAGGTCTTCCACCAGTTGATGAGTTCGTCAACATTTTCCGTGGAATTAATTTTGCCCAATTCGCCTTCAAGAAGGGTTCGCATACCTTCTTCCGCTTCCGCTTCCTGCTTCTTGATAGCCAAAGCTCTCTTAAGCAGAGGGAACATCGATTCATAGTGGTGACGCTGTGAACGAGCCTTGAGATAGCGTTCGATTTCCTCAACAGAAGCATAATCCAAGGCGAAATACTCTTCGACATACTCAGGAGAAACGAGATATCTCGCAGATGTTTTGGCGGGACGATATTCAGACGGGGTGTAATAATCACCCTGAACCCAAATCATGTCGGTTCGCTTATACTTGATAACGAACATACTTCCTTCGTAAGCAGAGATTGTGTGAGGCTCGTCTCTATCCGGGTAAGATGCAGATTTAGGATATACATAATCAGCATCAACTTTACCCAAGATGATGCGCGCGCCTACGGATGCTTTCTTGTTGATATTGCGTAGCCAGGTATAGAACGGAACAATGTTGTCACCCAGAGCATTCTCCGCATCGGTAATAATCTTGACGTAGCCTTCGTCATAATAACGATCTTCGACAAAGGAAAGCTCGTCAACAGGAAGGGGAAGAAGTACGGTGGTACGGTCAATCAAACCCTGAAGAATCAAGGCGATCTTCATATAGTGACGGGTTTTTGCATCAGCTTGTGCCTCTGCCCGAATCCATGCATCTGTTCCAGGTTCTAATGGCTTAGGCTCGCCGCCGAACCAACCTTTATCGAAGAACAACTTCGTGAACTCATCAGACTTCGGAACGATAGTCTCGCCCACATAGAAATCGGTGTTCATACGGTAAAGGTTCTCACCGTTACGAATAAGCCACCATGCGGAAGAGTCCATCTGACCCTTAGCAAGCGCCTCCCAGGGATCTTGATACTTCTTCTCGGTGCGCCGAACACGAAGAACAACGATGCCCTTTTCTTCCGGAAGAACTTGATTAAGGTGGGACGGATCTTCCAGCAACCATTCATCGAACTTTTCAATATCATATGAATCCATGCCACCTCGTTCAGCAAAAAGCCCCGACTCTTCATCCATAGCAAGAACCTGCTGGCGAATGACAATGGGGGCTTCTTTTGGTGACGGAACGCCGGTTCTGATTGGGTGGATGTATTCATCCCTACCCAGATAGAGGTTCATCGCATTCATGCCGTCCTGAATGCGATGGTAAGACTCCATGACCGGACGAAGCTGTGCCTCCATCTCCGCAATCTTGCGCTCCATCTCGCGGCGCATCTCATCGAGTTCGGCTTTCGCGGCGGCAGTAGCCTCCATCGCCTTCACGTGAGCGTTGTGTGTTTCAACAGCACTCTTGGCAAGACGCGCCTTGACCTCTTCGGGGGTTTCGCCAGACTTGACAAGTGAAGTACCGATGTCATTTAAATTGGCAACGAAGCTTGCGTCCGAGATAGCCTTGTCAGCTTCCTCGATGATCTTGTCAAGGTTGGAACTCATGAAAACCTCTTTCGTCAAATTGAATAATACATCGTAACGGCAATTTAGTCAAGTTATCTGCTGGCTTCGAGCCGACCACAGCGCTATCAAACGTAGTGCGCCGACCCATTCAATACCTAATAGTCCCAACATAATAGATATACCTGGCCAACTCCTTCCAAGAGTGTTACCGAATACCCAAAACACAGTGAAGGGCATAAAGACAGCAAAGAAAGACATCGCGGCCGATATCAAACCCCAAATGTTTTTAGCCAGCCCAGGGTTTCCGAATTGAACATTGCTTCTATAGATGAGGACGGCACCAGCTATAAAACCAGCCAAAACAGAATACCCGAATATCGCAAAGAACAAATCCAATGCAGCTAGATCTAATTCATGAAGCTCAAGCTCGCTAGGAGAGTCATCGAATGGAAGCATGCAGTCATTCTACTTTATGAGCATGTGGACAACGCGGAATTGATACGAGTGCGGTCACTGTCGGTCATGGCAAGATTGTATTTATGGGTGACGAATACATACTGCGCCGAATACGCGCAATCGAAATCATCATAGTATGAGCCGTTGTACACATCTACTCCAAGGCAATAATATTTTGCATCGGAGTTGCTGAGTCCGTTTTCTTTGTTGTGGGAAATACATGAATAAATAGCGGGCGTCCAAACGTCAATACCCTGGTCAGACTTATTGTTATTAGCGCCTCCCTCTACAGCGAAAAGGTTATCTGGGTCATTGGCGAAACGCTTCCTTTGTTGTTCATCCCAGCCAGAAGAACCCAAAGCCCACGAGCGCGAAAGCGGAACCAAATGGTCTATTTGAACCGCCGAGCTAGTTGACCGTCCACGCTTGAAATTGATGTCGGTTCCAGTGTATTTGTCGTGCAGGATGCCAGACAGAACAGTACATCCATCTGAGTCCAAAACGAAATCAGTCAAATCTCTTTGCAGTATGTCGTTTCTCGTATCGCAACTGTTGTTGTCGGTGTCGAGCCATCCGCTACCAAACTTAGATCTTTCATAACCCGAGTTATCAACAACAGAAACAATACCAATTTCGTCCAACATTTTCTGAATGTCATCAAGCGTGTAATCTCGGAAAACAACGGTAGTTTGATCAACGCCGTCAGATGTAGACTCTTCCGTTGGCTGCGCTACGGGCGGTGTATGAACAGGAGAGCTTGGGGTTGTTGTCTCTGAGGGGGTTCCCTTTTCCTTGGAGGCGCTAATAAATACAGCAACAATAATCATCACCACAGCAATACAGGCGACGATGATGAGAAGGGGAGCTAACTTTTTCAACCTTGAGAAATCCAAACACTAATGCTCATGCCCATCATAACAATTCCGAAAAGTACAAAACCGAACAAAACGAACACGGAAAGATTCTTACCCTCATCGTGAATAACACCCATGATGGCGCAGATTAAAGCCGGAATCCATAAGAACGGTATCCACAGCCACACTGCATCGGGTAACCCAATCGGCTTTCCGACCCATTGCATCACAATAGAAAGTGCTGAGAAAGCTACCGCTATGATGCCCCATTTTCTTGTAGGAGAAGGCTCTTTACGGTCTTCCATACCTTCAATCTCGGGGACTTCAATATCTCGCCAGTCTTCGCTCATAATCTAATTCTATATAAAATCTCTTCTGTTCACAAGTTCACATTGAGATAGCCCCGAACCTGTCGGGGCTATCCGGTCGTCTGCCGATGATTGGTGAGTGGTGTGTTTGCCCTCTGAACGGGTCATCACCTAAATTGCTACACCTTCTGCAATCTATAAACCTCACCGGCTCGATGAACTTGAAAACTCATTACTGGGTAATCAATTCACCGACGAAATATTGTCGGTGTCCTCCTGTGTAACCAAGAAGTTCAGAATGTATCTTCTCTCATCGCTATAAAATGCTCTAAGCATTTATACCGCCCCCTAATGGATTGATACAGTTAATTTTACCACTTGTTTCGCATTAAAGTTCGAATTCGACCTTGGTTTCCATATATCTTTCCGGATCTGCCTTGTGAATAAGGTTGTTGACCGCAAGATATGCTGCGTTGTCGCGGCGTCCAGCAATAGTTACATACAACTCCTGATGTGCGTTCAACGAACGAAGCGTTATCTCTTTATATGCCACACCTTCTGCGGATAGCAACGAACGATACAAGCCGATACTTTCTGTGGGGAAAATGATTGATTTAGACCAGAAACCGTCAGAGTCCTCATTACGATAATCGATTTCGATTCGGATTGACTGCCTGACGTTTCTTACATCATTCCCGTCTTTATCAAGCACGTTAAAAACGATGGCAAACGTACCTTTGTTACGGAAATCACTTTCATCCAATATGGTACTAATTTGTTCTGTGTATTCTTCTATCAATGACTGATCGGTGATAGAGATTTCCATATAACCTGCCAGACCATCAAAAAGACTGAACGCCTCTACCCCATCAAGTTTTGATATCTTATAGGCAACGCTGTACTGACTACCAAAAGAATCTATAGGATCAAGCGGCGTAGCCAATTCATTGGTTTCTGTAGCAACTGACCCATCGGGAGCTTCCTCAATTGTTGGGATTTCCTGCGGAATTGTCATTGAGTAAACGTCACTAGAGATTCCAACCTCATAATCATCATTGCGGACATGTAGGCTCCAAGCTCCTTCATCTTGGTAGGCGGCAATGACATCAGCGACCTCTTTAGATGCGCTTTTGGATTTGTAAATGCCTAAGTCATGCTCAAGAGTAATATTGTATGCAATCGGGGTGTTAGGATTTCTGGAATCAACCTTCTGGATATAAACATCAGAAACAGACGGAACCGAAAGAATATTAGACTCAACATCGTCAGCTTCGACGGGGGAGGAACATCCGTATAACACCGATGACGCCAAAACAACTGCGACAGACAATCCGACTAACTTCATTCCGTTCCCTTTTCTCGCATCCATGATATAGATCTCAATCGGATATATCAATACTTAATTGAAAATGGAAGAGATAACGTCACAGTCGATACCATTTGAAATGGACAACAGAATGTCATCATTTGAAATACCCATCTTCTTCATCTTGCGAAGCATATCTATAGATGTATTTGACATACAATCTAGCACCAATTGCTTATCGGCAGTCATGCTGAACAGTTCGCTTGCAACATCCCTGTGTTTTACGCACTCTGCAATAAAGTTCATATCCCAATCATATGAGAGAATGTTCGCATTAGACACTAGATGATTTTGAAGCTGGATGTGGCGTGCCGCCAAAACAGCATTGATGAAGTACATCTTTCCGCCCATAAATGATTGGTTACCCAAAGAGAGGCAGTATGAAAGCACAATGCTATCATCGAACACGCCTTTCTCTATAAATGCACCCCCTCGATACTGGATAACATCCATACAATGCTCAAACAGGTTGGGTTGGAATGCGAAAACACGAGCCATATGGTTGGCATAAATAATCTGTTGATCGTTAGGCTCTTCATTGGAATCAGTAACGTTAAGAAGTCGAGCCATGAAGGGGTTGTCGAATAACTGCGGATTAATTGAATCAATTTCCGTCAGAAAGCTATCAACATGAGGGACGGGGATGAGATAGTTGGTCCACTTTTGGAAAAGGGGCTGCATATAATACTTTTCGTATGAGATGTTCATACGGTCAAGCGACTCTCGCGTATGACCTGTAACAACCGTTCTCATACTTAGATTGTACCGGAACTACCGGTATATGTCAAACAACCGGTATGATGTTGTGAACAAACTCATCAAACTCTTCATCGTGTTCTTCAATAGAATTTCTGTCTTCGTTGATAACGGTAGCGATGATAATCATTTCTGGCGTGACGAAAGTGTACTTCAGTTCATAGTTGATAATATTATCGCGGAGCATCTTTTTGCGTTCGTGTCGAGTGAGAGACTTGATGCCAGAACCTATATTCTTAGCCTCAAATGGGATCACCATCTCATCTTCGGGGCGGTTGGCAAACACATCGTTGATATCCGCATCGCTGTTAACATCAAACGTCAACGAGATGCTGAACAAAGACGAAGACAGGTCTTTCAATAAGACGAATTTGGATTCATTGTCGGCATTGAAATCAATGATATGCTCAATGTATTTACATAGGTTCATTGCGTCTTCATCAGAAAGCTTTAAATCTCTTGAAAGCTCAACAGCGGTATCCCAACACCATTTACGGGCACTCTTGTAACCTTCTGGAAGCGCTTTAGGAATATACAGCCAGTCAGACGGATTGAAATCAACCCAAAGTCCTACTCCATCACTCACTTTTAAACACTCCGGTATTATATGCGTCACTCCTAAACGAAGCGGTAAGCCCAAGTCTACGTGGTGTGAGGTCATGCGAGTTAATTTCCAGAGAATTGGCATGAATAGACATCACTATTCGACATATCCCAATAATCACCCAAGGGTAGGCGATAGCTCCCATAACGTAGAATAGATAAGTCATGTCAACAATGGCTATGTTGGCTATCAAGGATACGGCAAAAAGTACAATCATTGCTGAATAGATATAGTTCATAAGGTTCGCTGCCCTTTTAACGGTTTTAGATGTCCTCGCGGCCGTCTTGGGAACCGAACCAAGCATTTTCTTATACCACGTTTTACATCTAATAGCCCACCTGATATACAGGATGGTGTAAAAGACTGCGAACGCTAAATAGACGACCCAGCTTATATACACCGCGTCATTAAAGGTTAGTGACATATAGGATACTTTATCAAGTCATAAGGGATAGTCAAGGAAGTTGAGAAATTCCCTCCGGAATAACTACCCCTTCTTTTTCCAATTCAGAAATGTCAGACAACTCAGCATTAAACCAACTGATAGAGGCGCTGCCGCTTACCCTATATCCGGCAGATCCGCTCTCGGTGACGCCCTTTACGATATAACCAGAATCACTGGTTACCACCGTAACCCCAGGGAAGCCAGAAATATCTATTTGACTGTAGACACCATCAAGTGCGAAAACCCTCTCAAGTTCATAAGCTACCGCCGCAATATTCTCGCCCATTGCGGACTGCTGTGCGGAGTCTATCTGTGAACTGATTTTCTCACCCTCTCCAGCCGGGTGTCCGACGTTAATAAACCCGTCCTCTGCGATGTTGGGAGAGCAAGCCGACAAAACAGTTGCCAATAATGTCGTCGCAACAACCCCTGCTAAAAACCTTTTCATATTAAACCTTCCGCCCCAACTATACTAGATATATCTTTACACAACACAAGAACCATCATTAGACGAACTTCTCGCGGCCGTAAAGGTTCTAGGTGAATCTTTCTTAATGACAAAGTAGTTCGAGTTTCCTTCAACCCAATACCAATCATCATAATCTTTGGTAATAGTCACATTGCTGTCGTTGATACAAATGTTTGTTGCGCTAGAACCTAGCGATTTAAGATCGGCTAAGTTAATTCTTGTCTTCCAGTATCCGTATACGGGATAGTCGGTGGATACAGTGATGTTCTGTGTTGCATACCAAGCACCACCAGAAACGGGAGCGTAAGAGACATCGACATTATCGACCCAATTTAAAGTGGCGTTGACAACAATGCCCAAAGTGAAGCTGTTACCAGCACCGATGCCGTTACCCCATTCACCATGCTGAACGTTGAAACAAGAGAAGTAGTTTCCCTTATCTTCACAGGATACGCGAGAATCTTCTGCGGAGATAGAGTCAACAGAATTGAATCTGTTCAGTGGATAAGCGAACTTATTGATCCTGATTTCCCAATCTTCCTTCACCGAAGAGTCATTGGACAAGTTGACATTGTTGAGCTTTATTTGAAGAACGTTATAACTGTTCGGCTCAACCGTATAAGTCACATTGGCTGTAGATGGATATATCGTAATCAACGGAGATGTATCGTCATATCCGGGTATAGAAGGCTCTTCGTTAGGCTCTCCCGGCTCGGTAGGATTTTCCTCTTCGGGGGTTCCTACGGGTATTTCTTCAGGATCTTCATCATCATAGAACTCAGGCGCTACGCATGGAGGAATCTGAATATGGTCTACTTTGGAGGTGATGAGAGAACTGTATGAAGACTTATAGAATGTTGAACCAGAAGCACTAGTAGCTTTAATAAGGTATGAAACCGGGCTATCACATACCACTATCGCGTGCCCGGTAACCCCTTCGGAAGCCAGAACTCTAACGCCGTACTCATTAATTAGTGAACCCTTCACATCTGGGTCAAAACCGGAAAGATACTTTCCTGAATCAGCCAATACAAACTCTTCGGCCAACGAAAGATAGGATATGTCCACTTTCGCGTTAGCATCATTAGCGTTCTCAAATAAGTTCGGAATGGTGGTCAGTCCGACACTGATTAAAATAGCTGAAACGGCAATGGTGATGGTTTGCATGATGCTGTGTTCAGCACCATCCCTAAGCCACCTTTCCATTTTTGCCCCCGGAAATTTTAACGATTATCTAATAGATAACCATTAGATATGCTACATGATACATCCGAGTAGCCTTTACATAATATTTATTAGACAAAATGAATTTACTTGCTATGATGCCACCATGCCTGTGAAAACTGAATCACGAAGCTCAAAATACGAAACTATGATGCTCATATACATCATTACCTTCATCGTTTTAATGGCGACAAGCATTCTTTACTATGGCGAAAAGACAATGGGGTGGTTTCAGCCCGACCCTCAAGAATTAATGATACAGGCTTATCCAGAAAGTCAACCAACGATTGTTTTCACAAATGACTTCATCAACTGTGGGGCTGTGCATACCGGTGCAGGCGGATGTTTTCATGAAGAAGACCCGGAATACATATATGTATCACCGAATGTCACCTATCCAATAATGAAATACATCGTGCTACATGAATTAGGGCACTATGTTCAATACCAAGAGAACCTGGAATTTAGCGAATGCGCAGCAGATGAAATGGCTCTTAAATGGGGTGCCGATATCTCGTTCAGCGGATACCAAGACAAATGTTAAGGGGTAAGGTTCTCTAGCTCTGTCGCGATTTCCCTCAGATATTGAGCAAGATCTGCTTGTCCTTTGCCGCTGATTGCCTCGCTCGACAGTCTGGTTGATTTGAAGTTATTAAGAGCGTAAACCAACTTATCTTCATCGGTTGGCTCCGGAACTTCTAAACTCACAGGCTCACATCCGGCAGGATCTTGGTACTTAGCACGCTGTTCATCATCCATTAATTCGTAGATGTTGCCTAATTGAGAACGCCAGTTCTTTCCTTCTTTTGGTTCGATAATGCTTCTTGCATGATATCCGTATCGAACCTCACCTGTAGAATCTCTATAAGCAAGGTCGCGACTGTGCCAATCACCAACGAGCGCTATTGGACGCATATATTTTTCTCCGTCCGCTTCGTTGGTGTAGACCTCGCACCTAACGAATTGTCCGAATCCGTTGTGGTAGTGAAGGATTTCTCCGTCCTCAGCGCCATCCCAAAATTCTCTATCTACATTGCTATATCTCTCGAATACCGCTTCCCTTTTGATACTCGAAACAACTTCTTCTACTGTGAAGACTTTGGTATCAATGCCCCATTCGTTGTTAGGTTCACAAACGGCGGTGACAACGCCGTTCCTAACGGACTCGATTTCAAACTTGAATACTCCATCATTGACGACCGCCGAGAAGGTTCTACCCGCCCTAAGCTCTAAATCGTAAGGTGCTGCGGCAGCAATGGTTTTGATGTCCCTGGCTCTTTGACGAGCGTTATTTGTCTTACCCTTGTGTACTGTAGTTAGAACACCATCACTACGAACTACCTTAGTTGGAACTGTATTTTCGCCTCTAGGCATGATTATCTCCTTACAAATACATCATATATCTAGGATGCGACGCTCAAGAATGTTCATTAGAAGCTCACCTTGCTCGCGAGCATCATCCAAAGGGTCATGCGTGTGGGGACGTTTAGACTTAATTGATTTTGGCATTCTCATCTTACTTGCGCGCGAGATCGGCTGATTGAAAGATGATGCATATTCTGTCTTGATATCAATGTGACGTGAGAATCCGAATGGCGAACCAGTCTGCGAAAACTTGCATAGATACCAATATACAAAAGTCCAATCGAATCCCAAAGGGAATGCAGCGAAAACGGGATATTTTGCGCCATGTCTTTCCATTGTGTTCTCAACGAAAGAAGCAAATTCGGTCATAACAACTTCTGGCGACTGCCCATTTTCCATAAAGTGTTCACGACTGTAACCGCTAATAGCCAAAGCATCAGGAAGCCAGGTTGAACTAATTGGTTTCAAGTCGGCGCGGAAACAATTGTCCGGATCGTCCAGATCCAATCTAATATATGTCTTCGTTTCTAAATCAAAAATACCGGCAGCTACAGCACCAATAGAAACCATAGAGTAGTCTCCTGGGTAAGGTCCGTCGGCTTCGACATCAACCGAAAAATAGATTTCTTTCATATCTATCCCATTCTAAACCAAAAGACGCGGAATCTCCAGTGCGCTTTCCAAAAGCTCATCATCGGTGAGATACCGAAGTCTGAACTCCGTCCACTCACCGCCATCCCAAGAAAATGACTCGTTCCAAGGGCAGATAGCTCGACGCCAATGATAGGAATCCTCTTCCTCACCGGTTTCGGGGTTAACTCTTGTGTAGTGAACAATCATTGTGTTCTGAACCTTATAGGCAGGGTCGGCATCCATATTTACGAACTGGGTGGGGTCCATCTGCTCGATAACAAACTGGGCAACCCGAATCAATTCTCCGTGGGTAACGCCGATTACTCTATCCGTATGTGTCTGCCGGTACAGCAAATCCATGATTGCCGTAAACCTGGCGCGAACGCCGGTCGCCATAGACTCGCCGCCGAGCGGCTTCCAATACCATTCGTTCTGCTTCTTGAGGTTGATGGAATTGGCATACTCCTGACGCTGCTCTTCCTTGGAGAGGCTGGCAAGCTCTCCCCAATCACGCTCACGCCAGCGATCATCCAGTCGCCAGTGTCCACCCAAGCGGAGGTGCGCAGCAGTCTCGCGAGTACGAATATGCGGGGACACAAAATACTTATCGAACTCTGCAAGGTTGTGCTCCTTAAGCCACCTACCGGCAATTCGCGCCTGGTTCGAGCCGAGAGGGGAAAGCCTCATCTGCGAGTCGTGTCGAGACGTGAACTCGGAAGGAATCTTGATTGCCGTTCCATCGGTCATCTGCTGGAAGATATTAGCTTCTGACTGTCCGTGTCGTACCAGGACAAGGTGCTTAGGGAGCATTTGTTCCCCTTTCTCATTATTGCTATTTTACTCAATTAAAATATACACTAATACTGTCAATTAGTCAATATAACCATTCGGGAAGGACTCTCGCTTTCATAGCATAGAATCTCTGTCATGGACAGAACTCACCTCGTACCTAAGCTCATCACTGACAAAAATGGCGTAAAAAGGATTTATTACATCAATCCAGACGACGCCCACAAACCAAAGCTCGTCAAGAAATATATCAAGAATGCAGTTCCTATTGTTTCAACAGCGATAAGCTCTACCATCTCGCTATTCTACAACCCAGACAACCGCCCTCAAATATATGTTGAGGGCGACAACGGAGAAGATATCGTCTTCGATAGCGATGAATTGGATGGGTTGTCGGAATCTGTTCAATATAAAATAGATAATGACATTCGTGATGGTGAAATATGGAACCGAGGCAACATCAGTATCATTCTGAAAGACGGATGGGATTACACCCCGGAAGATGACAAGGTAATCATTAAAGACCACCGAACCAACAGAAGGATAGTTGTCGATTGGTCAGACGTGAGAAGACTTGCCAACAAGAACGATATGATTGTCAAGGCATTAGGCAGAAGTAGAAAAAGAATCAAAGCCAACCTTCTCAAAGGCGGTGATGTCGTTGATCTATACCCCGACATGATGGAGGCATACAACAACCTCACTCCCGAACAGCAGGAGTCGGAACAAGGCGAAATGTTAGCCGTGCTCATCCAAGAAGCCGAAGAGAACTATTTCCTCATCCAAGAAGTCGAGCACTTCAACGATCATGTTACGTTATATAACGGCAAAGGAGATTCATTCGACGTGTCGCTCAACAACGAGATATACGTAGCCTCCCATGATGTAACCGGAAACCCAGAATGGGGCGACATAGACTAATCCACGTCGCCCCATTGAGTGTTCAATTTATCTTAAAAGAAGGTCTTGCGAAGAACCTTGGAAGCTTCTTCCTTATCAACGAACTCTTTTATGGTAGCCCCAACAATGATTGTCTTGTCATTATAAATGACAACGGTTCCATCTGTGAACAGAGATTTTCCTTCAAAACTTGATAGAAGCTTCTCTAATCTTGAATGGGCATCCTTGTTGGATCTATCTACATCGAGCAGATTATTTAAAGTGACAGTTACTACATTGTCATTATTGGTGTTACTCATCATTGCCTTTCTTTTTAGATGATGGTTTTTCTGACTCGTGACTTGATACGTCCAAGTTGAAAACTATATAACCCTGAATGCCGGGAAGTAAAGAATCGGTGGTGGTCAACGTTACCGTGAAAGGGAATTCTTCTCCACTTTTGACGATATGATTAGAAGGTGGCGCGCCTTCCGCATCTACCACTGAAATTGAGATATCTTTTGTCTCTTCAAAATCTCCGAACATATCCACTGAAACCTCATTGACGATGACATCTCTTGTGTCGTTGTTTTTCACAACAAATTGTTTAACCTGCACCTGATTAGGGGTTAATGTGGTAAACGGTATAGGACTGTCGTTTTCAAAAGGAACGCCATCCAACTCGATAGCCACTTCAAGTGGAAGGGCAGGCTCTATCGTTTCTGTCACTTGGGGTTCAGAATGAACGCATCCAGATAATAGAATCGATGCCATAAAGATAGCAACCAGAGTCTTAATAGATTTCATAACCATTTCCAATGTGTGCCGAGTGTAGCATTTCTCTATCTAGGTTTGATAGAATTGGGTTATGGAAACATCACCAATCACATTCACCGAGGAAGCAGTATCCAAAGTAGAGGAACTTCTCAACAGAGAAGGTAGAGACGACTTGCGTCTCCGCGTTGGGGTAAGTGCGGGTGGTTGTTCTGGTCTTGTATACCAGACGTATTTTGATGAGAGAGTCCTGGACAACGACTCGATTTACGAAGTCGGTAATTTCGAGGTTCTGATCGACAAAACGAGTGAGCCGTATCTGACGGGAACTACAATCGGGTACAAGGATGACATCTATTCACAGGGGTTTACTATGGATAACCCCAATGCTAGTGGCGCTTGTGCCTGTGGAGATTCTTTCCACTAAATATTGTGTCCACACAAATCATCCAGTAACATAAAACCCATGTCTAAGAAACATTCATACGGGATAGTGTTGTACCGTATGAACAAAAAGGGTAAGTACGAAATATTCCTTTGCAAAGCAAATGGAATTAGGTATTGGAACTCAACTCGGACAAAGATTTGGGGAATTCCAAAAGGAAGACCGGATAAGAAAGAAAAGGGGTTCGATACTGCTCGCCGTGAATTCTTTGAAGAAACGGGCAACGTCGCTCCCGAGCTTGCCTATCAAAAGCTCTGCAAATTTGACACTCCGCACAACAAGGTAATCACTGTTTACATTGCTGATGCAACTGGCATCAAGGGCATTAAATTCAGGGGCGCTAACGTATTGACTGTTGAATACCCAGCGGGTTCCGGTCAATCCATCTCATACCCAGAAATTGCTACGGCAAAATGGTTTACTCTCAAAGAGGCAAAGAAGAGGATGATGTGGGGACAAAAAGACATGCTCGACATCATTGAGTCCCACATCAAAATCACCACCACCAAAGGACGCCGTGACGATGTTGATGCGTGATATCCACCACCGCGTCTTCGCTCTCTGACACATCTTCGCCAGAGTTCCATTCCTTAGCCATGTGACTTAAAACGGACTTCTTGGCAGTTCTATCGGATGCGTAATACGCATCACGGAGATCACGGTGAAAGCGCTCGCGGTAACCTCTGTGCGGAGGAACGCGGTAGCATGGCAAATCGTCATTGTCGCGCTTGCTCTTATCACCGGCAGTACACTCATCCTGGTAAACGAATCGAGTGACGTACACCGTCTTCGGACGGGTAATGACAAAATCTTCCTCTTCAAAAAGATAATAATACTTCAACATATTGCGAGAGGCGTGAGCATAACTAACACCAACGGCAGCGGCGTGGTCGTAATTGAAAACCCGACGAGTGCGGGTCACTTCTTCAAGGATGGGTTTTCCTGACTCATCCTTGACGTAACTACGACCCAAAACTTCCTTACCGAAAAGAAGGTGGTTGTGGCTAACGATATTCGACTCGTTCGCAATCACCCAATAAGGACGGTCTTTTCGTGTCCTAGACATAACTAACTGATCCTAACCAGATTCAAGCAACGGATACTTTCTGTTTTCAACTTGAATCTATTTAATCATCGTCGTATGCGTACTTATTCATAACTTGATACTAACACATTCCGAGGCGTTTATCAAGCTACGCAGTTCGCTTTCCCTCTTGCGTAGGGACGCCTGACAAGAGCCGTCAAAAGACCTACCAACGGTAGGAAGGTGTCTCAACATTTCCTGAGTGATATTAGAAGGCTCGATTGCAATAGCGGTCAAGACATTGCCAAGATCCGGCTCGTAGAAAGCGTGACAGGTCAAGTCAGATTCAATAGATTCTCGCAGTAGCTCGTGCAGATGGTCAGGAGACTCTGCTTCGAGAACCGCTACGTAATTAGATTTGGTGTGCCAGTTGAGTGCAATGTCGGGGTGCTTAAGAACAAACTCCGCAACGACATGTGATATTTGAGCCATCTGATAACCAACCGACAACTCTTTGTGTGTAATGATATAAAATTTGCTGTTTGATGTCATTTCTTTTTGTGCAACCTAGGTCATTTTCTTCTCCAATGCTAACTTTGTTTGCGTGCCCTCAACAGGATTCGAACCCGTGACGCAGAGTTTTAGAGGCTCCCGTTCTACCACTGAACTATGAAGGCTAATTTACGAATTTATTCTATATCAAGAAACCATTCGCAATGAAATTATCACATTGGCTGGCAAACCAATCGAATCAAACTTCTCCAAGATCTTATCGTCGGTGCTAACAACGGAAACCTTTCTGTTGCCGTGGCGCAAACCCTCGATTACCGAAACCGGCATAACCTGAACGAGGATGTTGCTCTCCTTGGAGTTGACGGCAAGGATCTTCTTGCAAGCAACATCAAGAGCGTGCACATCACGTGATGCGAGCTTGATTACGAATTCCTTCTTTGCCATGAAATATTTATACCAGATTTACAGCCATAAGTCAAATAGAAAACCGGTGAGGCTCTATACGTCCCCACCGGTTTTCATATATTTGTATACTACTCACTCCAACTTTCAAAAACTGCTTCATTTTCTGGACAGAAGGATGTAATTCCCGCACCAGCAACAAACGACCATGCGTACAGGGAGTCCGAATTGGTAGTTCCTATTTTGTCGAACATCCAGGTTAAATATTCATCTTCAGATGGCCAACTGGAAAGGTATGCACAACTGCTGTTTGCGAAGTCAATAACTTCTCTGTCGGAAGCTGTAACGCCTCTGTCGTTAAGTGTCGGACGTACCAAGGTAATAAACATCTCTTCTTTTTGTGTTAAGTCGGTAGCAGGCTCTTCCTGTGGAGCTTCTTCCACGGGAGCAGGGTCTTCTTCTTCACTTTCCTCTGGTATTTGCTCACCGGGCTGCTGCTCTTGTTCTTGTGAAGTGCCTCCGTTGTCGGGGGCTGCGGAAGGGCTGTCGGAGCGGTTCAAAGAACTTGCAACCAAAACTACAACCACAATCAACCCAACGAGAACCAGAAGTCCACCTCCGGCAAGTCCCAGAATTAACGGCAACTTGCTCTTTGAGGGGGTGCCTTCCTGCTGTGCAAAAGCAGGGTGCGCACCAAATACTTGCTCTTGCGTAGGTATAGAAGGTACGGAAGACTGCTGCTGAGGGGCATGACCATACTGCTGTGGTGCATTATATGGAGCCTGCTGCTGCGGGGTCTGAGGAACAACCTGTGGCTGTTGAACAACAGGACGTGATTCCGCAACCTGTGGAGCTTGCTGTGCATTATGGTAATTCTCGGTCCACTGATTTCCGTCCCACCATCTGAGACGAGCGGAGTTATCGGGTGCTGGATACCAGCCGGGTTGTATATTAGACATAGCCGTTATTCTTGCATACCGCGAACATACAAAACAACAATTTAGACATTTTGGTCGTCATCAGATAAATCTAGCCATTCCACACCTAGAATTTTAGCTACTGATTCTATAGCAGAGGTGTCTGCGCCAGCCAAACCGTCAGAAGTGGCGAACCTCTCAATCATGATTCCGGCGATGCGCTCTTCTACTGTATCTTCGCCAGCCATCACAAACCAAGGAGATATCTGCCCATCGCGGTGAGTTCTCCCAATAACTTGTCTACCTTTCAAACCGGAATACAATGGAGCCGTCATAGCCCCAACTCTCTGATTGGTTGTTGCCTTCTTACCTGAAGGGGAAATCGCACCAGACTGTAAATTAATAGAGGCTGACATCGTTGTTACAGCTATCGGGCTGTGCCCGGAATGGAAATCTTCCAATTCCTTTGGAGTGTCATATTCATTCCCATAAAGATGAGCAACATTAATTTTCATATCTTGCAAAATAGAAGACAGTGGTTCAGCACCAACCCCAACAAAGTCGGTGTACAACACAACCTGATTATCAAGTTCTAATTGAGATTTTGCCCATTCAGCAATATCTTCTATGCGTAGAACGAGGGCTTTCTGCCTCCATCTGAGTACGGCTGCTCGTCCTTTGCTTCCATTGCCAGAATTCTTAGCAGCTTCTACGGTCTTTTTGAACTCTTCCCAATCTGATTCATATTGACCCCTCTGTTGTGGGTTTAACTCAACTGTTTTAAGCTCAATAGGCGCTTGTCCCCAAGGAGCCTCACGATATAAAGTTCTTGGAACCCCGGTGGTTAACCAACCTCTAAACAACTTGATGTCGGTAGCGCGCTCTTCTGGATCTTCCGTCCATGTTTTTCCGTATCTACCAGAAACTATATGGAACCCGTTGTCTTTGAGGGACTGTATAAATTTTCTGTTCGAGTCTTTGTCTTTACCAATCCAATCCGATGCCGGTTGACCCACAGACTGAGCAAGCAATGGAGCCAGGTAAGTTAATTCCGTGGGGTTGTGTGCAGGAGTGGCCGTCATCCAGATGATAAACGGGGCTGATTTGGGAGACTTCTTGTATTCCCCCAAACCAATCAAAGATTTCGTTCTGATGGTGTCTTCCGACCTAAATCCGTGAGCTTCATCAACAATGATGACATCCCAATCAACATCCAAGTTCTTGACTTTGCCCACCCTATCTAATGTGGTTACCAGCCAGTTATGCCCGCCATCACCCACAGCAGCTATCGTTCTCCTGAAATCTGGTATACAAATGCTCGCGGGACGGTTTGCAATCACTAAAATATTGGCTCTTGATTTTCTTCGAGAAGCTGCATACTTAGCTGCCGAAACCGAAACAATAGTCTTCCCAGTTCCCGTTTGCGAAGTAAGGAAGAACCCCCTTGAACCAGAATCAAAAGACTGATTTATCTTTTCAATATCCTCTGCCTGATCGGAACGGGGAACCATCGGATGAACAGAATGCAAGTCATCTACATTGTTAGAATTACCTTTGTTGATGTCGTTTTCTATCCATCTTGCTAAAGAATAAGGCTTGGATACAAATGGTTTGGCATAGGCATTTAGTTCTTGACCTATAAAGAGTTGCGCCTTACGAGTTTTATCGAAAACCAATCCCGGAAACCGCATACCGAAGGGTACATCTTCAAGAACCCAAACCTTATGTCCCGGCTGAATGCTCTTGACAGGATCTACCGCCTTGGTAGTGGACTTCTTGACGGTTCTCGTCGTTTTCTTACGGACGGTAGTTCTCTTTTTCTTGACAGGCTTTGCGGGCATAGCGACATCCTACAACATCTAGAATTGTATTTTCTCTTTTGACATGTCATAATCACAACATGTCTGATAACAACGGATTGCCCGATGTTTCCAAATTCAAATCTTGGAATATCCACGAACCAATTCCCGATGAGAATACTTCAGTCGTGTTAAATAAAATTACGGCTAACGACATCATTAAATCATTACAAACACAACTACCATTCACCGTTATCGTATGGAGCACTCCAAAAAGTTTTGTCCTGTCGGAAGAAGAACATGGCAATTTTTCTCATTATCTCCAAATAGGAGATAATGGTGAAACCTACTATGTGCAGAAGGTAGTAATCCAAAAAGAGATGATCTCGCTGCGCACCTCCGATATCAGCCAAATGTCAAAACTGGGAACTCCCGAAGAGACGTGGACTGCCCGCCTTTTTGATTACGAAAAAGGGGTCTTCTGCAATATCGAAAAGGGCAAGAGATATAACGGTAGCCCAATCATTTCTTGGTAGGCAAAATAAAAGTAGAGGGACGAGAAGCCGCCCCTCTACTTTCTTCTTATTGTTAACTTATAGCTAGTTTTATAGGCTCTTTCTTGGGCGGTTCTTTAACCACGAACCCAACACTAAGAATGCCGTCCTCGTAGCTCGTAGAAGCGTCTTCTAGACTCAAATTGTCTGGCAAGACAATGGAGAGTTTGACCTTACGATCATAAAAACCGTGTCGATTTTCTTTCGAGTCGTCTTCGTCATTAGTTGAAGCAGCCGAAATTATCAACACATCGTGATCGTCATAGTCTTCTATCGACACATCGATTTGGTCTTTCTTAAACCCAGCCAAGTTAACCAGCACCGACATCTTATCTTCACCCTTCTCTACTTTGTAATCCGGGTAATTAAACGCCGAATTAACAGCCCTGGTAATGGCAAAAGAGTCGAAGGATAAAGGCGAGTGAATTGGTTTTCTAGAAATGAGCATTGACATAATATATTCCCTTTCCAGAAGGAATTATAACACCCTATTTCAAAAGTTGAGTCGATTCATATCAACTTTTCAAAAATTTCTGTAAGCAACAGCAGTCAAGGTTCCGGGAGGCACCTCTGTTAATCCGGCATCCTGTACCTTCACATCCCATTCATCTAGAAGTGAAAACGGGGCGAGCGAGATGACCGGAGTTTCTTGCTCCCATTTCTCGATACATTCTCTTGAAGCTTGCATAATCGACATCTGAACGGCATGCGCAATTTGAGCCATAGTCTTACCTGTAGACATTGCAACATCGGGGTTGTAGGCGACCAAAATGTCTGCATCCAAATTGGTTTCAAACCCCTCTTTTGGCAAATCCAAACCTTGTGCTTGCAGTTTATAAATTTCAGGAGGCTGCTTTGTAGACAGAACCGGAGGGAAAACCAACACTGTAGTATCGTTGTGAGAGTAGGAGATGTTGTCCATCTCTTGAACCTTATCGAAGGCAGAAGCCCTGGCGCGTTTTGCCACCTTCCTGATTCTGCTCTGCATCCACTTTTGAGTAGGCTCGTGCCAAACATTACCCTTGTCAATCAAAGGAGAAAGGAAATATTTAGCAATTGCATAGGCGGTGGACAATAAAGCATCTTCATGAGAAACGTGCGCGTCTCTTTCCAGCCTAATCACAATCGGCATCACATAGATATCTTCCGAAACGTCTTCACTCCAAGAGATGTCTGCTGAGTTGATACCTGTTTTATCGTAGAAGTAATTCATCACTCTTCATGCCTATACTGATACAGCAATGTGTTGTTCAGACCGAGAATCTGAAATTTCATAGTCACGCGGAATAACGATACGCCAACTTGCGGTTCCATCCACAAAACCGTTTTGGCGAAGAAGCTTCCTCATGCCGTCTAGATGAAGCGCGCCCCAGAACAACACGACATCATGTTCTGACTCCAAAGCTCTCGAAATCGCGTACTTGTTTCTATCATCCACAATAGCCTTACCCAAGATAGAGCGGGTAGATGGCAAGAATTTAGATATGTTGATAATCCAACTCATGTGCTTGAGACTCCACAACATTCTAGAGGGAGTGATCTTTATTTCGTCTAATGGGATGCCGCCTAGCAATTTCACAGCTTTATCACTTAAGCCACGAGCTATGGTAACGATATCCAAATCATAATTCAATGCGCCAGAAAAATGAGCAAGCGCGTCTTTCTGGTAAACCAAACCGGTTGACTCGGCAGCCTTCCTTCCGACATTCATAAGGTTCTGCATAATGTCAACCCTAGTCTTCTCATAGTCAGTAACTGGATGTCCTGGGTGAACTCCCTCGAAATGAACCTCATAGTCCTCAGACTGATAAGCACGCAAGACCTCCGTAAGATCTTCCCATGATTCGCGAGAAGCGGCGTGCATAGCTCCCATCAACACAATAGTCTTGCCATCGCTCGGACGAACCATCTCCTGAACCTTTAGCTCGGTTCCCTTGGGGCTGTTTTTGACGAAACGCATTCTTCTCCTTTTCACAAAGAGTACCATTCATAAAACGATATTGTCAATTGATTTTGAAGTAGTGTTGCCTTTTCCAATTGGAAGAGGTAGTATTTCTAGATCCTCGAAAGGTTATGAAATTGAGTTCAATAATGTCAGCGCACTTAGCTGTGGAAAAGGCCGCCGCGAAGAAGCTTCCGTATCCACTGTTCTACCATGTCGAAGGTGATTCGGTAGTAGCAATCAGCACGGGAGTAACCGACGACAAATATGACTCGCTCAACATTGATGCATATGTAGATATAGCATCCAAACTCAAGGTTCCGTTCTTAATCATGGAACGGAAGCGAGACGACAATACATTACAGAAGGAAACCTTTGGTGAGGTATTTGATTTAGGTAAATCCGAATCTGATCTATTCGAGGGCATCAGATTCCCAGAGCTTTTCTCGCAAAGCGTTCTCAACAGAACCACTTCACATGACGTGAAAACATTCGCATTGGGAGCGGTAGACCCAGTATTTCTTAAAGCTGTCAAAGGGGAAAGGCTTCCTTCAAGAAGGCATGACTTTGAAGGGTATGCGATTATCGACTTCGAAACCACCGGGTTTAATCCGGACAAAACAGATCGTGCCATAGAAATAGCTATTGTTCATCTTTCACCTACTGGAGAATATCAAGACCATTGGGACACCCTTGTTAATCCAGAAGGGGTAGATGCTGGAGCCACCCATATCCATCGGATCACGAATGATATGCTAACTTCTGCGCCCACAATAGATGACGTTATTCTGGGATGGGGCGCTCTGCTACAAAACAGAAAGGTTCTTTCTCACAATAAGAGCTTCGACCACAAATTCCTCAAGTATGAATTCTTGAACGCCGGTTATGAAGAACCCCTGAGCTACGAAGACATGCTGTGTTCACTTATATGGGCTAGAAAAGATGAAAGCCAATACCCAACGCACAAACTCATCGACTGCTGCACCCGTTCCGGAATCGAACTTACCGGAGCGCATGAGGCAATCTACGATACATTAGCAACAAGCAAGTTGGTTAAGCACTATCTAGAAAAGTATGGCGAAGAATATCCATTGACCGGAAACATCATGCAGCCGTCGTTCCTGTTCGATGGCGGTCTGGATCAGATAGAAAACTTCGTCAGCCGCTCAAAAACTAAGTAACGTTCAAGCTCCGCGAACGATGTATTCATAAGCGGCTATTGCTGCCTTCACTGCATCACCTGAAGCTGTGATAGCCTGAACATACTTAGCATCGGCAACATCACCAACTGCGAAGATGTTAGGCGCGTAAGTGTTGGTATTAACCTCAACACGATGTTCGTGATCGGTGATGACATACCCGTAATTGTCCAGCCTTACCTTTGTTCCCTCAAGGAATGCAGTATTGGGGTTCCTGCCGACAGCAACAAATATTCCGTCGATATCCTTGTCAAACTTTTTACCTTCTGAAATAAGCGAGACGCTGGCTACCCTCTTACCTTCTTCATCTGAATTAACCTTTGAAACAGAGGTGTTCCAGTGGATATCAACATTCGGCTGAGTTACCAACAGACGAGATTCTGGCGAGTTCGTTCTGAACTCGTGAGAGCGAACTAAGACATCAACATGGTTCACGTTGCGGGAAAGGTACAAGGCATCTTCAATGGCGGTATCTCCCCCGCCGACTACGGCTACATTCTTACCTTCATACGCCCATCCATCACAGGTGGCGCAAGTAGAAACTCCGCGACCAAAGAATTCCTCTTCACCAGGGACTCCAAGCTTCTTGGAAACAGCGCCGGTAGCGATGATGACCGTTTTACCGAACACGGTAACCGGATCTGAACCAAATTCCGAAATACAAATGGAGGCTTCCCCATCATCATTAACATCAACATTCAAAGTTGTGGTTAGTGCTTCTACCTTGTCGGAACCGAACTCTTCTGACTGCTTACGCAATATTTCGATCAAACCCTCGCCACTGCCTGAGTATCCTGGGAAGTTCTCAATAGATTCGGTGAGCATCAAAGCCCCACCGGGAACTTCCGTGTTGGAAACAAGCTCTCCTTCGACAATAAGGGTTTTCAAGCCGCTTCTGGTGGTGTAAATAGAAGCTGATAATCCAGCAACGCCGCCGCCCAAAATGAGAACGTCATAAGAAGCATTGTGCAAGTCAGAGATGTTAACCATAGGTCTTTCTTTTCAAGTAGGTGACGAGTATATCACCGCCCAAAACACAAATCCAGCTAATTGATTATTGCCAAGGATCTTGTGGATAGGCTTTGTCCAGAAGCAAATCCCAGCCGCCTTCATCGTTGGTTACAACTGTTCCGCGATTCATTCCCGACGTAAGATTGATTCGATGTGCAGCCATCACAATCTGCGCTAAATCTCTACTATTCGCCTCCGAATGAAGCGAACTTCCGTCCACATCGACAACATCTATCATCTCAAGAGAATCTTCGGTGATATTGCTGAAATCTTCTATCCCCAACTTGACTACGGATGCAGTAGGGTAGTACAGCTTGACATCATGAGCATAGCTCTCTTCGAACTCACGATTGGCGTTTTCTGCCTCTTCGGGAGTTGTAATAGGAACATAAGGTCTTGGAACACCAAGCCTTCTTTTTGAAGCTGTTTCGCCTGCATCAAATCTCTTATGAACCGTTGTCAACTTTCCGTTTTTGTCAACAACCTTTTGCGGGTGCAGATCAGTCATTTATATGTCCTTTCTCTTAGAAGATAGCATCCTCTTGGGACATCAAACCATTCTGCGGCGGCGAATCAATACCAGTGCAGCAGCGGTCAGCAAGGCCGTACCAAAACTAATCCCCATTGTCCAGATAAGTCCGGAACTTACATTGCCGTCATCCGCGCCTGTACGAGGAAGAACGGGCGGTATTGCGGTAACAATGGTAGTTTCCTCTGCCACTGCACACCCTCCACGGTGCAGAACATTTCCATCTTTGTCAAGGAACGTCTCTACCCAGTAGTATTCTCCTGGCTCGTTGATGACGGTGGATTCCGACTGGTATTCTGCATTATCGTTGAACCCAGGCGTCAAATCGATAGGGGTTTCACTGGTATCGAATATCCTTTGTGAAGCGCTACAGATTTCCTCACCATCAGCCAAGGCGTCAATCTCTTCCTGAGTCCAAAGGACTGGGTTAGAATCAGCATCAACAACAGCGTCGCCGTTTTCGTCATACTTGGCGTCGCCATCCTTAATCTGGCGGAACAACTCGAAGTAAACGGTTGCACCTTCAGGAACCAATCCGTTCACAATTGCGGTATCGTAAGCTGACCCGCCGACCGTAATGGACGAAACAGCTTGAGATGTCATGTCAGCAACAGAAACAACGGTGGTTTCGTTAGGAAGTCCGCATTCACCAACATGAAGGGCTTCGTTTGCCAAGGTGTCTGGGTTTACAGCCCATAGTGTTTCAACCCAGTAATATGTTCCAACCGTATTGAAAACAACCGGAGACGACGGGTATACAGCATCAACATTCTCGCCTGCTGTGACTTCCACAGGTTCCGCAGAACCATCATATACAGGTTGGTAAGTACACAGGTCATCAGGTTCAATAGCGTCTATCTCTTCCTGAGTCCACAGAACTTCGTTTCCGTCAGTGTCAACCACAACATTGCCGTCAGAGTCTACATGTGGCTCACCAACGATGACTGCCTTGTATGCGTTGAAGGTGACCGATGAGTTGTCTGGGATAAGTCCGTTAACAATAGCTGTATCGGTAGATACGTCCGTCAGTGCGCTTTCAGGAGTAGCTGATGTGACCACCGTTGGGAATACAACCTGTGTAATCTCTGATGGTACGCCGAACTCATCTGCCCACTCACGAACATAATTCTCATATCCCGTGGTCTGGTTCGCGCTCTCTATAGACCATACCCAGACAATGTAACCCTCTTGATTAGGAGCGGTTACAGATGTTGAAGTATAATCACCGACATCATTGGCTACGATGCTGACATTTCCAAGAACGGTAGCTTCTGCCGGAATCGTTGGCGACTGTACCGGCGCTTCTGTTCCGGGATAGAAATATGCAGTACCGGTGACCACAACAGGGATGTTTGAACCGTTGTCTATCAGCCATTCGTCGTTGTTAAATATGGATACAACGTCCGAATTTTGTCCGAATGGGTTGATGGTCTTCTGAATGGTATCTGTCGTAAATGTTATCTGCATTGGAACAACAGATGTTTCGATTACTTGACCGAAATCGTCAGTAAAGGAATAATCAACCGGAAGATAAAGCTGAGCACCAGCACTCTGTTCATCATATTCGATAGACCAAACCCAGGTATAGTAACCGGACTCTGAAGCAATTAGCTCGCTCAAATCCGGAGTTGTGTACGTACCAGGACCGGTCATTCTTACGCTAACATCATCAACAACTATCGGTGCGTCAATAGGAACGGTGGATGATTGTACTGGTCTTTCTGCAAAAGGTCCGTAAAGGGTTCCGGTGGCGTTAATGGGAACCCCGACAATCCATTCTGTAGATGTTGGGTCTGTTGGGTTGGCGATATTTGCATAAAGCGTATCAGTGAACTGTTCTCCTGCCTCAACAAACTCGGGAGCCTCGGTTGTGACTACCGGGTGGAATTCAATCTCAGGGTCTTCAATAATTTCGGAAGCGCTGAAGTTGATTGTTGTCGTGGGTGGGTTACCTTTGCTTACTACCTTTTGATATGAACCATTGCTGTGAATAGTTATGTTTGCAGGATACGGTCCGCCGCTCACCGTAGCCGAGAAACTAGCGTTCGCTGTAATCTCGTATTTGTTGTTTCCGTCAATCGGAATACCGGTAATAGCTACTACAGAACCGTTGGTAACAGCAATAGAAGTTCCACCATTGCTGTTGATTGTTGCACCAGTAATGTGCAGCGTTCCTGTGGCGTTTGTAGGTGATGTGGTAACAGTAACATTACCCTCAAGTCCGTTAACCATGTTGATAGAAAGACTTGCCGAACCGCTGGTTGCCCCACCAGTACCACCAGCGTTAGCTGCTGCGTCGTTCAGCATGAAGTTGTAATTATCAAGAACAATATTTCTTTCTGCCGAACCCGCAGCAAGCACAACTCGGTAAGAATACCAAGACAGTGCGCTTTGGGCGTTTCCGGTGCTTCCGTAGAAGGTAGTTCCCCATAAAGTAGAGTTAGCAAGCGACCATACGGCCAATTGCACAGCGGCAGTTATTCTCCTGTCGTGCGTATTACTCCACTTGGTTATGATGTAATTAATACGCTGAGCTTCTGTTGCTGTGATTGTCTCAGCATAGTTATTACCAGTGGTGTTGTTGTGAGAGGTTAAAGTGGTTCCCGCGCCTACAAGACTACCAGAATCGACGGTAGGCGCTGTGGTACGACCGGCTTCAACACAATACAGATCTTGACCCTCGACGTGGAATGCACCCAGGAACGTACCGCCAGTACCATAACCCTCTCCATATGAGAGGGTTCCGGAAGGTCCAGCGTTGGCAATAGAGAATCCTGCCAACACAGAAGAAACTGCAAGTAAAGCTGCTGTTGCGAAGGATGCTATTTTCCTGCTTAGCTTCGTTTCTTTCTTGTTCAAGGGGTACTCCTAAGTGTGTTTTGGGTCAACTGACGCCGATACATTATCACAATAAAACGGTCGCTTTTCGTTTTTGAAAGGCATACAACAAATAGTTGAAATCGTTATAAAGAAGATGCATTAACATCAGGTATAGTTAAGTATATATCCCGACCGATGACACTCTTAGTTTTTGGGCTTTCCTGTTAGCCAACTTTTCTTTACTTTGGTATCCGGGTTGAGTCTTTTCTGAACATTTGCCGCTTTGTTCTTCTCTCTATTAGCAGCGGCGCGTTCGGCGGGAGTCAATTTCTTCTTAGGCTCTTTAACAGCGCGGGTCTTCGGCGCTTTGCCCCTCTTCCCCTTTTCGGGTACGGCTGGGACTTCTGTTTCTTTCGGAGTGCCTGAAGCGGCTTGCGCAGCAGCCTGAAGAGCGGCCTCTTGAGCGGCAGCTAGAGCTTCGTCGTCTAGCTCGCCCTGATCCATAACGCGCTTCCTAATCTCCAATTGGTCAACGGTGTTAAACCTGTTCACCGAAGCCAAAATCAATGTAGTGAGCATCCAATCCGGTGCAATAGAGATGACCTGACGAGCAAGAGTCTGGCAATCTTCAGACCTCAACCCGATAATAACATTCTCTAAAAGCTCAAAGGTCTTCGTTCCCTGGGGCGGGATGACAACGGTGTGACGTTTTGCGGCCATTAAAGCCAAAGCGCGTAAAGAATCAACATCGAGACTGTCTACCAGTTCGGTAGATTCCATCTTTCTTTCTTGGATGGACCAAACATCTAATAGTTGAAGTTTTTGGCGCAAGTCTTCAAAATCAACGGCCATTTCAAACCTTTCTCCGTTCAGCAAGGATGGTATCACGCAAGTCATCTACTATTGAAAAATTTGTGAAAATATGGAAACCGCTAGACTTTCATATATCATGTCGAGCAAAAGGAGATAAAGGTAATGTCCAGAGACGGAAGCAAGTCTGCCCGTAAAGAGCTAAGAAGCTATCAAGCAAGTGAAAGAAACGCTCGTATCAAACAGGGCTTCAAATTCACAGGATTCGGTGCCGCATCGGTATGGGTGTGGCCGATCATTATTGTCGTTATGTTTTGTATCTACGCTTTCACCATCGGACTTCCCGAAAACCAGAAGAACAACGCTGAGTTAGGATATGAAGGGGTTAGTAATCTCTTCTTGCTCTACGGAAGCATCGTGCCCGGATTACTGCTTGGAATCATAGGGCTTTTCCGCACCAATGGAAGATGGTGGTCGATAATCGGCATACCACTCAATTACTTCCTGGCACCATATACGATGATGGTTGTGCTCACCCCGTGGGTTGCTTCTATACCAGCTTGGTTCTCAGATATAACCAGTCAGTTATTTGGGTGATATACCGTTTCTGGCGTAATCATCACGACTTCTCCAGTCACTACTTGTCGTCACATGGTTTGGACGTACCCATTTGGCCATTCTTTCGCCAAAAAGTTCCTGGGAAAAGCTTTCGGCGTCTCTGATGACAAAACCTTCCGATGTTGTGGAATCCTTCTGCGATTTCCATGCGTTGATAGCTGTGTTGAAATTGTCGCCGTCATATAACACTGGTACTGTTGGTAATCCAAGCTCGTTCGCAAAGTATTCGGTGTCTTTCCAGCTAAGAAGTTTTCCATCTTCATCCCAAATGCCGAACACCATATACACTCCCGGCAAATCTTCATATGAAACACTACGCCTGGCATAAACACTTTCCCCGGAAATTCTCCACCCTTCGGGTATTTGGTATCTAATGGTAGACCAGATGGATTTCGCGGCTGAGTCCCAAGGTTGGGAGCCTGAGTCGAGCGACCTGGCAAAGAAATGGTTTTGACTCATCGTGAGATTCCCGCCGTCCATCTTCTCGGTCACAACGAAATTATCCAGGGCTTTGAACCTCTCGTATACATCGGCACTCATCACTTTATCGTCACTAGTTTTCCCAGGACTAAAAGGAAGATGGTGTGTCCTCGGGTATTTCACCCTCTCTGGATTAGTTTCTTTCACAGACTGTGGTTGAGGAAGCGGAGTGTCTTTAGATGGATTATTCATAAAGGTAATCTGTTCTCTTCTGACAAATCTTCTCTCGTCTTCATGGTCAAGAATAGTGAATCTTCCAGCTTCGTATTCAAGAACTCTTGCTTTCTTACCTCTAAATAGTACATATCTAGGCAACGAATCCGGCAGGATATCTGATGTGATGCGGGAGGGTTTCTCTCCTTGCGCCTCGAAATCAAACGATAGCTGTTTACCGAGTTGCGCTACTCTTGAGTCGGAAGCAACAATGTGTGGCGCTTTGTAAACGTGTTGAGAACAAAACGGCATACCCTTCAGGGCGGAATTCCCGCAAGGGGTTCCATTCTTTTTAAGAGAATTGCACTTCACACCAAGAAATATATCATCAATCTAAGACAAGAAGATCGGCATATATTCCATAATGATCTGATGCGTGAATATCTTTCTGCGAAATAGAATCGCCCCAACGTCCAAAGTTGATGGGGCACCCATTTCTTCCATACGCCCAACCGTACACCTTGATGTAATCAATGCGGCGTTCAGGAATCATCTCAGGGTATGAAATACCAACACCTCGCGCTGTTCGGTGTGCCAGATAATTGTCGTTTCTTGTTGTCATTTCATTGCTTGGGAGTCCACAAGTCTTCCAGGCATCAACCCATAAATCCGAATCAGAATCAAACGTATCTAATCCGTCAAGATACCGAATAGACGAAGCTTCCGGGACTGCATTAAGATCGCCAGCCATTACAATCACAGAATCAAGACTCTCCGATTTGCGCGCACGGGCATATTCGGTATTCATTTTAGCTTGTGTTAATCGACGGTGTTCGGCTCGCGATCCCCAAGCAAAATGATTGTTGATAAAACTCCATTTAACCCCATTAAGAGTAAATATAGTTGCAACTGACGGAACAATATTGATTCCTTCCGCTGGCTCATGAAGAACAGCGAAATCATCGAATGGTTTCCTAGATAGGGTTACACAACCATATTGCTCTTTGTTGAACGAATGAGTTACGAAATCCCCATACTGTATTCCCGAATACCCTAACTCGTCAGCTATATAACGCGCGGCGTTAAACTCGATATCCAGAACCTCCTGAAGCATAAGCACGTCAGGAAGCAAATTCTTCAGTTCTGATACGACGAGGCGGGTACGCTCTTCTACGTCGGACGGTTCATTAAGCATATTGAGGCTAGCTACTCTTAAATGTTCGGGCACGGGAACATCTTAACATACCAAAAGGGGGTCAGGCACCCCTACCTGACCCCCTACCCAACCGAAAGGAGTAATAGCATGAACCGATCAACTGCTACGTCTCTAAGTATAGAGCACGATTATCCGTTTTGTCAACAGTTTTTAACAACCACATGCCCCAGAAACGGATTTCTGCATTCCGCAATCTAAACAGATGTCGGTTCCCCAATCATCTTTCGGCTTAGCCCGTTCTCGCTTAGCTTCCCTAGCAAGCCTTCTCTCTTCAGCAACAGCCTCCAAAGCTTCGGATGTATTCTTAGAGACAACACCTTGCTGAACCGAGATGTCCTTATGAAGGTCGGCGCTGTCTGATTGGTCGCTCCATGAAGAGATGCATGCAACTCGACGTTGAACCGTGGCGTCTTGATACCCATAAACTGTTTCAATATACCCAGCTAACGCATCAGCGCCATCCTCACGATATATCTGTACCATTTCCATGTTGGAAATTGCGTCGAAAAGAACAGCATGTCTTTCTTCTGGACTCATCATGGCAAACTTATTTCCGTCAGATGTAAGAACATATTCGGTGAAGTCTTCGTCAGTATGCTTCTCTGCTAATCCTAGATAAACCAAGGAGTCTCCATAGTAAGAGCCAGCGCGTGCAGAGTTTGATTCCGAACCTATACCAACACTGATTCCTGAAGGTGTGGATGCGCCATTCATAACAAGGTCAACGACCGCTGACAGCTTGCTGAGACTATTTGCTTGTGGGAATGGGGCGTCCTCATTGATAGTTAAATTAAAGGACTCTCTTTGGTGTGAGTGTTCAACAGTGGGAAGGGGAGATGTGCGAAGCGAGGGAGATGGACTGTCCACTCTTTTGTGTCTACTGGTAGCAACTCCGTTCTTATCAACAATCGGAGTGAGTTGTGTTGGTGATACAGTCATATTAAGCGCCTCTCGTAAAGATATTAACCCGCACCGCTGATCGTAAATTTCGGAATGGCATCTGCCACGCATGATACCCTCTCGCCATGCAGAACTCTCATGACGATGGATTTGACTACACGCAGCTTCCCAAGGTTAACCATGACGACTATGACATCCCAGACTCTAGGGGCGGTTGGCACATCAAATCATTCGGCGGATTGACGCTTTTGATTTACGCGATATCCGTACTGCTCTGTATTGTGTTATGGGGAAATGCTTCAGCAGAGGAATCTCGATTCTCTGGATGGCTCGATGACCTTGCAGTGCTTGTTGGCGCAATACCTCTTATTTTGGGAATCATAGGACTATTCATTAAAGTCGGAAGATGGCATTCATTGATAACCCTGATACTTTCAATTGTTTTCAACCCGGTGTTTGCAGCAGTGGTCTTTATTCAATTCAGTTTTATCGTCGCATTCTGAAAATTAACACTTCGTAAAGAGTACAATCAGCGTTGTTATGGGTAGGAAACATAAATCACTCAATAGTTCCAAGAACAGAAAATCTTTCATCATCAAGAAGGTGCTTCCTCGTATAGAAAAGCTTTCAGCGGAGGAAGTCAAGCATGTAGCGTTCGCGGCGAAAAGTGACTCTCAAAGAGAGTCAGAGATGTTAGCGGTCATGGCCATCAAAGAATCCGGCAGGATGGACGAACTTATCACATATAAGAAGATGATTCGACAGGCGGTTGACAGAAAGTTCACTTCATGGGAAAAAGATCTAGCCAACGAGTTGCAATCTATAGCCACATCCATTGTCATTTCAGATCTTGTAGGGTCTAAATTCGTTGGCAGCAAAGACTCGTATTCTTATGAGGGTAAATTGATAGAGGTGACTGAGCAAATAGTTGACGACATCAATGAGAAGTGGAATGCCGAACTCAACCTTGATATCCCAACAACAATTGTAAGATAATATCGGTAGGTGATACTATTCTTGAACCATGAATAACACGCACCCCGAATTAAGAAGAGATGTGAACGGCAAAATGGTAACCAGGCATGTCTCCAACGGAGTTAAGGTTCAAAATGGGCGAGTAGCATCTATAGGTGTTCCACCAATTGAGAAAGAGGAAGATCCATTCCTGGCTGTACTCGGACGAACCCCATTAAAGGAAATGGACAGTGCGTTACTTGGTGCCGCCATTCAGCACAAATTCACTTCACAGAGAGTTCAAGACGCCATTGCATTAGCGTCTTTCCTGCACAGGAACGCAACCCGTGGTTCACGAGGTCCACAACCTAGAGAAGCATATATAAACCACCCACTCCGCAACACGGTGAGACTCATCAGGCTTGGACTCAACGACGAAGACATTGCAATTGCCAACATCTTTCACGATGTTATAGAAGATGCAAGTCCGGAGCTTATTGAGATATATCAACCTTCTAGGGCACAAGAGCTTTCTACAAAACAAGAACAAATGGACTTTGCTACCTTTGAAATCATTAAACCTGTATATGGTGAAAGGGTGTCCAACATAGTTTATGCGGTCAGCAATCCCGAGTTGCCAAAGGGTATCGAGAGAAGTGAAAGCTGGAAACTATACAGAAAACACGTTCTAGATGAAATTAGCTCTTCCGAAGATGGCGTCGTTCTCACTAAAGCTTCCGACCTACAAGATAATGCCGGTTCTCTCCATCACCATTTCAACGAAAGAAGAGATATGGTGCTCAATATGGCGCAGAAATATCAGCCACTATTCCAGCCCGTTATCCAGAGGTTAGAAAAAGTCAAGTCCTTATCAGAGAACGGCATAAAACTTCTTGTTATACAGATGCAGGAAACAGAAAAGCGTCTAATCGAGTTCAAATCACTCAACTAGACGCCTATCTGATTGTTTAGTTATTAGCCCTTGATGAGCTTCGCGGGTTGTCCGTCGTAAGGATCAAACGGAGTGTCGAATGGTGCATACTGCAATCCGGCAGGAACCGAAGAAGAACCCTTCGGCGCGGCAGCAACGAAGCACTGAGTCAACGTTGCACCCTCAGTGTCGAACTCAGGGGTGAAGGACTCTGTGGAGCAGTCATCCCAACCGATAACGGTAACCTGCTGGGCGCGATTTCCGTTGGCAAGAATTGGTGTGTAATCGGTGTAATCAGCTTCGTACTCCACCGTGTCACCAGAAACCTTCTTCTGTTCCAACTGAATTAGGTAAACATCGTAATCCACAAGATCGGGGATTTCGTCTACAAGCAACTTGTACTGAGAATCAGAAGCCTTGGTTACATCAATGAGCTTGGAAGAAATGACAGCCTTACCATCTCCAAGAGTCTCGTATTCATAAGTGAACCATTCGCCAGCACCAAGTGTTGCACCAGGCTGGGTCAGGTCACCGGATGGAGCCTCGTCACTGTTGTCAGGAGCGGGATCGGTTCCTTCGCCTGGGTTTTCTACCGAAGGATCAGTGGCTGGGGCGGACACGCTCGGGTCTTTTTCGATTTCCTTATTATCACCCGTGCAAGCGGTCAACGCGAGCAATACAGCCATCGAAACTCCAATGGCAGAGTAAACCTTCTTGTTTTTCATAACATGTCCCTTTCTTTTGACATTAGGGGACAATATTACCAAACGATAAAAGGTGATACGAATAAATCGGGGTACGTTATCATTTTGAAATTATTTTTGTTCGGATTGAGAACGAACAAACCTTGTCCTTTTTGGTCGTATATAGTCCGCGTGTAAAGCTGCTGCCAGGGTTCCAATTGTCAATGCGATAATTCCAAAAACCCCGACGATGGAGCCGAGCGCGGCAAAGTTGGCCGCGAACATCTTAAGCTCAAAGATGTCGATAAGAAAAGGTTTCTCTTCGTTTAATGCAATGAGGAAATACCAGACAACTAACCAGAAAATGCTGGTGATAATTAGGCTTCTATTTCGAATCAGCCAATTGGGACGAACCGCCTTGTGCATACTTTCCTTTTCCGATGTGGATGGTAGCACTTCTCAACTAAAAAGAAAAGACCTTAATCGTCTTTTCTCGACATCCTTCTTTTCTTGTCATGGGAGATGAATGCGATGCTCAATATGATAACAAGACATAATCCTGTTATCACCCATGCAGAAGCTTGTTCAATCCACCAGTTCATTGTCAGTTACCTCGGAAGATATAGTAACAGGTGGTTCAGGCTGCCGACATCAAAGCTATCAAACTTATTATGCCAAGAGCAGGAACCCAAATAGGAGAGAGTAACACCAGCCCTATCGAAAACAAGATCGCCTTCGGCTTGGAATTGTGCTTAAAGACATTTCTGACGAGCGCAACTATTCCTCTATCTCTACCCATTGACGACATAATTCTCCTTGTTCTCGGGAATCTTATATCTTTAAGCCTAATACCGCAATAGTTTTAAGAAAACATTGAAGATGCAAACTCTCGGGCGTGAGCGAGAAGTTCAGAATTACTATCGTCAGAGGTGATGGGAAGTCCACCTTCTGCGATAAGCTCGCCGCTAGATGGATCGATATCGAATGTATTTCCTTTGAGATGTAGTTGCGCAGTTCCGTATTTACCCAACTCTACTGTGTAACTACCATAATTGACAGAAACCTCTATAGCGCTACGCGAGACTCCGGGGGTAGTCTCCATGAGTCGATAGTCAGCACCATTGAGCGCTAACGCCTTCCCTTCGTATGTTGGCGGTTTGCCATTGTTCCACGTGAATACCGTGCCGCCTTCATTAAGGAAGTCCTCTTTGCTCTTTCGCAACGAGTCCTCTCGCAAGAATTTGGTCGTTAACCTCTGTGCGGCGTTGAAAGGGTTAGTTTCGCCCTGGTAGTTTACTTCTTGGTTTACGCCATGTCCAAAAAGATTCGGGTCTAAGTTTCCAAACCACCTTTTTGCTCTTTTGGATACTTTTGTTAGCTTGTTGATGATAGATATTTCCCTTTGGAACACTTTGCCTATCTCGCGGCCGTCTAGGAACACGGCACGGCGACCATCAGAATCTTTTGGGGCTATAGATATGTTCTTGCCGGGAATTGGGCTTCGCACTCCTGCGGAAAGATCTTGCTTTTTATGAACGGTGGTGAGCTTTCCGTTCTTGTCTACGATTTTGGTTGGCACGATGTTTGACATGGTTATCTCCTAATGAAAATTATATAGGGCAACCACAGACAACGTTTGATTAAGCAGTGGCAGGATCGTAAAACTCTCCATCGTTGTAAGTGTTTGCGGTTTCCACTGCACGACGCTCACCTTCGATATCCTCATCAAAGTGTCGAGCACGAACGACACGATCATGGCGCACTTCGATGAAGAAAGAGAATGCTGCCTGAATAAGCTTCACGGCCGCGATAAGGAAAAGCAGACCCATTACCGCCATACCGAAGTAGAAGAAAGGAGGCATGTTGATTCCCTGAACGTTGATTCGTCCAGTCATCATGTCATTTCGGGAAAACTCGCTAATGATGGTAAGAATGAAGCCCAGAACAAGCCCCATACCGAAAATGAAGATGGACTGGATAAGGTTCTTTTTGAATCGAATAAACATTGTGCGCTCCTTTCCTATTTAATAATACCACTAAATAGTAACTTTAGCAAACGGGAGGGCTAAATCGTCAATTTAACATATGGCTGTTGTTCAACGTCAGCCCTTGCGCCGAAGCCGGGGTCAACAGCGATAATCGTTCCACCGGCTATGCTGGTAACTGTGCAACGGTGAGGAATATCTACTTTGGTATGATTCCTAAAATTCTTGTGAGTCAGGCTGTTTCCCGGATACCACATCTTACGTGTCCAAATGAACGGCGTGGTGTGTCCGTGGAACTGCACAAAATCCATATTTTGATACATGCCCGTTTGGGTATCCCAGCTTCCGAACACCTCCGTAACTGATGACGCCCATACCGGCCCAGCCATCCTGTTTGTTGGCTGAGACATCATTTCACCGAACGTATTCAAGATGTATACAGGAAGGTCATTGATGAGTTTAGAACCCTCTACTAAACCATTATCTCGGATGTACTTCTCGTACCAGCGTTTAGTGATGCCCGCGTGTGAAAAGAATACGCCCTTGCTTAAATCAACAGGCTCTACGGTTTTCTTAATAGACAACTCTATAGATGTTGCGGTGGGTATAGCATAAGTGGCGGTAGCGAGTCCTTCTTCGAACCAGTTTTCTATCTTTTCGATGTCGGCGTAATCGCAATCACATCTCCAGAAATATGGCGCGCCTTCAATGTGCTGAAACTCATGATTACCCAAGATTTGATGCCACTGACCAGGGTTGTTGCGAATGAGCTTATCAACTCTATTGACGAGCTTCTTGCTGAACTTACCCTTGTGAATGAGATCTCCACAATGAACAATAGATATACCGTCTGGTATGATTCCGTTTTCCACATCAACACCTATAGAGGACAGAGCGCTGAATAATTGATCGGCGTGCCCTCCGGTATCTCCGAAAACGTAAAGCTCCATGTGCGTATCATACACAAAATCACAAGAAATCTACACAATTACAAATTTGACTTTAGTTCCGCATAGTGGTAACTTTGAAATAAGGAGGTGGGCTTGATGGTCGCACTAGAGAAGATGTCAAGACATATGGCGTATCTGTTGCGTCACACACCCTCTTTCGTCAACAGTGAGGGGTGGGCATCCGTTGCCTCCGTTGAGTTGGCTTTGTCAGAGCGTTTTAGCCAGTCCATTACCCGTGAGGTTATTCAGGAGATCGTATCTGTAGACGAGAAATCTAGATATGAGATTCAAGGAAACAGCATTCGCGCGGTTCAAGGGCATTCTCATCCAGTAAACTCTGGACTTGTTGAGTCGGTTCCGCCTGAGTTGCTTTACCACGGAACGGCTTCGGAGAGCGTGGCGTCTATTAAAGAGAAGGGGCTTCTTTCTCTTTCGAGAACCCATGTACATCTCTCTTCTAATGTTGAGACGGCACAGCAGGTTGGTAGTCGTCACAGTAAGAATACAGAAGTTCTTACTATTCGCGCACGCGCGGCACATGAGGCGGGCATTAAGTTCTTTATTTCAAAGAACGGCGTCTGGTTGGTCGAGCATGTCCCAACCCAGTTCATCGCTTAAAGCTCGTCGTCAAAAGCGTAACGAACGGGAGTAGGCTCAAAGCTGCTGTCGTCTGAATTTGAAATCAAATCGAAAACGCTATTAGCCAGCCTTCCAGATTCAGTATCGGCGTGGAAGCTTTCTACCCGTGTCGAATAAAGAGCATCCAAAACAAGGTCTGGATCGCTGGCATCTTTAACTTCGGACGAAAACCCAACTTTGAAACCTAAGCCGGACTGAACCACATCTTCTGTACCGTACTCATTTTTGATGAAATCCCTGATGACATCAGAGTTAGCCCAAAATTCATCTTCGTTGACCCCCAGTTCGAGAGTTCCAACAGATAAGTCTCCTGTTGCGTATGTCGTTCCATTCTCTTGGCGGATTTTGGCGGAAGTGAAATATGGGTCACCTGTAAAGTAAACACGGTTATTGTCCTTGGTGATACCGTTCACTCTTCCTGTGGATGCGGACGATGGGGCAACTTTCTTGTGTCTGGTTGTAAGAACTCCATTCTTATCAACTATCTTCTCAGGTCTGGTTGCTGCATGTGGCATATTGAATAACTCCTTTTCAATTCAAGATTAAATGGTTCATCCGACATTGATTCGTTGTGTTATGCCAACAAATGCATTATGATCTGGTCTGTGCAGCCAGACATCTACATCAAACTTGCAAATGGGGTTAAGAGACGCAGAGTGATATCTCTTGTTGTCATTTTATCTTCGGTGGCGGGCGTTCTTGGTTTTGTAATAGCGGAAACAAGCGTTTTGTCATTCAGAAACTCTACGGCGTCTTTAGTCATTATGGGAGCTTCCTTGATCACAATGTTCGGCTGTTTGCTATTACTCGTGGTTAACGAGCGAGTAATCAAACGGGAACTATCATCGCTTTTGCTTTCAAAGGAAAGTAATGAGGATGAAGTGGTAGACGGCGAAGCAGAACAAAACAACGGCTGATAAAACAATACCGAACTTGGCCAGTCTTCTTTCGCCATTAAGTTTCGCATAGCGTGCAATAACGGTCAGTAATGCAACGAACCCAACTCCCAAAGCCGCTCGTACAATCATAGCCAAACCAAACGAGGTCGTCCAATCCATTCCCAAGGACATCATCCAGTCCACAAATAGGTTGATGACGCCGTTACCTTCGGATGCCTTCCCATTCAAAGCAATGGTAGCGAAAGATGCAAGGGCATCAAAGACAGTAAAGATAATCGCTGCAATCGCAGACAACCACACCCACGTTCCCAATTTATGTTTAACATTACCAAGCATTCTGGTTTTCACCGGCTCGGTCTTGGCATAGCCGATATGACCTTCATTAATAGGAAGCCACTTAACCTTGATTTCGTGCACTGCAATGGTCAACTCTTTAAGACCACCAAGAGTCATACTCTTCTTGGTGGCAAATGGCAGAGATTTAAGCTCTTCCATAGCTGAGTCAAATGAAGAATGTACCTTGGCATGACCTTGAATTCCTTCTACCGGAAGAACCCAGCGCCCTCGGGGGATATCACCACCCACTTCTTGTCCGTCATACCCGACAATGTACCCTTTAGTTCCAAACTTGGGTAGATTTTTTAAATCAGTCATTTGCTCTATTCCTCGGCAGGGAGGATAACACTGACGCATTCAAGAGTCAACCGAAAAGTCGTAGGATGAATGTAATATAAGGACATGAAGACAGACAAAACCACTCCAGTTAAAGTTGTGCGCAAGGACGGTGTAGTTACCACCGTTCATAAGAATCTCAATCCTGCAACTAACAGTCGAGCACAGAGGGTTCCAGTACAAAAGGGTGGTCGCGTTAACCCCGCAACAGGATTCTCGGAACAAGAATACGAAAAGATGGCGGAACTCATAGAGGCGAAATTGAGCACCGAGTATCGCTCTGTTAACCTAAGATCTCATGGGTTTGTTGACGCCATGCTCGACCCCAACAATTTCGAGTTTTGGATGTCAAATGGAGTTAATGAGTACAAACTGTATGGAAATGGTACAGACTTCAACCCATTCCGCATTATGTCCAGGTCAGCCCTAAAAAGCACCCTACGAGACGTTGATAAACTCAACGAAGAAATAGCCGACCTATTTGGAACTCGCCTACCTCCCATGAACCTTAAACCCGAAATAGATGGGAAGATTGACGGTACGAAAATTTCTTTCAACTCTTCCAAAGACGGTCACGAAGTATCAGTTGATTTGATCGGAACCGGGACAGAACCATTCTACGGAATAGACCCAATCATCGAAGATAACCAAGACGGAACATACTCTCTAACATGGGCGTCAGTAGACCACGAAGCTGCTAACGAAGAATACAAATTTATGGATGGAGACAGCTTCCAAGAATTTGATTATCTTGACGACAGAGATGCCTACATTCAGAAACTCAAAGATGAAGGTGTTGACGAATCAAGAATCTTTGTCATAGATAAACTAGAGCATGGAGTGGTTCATTATTCGGTGGAAAATACAAAGAACTACCCTGACAGAAAGTTCGACGTTGCGCCGAGAGGTGTATTCGTTCTAGGCGAAGCTGGGTTCCCAGACTACGACAAGGACGAAAGTTATGAAGATGCTGTTCGTAGCATCAACGATATCTTGGAAGAATATTCCGCGCATTCAAACGGAGAGTGTTTCGCAATACTCAACCTCATGGTGAATGAAAATGGGGCGGCACTAAGAGCCTCAGAAGCACTTGGATACATTGGCGTAAAATACACTCAGAACCAAATGAGAGACTACATAGCCTTCTAATTTTATGCAGTCCGCATCATCTGCGTGGCTTTTTGCTTTGTTGACTCCTACCTTGTTGGCGGCGACGGTAATCAGTAGTAGGGCGTAGAGTTCGATATTTCTGACTTTGGTTTCTGTTCTTGTAGCACGAATCACAGATATCAAATTGCAGAGGTGCGCTATTGCCACATTCCTTGCACTGGTGCTGCGAAACCGGGCGCTGAAGCAATGACTCAATGCGCGAGTTAGACTTGTTCTCGTATTCGCCTATTTCAGAAACATCGAATGCGCCCAATCCGTCAAAGATAACGTTCAACATCTTGAATTCACCAAGACGAACACTTGCTGCTTCTAGTTCAGTTAAAGAGGATTCGTCAGAATCAACTGGTTTCTTCACTAATTCTTCAAAAGCTTCTTGCATTCTTATAGATGAGTCAACAGTACCTTTATCCGAAAGCCAATACAAAGCAGCTTCTACCACACCGCCTTTAGGATCGAAAGCTCCAGTGATTACTCTCCATACGTCAAGAACATTAACATCGAGATATCCCTTTAGTTCGACGGCTGAATGTAGCTCGAAATCATCATTCCATAGCTTTTCTGGCGCTCCCAGGAAACCCAATACAGTCTTGAGATTATTCATCACTATAGACATCTGAGATGGAACAAGGTTTCTACCTTTGAGTTTTTGATTCACCCTTCTCTTCCATATTTCAAGAACATATGTGAGCTTGACAGCTTCCTCTGTTCCCCCTTCTGGATCTAACCCTAAATCGCCAAATCGGGGGAATAAGGAAGCAGAATGAAGCTCTAGGTCGGTCTGCTTCTGTCCAGCAGCAGCTTTAATAGCATTCTTAATGATGCCGTAATCGGGATGTATCCAAGATTCACCGGTAGCAGCAAATACCGCGCCATCTTCTGACAACCCAAACCTTCCCGCCCTTCCAGCTATTTGGGCGGCTTCCCAAAGCTTCAAAGAACGACGTTCGCGGCCGTCATATTTCGTTGTTTCCGCAAACACCAGATTGTCTATAGGTAGGTTGATTCCGTGACCGATAACATCGGTGGTGACCATGACATCTATATCGCCGCGCTCATAAGCATCCAACTGTTGTTTTCTTACGGCTAGTGGCAAAGCACCGTACAGAACACCAACTTTCAAACCGCTCTTCCTGGCTTCGTGCGCGATAGCATATACCGCTCTACGCGAGAAACAAACGATAGCAGTCTTGGGCTTGATTTTGTGCATAGGCATTTGCCCACCCCACCTAACACCCGTCTTTCGAGAATAAGTGTGCTCCTGAATATCCCATGCATCAGAAACAAGATTCTTCACCATAGGTACACCCTCGGCTGCCGTCACCACATACATGTTGGTGTATTTGGCACCTATAAGAAGCCTGCTCCATATGTGTCCACGATGATCGTCAATGAGCCAATGCGCCTCGTCTATAAGAAGCGCATGTCCGCTTTCAGGTGCCATCTCCACAGTGGTAGCAAGCAATTTGGCATCAGGGTTGATGTTCTCTTCACCCGTGATAAAACCTACCGACTCTTCACCATATCGGTCACACATCTTCTTATATACCTCATAGGCGAGCAATCTCAATGGTGCAGAATAAACATGAACCTCGGAACGGTTCTTCTCGTAGTCATCAAAAAGTTGCTGAAGTGCATGATAGGTCTTCCCAGAATTTGTTGGTCCTATGAACAACTCAACCTTTTCAACAGGCTTGCTCCTGTCACGTACAAACACCTCAACGTTGTCAGCCAACGGCTTCAGGGCTGCGTGAGCTTTTTGCTTTCTTATGGTTAGGTCGGGATTTACCCTTCGTAGATAAAGGATTTCTTCCGGCGCGCTATTCACCACCTTACGGTTTTCGTTTCGAACTGTTTTATTATTGCGGTAGTTTTTAGCAGCCAAGGTATTCGCCTTCTCTGGATTGTGGTTTCATTATTACACGCTCAACAGACATGAACCTATATCCCGACATATTGCACTCATAACATTTTTGGGCTATCAAAGTTTATTGACATTATTCCGCTTTGTCCGTGAATAGGTATGTACACTTAGTGCAAGGGGGCGAACATGCTGTTCAACGACATACCCGAAGAGTTCGACTTCGAATACCAGGGTGCTGAATTTATTGCCAAGAAATCATTCTGGCAGAACACACTTGACAAAAGCTGCGTTACATACGACATCGAGTTAGACGGATTCGGTAAATACGTCGAGATCAAGATACCATCAAATTGCGAAGATTGGGTTTCACTTTGTGTAGAGGCTGTAGCTAAACAAACAAAAGCCCTTTCGCTGTCGAACTTAATCAAGAACCCTGCAAAAGAGCCATCACTGGTAGAGGCATTCACTTCATTGCCAGAAGAAGAAATAGAAGATAAGATCGATGCTCAAGATGATGACTCACTTCCTTTCCAACCTGTTGCACCTACAAGGATGAATGAAGATTTTCCCGAAGATAGTATGGCTCCGGGCGTGCCGCACGAATCCTAAAAACCATCTAAATCTTCATCCTCGTCAATTGAGTCATCAAAAGATATATCAAAGATGATGCTCGATGTGGTATTGATTCGGTTTATCCTAGCCTGTAGATGCTCTTTTGGATACATTTCGAAAACCAAATCTACATCAACACCGGAGTTGGCGATTGCCCTGATTTGAGATTCCTTCGTAACACCATAGTCAACTATAGTCTCAAGAGTCTCTGGCTTCATACCTAGCAAGATGAGATCTCGGAATAGGGACACCATTACAGGTTTCCTCGCAACTGTGTACTTTTTATATAGGTTGATCCACGAAAGAACGTCTTCGTTATCAGCACCAGCGTCAGCCAGGCTGTCGAATATGTAGGAGTATTGAGGCCAGGAATTCACGACAACAGCAGCTATAGTTCTGTTCCTTGCCACATTTTTCAATTCACGCACTCTTTTGGGAGGCTTGTATTGAGAAAATAAACGCTTCCATTCTATTACCAAAAACGTGGTAGCCAGAATGCAGAACAGAACAATAAGCACCCAGCCGAATTCCAAATTGGCGAAAAACGGAAGGGTTGTCACCACGAACATAAGAACGCTAAGGGTAGAATTTCGTAACTTCAACAATGAAAATTGCAATATTTCATTCCTTCTCGTATTTCCTGTGCCGTCACCCTTAGAACTCGCCAAGTAGAAGTTAAGCTGTATCGTTGTTGCTGAGTAATTTAAAACGCTTCTTGTCGAAACTTGCCGATGTGATGAAATTGGCAGCTAGTTTGGAAAGCCCTCTGAAAACCGTATATGAGCCAAACATGATAAGAACAAGGGAACTCAAGGTGCCGGTCATCGAGACAGACAGAACGAATAGGAAAGCAGGAAGAAAACCAAGCGCGAGGATAACAAAAAGTGCTGTGCCTATTACTCTATGAACTCTATATCGTCTACGGTAGTAAGTGGCACCCTTGGTATCGCCCACTACCGATATAGCGTCATATTCTTTCTTGTAATTTTCGTTCACGCCTGTATCATACCTCAATCGAGGCGGTGCTGTCGAGTGTACTCGGACATCATAATAGCGGCTGCGGTGGCGGCATTCAGAGAGCGAACGGAACCCTGCATCGGAATGTAAACCATCGCGTCGCAATCCTCAATGACATTTGCAGCAAGACCAAGCTGTTCCTCGCCGTATACGAAAGCGCTCTTCTCGGGGAACTCAACGTCCCAGAAAACCTTCGGTTCGAAAGAATCGATGTTGTCCACAGCATAGATGGTGTACCCCTCAACGCGAAGGTAGTCGCGAACGAATTCCCACTCATCAGCGTGCTTCATTGTCTCGTAGTGGTGGGTTCCGACGGTTCCGCGAGGATCGAACTTCTGCTTTCCCACAAGCCACGTTTCGCGGGCGAGGAAGGCGTTCGCTGTACGAATAACAGTAGCCTTGTTGAAGTCAGACGTGAGGTTCATGCAAACATTGATGAACTGGTTGCGACGCTCTGCGAGGGCAGCACGGATTGCAACAACGTCTTGAATCTGCTTAAACTCATCAATGACGTTACGAGTCTGCGGGTCACGGCCCGCCTGCTCGGTGAACACGAGTTCGTTCGTATCAGGATTCTTCATACAATGAATTTACCACACGAACTACAGAATGTCAAATTAACGTTGATAGAACGAAAGAATGCCGTCATTTTCGGACAGGTGGTAACTTTCGATCAACTTGTGCTTTTTCTCTGGATGTTGTTTGGCGACCCTATTAATCTCCGTTAGAACCTCCTTGACCGTAGCCAAAGAGAACTGAACAACCTTAGATGGTTTACCAAGGGCACTATACGGAACGTTCACCATAACTGTCGGGTCTTCATCTTTCACTAACTCTTCGGGAGAAAGTGTAAGGAAGTCTATCTGTGATATCTGTCCGGTTCCATCCTGGTTCATCAACCAGTCAACATACTGCTTATCAGCATCATCTAAATCTCTGAAATGATTAGGGCGTGCATAAGTAACGTCCACCTCAACTATCTGAGTAACAGATATTCTCTGACGACCGCTATTGGGGTCGGTGTGGACGTATCGAATCCATCGCCCGCGAACGTTTTCTGATTCGGTGGTGACAATTTCTTCAGTCACTTTTCACCTCGCAGCTTTTGTCGAGAGATATATTCTGCTATCTGCTCGCTGAAGTCTCGGTCGCCAGTTGCAACAAAATATGATTGCGTCCAAAGAGATGGCACGACCCTTTTCAGTCTGGGATAGGAACTACGCAAAACTCTTGCCGTTCTCCCCTTAGCATTCTTGACGAACTCTCCTACACCGTACTGTGGGTGTATATCTACTTTTAAGTAAACGTGTTCTGGCTGAATATCAAATTCATAGACAACGACATCTTTCTCTTTTGCAAGAGCTTCAATAATAGATCTTAGGTCGTTGCTGATTTCTTCAACAAGAATTTCTTTCCGATACTTGGTACACCAAACGATCTGATATGTGCTGGAGTGCACAACAGATTGATTTTGACGCATGTTAGATAACGTACCATGTTTCTAACACCGAACGAAAGAAGTTGTAAACTTAATAGACAAACCCACAGGTTCAGAAAACGAGTTCTTGGTCTTCAGGGAGTTCTATATTTTCATCCTTCAACCAATAAGAATTGAGTCCGTTAGACAGGATGGCTACGTGAATATCATCTTCTTCTAAATCCGGATTCTTCTTCAGCACGTCTTCGGTTGTTATTTCCAATCCACTGCCAAGATAGAAGTCGTCAAAAAGAGGTTCCTGCCCAGGATTCAGTTCAAGGAAGGAGCTTCTTGCTTCCTTAAAAGAGGGATCTCTGAAGTGAATAGACTTCTGCGCAACAGCAGAAGCAGAAGCTAGATTTTTAATCCTGATGCTGGGTGCCTGGGACTCTTCAACACCATCCTTTACATGACGAGTAACAAGCACGCCGTTCTTATCGACACGTTTCTCTGGGCGAGTAGACATTAGTAACCTTCCGTAGTATGTATATCAAGAATAACTGAAGTGTATGACACTGGAAGGAAAGATTTAACGATTCAATTTCATTGGCAGAACCGTATGTCTATTAGCCTTTTCGAGCAGATATTGATCGGGTCGATACTCCCATTTCCCTATTGTTTCTGGATTAAAGGATTCAAAAATCGTCTCAACCACAGCATTAATATCACAGTTGTACCAAGCGCTGCACCAAGCAGGATTCATCTCCAAAACAACATGTGTTCCATCCGTGAGAACAGCCACATCTATGACACAAGCCGATGGGACATCAAAATTCGCAATGAATTCCGAAATATAACCTTCTACTTTCGCCAATTCGATTGGGGTGGCAAAAGCTCCGTCATATACAGTTGTTTCTGTATCATCCGGTTCCTTTACCAAATACACAGAAGATGTTTTAACGATCCCAGCAGAAACAAAAACTCTAAACTCTTTAGCAATATCAAGTCGCGTATCAGAAGACTGAACCAAAGAGTCTCTGGGGAGAGCTTCAATGTCTTCTAAAAGTTCCGGAATTTCTCGCCAGCGGGAAGGGAATTCTTCCACTTTGGATTCGGCGGATTTCCACCATGCTGCATAAGGGTTATCCAGCACCTCTTGAACAGTTTTCGTTTTGATAATACGTCGAGAAAAAGCAAAGGGAATATCCGACATGATGAAAGCTCCTGGGGCGGACATCTTGATTTTATCCATGCCGTTTTCAGACAACGCGCGATTAAGCTTAACAGCATATTGTTGCGGCATCCACCAGGAATCTGAGTAACTGAAATTCGGAACATCTAATCCGAAGGAGTGCTTCACTTCAAATGAAGAAGCTGCTAGTTCTCGATACATCCAATCTGGATGACACACCAACTGCAATACCCTGCCGCTCATTTTCACCACCACATAGATACTAGCAGAGCGATGCTGCAAAGATATAGCCAAAATCCTTAAAAGTGAAGAAGCTTAAAGTATTATTGCTCCGGAAAGGTAGTCATGTCTACACCGGCTGGATGGTACAACGACCCAGACAACGACAATTTTGTGCGTTGGTGGGACGGGCAAAGATGGACGCATCATACCGATCTAAAAAAGAACGAAGAACTGAACATTGTAAACGAATTCAAAGAGCCTCCATATGACTACAGTTCAAAGCCTAAAAGACCTACACGACCCTTCAACGTCAGGCATCTGGCAAGCGGAATGGTCATGCCGGGAATCCATATCGACCAAACATCAAGAGATGTCGTGGATGTACCCTCAACTAACCCGGTAGAGGCGATACCCAGTTTGAAGATGAGGCTTCCTTCATTTAGACATAAACAAGACCAAGTGCTGAAATTCAAACTGAGAATATTGGCTTATCAAGACGGACAATACGACGTTGCAATAACCCATCATAACAAAACGGTCGGCTATCTCACTGACCACTGGCTAGCACTATATATTCCCTTCCTTCTTAAATTAGAATCAGAGGGAAGGGATGTTTATGTAGACGGTAAAGAGTACAACACTCTCGGCGGCAAGAACGTAATGATATTTATGCCAAAACCAGAAGAGTTCGCTATGTGGGTAGATGCTCCAGCACATTTACGAAGATCCAGACCTCCCAAACTTGAAGAGTCGGGAGCTTACATACAGAATGTTGATGACAACACAGATGATGTTTTGGCATTACTGGGAAACAGACCTTCTTATCACGGAACCGCCTCTTTTGAAGTCGTTCCTATCCTAAGCGGGCAACATGCCGGAAGCTATGTAATACATGTCATCACCGACAACATTGTTTTGGGATCGGTGAGTCCTTGGCACCAAGAGCAGTTCCATTCATTTTTCCATATGGTAACCATCGAAGGTATAAGGAGCGGTCGAATATATATTGACAGAATGGGAAAACAATCCGCTATGAATCACAGAGGATTGAGGATCATAGCTTTCGTTCCTATGAACTTTAGTTGATGTCCCAAACTTCTATATGAACGTTCTTCTGTTGAGCTACAGATTCATACACTTTCTTCACCGTGCTCCACGACAGTCCGCCAATACCACAGCCGATTTTTGGCAGAGCTATTGTCTCGGCACCACCAAAGTGCTTTTCAAGTTGTTCGAGGGCAGAAAGCGTCCCGGACTCAATCCACTCAAGACGAGCGAATCTACCCGGCTTATCCTGTGACACAATATTCAAAACAACATCTTCATGCAACCGGTCGTAATACACAAAAGCTTCTCCAGGAACCAATGCTTCATTGCGACATAAATGTTGATACTGTCGAAACATTTCCGGATAAGTGTGGGCAAAAGTTTTAGCAATACCTGCCCCCATCAACCCCTTGACGTTTACGCCGTGCCCTATCACGTCACATTCGGTTTTGAACAAGTCTCCCCGAAACTCTTCTACTCGATACATGGTTCAAGGAGGATAGCATATACGCCGATAAAAACACAGAGTCCGCGATTGCTCGCGGACTCATTAGGAGGAAAGCAGACTAGCAATTTATTTACCTGAAAAATGTTTTAGAAGGAAGCTAGTCAAAAGCCTCTTGGTTTGGAAGTATACCAGTGTTTTCTGAAAATCACAACCATTCAGACATTAATTTCGAAGAATCTATCTTATCGGAATTGAAGAGAACTTTTCCTCTGTGTGCAGATATGACAGTATCGGCCGATTCTGAATCAGCAACCAACTCGCCACGTGCAGCAACGTTCGCGGCAAACAAGTCGTACAATGACGAATGAGTAGAGGTCAACAGTCCCTTAATCATATTCTTGCTTGCGCCAGAATTTGAGAAAGAGTTGTTGATGTAGCTCAAGCTGTTGAACGATATATCAGTCCATATAATTTCTCTGGTCTTCAAATCAAACAACATTGGAATCGCTACCGTTCCGTCAGCAGTAACATCAAAAGCGGAAGAAACCGTTCTTGCCTCAAAGATCTCGCCAGAGTTGCCCTCGCCCGAACGTTCCATTGCGCCCGCAAAGACTTCAGGAAGCGAAGAGAATCGCTGATGGGTAAACGAATTAACCATCAAAGCCACATATCTATTGCCATTTTCCAGCGCTCTATTGATATCGAAATCAATGAACTCTGAAGCTCCATGAGGGGCTGAAGTAATATCACCAGAATGAACCGCATAGTCATTCTTCAGGTTGTAGTAAGCCACATCCCCTGCATATACGAAGTTCTCATCCAAGAACATTGCGCTCAAGTCAATATCGGTTCTCGATGCACCATCTTTCCAGAAGATGAACAACCTTACGAAGTCACAATCCTTCTTCAGTGCGAGCCTGGTTCCTCTTCCTACGGCGTCCAAAGCGGGATTTGCCGAACGCATACCGAAAGGAATAGTGAAGCCCTTCAGCGCTGGGTCTATGTAAACTCTGCCCATAGTGCTTCTGTCTGAGTAAACATTGTTGATGGCAGCATCAATGATTTCAATTATCCTCGTTCTGATCTCCTTGTTGATTCTAGGAAGATGATTTTTGGCATACTTCACATTAGCAACAGAACCTTTAGGAATAAACGATCTTTCGATCTTGGGAGTCTTTCCAGAGAACAAGGCGCGATTGACGTAGAAGTTTCTCAACTGCCACAGTACGGGGGTTGAGACGCTAACTGCTACCTCCGCAAAGGCATCCACAACTTTCTGAGGATCTTTGGACGAACGTAGAAACTTATCCAGCCTTCTAGCAAAAACACCCGGACGGGTTGACAGCATGTTCAACAAAAGGTCTTCTTCAGATTCCGAAATAGCCTTCTCCACCTTAGAATCGAATCCACGGTAAACATCATCGCCAAACTTGCCATTCCCACGAACGTAGTTCGCAGCCTTGACCACAGTAGGTGCAGAATTGGCAAACTCTCCAACATGAACAGAATGCAACAACAGCTTCCACAGCCCCACATTACGCATCATGTCATCGAGAAGTCTGTCAACATCCCCTCTCGAAACGTTCTCCAAAGCGGAAACAAGAATTCTTCTCACCCTTCTAGGAGCAGAGACAAAGACGATCTTATCTACTCCAACTCCATTCAATGATGGGTTGCCCCCAAAAATAGACACGGCAGAACGCAATACGTCAGTTGAGGTGTCCACCTTGTTTATCACTGCCGAGAAGAGTTCGAAATCACGGTCATACGCATATCCGACTACATGGGCAAGGTTCTCTTTGTTGGGAATATCCACCGAGAAAGCAATCAGTAGATCTTCGACATCAAATGCGGATGCAATTGTCTTGAAGTCTTCGGCATCCCTATTTCCCCAGGAGGTCTTAGACGCAACCAAGTTCTTCAACAATTCGATGCATGCGTCACGCAATGTCTCGGAATCAGACTGTCCATTCTTAAGACCGAAGCCTTTGATTACCTTCAAATCGTTAAAGTCAACAGTGTCAAGTGCTGGGCGAGCTTCCGCATCATACTGAGGCAAAATACGAGCGCCTATCCAAGCGCCGTAGTAGTGAATAAGCGCGTTCAGGTACAACTCGAAATAAGAAGCCTCCATGATCTGTCGAGGAAAATTAGGGTACATGACATCGTACTTCTTGTTAACACCCAGGTTTTCCTTCAAAACGTACAAGACATGAGACATGTAATCTTCTGGGTTGGCAGAGCAAAGAACGGACTTCAGTAGGTCGGCGTCCAACCTATAACCCAATGAAGCAAGGTTGGCGATAGCAGTAGCCACCACATCATTAACATCTACAGGCTCATCAACAACTTTTGATGGCGGAACAACAGAATCTGCTCTTCTGAACAACACATCGTCAGAAACGTTTGTGACAGCCATTACAACAACCTCTTTCAAGTAAATAACTTTGAAGGATATCAGACAAAAATACAAAACGCAAATATTTTTGTACCCATTTCGGGGGTATTTTATCAAAATGGTGTTAACCTTTTACAAATGGAAAGCCAAGCAGGGAGGCTAACATGTACAACACAATTGAGGAAGAGATGGTGGATTGGTCGGTAGACGAACTAGCCGAAGAAGCCCAAAACCCCACTCCGTATCCTGAACAAAAAGAGGTGTTAAGGGCGATAGCTCATCACCCTATGGGTACGGAGGAAAGAGTTGAGGTCGCTTTGGCTCAAAGCTGGCATCTACCAAAGGATATCCGAGATGAAATCATCACGCGAACAGGCAGCATTCGCGTGATCGATACTTTGTTAGAAACGGGAGGGCTAACAAAGAAAGAAAAGAAACTCGCATTGTCCAAATACTCGTCTTTGTAGATACAAATAAAGAACCGCCCCGCGTCAATCGGGGCGGTTCTTATTTATTGGAAAGAACGAGAAAGGGGAAGGACTCTTTCCAAATTAGCAGGGGCTAACTCTTCATATAGAGTAGAACAACTAGATTACCTTTTGGGCGTTTTTGGGGCTAAACAAGGATTTACTCCCCCTAACTGGGGTCATAACTCCAGTTAACTTTGCATCAATCTAGGTGTTGTCTCTGGTTTTCTAAATTTGACTTGTCACAATATAAATGCTACTATTAACGTGTGAATGAATAAGGAGGTGTGCATGTCCGTATCTTACGAGCCAGTAGACCTCTGGAAAGTTGCTCCCGTGGGCTTCTCGGGACGTGCGTGCCCCGCTTGTCACAAATACTTCACTGACAGCGAAATCTCTTCTCTAGCAGATTCAGTCATCGGGAACATATCATGTAACGAATGCGGATTCCTCTCCACCCCCGAGTCTTCTTCCGTCTCTGTCCGTCATGAAGATCGGGCGTTGTTGGATGACAAGACTGTTTTCGACCGTACTTGGTATCACGCCACCAACTCGAAGAACTGGTATCGAAACATCATCAATTCCCGAGAGGTTCCTTTGGTTCACCTCGGGAACCTCGATGCTGCTATTTCTAGGCAGTCGCATATCTCTAACTATCTCACAAACGGATCATGGTTCATCTTTGAGCTTGGCATCAAGCCGACCGCCAAAATTTCCCCTTTCGTTCTGGACGACCATAATGATGACGCGCCACGAAACGGATTGAAGAACAAGAAGTTCATGACTATGGGGTATCAACTTAACGGTGTGACTCGTTACGTTAATCGATACGAATCCGAAGGGTGCATCAGCATTCTCGCCAACCCTGCATCCCTAGAACTTATTTCTGTGACCAGAAGATAAACATGCTATCATCCGTTTCACTATGAGCGACTTATCAAGCATCAACATCAACGCTTTCGTTGATAAGTTCTTTATGCGTGAGTATGAAGAGTCCGATTCGAACGAAGTTGTGGTTATCAAAATCATCAATGTTGATACAACCGATAACAAACTTCTCACCAAAACAGTAAGAGACGATCAACGCCCCAAAAGAGTGGGCGGTAAAACGCGAAGCATATCCATCAAAAGCCTAATGGCGAATTGGAAAGAATGCACCGAAGAAGAATCATTGTCTCCGGAAGAAATCGCACAAAGAACCATATCTAAAGCATCAAAGATACTTCAAGACACAACAGGTCTTCCAAAATCTCAATCAGATGCCATCACCACCATCATGTACGAAACCATGAGGGATGGTTTGCGACAGGGATTGAATTTCAAAACCGACAAAAAGTAATTAAGGACAATCAAGCCGGTGTACTATATTCAGGTTATAGATTGGTTATAGCGATGCTCCCATACGAACTCAGTGAAGAAGAAAAATACAACGCCAAACGCGATATGGTCAAAAGATTATCTACATATCTCGTCGTTACATTGTGTATATACCTCTCCATCTCTGCTGTCATCAATAGTTCTGTACCACTCAATACCGTAGGGCTTCTTTTTGTCCTGTGGATTACCGGTTTGCTCATCTTCATTTCGAGGAAGGGCATAACAAACCTCGCCTACAAATGGGCATCAGACAAAGAGAGCGTAAACATAGCCGAGCTTAAAGAACCTACGGAAGAATCTGTTCGATACAATCTTACGCCTCCAGTTCAAGAACTCTCAAACATGGACGACGAGTACATGATGCCTCTTTCGGACTCCGAAAGAAAGACATTCGAAGAGTTATCTAAGAAGTTAAATCTGTAGATAGTTGTAGCTGTGCTCTATAACAACAGGCTTTTCGCGGCGCTCCATAACAAGGTTACGGCTCGCGGCCACTCGTAAACAATCATTGCAGAGATTGATGATGATAGTCGTGCCGTCGCCCGGATCAAAGATTGAACCATAATGTCCGTAGCTTACAAACTCGGTTCCGTCGCGGGGCTGATTCTCTGCTTCCTCCATAACAGGGAAAAGCTCTTTATCGCATCTGATACACGACAAAGTAGGAATGTTTCTAACCACAGCGGTCGCTCCCCTTTCTAAGCGAACTATACCATCATTCAAATTTTCTGGATGCCCTTTTTGACATATTGCAACATGTCGTCAATGTCCTTAAATGACTGAACAAACTTACCCATCAAAAATGCGTCGTTGTAATCAGTAGTAGCCTTCTTCAACTGTTGACGAACCGCAGTTCTCTCTTTACCTGATGGCGGGATCTCTGCATCGTGGACCTCAAGCATGTTGGGCGCAACATAACCAAAACCAAGGGCGGCTTTTTCGGCACCGTCCTTACCACCACCATAAACGCCGTCGAATGTCCTCTGCCAAGTTGCGGGGTTTATAAAAACAGTGATATCTTCAAGACCGTTGTTTTCTATAGCTTCAATAAAGCGTCCTTGTAGACGCAGTGCTGGCTTGATCATGAATTGCTTGGATAGCCCGTAAGGAACGTCTTCTAGCCCGAAGACATCAACTTTGTATCTCTTGGCGGCATCTATTGATTCTGCAACAAATTCCTTCTGGGATTTCCCCCATGAGTCAAACTGATGTAAAACCTTGTCAACACCTTTAGTTCTTTTCATCACCACACCGGCTGAGAACTTAGCTGCGAGGTCGATAGTACACGAAATCATAAGCACGATACTATCTTGTTGAATCGCAGATAGTAGCTTTATTAAAAAAGAAGGGGCTGGGGTTTACGACCCCAGCCCCTCTTGTGCTTCTGATTAACGAATACGACGCTCGAAGGCGGCGAGAGCCTTCGGAGGGATATTCTCGATAACCTTCTTGGCACGCTGAACAGCGGCGCGACGAGTGGTGGAGGAAACGTGGTTAGCCTCACGACCAAACTCTTCGGCGGCGTCGAATGCATCTACGGCGTTATCGAAACCGACGAGCGGGAGCAGAGTGTCGATGTCAGTACCGGCTTCGTTAGCCAGAATTGTGCGGATGACGTTTTCGGCGCGGCGAAGCGTCTTGGTATCGAAATCAAACTTATCCATATTTTCCTCCTTTGATTTTCAAAGACAACACTTAGATTATTACACAAAACCGTCACAAAAGCAAATTTCGGCTCCTGGCATATTCACCACCTCTTTTCGTTCGTGGTGTTCCCAACAAGTGATAGTATCTGCCTGTGGCTATACCTCATTACTTCTCATGGCAATTTACCAGACCGGACAGGTTCGGCAATATGTCTCTTTTCAACATAGGTAGTTCTACAGCTTACAACGTCAGACTAGAACCTGAGAACAGCACAAGAATAGAGCCAAGAACTTTTCACCAGTATTCCATCGAACCGCAAGGAATCAGTGACAGATTTAAAGTGATAAGAGCCGGTGGAGCCAGAGTACCAACCATCAGAATACTTTGGCAGGATAAAGAGAGAAACCCCCACTCGGTTATTCAGGAAGTTTACATTTAAGCATTAATGGGTTTGATGCCGTACTTCTGCAACATCTCTATGATGGGTTTTTCACGCTGAGTGCTTCCAGACATAATAGAGGTGATGAGTTCATTGTCAACGTGGTACATCTTCATGTCCAGCATCAACTCTATGGTGTTCAATCCGCTTCTTCGATAACTAAGATACTCTTTTGGGGTTACTTGAAACTCCGCCAGTTTAGCCAAGGACTGTATTTGCACTTCCCCTATTAATGGTCGGTTGAGGAAAGTGATATACGAATCGTCTAGCAATACCATCCAAGACAGGGCTTCTTTGCGATGTCTGGAAATGTCTACAAAGAGTTGATATGAAGAATAATTGGTAGGGTTCAACCTGTAGGAAAGTATCTTCTCATTTGGTTTAAGTTCGATAAGGTATTCAGTTTCTTCTTTTGTGACTTCGTTGTTGAGCAGATGAAACAAAAGGTTCAGATTGATGTCGTTCTTATACTCGTATGCTATTTCTTCTCTGAAAGCCGATGCCAAATCAGAAATAGAGGCTCGGTAGTCGTCATGTGAAGGAATAAGAACTTGCCAAAACCCAGAAGGCTTCGATGCAAAGTTATAGGTTCCATTGAGGTTTTTGACATTGGTAGAGAAGTGTTCTACAGGGAAATGAGCATATAGCCCATTGATGACCATCATATCCCACATGTCTTGCGCAAGGTGGTGGCTCCAACCATTTGCGAGCAGCTTCACCCTTTGTTCTTCTCGTGCGTCAAGATCAGTCGAAAGGCGAGACTGGAGGGAAGAATTTAGGAATTCGTCGTAGATTTCGACAGGGATTGCGTCTAACCACTGGCTGCGAGTTCCCACGAAGAAACCGTCACTGATAAAAATAGAATTAGTGGTTTCCATGTGACGCCCTTCTTGTGTTATATAGTATCTCTTATATAGACGAATATAGAGAATAAAGAAATTTAAAATACGATTTGCATTTCATTCCAACCCGTGTTAGTATATGAATGTCAGCAAGCGACCCGCCCTGATATAGAGAAATAACCCAAAGAAAGAGAAGGCAAAATATGTCTGCTGTTATTGTCGGAACCATCGACCAGTCCGTTATCGTCACCGCTGAGTTCGAGACGGTGCACGGCGGCAAGGAGTATTGGAACATCATCAAGAACGGTGTCCCGACGCACGACTTCATCGAGGTCACTCCGGGGTCGGACGAGGCTGATGTGGTCGCCGCTTACGAGCTGGGTTCCATCATCTAAGAACTTCACACAAGAAAAGGCTAGAGGCGCTGGTTCTCTAGCCTTTTCTTTTATCTATCGTGGTATCCGTCGTCATACCCATCGTGGTAATCGTCGTGATGATGACGATTACCAAACCAACTGCCTGTTATGTAGTACAGCACGGCGATAACAAGTCCGATACATATGAAAAGAATCATCAAAGGGTCGGTGAGTGGGCTTAAGAACGGAAGAGATTCTGCAATCGGTTCAAAGAAATTCGCAATCTTCTCAAAAATGTTCATGGTTGAATGATATCAAGCCTTAATAATCATATGAGTCAAAGTGGTCATCATCTTCTCTAGCGCTTAAACCATTGCTCTCGTTGCTAAAGAATGTCTTGATTTTGTCCACCAATTCAGGCAATGGGTAATACTGGTCGTGGGCGTAATGCATAGTGTTGTGGGATATTCTTCCCATGTTGGGCGAATCGCACGAAACGAACAATTTATTTTCAAACGAACCAAATCTCAGTCCGAATTCCAGTTCGTCTCTTCCGTCTGCAAAAATGCGGGTAGCTCTTTCGATGGCTGATGCAACCTCTTCGGATGGGTATTCACGCACATCATTGATATCGATATACGGAAGTTGGTGAAAGGTGCTGTAACTATCGGTGCTGAAAGACGGGTGGAGTTCTTTGATAAGTTCACTCTCTTTTTGACTTGCGCTCTGGTTCGAGAATCCGGTTTTACTGAGATATCTAAGATCTTCGATATCGGAGTCTAATGTAATGGAGTCCTTACGGAGTTCGAACTGCATATCCAATAAGTCTCGATGCTCTTTAACAATTTCGGCAAGTCTAGTGCGGGCTTCATCTTCCAAGCTCCTTACTCTTTCAATCTCTTGTTCGATTTCGTTTGCCAAATCATAGTCTTCTGAAATAGCTGGCGGCGGCGAACCTTTTGAAGCAAGTCCCCTTCCTTCAACTTTACTATCAACAACATTCTTGTAAACATGAGTTTGTTTACCGTTTTTGTCCACAATGGGGGTTTTAATGAGCTTGGGCATAACCTTCCACCTTGTTAGCGTTGGGGTCTGAAAGATAGATGGACAATATATCTACCATCTCTTCGATTGTTCCGTCTTTCCTAGACGGAGCTATACCCCTTCTGAAATATGCTGGATTGTTCTCTGATATTTCTTTAATGAGGTCAGGAACTCTATGCCATTCATGAGGCTGCACCTCATCAACACCCAAAGATTCCTTTAAGATGCCAAGGGACTCTTCATACCTATCTGGCGAAATATCTCTTTGAACAAAGATGAAGTCAGGACCGTACCACATCTCTGTACCATCTTCCGCAACAGCCGGTTTCGGCGGAAAAGTTGGATCTCCGTAATAAGTTTCGTATTTGCTCACGAAATGCTCAACCTCAGACGGCGGCGGGCCGTCTACATATTTGATATTGATGGAAGATCCACCCACATAACCTTCTGGTTCGATTGAGAATTCTGTGTTAGGGTAATCATTACCAAACTGTTCAACAAGGGTTTCCTTGATAAGTTCAACAGTTTCGCCAACAGTGAAGTGGGCACTCTTCTTGACCACTCCGTTAACTTCCTCTTCTCTGCGCAAACCTATTTTACTAATACGGCTTTCTCGTCCAACCAAGGGAGAGTCAGGCAACTTGTGTACTTTGGTGACCTTACCATTTTTATCGATAATTACCTGTGGTAATGTCCGCGCGCTTTTAGCCATGATGTGAAAATCCTCCCTTTAGGCTGTTTTAAGCTTACAAGATGACACCGACATTATTTTTTAATAGGAAAAGGAGCAAAATGGAGGGAAGTGGAGGAAATCTTATTTGGGATATTTCTGCTCAATTAACTTATATCTCATTACGGCAGAATTGCTAATATCCTGTACTAATTGTTTGGGCGAAACTTTTGTTAAAAAGTAATCTGAAGTAAAAATTGGATCATTCCAAGCGCTTACGCCAAATCCATCATTTTTAATCTTCTCCCTCAGCTTTTGAGTTCGTTCTAAGGCAAAGCTATAAACAAAACGATCCAATTCATAAAGCCCGCCGCTCATCCAACCTACTTCCCGAGCATCAGATTTATAATATTCAAAACTAATGTAATGTTGCTTAGATTCTGGAGTGAGCTTAATGCCATTTTTTCTAAATTGGATTTTGGCGCGTTGTGTAATTTGATATGCAACATCAACAGCGACATCCATCAATTCCAATTCATCTCGACAGACGAATTCGCATATATCGAAATATCCAATAGAATCTTGCAATGGGTTGATTTCAATTTTCCCGTACCAACGAACGTCTTTATTTTTGTTGCGCGAGCGAGTAAAGAATCGACTCAGGATATTTAACCCAGCTTTTCCTTCCACATATAAAGGGTAGTTGATTTTGGGTTATAAGTCAACGACGTTTCGTTGGGTCTATGTAATCCAACAGTGATTCGGCGTATATCAAAGCATTGTATTCGGCGGAACTTAGCATCTCTTTCGAAAAATGCAGTCCGCTGAAATACGAGCGAAGATCGCGAACAGAATGTTCATCTCTCGCATCGGAAACAACAATAGACACCAATTTGTCCATTTCCTCACGAAGCCGCTTTTCAGTCTTGCTCCATCTCGTCTTTGAAGACTTCAGTTTGTCCCAAGAGCTAATAGCTTCACCGAGTGTCAACTGAGCAGGTCCAAACCGATCCTCTTCTTGAGACATAAATCCAGGACTAGGCAAGGATGCCACACGTGACTCATAGATTCGGTCGGGGTTGCGATAGACATGAGTCACCTTACCATTTTTGTCTACAATCTGTGTTTTAATCCCGTTCATGCTTTTCCTAACTAAGTAACAAATAAGAGTCAGATGCCGTCATCTTCTGTATAGGTCGTGCTTTATCGCCAAGACCCATCCAAATGATAGCACCATCATCCAAGTCTTTTACAATACTTTTGAGTTCGGCAACGCTGAGGTATAAACTCTCCGACTGGAATTCTTCATCAATTGACTTAAAAAGTGGTGGTTTTGCGATCATTTTTGCTCCTATTTATTCCACTATAAACGCACCAAATGACATTTCATATTGTATATTTGTTACTCAGAAAGGATTTCTCATGTCCAACCTCAATGTATTAGACTCAAAGAATTTAATACATGACGACTTCTCCTATACCGAACGTGAAATCAACAATAGATATGGCGCAGTTGAAGTGTGGAGTAAAGACCGATCGGTATTGTTCAGAGAATACTTCTACATCATCGACAAGGAAGACAATAACGTCTACTTGGGAGACTTCAAGGTTCCAGACAGTGTAAATCTTGAACGCATCGAACGGCTAATAGAAAAGCCCATTTAAACGTCGAAAGCGTAATCTACTGTGCCTGTATGCCAGCCCTCCTGGGCATCTGAGTAGATTCGAATAGCATATGAGCTATCCGCAGAAAAGGACTCTATCTCAAAACTTGCAGAGCCATCCTCTACGGCGGCAGGCGGAAACAACTCGACCCCATTTTCTAGTACGGCAACCCTGAATCCACCAGTATAGTTAGATTCCTCTGAGTGGCTTTTCACCACCTGTACATCAACAGTTTTCGAGTCAACATCAACATGCACCGATTTAATAGCTGTCGGAAGGAATTGCGCCATACTAGCTTTTGAAAGATAGCTGTCGAACAATTTGGCGCGAGAGTGTCCGGGCTTACCGAAAGCATCTTGGAGCGCGAGGGAATTAGCCTCAACCAACATTTCGTTAAAATATTTGTCTATGCTTACATTGGTGACGGCGGTACTGCCAAACACTTTATAGACGATATCGAAAAGGTTGATATCCCTGTCGAACCCGCCCCTAATCTTCAGTTTCACCGAAGAGATTTCCATATCCCTGATAGACCAGATGTTTTCTATAGAATGCTTGATAAGACTTGTGGCATCCACCAAGGTAAACTCTGGATCTACAAAAAGCTTCATCTCAAAAAGTTGACTATCCACATCGTAGTTAACATCGGATTCAACACCATCAAGGCGTTCGAACATAGCTGTTACTTCGTCGGTAGTTTTTCCGGGTTCTGTTTCAACCCAGGACTCGGGATCGAGTGAACAGCTTACCAGGGCGATTGATGCCAATAAAATCAGGAACAGCTTTAATATCTTCATAATTGTGGATATGTTACCCCACTACAATTATGAACACAAGACAATTTAAGTTTGACATGACTGGGTTGTTTGTTGTATGATTAAAAACGTAGATGGGAGGGTGATGTTCAAATACGGTATTGCCGGTGATTGGCATGGCGACACTGAGTGGGCGCTTGCATGCCTTGATGTGTTCCGCAAGAACAACATTGAGCGCATCATCCACCTTGGAGACTTCGGCATCTTCGGAGACGTGGAAGGAATCGAATTCCTTAATTACATCAACTGGGTGCTTGTTGCTAATGGGCAAATTCTTGAGGTCACTCCCGGAAATCACGACAACTACGTGATGATCGATGCGATGCATACTATTGTCGGCGGTGAGTACGACGGTTGGCTGGTTAATGAGAACTTCAGCAACATCATCATCGCACCTCGGGGAATTCGCTGGGAGCGCGAGGGAATTTCTTTCGTGTCTATGGGCGGCGCGAACAGCATTGACCGTAAGGGGAGAATCGAAGGGTACAACTGGTGGGCTGGCGAGCAGATAAGCTACGGAGACATCTATCGCACTCGTGAGGGTGGCTATGCTGATATCTTCGTAGCTCACGAGGCACCTGACGGGGTTCGCTTCGGGGTGGACAATCACCGTAGCGACTCGTATTGGTCTGATGATGCTATTGAGTACGCCAAGCATTCCAAGGTCGCTATGAGGCAGGCAGTCAATGGGGTCAAGCCCAAGATGTTCCTACACGGGCACTACCACCATTACGCAGACGAGGTTTACCATCTTACCAACGAAGATGGCGAGCAGTACAGTGTTAGGGTGGTCGGTCTGGATCAGAACGGACGCGACAACAATATTGGCGTTCTCAGTCTGCCCGACATGAAGATTGAAATGCTGAGCGTCAATTAACGAAATCACAGGGTGGGTATCACAAATGCTCACCCTGTGATCGTTAAAACCCAATCGCAAATATCATCAAGTGATATCATCAGCGATGGTGATGATGTTGACGAAATACCCCTATGCTACCGAAAAGAGAATGAGCACCAAACCGTTAATGTTTGGTTTGGGAGGCTCTGTACTTTCTGCGTTGTCATTAATAACAGGTTCTATCCTCGGCATGAATACAACATGGGTAGCAACATCCATTCTTCTTCAAGCTGTTGCAATTGGTTCTCTCACAATCACCGTTCGGGAATTGATGCATTATCAAAACATCGAGATATCAAAACAAGAAAAAGCTAACTTCCTCGCGGACAACAAAGACTTTGTAAAACAGGTTCGAAAGAAAACCAAAAACTTCTTGTCCATCGACCTATCAAATGATGAAGCAGAAGAGTTAGTCTATTACGGGGAACTAAGAAAACATATCGAGAGTATTTACCCTGTGGGCGACTACCTCATGAAGCTTATCTACAATACAGAGGAAGACCTCAATAAGAAGACAAAGGTTTTCTTTGAAATCTATAGCGCTACCACCAAGAAGAACGAATATCCTCCCACAGAGGAACTTACGAGAATAGAACCAATAGCTTGATTATCAATCATAAATGCACTACAATATGTGAATTATGACAGAAGTAGAACTCCCCTCTTGGATGGATCATCAAGGCGCACCTAAAGTCAGAGTGCTGTATCACAAGGGCGAGAAGTACGGTATCAAAGGATCGCACAAAGAATTCGACACTTTGTATGATGCCTGCGATTATGTCAATTCAAGAAAAGAACAAGTAGACCTCGAACTCATTGATGGTGCAGACAACGGGCTTTTCATTTCGGACGGCGGCAGAATGTTTTTCACCAAGCTCGATTATGCAGAGATGGACAAGGAGATCTACAACGAATTCTTGAATAAAACCGACAAAGAGTATCGCGAAAATCCAGAACACCCCGCAATAGTATTCAATTGGTTACAGAACCACCCGGCGTTCTACCACCGTGTTAATGAAGCGGTTCCTTACCACTGGGAAACCTCTGACGGACTACACGACATGTCCATCAACTCTTATTACGACCCTGAAGACGGATGGTATTTTCTGCTCGAACACGGGCCTTGGGAGGGAGAAGGAAGGTTTGGTAGGAGATATTTGGATTGGCGAATGGTCGTTTCCAAACCGTCATTCGATGAAGCCATCATTGAACTAGCCAGAAGAGTAGATAAAATCTACACGCCAGAAGGTGTTGAGCGCGACCAATCCGAAATTGACATCCCCAAGCCCCAATGGGTTAAAGATCTTGAAGATCGCTCTTATGACTTTCTTGACTAGCAATATATAGCTCGGCCGCTTTCTGAGCGTTGTGCCTCACATACTGAATTGTTAAATCATCTTGATGTAGCTGTTGCGGGATGTGCCGCATTTCGGTTTCAAAGAAATGCGCAAAAGCTTCCTCGGGAGAAACATCAACAATAGTCATAATCGGGTTCCTTAGTGTTAACACAACACAGTATAAGCAGGATCGCCCCGCAAATATACGATTATCGAGCGAAGGGGCAATCTTCGGACATGCTCCGTATTTTCGGCTTCGGATGTGAGGGCGCTCCTGTTAATCAAAACGTGGGGCGTAAGGGATGCCAATCATAGAAGCCATCCGTCGAGTTCACCATTTCGGACATGGTTTCCTCTTGACCCCAAAAATTAGCCGCTCCCGAATAAGGAACAAACATTGACGCAAATCTCTTATTCGGAGATATCTTTTTCAAGATTTTCTTGATAGTCGCCACGGGGAAATCGTCCAGCGCAAGATGGGCTGGTGAAGACATGAGTATCTTTATTTCTTCTTTAGTAAAGAACCTCTTGCAAGCAATGAGGCTGGACATGCGAACTATATTGGCATGTCGTACCGATTCCAAAAACTCTTGGTCACTCCCCATTTCCTTAAAGGAGTCTTTGACTACATACTCGAAAGAACTCCTAAGAAAGTTGCGGCGGTATTCTTCAATCATAGATATGGACGACAAGTGGCTAGACTCGAACATCGCTTCACGATACAGCCTACCTCGACAGTTAATATCAAACCATTGCGCAAGCAAAGGATATGCAATGAATGCATAAAAATACGGTTTGTCTATCCAGTAGTCGTCTACGTGAATCCCTTGCTGGCGAGCAATTCTAGCGATGTGCTCTCTAATGAACACTCCATCATAAAAACTTCCCAGCCCAAGAGAATGATCTCGATAACGATCATCGAGGATTCGAAACAGCGGCGTTCCTTCTTTTGTTCGACGCTTAAAAGAGAAAGTGAATCGTCCGTTGGATTCACGGTACTCTTGCTTCTTTCCGTTCTTACTCTTTTTGGTTTTATATGTATAGCACAACAGCATCAGGGAGTCTTCGTACAAAAGAACGTTGCGCACTTCTTCATTTTTGTTAAGCGGTGATTCATACGGCTGCCCGGAGGATCTGAAAAAGAACTTTCTCACTCCGGGTTTGCCGGAGTCAATCTCTGTATATTTCGCGTCAGATTTATAACTAAGAAATGGCATCAAGCTCTTCCATTTCCTTAATCACAGCGATTAGGTTCTGTCTAAGATACCAAATATCCTCATACTCTTGCATCAACTCGATGCCTAGAGAATTGAGTTCGGAAACCTTGTCTTGATTCTCGAACCCCATTTCAACGCTCACTGTGCGCATACTTGACTGGTCAACAAGCATTAGTAACTCTACGGCGCGAAGAACCCTCTTTGCATGCTCAACACTTGGGAATGTGCCGATACCAAGTGGAGCGTTTTTGAAATCTGTCATCTTACTTCCTAATGCCGAGAAGAATTATAACGTCATTCTTCTTATTTGGGAAGGGCGAATTAAGCCCATTCGCCAACCGAAACCGACACCCCGACCGGGAAATAGTGTGCGCGACGAGCCTCAATGCGAGACTTCTCGACCAGCGAAGGAATCTTCGCTCCCTTGGAAAGATTGTGATGTTCGCATGCAGAAACAAAGTTCTTCATAGAAGTCGCCCCGCCGCGAGAATAGGGATAGAAGTGGTCAGCATGAACCGCCTTGTTCTTGCAACGTCCATACCTGCTAGAAAACTCGCAACGGTTTCCCGCCCTCTTATGCCCTTCATTCTTCTGCTGCGCGCTATACATACGCGGACGCATCCGAGCACGAGAAGTTCGACGGATGTAAAGTCCGGTCTTGAAAATCGTGTGCAACACCTTTACCGAGAACACGATAACCAGGAAAGCGCCGATGGCGACCATATTGGAATCACTGGCGTTGGTGGTCAACCACTCATACGCATCAAGGATAAAGAGATAGATATCCATTGCCCCACCTTTCTAACATTAATATTCTACCATCATATTGACAGAAAGGCAATATTGCAAATCCTATTAAAGGAATACCAAATGCTGTCACAAGATGATGTTATACTCGCTGCAAGGAGATTTAGATGAACTACAAATCAAGACAGGCTATTATCGACAAGAACGGAAAGCACACCCACGTTTGGAAAATCGATGATCATGGCCGTCACAGCGTGGACAGGATCTCTAATGTCAAAGCGCCCATCAAAAACTCAAATGGTTTCATCAGCAACGGTCTAGAGAACTCATTAGATAAGCTTGAGGTTGTACAGGACAACATTGAACAAGCGGCAGAACTCCTATCCCAAACCGACAATCCAGAACACAGGATGAACGTAGGCAGCATCATCACCGGTCTTGCTATAGAGGCAGAAGAGTCGATCATGGAGCTAGAACTAAATCTCAGCGCACATGAACAAGAAGATAACGAGCTATATTCTGAAGACGAATATTCCTATGGAATACAAGAACTCATGTTCCGTAAGGCTTCCATTGCCTCCACTCTGAAGTCTACCGGAATCCTTGACGGACCGAATGCAATCTCCTACCGCGTTTCAAGAACATGGCAAGATGGCACACAGGACGCGGAACTGGTTTTCGGCAAACCGACTTTCACCCAACACTTATCAAATGGTTCAACCAACCTAGTTTTCGAGAACGAGTCTGGTGAAACCATAGTGACGATAAACAGGCTCGGAAATGTTACTCGTTTCAACAACGGCAAAGAGGGCGGAACTTATATGACCAGCGGAATAGATTTCCCGGTTGACCAGGGAGACGGGTTGAGATTGAAGGGCGAATTCGGTCCTGGGGTAAGCGCCGAAGACCGGAAGAAGATTATATTTATCTCTACTGGGCAGTCCTAACCCAAATCAATCCTCTTTGTTAAGATTTGCCAGATGTAAAGTCAATGTATCTGCTGGAACGGTAGCTACCAACATACCCAATTCCGCTTCTGACTCATCTTTAACTTCTCTCTCATACGCGCGGGTCTTCTTACCACCAGCATAAGCATCGGGAATAGTCTCCGCGAGCTTCTGAATTTTGACCGAATCCACCTTGGTAGTCGGATTTTCTTTCTCTCGTTTGCGCTTGGCGCGCCAGTCGAAGTTACCCTTAATAAGATTGGCTATCAGTGCAACCGTTGCTATCCAAAGTCCAACCCATCGACCCCATGTGTAATTCCAAATTCCCATATCGGTAACGACAAGAACGATTGCGGCGGCAACAACCAATGCCACACCAAGCATGAACTTTCTGTCAAACTTCTTTTGTTTATCAGTTCTGTCTTCGGAGAAGAAAACCATTTTTGCCATTGGGTGTAGAGCCTTTCTGAATCATAGCTAAGCCTACAAGAATAAAGTACGGCAGTTCGCTTTTCTGACAAACAATATGATGTTATGTCCAGTTGGGGTCAATCTTCTCGTGGTCGCCAGGATCAACAATCATTCCCTCGGTGGCGGATGACCTCTGCTTTCGCTTTGGTTTCTTGCCGGGGATCTTCTCCAAGCTCTTTTGGCGTTCATAACTAGCCACAGCGCGGTCGTAATCGGACTCGAACTCATCTTCTGGGCGCGGAGATTGATAAACGGGATTGAGGACGCTCATCCCCTTTTGTCTTTGTAGCTCTAGTTCTCTGGCGGCATCGCGCTGTCTCTTAGGGCTGTACATTTCACCAACACTATTGGGGTGTGCTTCTGACTCATCCCAATCATACGAAGTAAACGCCAGGAGGATAAGCCACACGATAGGAGCAAAAACGAAAAGAAGCAAATATCCAACATCTCTATTGAACGCCCGCGTAATGTTATAGGCGGCAATCAAGAACACCAACCCACAAGCCACCATCAAGAACGATGCAATCGGTATTGCAACCAATGCAATGTCGTAAAAGACATCTGCTGCATCAACCAAGAAATCTACCGAGAAGATTCGTCCTATGGGCGCAAACAGCAGCAATCCAATGGCATACAAAGCGGACAGCAGAAAACCCACAAACCAAAGAGACGAATAACCACCCAACTGCAAAAACTTAACCACATTCCACACCGGTACAAAGGCTGCGATTGAGGGAGCACTAGCCTTGCGGAATATCCTTGCTAGCAAGAACGACGAAAATAAGTATCCGAATAAAACAACTGCCGACGTTATCACTAAAAATGTGGCATTGTGAGCTAGTAAATCAAGAAAGTTTTCGGTGAGGTCATTCAACATGGGCTATATCTCCTTACGCCCAACATCATACCCACTATTGGTGAGAAAGGTTTGATTTCTAGGATGTTATGGATATAACAACATCCGGGTCGATTTTATCGAGCCAGGCTGCACACTTATCGGCTTCATCGAGATTACTGTTCCAATCTCTTGTTTCGGCAAAAGCTTGGAATGCTTCTACAGGGCTTTGAAAGCGATCAGCCATTTTTAATATTGGAATGTACCATTCGGTAACTTCAGCAATGTACGCCCATGCCAAAAGCTCGCGCTCGCGTCCGAGAGCAATCATCTTGTCACGAAGTTGTTCGGCAAGGATTATGCTTACGCCGTTTATTCTAATTGATCTTTTATTCCGCGCGAAACCTAAACTTACCAACTCTCGTATACTCTCAACCATACACTCGATAGAACCATTTTTGTCTTTCATATCGATGTAGTCAACGAAGGCGGCTGCGTCACCGATATTTACGAAGGAATTGAGTTGTGCATATACTTCTGTTTCGTCTTGGTCAAAAACGGTTCTCAAAAAATCGAAAACATCCGCTTTGGCGTTGAAGACTACTTCACGAATCGGGTCGCTAATGTTTCCCTTGAACTTCACATTTGCATCCCAAACCTCTTGGTGTTTGATGTATGACTTAACAAATCTAGTTGTGGGATAATTGGGGTCTGGGTTATTGTTGGGCACAAAGGTATTGAAATACCGAAGTCCCATAATCTTACAACATTCGGTTTCGTAAAATCTCTCTAGCGAATCCGGCTCGATTCCTTCAACGGAGAAACCCTCTATGCTTTTTGAGGATATAAAGAACTCTCCCGCGCGATAGGAGAAAATAGGTCGTTTATCAAACGCCAACTTTATATCTTTCATGCGCAGATGGTATCAAACTTACATGTTTATATCAAACCGCGTTACCAGGGAAATGTTTCGCCACTTCGTTCTTCGCCCATTGTGTATTGATGTGCTGCTGGCTAATCCATATACGAGTTGTTTCTGCGTCAATACGAACTCCAGCCTCTACCGACAATCCTTTAAAGAAGGATTCCGCATCAGGTTCCAAGGACTGCATCAGGTCTGCATCCTGAATGATTTCGGAGCCAAGATCGGTAGCGTCTTTATGCGGAAACACAGTTGCGGCGATAAGCCTTTCAACCTCGGAAGCAGAAACACCTACGATAGCAAACAAGTCTTTATAGTCCGTCCAACCAGCAACTGACTTTCTGATATTTTCTGCATCGTCATTGCTCAACGAATGATTGTAATCGTGAAACAAACCGGCGACAACAAGATTTCTTTTGTCATCAACGGACAGTCCGTAATAGTCTGCGCCTTCGGCACACCGAAGCATCACGGTTAATAGATGGTGGTTGTTGTGATACGGATTGTTTCTACCACTATTGTTTTCAAGTGCATATTCTAGAAAAGAAACCGGAATGCCAAGTTCACCGAACAATTCTTTAGCTCTTGCAACCCGTAACATCGAAGGCATCATCACGTTTTCATTGTATCAAATGCGTTGACATTAAGGTAGATACATCCTAAAATGGGGCGATTTAAGGAACTTATATGAATTACGGAATATTAGTCAAGGCGACAGGTGAAACCATTGATGTTGAATTCGAAAAGGAATTCGATTCGGTTGTTTCTCTCATAGGGAACAGCACGCCAAAACTCAATCAGTTTAATGACATCAGCGTGTTCTCATCCGGGTCAGAAGATGACAGCATCAACGGAATAGCCTCTTTTGTATTCAGGATGATTTCGGGGTCGGAAGCCGAGCTTTTCGGAAATGTCTTGTTCACCGGCAGTATAGACGCTTTAAATCTTCAAAAGATGAAAGAATCCACCATCGCTCTTATCAAAACTCTTTCCAACGCTTAACCAGCCATAGCGTAAACAATCTCTTCATCGAGATCGCCTGAGTGTACGCGCCTGATGACTTCAATTCCTGCCTTCATGTCCACGTACTCGAAGAATTTCTTGTAGGTCATCTTTCTTGCAATGGCAATATCTTCTTCATCAGAAATATTGGCAATAAGGAAGGCGAACTTAAGATCCGGGGTTGCCTTAATATCGTTTAGGTCGTCCTCAAAAGACCAATCGGGGTGTGTTACATAATGGTTATATACAGACTCCACCATTTCCGAAAAGTGGTTGGGAATTCTTCTATGGGCGGTATAGAACTGGTCTGCGGTCACACCCATCGAGTCAAAGAATGTTGTGATCTTCTGATTGAAATCAAAAAGGTCAATAAGACTGAAAAAGTCAGAAGCCTTGACATTGGAAAGGTTGTGAAGCTGCTGCCGCTTAAGAACGGTAAACCTACATGTACTCCAGCCGTGAACAGGAACAAACTCATAAGAGTATCCGAGCCAACTCCATTCGGGGTTCACGCTTTCCATAAAATAATTGTATACCGATTTAAAGAAAATGTCAAACTGTTGGCAGCCGATGGGCGGGGAGGCAGGGTCACCCGCCCACCGAACTTGTAACTTAGTGTAACACTGAAGGAAGACGTTGCGTGCTTATTGTTTCTATTGTTATAGAAACGGGATATCAACGCTGTAGAATAGCTCGGTGGACTCGCACATTCTTTTAATCAGGGTAGATGGAACTGTAGACATCGCCGGTATTTTGTACGGGTATCGCAAATCCAATTCAACAGACCAGAGAATCAGGCTGATACTCTGGGAATCCGATAGAAACGGACAAAGCTATATATCAACACAGGTTCTCAGCGAATGTGTCAAGGTAGAAGCTGGTTTGTTCGAGTCGGTCGAAATTAAATTTTCATCCGAGATACACGTCTTCCTTGATAACCAAAGCGCTGATGGGCTGTTGGATGAAGGGAAAGATTACACAATCGGCAACCAACAGATAACGACACTCACGGCCAATGAAATTCTTCTTTTGGACGGAAGCGTAATATCGGAATTGATAAACGACGAGACAATCATCTATTGAGAATGTCAAGCTGTATGCAAAACTACATCGGGTGATATGCCACGAGATGCGCTCAAAATAATACTCTTTTCAGAAACTCCGGACTCTATTAATTTCTGATACCAATCCCACCCGTAAGAAGTAACAGCTTTCATCTCTTTGTTGAGGTTCAGAACTATCTTTTTCTCAATGTAGAATGCTAGCGATATCTTGTATGAAGCGGCATTCTGGATAATAATTCGGAATATCTCTTCGTCGGGAACGTTAGCCTTCTCAAGGTCTGCTATAGCATCTCGCAGCCAAACGAACACCTCTTTGAGAAGGGCTGGAGCGCTTGATTTATTGGAGATTAGCATTGCCGTCCAGACGATATCAAAGCTAACTGGATGGTTCTGAAAATACAGTTTGAATTGCTCTTGAGTAATACCAGCATAGGCGGCAAGTCGGATAAACCACATATGCCTTTTAACATCTCTCGCAACGATGTTCGCTATTCCATCAATTATTGACTTTTCTGCAAGGATTGACCTGATGTAGTTCTCATCGATTAAATCCAACCACGAATAGTCTGGAAGCGTAAACACCACATCAGATTTACGGACGTTCTTTAAAGAACTACCCCAAAACCGTCTGAAAAGCATAAGGCGATATTACCAACGATATCGCAATCGCACAAGAGAAGCCGCCTAGTGCTGATTATGACCCTGCTGCTACCGACGAATGCACTAAGCGGCTCTCAGACCAAACAAAGGAGATTGGATATAAAAACCATACATCAATCCTGATGTGGTATCTGCTTTTTCAACGTTTCGCAGAAAACTCTCAGAATGCGGTTCCGAAGGTCAAATTAAGGACTATACCAATAGACAATGCAATTGCCCCACCGAGAACATTCCGTAGCAGTTGACGTTTAAAGCTTGACCTTCCGAATCTGGTTGATATGACCGTTGTGAGGGTGAGAGCCGCAATAACGGAAATAACTATAGCTATCGGGTTTTGTGAAACCAAAGACACAACGAAAGGAATAGTCGCACCAGCGACAAAAGAGACAAAAGAAGATATAGCGGCATGATAAGGATTTGTCTTGTCTTTTATGTTGTGCGCTATTTCGGCGTCCCTCTGTGCGGAAACGGAAACGTACTCTCCCAAAGCCATCGAAAATGCGGCACCGACGATACCGGATAGCCCAACAATGAACAGACGGTCTGTGGATAGCAACCCGACTACGGAAACAAGAAGGACGCTGATACTGATTATTCCGTCATTAGCGCCCAACGTGCCCGCGCGGAGCCAATTAAGTGAAGCCGAATTCATTGCCATCCTCTCGTGTTTGGAAAGGCTATCCAAACATTTATTCCGTATAAATAACAATTCGCCCGAATCTTTTCGGACGAATTGTTCATATGATATCACGGGATGTCGGGTATAAGCGCGAAATCCTCTTCGTCAACAGACTGATGCATCTCGCGCATGATCAACATTTTGTTATCAACATATTCGATACGGAGTACCGAAGATTTGCGCGCCTGGTATACAAAAGATTTATGAACAATGAGTTCTTCCGCATCTGCACGATCCAGATATACATTGAACTCTTTTTCTAAAAATGGAATGAGTGTCGATTCTAGCCATCCGAACAGTTTATATCCATATGGAGTGATTCTGGCAGCTTTCCTCTTCTTCTCATAGTCAGACACGAAAAGGTATCCAACAATGATGACGATGATTAATTCGATAGTCAAGATGACTGATAATCCACCTATGCGAGCTTCTTGCACCAAAGACACTACAAGAGAAACATACGTAGATGAGAACACAATAAACAAACCTAGCGCAATCAGAAGGATAGAAAGCAGGTTAGAGGGAGTGAATACCCTTCCAGTTTTACGGAAGTAGTGCGGGTCGTACCATTTGGGCAGGCGAAGAATAGCCTTCGTTCTGTCAAATGGGAGTTCCACGGTCATGCGACTTATCTTATAGTAGACAACCCTGTCTCACAACATTATCTCAAGATTCATATCATCCCAATAAGGGGTACAAATCATTGAGAAATGGAGTACAAAGAAGACAGAACCATATTAATCTGTTTCTTCTCCGCGTCTGGGTAGGATGACCAAGGAGACGAAAGCATATATAGAGACTTCATCACCTCTTCATCAAATTGCTGATTGAGGAACCTGAACAGAAGCGATGCGTTTGGGTCGTAAACGCGCGCCAGGACTGACAAAACTGCTGTCATGGGGTATGAGTCACTATAGCCTTCCAAAGCGTCTATGAGCGCTTCCCTGAGCAATGATTTGCGGAAACTGGTAATTCTTACAATGCCGTCGATATCTTCCATCACATTTTGTGCTATCAGTGACGTGCAAGAACGCATGTTGATATTCTCTGCATGGGAACGCAAGAAATCATCTAGCTGATACTCGCCCTCGCTTGACCATTCCAGAACTGCATCCAATATGAAATCATTGAGCGGTTTGTTTGAAACCACTTTAACTTTATTCTGTTCAACTAGTATTCTCTGCGTTCTCACGAGTTCGATAACAGCCAAGGACGACTTCATTAAAGGAATACGGGGATCTTCATATAGATATGTTTCTTCCATCTCCAAAGCATCGAATTGACTGAGGATGTTGATATGCGATACCACGTACTTTTTATACTGCATGTCTCGCACCTTCTAACATGGAATCGAGGACTTCATCATCAACCCCGGATTTAATAATCTCCGATATTTGGGCGAAATCGAATCCAAAATCAATATGAATCCGCAAAGCTCTTCCTACCTGTTCCTGATCGATAAACGCCTTATGCAGTTTACGAGCATTCACTTTCATAGCATAACAAGCAAGCATATCGATGATGCTGTTGTATTCTCCCCTTCTATAGAGTTCTTGATGCGAGTATGAGTCAACCTGTGACACTATATCTCCAACATGACCCATGCGAGAAACATCCAATACGGTCAATAGTTGAGTAACATCAGCGAAATCAAAGCCGTATGAACCAACTCGAACTAAAGTTGCGGGTGGGACACTATTATACATAGAACGAAGATGTTCGTTTCTCTCGATAAACAGCACAAGACCCTTATACATATCATCAAAATCCCTGATGTCTCGCCTTAACGGCCCAGCATCTAAGTAAGCGGACAGCTTGGCAAGAAATGTGGTAGACATATGGAAATGCTTAAAGCTCGCGGGAATTTCAAAAGTCATCTTCTATCAACCGCCATTTCAGCATCATTAATAATGTCCCATGCTATACCAAATTCGGACATTCGGGCAATGTCCCTAAGCGGCATTCCCTGTTGAATAAGCAACATCGTTTCTCGCGGGGAGAGGTTTTTGGCAACCTTAATTACATCAGAAACCTCAAATGGCAAACCGGAATAATCATAGTTTGAGATGATTGAAAACTGAAGCGGGCTATCCACCTCTTCTTTGAGCGCAAAATACACACTCTCTGCCTTCTCGTTGAAATCAAAGAGAAGTGTTGTTTGGAACTCTGTGAGCATTTCTGCGGCGGCGGATACTTCTTCGATATTGGTGAGTTCCAACATTCTTTTAAGACGCCGGGAAGCAACTATTCCACCGCGCGCAATACTGGATAGCGGCAACATCTTCAACGGAAAGTTGTATTTAGTGAACTGAAATGAAGGCATGTCGCCTCTTTTAAGTACGTATTCACTTCCGCATTTAGGGCAGGTACATTTTTCTTGTTCACTCTTCGTAAAATACAAAATGTTGAAATTGGGGATGTCCATTAACTCTGGAACCTCCGGTACGGTAACGCGCGAAATGTGATTGCCGTTCTCCAATATAAGATAACTCGGGTCGCATTTGCAGAACTCGCTATCACTGTAAGAACTGTAGCTCTCGAATAATGTGGGGTCAACGTCGTTATTCGCAAGGTAATGTGCAATATCCGACTCAGATGGCACAACGGCCGTGCAGCCGGAATGAAAATCAAACCATCGATCAAGTATCATCCGATTAACTCTCTTAATAGGTTGTTGTCGATATCCTGAGACATTAACTTGTTGTACATCGATGGGTTAAAGATTCTATTGTTGAGAAGGTGTTTGACATTCTCAAAAGATGTAGAGTCCAACTGGGATATTGCCGAAACAATCTCCGCTCTAATTTCTGGACTAATCGTTTTCAGTAGTTCAGCACTCGAAAGTTCGCTGATGATGTCAACCTTTTGCACATTGCTAAATTGAGAAAGCTCTTGCCATTCCGAGAAATATTTGTTGTCTTTTGAATTATTTGAGGAAAAGGCGTTGAAAAGCGTGTGCATCGAGTGCGCATTCATTATCTCTTGAGCGCCGTCTTTATCTACAACTGTGCTCAGCGACCTCATTAATTCTGGCTGTCTATTAGAAAGAATGCTCAGCGTTAGCGGATCTAACAAGGTGTTTTCGAATCGGGCACCGTTGATTCCATAAACTGCGACGTTACATTGATATACAACGTTACATACTGGACAAACATATCTATGGATCACAAATGAACTGTGCATAGAACGAGCAGACAAGACGCGAGGAATCAAAACATCTAGAGTTGCCGGGTTTTGAATATATATATCAATGACATCTTCCGGGCGGAAGACAGCCACTTCTCTCGGAAGCCATGATGAGCCAACTTTGGGACGATCTGGAACAAGAAGATAATCCGGTCGGCAGCGAACACAATCCGGAATAGAGTTTACTTTACTACCCAGAACGGGCTTTGCATAATCACTAGCTCGGAACTCGTTGAAAACATCTTCCATCTCCAGGTTCTCGCGAAAATACTTTTTGAACTCATGGGGCGGCTGCATTACGAAGAGGTTCTGTCCGCCAATTGGAAATATCCTATTCACGCCAATAGAGTTTGGCGTGTAAGGCGGCACATACCACTTCTCGGAATTCATAGATATATACTACCAAAATTGCTCAAAAATAGCAACGTCTAAATGGTTATAGGGCTGGTCTTTGTGAACTCTCTTGTTAGATATTGTTCGAGAGAATTATGCAATTGCATGTGTGCTTCTCTGTGAATATTGTGTCCAACATTATAGGTTTCAAACAGTACGCCTGAAGGAAGGTCTTTGAGGCGGGGCAGGATATAACTACGCTTCGCTCTAATCAGCAAAGCGTCAGATACTTCAGAGATGAAACGCTTGGATATCTCAAACGGCTGAGCAAGAGCCATTACCGATTTAGTGTCCCATCTGCGAGCATTGGAACGGTCAAGGAGGTGCATACGGTAATCTTTGGAGAAGGGACGACGGTTAAACATTGTGAACCAAGTCCTTACAATATTCATCAGTATCCCTCTGGGTAGCCTGAAAACGGGATCGAGAAGAGCAATTTTGGAATCTGGGTAGAAATCGTACAGATTGGCGGCCACCAAACCGCCTATAGAGTGTCCCACTATGAGGTTCGGTTTGATTCCAAGTTCAACTATCTCGGAAGTCCAATCTTTGACGCTGTAGGAATCTTTGCGTGGTGATTTTCCATGACCTGATAAATCTGGTGCTACAACTTCATACCCCAAATCTGCAAGGTCTTTAGCAAGATCCAGCCATGTCAAAGACGATGAGGCAAGCCCATGAATAAGCAGAGCAGTTTTACCATTGCACACCTTGGGGTGCCATCTTCTCACATACATACAAAATCTCCGGTAGCAGCTTTGTTCTAAGGCTACATCCCTCGGACGATATCGCAAACTCGAACAAGCGCGACATCAACCGCTGATGTTTTCTTTAACCCAATCTCCTATGCTTTCTAAAGTTGTCCTAGCATAATCTAGATGTTCACCCGTGATATCAAAATCAGTGCGGCGTAGCACTTCCAAAGATCTTTCCGCTTTAGCTTCAAAAACTTGACTCTCTAGCTCGGTGGAGAAAGCTGGGATTTTAACCCCTATCTCTGATAGTTCATCTAAATTCTTACCCACGACATACAGCCTTTCGAACGACCTGAATTATATCATTTAGATGCCGAGTTGCGAATTATTTTCGGAAGAGGTGGGTGAATCGGACGGGTTTTCCATATCTTCAATGAACGTAGTCACACCAAAACCTTCAAATGAAGACAACCTATTTGTAACAGCATCGGTAATTTCACTCTCCAGATTCGGTAAGAGTGAGTCCCAGAAAACCTGAATGCTTTGCCCTATTGACATAACAGAGGAAACCAACCAAACGTCATCATTGAGCTTCAATGAACGAAGAATGTCCATCACATCATAAAGCTCATCATCAGAAAGGCTCGTGTTGAATGCTACTTCGGTTATTAGAGCTAAATTGGGGTCTGAATCATCCTTTAGCACTTCTGCGCTCTTAATAAGAGGAACCGAACAACCAGTTAATATGGCGGCTACGGCTCGATGTGTTCCGTCTTGTACGTAATACTTTCCCCACTTACGATCATCGGAAATGACGATTGGACTTCTGATGACGCCTGCAACAACATCTTCCTTTAACAAGTCCAAAGTGGTGGATTCTATTTCGTCATCGAGCATATAACGGATGGTATTTCTCCATTTGCGGGGAGATGGATACACCGGTCGCGTGTTTTCCAAAATCCAATCAGGGGTAACCAACTTCACCAAACAATCATAACAAAGACGAGAGGGTAGGCACAAGTCAAAGCAAGCGCCTACCCTCTCGGATTATTCAGTTGTCTTATTATCTCTGGCGAGCAGTTTTCCTTCTAATCGCCAAAGCCCCCAACGCCAATAGAGCAACAAGCAGCGAACCGCCGACCACTCCACCAACGAGAGTCATAGCAGAAAGGTCGTCGCTACCGGTACGAGGCATCGTAGAAGTGCCTCCACCTGTTGTAGAGTTGTTTCCGCCATTACCATCTCCACCATTATCTGACGGAGGGTTGGATGAACCAGATATGACATTCTCGAAGAGAACGGTTTCGTTAGGCAGAAGCGCGAACACAACCGTATCATCGTCAGCCGGGTCGGTAACAACCAAAGTGATTCTTACTGCATCACCGTTGTAAAGTGGGAAGTTGCCGGTTGTAGCATTGCTTCTGTGCGCCTTCAAGTTAGCAACAGTAGAACCGTCGATGATGTCTTCGGAGTCAATATCTAGGACACTGATAGGAGTCTCGCTCCATTCCTCTTCATCATAACTCTTGACGTAGAGACGAAGCTGGTTTTCCTTCGTGTCGTCCAAGTTGTCAACCCTGTAGTGAACACCAGCCATCCACTGTTCGGCGGTTGGGTTTCCTTCGATAGCGTTGCCTTCTGCATCAACGAATACACCCAGCGGTACAACAGTTTCAGAATTGTCGATAACCACATGACTTGCAATGAGGGTTGCAACATCCGAAGAGTCTGCTTCCTTAATGGAAACCTCAACCATGTCGCCGGTTCTCAAAGGCGAATCATCAACACGTGTCGCCACTACATTTACAGTTGCGGTTCCATTGGCAATATCATCACTAGATACATCGATAGAACCGATAACTGCATAGTCAATTCCACCAATCAAAGTTCTGGAAACCGTTACCGTGTAGTCTTTTGTGCCATCAAGGTTGTTGATGTTCAGTTCGACGCCCTCGGCGGCAAGTCCAGCGGAGGTTGGGGTAGTTACCCATTCTGCGCTGATTGGATCAGGCTCGGGCTGCGCTCCCTCTTCTGTAACCGTGTAGTCGTAAAGAACCTTGTTATATCCATTACTGGTGTAAACCATCAGAACTTCACTACCCACTCCAAAGCCAGAGATCCCGGCACCCGGCTGGACGGCGACTTCCTGGATTCCTGACTGGTTGTTTGCGCCATCAATCAGAGCGGTCTGTTCGTCCTCATATGTTCCGTCGCCATCTACATCAACGAAAATGGTCAAAGTGCCGTTGTCGGAATGCGCCACTCCGTTAAGGATGATGGTCAGCCCATTGATGAGTTCGTTGGCGGTGGGGTCTTCTGGATAAATATCCGCGACTACGCCGTTTGTCGGGTTTGGTAAACCGGTGAGTACAGTATCGCTCAACTGAGTCCAAGCGGAACCGTCTGCGCTGTACCAAACACCAATATGCGTTCCTGGGTTGACATTTCCGCCCTGTGGTGCGGTTACTGCCACCGTAACAGTTGCAGAACCACCTGTTACATCATCCAGATTTCCCTGTGCATAATCAACATGAACAAGTCCTGTAGGCGATGTCGTCACCTTCCACTGTCCATCTTCGTCAGGAAGGTTAGAGAATGTGTAGGATGCGCCATCTGCAATTTCCGCGTTAGTCGGATCTGCACCATTCCAATTTCCCGAAACTGGATCTGGCTCTACTTCTGTAGGTGTTCCCAACTCAGTTATCTCATATCCGAATATATCTTCGAAGAAAGCATTGTCATCAGAAACGTAGACGGTAAGTGTAGAACCCAATCCGGGTACGCTGTTGTTCAAACCGTGAGCCTGGAAGTGAACGGTTGCGTTACCTTCTTCATCGATTGCCGAAGCATCGAAAGTTCCGTTTACAGAGAATGTACTTTCATCTGCTGCGTCGAAGATTATTTGGTATCTATCTTCCGTATCAACATTAGTGAAATGTATGTCATATCCTTCATATAGTTCATAAGCGGTTGGCGATTCACCATTAAAGGAGGCTCCTATTACGTTCAACTCATTTCCTCCCGTGACTGGGAAGTATTCTGAGTAATGGCAGTAGTCCAAAGACTCTGGGCATACAGCGAACTGAACAAATGAAGCACCGCCAAATGGGGTAAATACTCCATCAGTCACTTCACCGATTGTCACATTTCCAGTGAACTCACCATCCACAAAAGATGAAGCGGGGACAAGACCGCTGCCGTTTGAGCCGAGTGAGTTACCGGACTCGCCGTAGCGATAGGTGATTATATAACCGGCACCATCATAGTAGTTATGAATGGTGTACTGTGCATTTACGTAACCATCTGTTGTGCGAGGCGAGTCATTTGTAAAGGTTACGTATGGATAATCCGTCATTGTCCCTTCGGTAGAGATGGTGAATTCATCGAGAAGTCGAGCATTATCTGAAGTTTCGCCGTTAAGGTAAGCATAAACCCTGATAACGCTTCCGGGGACTAAGTATGTAGGAATATATCTGTGATCAACAGCACCGAAATCAAACATGGCTGTTGAACCATATCTTTCCGCTCTCAATACCTTCTGCCAAACATATCCCGCTAATGGATAAGTCGGGCTTTCAGGAGAGGAAGCTGTAGCGTACAGGAACACATCACGGTTGGAAGGAATGCCCATTACCAAAAGAGAATCTTGGTTGTGGAACAATGATGCGGAATCCATGTCACCGTTAACTACGGCGAGCAATTCGGTGTCATTGGTAGTTCCGTTATCGGCCGGAACTACGTAGGTTGATACAACGGTCTGCGATGGGTCGTCTACCGGCGCGGCGATAGTTTTGATGATATCGCCCTCTGCCACATCGTAATTATCAAATGTTGCGAGAACACGACCGTCTTCAACGCTACCCTCGCTGACAGAAGATGCTGTTGTGTTTCCTAGGTATTCCCATAGATGTCCTTGGTATGCGGACATGATGCCGCTCGACGTTATCCTCTTGTAGATCTCTACACGATACGGAACGGAGTGTCCTGCATAAGGCGGACGCATCAAGAAAGATGCTCCGGTCTGGAATTCTTCTGCATCGGGACTTCCGCTCCAACGCGGGTTGGACTCTGCTGCCGAAGCCGGAACCTCATAAGTAGCAACATCTACACCGATGCTCTCGTCTAGCTGGACTCGGATTCTTACAAAATCTCCCTCTTCAAGAGGCGAGTTGTCATTTCCCTTACCAGCCATCACATCGAGTTCGTAATAACCGTTAACGGTGTCAGCCTCAGCAGTGTTAACGAAATACTGATTCCATTCAGACCAATCATCTGGGTCTTCTGCGGTAGCTGTATCAACCCAAATTACGGAAGTTCTATCGCGCGGGATGCCACTAATACGATATCTCGCTCCAACGTTTAGAGCCTCGCCGTCTGGCTGATAGTTTTCCCCAATAGCGAAAGATGCAGCCCATTCACCAACCTTTTCTGTTGGATATCCAACAGGGATTTCCGGATCGGCGCGAACCGTGTACTCGGCAGCAGCGCCGGAATAAGTGTCAACGCCGGAACTATCCACCATGTCCACAAGCAACAGAATAGAGTCGCCAACTTCTACGTCAAGATTATCGATATAGATATTCGCCATTCCCAGAATGAATGATTTACTACCCTCGCTGATATATTGGGTTGGTCCTGTGGGGTTGTCCATCCCTCCCGGAATCACATTCAACTCCCAAGAAACAGTTCCCGACATAGGAGGATTGAGTATCTTAACCGCTACATGATTCGCGAACGTGCTAACAGATGGTTGATCAACGAATTCAAGATCTATGGTCTTCTCTTCGGCGGATGCGGCAACAGCGCCGCCCAATACGGCAGTCACACCAAGTGCGAATGACGCCAGTATGGCCGTTAACTTGCCAGATCTTCTCATGTGTTTATTCTCCTTAACGAGGGTTGGTCGCGAAATAATACCATAGTCCCCATGCTCTAAACGATTCTACATGAATCTTTAAACCGAAAACTTTATTTCAACTATTTCAGAAAGCCAAGAATATTCCATCGAACCCGACAACACGATGACGATAACAACCCACACCGCAAAAGCTAAAACACACGCCAATATCGACCAGAATGCAATGAAGAACGCAAGCTGGGTCTTGCGAGCGAAGAACTTATGCCTGTCTGCAACAGCCACGATGATTACTATTAAGGAGAAAGCGATAGGTACAATCATCAGAGCAACGGACAAAAGCTCGCCTCTAGTTGCTTCCATTACCACTCCACACCACTTAATCAATGGCGAGTTTATACCCAACATTTGCGAAGAATGAAATATTTGGGTTTTCTTCTACAAATTCGTTATACTGCATCCGTTTAAGTATCAACATAACATAAAAGACGGCAAGATACCGATTGTCAATCATATCGAGGATCAACTAAATGTCAGCTAAAGGCAATAGCCTATAACAAAGCTGAAAACCAAATTTGAACCATCGATAGAGAAAAATGAAAGGAGCAGGTATCAGCAATGACCACTCCGTTACGATCCAAAATAGTTGTCGCAACACAAGACCCGTTCGGTTACCACTATTTCACCCCCACGCTCAAACACTACCTGAGACAACTTGGGCATATTGCGCATCTTGTTCCGTACTTCAACAACCCAGATGACGAAACCCTCAAAAACATACCAGAAACACCAGAAGATTACTTCTACGTCTCTAACAATGTGAATATCATCGACAAAGCCGATTTGGTCATCATTGTGGGTGGAACGATGTCGTTCTGGACAAAGGCTGTAGGTAAAAGAGCCAATGAACGCAATGTTCCCGTTTTGTTCCTCGAAGCCGATTATCCGGCTGTTCATGGAACCTCGCGTGCATTAGGTGGGGTGCAAATTGAAAAGACGATAGTTTCCTCCCCGGCTACATCTCTTATTATTAACAGCTATTTCGGTTTCCCCGAAAAGGACTCGGCTATTGTTGGACTGCCTTTAGTCGATGATTTACCCGAATGGAAGCCGAGTAGTACAGCCCGCAAGGTAATGATAGCCACTTCGGTATCCGCCGACATGCCAGACAACGGCAAAGACCTTGTTGATGTAGCGCATCAGCTACAGAATGAGGGGTGGGATGTAACCGTTTGTCTACACCCTAAAGAAGACAGAAATATATGGGCTGATTTTGCTATTAGTAGTAAAACTGCGGTAGAAACGGCATCTAAATCAGATGTTGTAGTCACCTACCCATCTTCAGTTCTTATACCGCTTCATGTCATGAGGATACCGGCTGTTACGTTACTGTATGACGAAAGGTTTTTGCAGATAGTACCTAAGTCTTTCGTGTCGCTAGGCGAGCCGTCATACAGTTCAAACGACACTTTAGAATTGGTCGAAGAGTTGTCGGCTTTGGATTATCAGTCCGTTCCTCGACACGAAACGCCAGTCTCAGAACAGATAGCCAAAACAATCTATCCGTACACCCGCAAATTGGTCAACCACTAAGGTTTACGCAACGGGTTCGGCTAGATTCATGTATTGGTCTATCTCTGTTGAAGAGATTGGGCAGCCGGAAGACTGTCTACGGAGTAACGCAGTCAACATAATGGACACCTGACTTGGTTCTTTATTGATAGTTTCCATAATAATCCTTGAAGATTTTTAACGTTACACCAAATTGTTGTGTCGTTATACGGGAATGATTCCCCCACTTATAGGCACACAGCTACTTGCCGAGTGGAACCACAGTGCAATCGCCGTACCTTACCTGATGCCCACAAGTACCATCGAATACGATAAGTTCATCTGGAGCAAGATGTTGAATGTTGAGAGTGATTTGAGTGTGTGGGTTGCACATAGTTTCACAAGACTCGTCTTCTGGACATTTCAGCATGCTGACAGCTTCTAGAGTGCAGTCTGAAAAAGAACACTCAACCTTGTCCGAAAGATTAAGACTTTCAAAAAGTTCCGTTTCGGATACAGTGTCAATTCCCGATATTGAAGACATGCGCTAATTATACTCCTATTCTCCATTTACGTCAATTAACGCCACTGCTTTTTGACATTTAAAGAAAAGTGTATTAGCATAGGTTTGTACAGGAGGTCATTTATGTTCCGGAAGAAATCAAAGCCAGCCGTCAAAGCTGACGAATGGGTGAATAACCTCCTTTTCATGTTGCCGGGTGATGAAGAAGACGAAAGAACGCGAGTGAACGTCATCTGGTTGGATAAGAACTTTCAGATGGTTGAATCCATCATTTGTGCATATGATGACAATTTTAGGGCTGATTATATTGCTAATGATTGGCACGAGATATTCGATAACTGCCAAGACGCAACGAAGAGGTCCGGTTCGATCATTTCGCTGGTTGTCAACAAGGACATCTATAAAGCCATCGAGGTTAAAGATGCATTGAATCGAACGATTGCTTTCAAGACGCAACTCGCTCACATCTCTTCCGTCTTCAGCAATAAGAAGGTTTGGAAAGATTCGGTTACTAATACTCTGGGGAACGTCCATAGAGATTCCATCACCGATTACCAGTTGGCTACTTTCGTTGGCGAAGCATATACAGAACCTATGATTTGAGTGCCGCTAGCACATAAAAATCTACCTCTCCGCGCTCTTTCAAAGAGGCTGAAAATACTCGCGACCATTTCGATTTCTCGATCATGTAGAACACAATAGGCATATTACTGCAACATTTTAGATAGGGCAATGCTGCGTGTCTGCTTGATTTCTCAAATATTACGCCTATAATCGCCGTATGGATATCTCGCGGATATGTCAAGACATGATTACGAACCTTAATTACATGTCACGCGATATGAACGGTTCGGAAACGGTGGGAGTTTATTTTCTCAATAGCTCGGGAGCTTGTTTCAAATGTCTCGTCTATCACAACGCCAGTAGTCGCATAGCCCCGCAAGAAACCGTTGAGTGTGTCAGTGATGTTTCTACATCTGTTATGCTTTCCGAACCAGAAGCAAACGGATACATATTTGCTGTCAAACATTCCTCCTTCGACTACGCTAAAGAACTTGGCAAGATGTTGTTTGCCAATGAATCAAATAAAGGCTTCCCGTTGTCCAATGTTTTGGCTACAGACGGAATCAATTGGTATGAAATAGCAGAAAACAAATCAGGACAAATAGATCCGGAATATGTATCCGTTTACCAGATGGAGGCTTTAGTCAGTTCTGATGACGGACTGAAAGAAATCGACCTCAACTCCATTAACAACCACCTCGAATTATAGAATCCGATTATTCTTCAGATGGCTCCATAGCCTTATTAACAACGGCGGCGAACAATGGGGTGAACCGCTTATGACAAAGAGATGCATATGGTTTAACAAACTTAACGGAAGCATGATAGTTGGTGCCTCTTCTCATAATGGCAGAAGCGCGCATCATACTAAATGCTGTTACAGCGGCAGCCTCGAAGCCTTTGGTGTCATACTTTGCAAAAGCCGACTGTTTACATTCAAACCCGTCATATGCTCCCGGCTCAACATCTTTAGAAAGAACATCCGCGATTCCGTAAAAACCCAAGGCGGGGTCGTTCAAATTCAGATCGGACTTCGCTTCCCAGGCTGGAAGGTGGACATCAGAGCTATCATTCACAGAATCGGGAACTTCCGTCATCTCTAAAATGTTTGAATCTATCCCTGCTGCGAAAACTTCTGCATACGAAACTCTTTTCAAGACGCCATCGCCGTATCTCGTACACAACTCATGTGCATATTCCAAAACCTTCAAAATCGGGACATCTGGAGTAAGCGACATGACGTTACATACCGAATGAAGTTCGGCGTCGCTTTTGGAATAAGCCACTATATAGTTCTCATTATCTTTGTAAAAAGACACATGCGCTTTCTCGTCAAAGAGAACTCTGTCTGTTCCCCAATCCGAATCAAAATCTACAACTTTGTAAGGCACTTCCCAAGAAAACTTGGTGTAAATAACAGTTGCGGCCAACAAGAAGAAAAGTTTGCCATTTACATCAATAGGAAACTCTTTGATAAGCCCGTTTGTCTTTGATTGCACCCATTCGTTAAGCTCTTCTTGGCTAGGGATATCCCCTGATCCATGAGGCGAACTTTCAAGCCATGACTTGATTCTCGGCGCTTCATTTGCGAATCTAGAATCAGACCAAACCTGAACAGATACATCCACATCATCACCAGAAAGCAATGACTCAGCCACCTGGAGGGCGTCTGGGATTTCCATTCCAAGAGCATCTTTTACGTTCTCTTTATCGTCATCGGCATCTCGAAAATCAGTATAACCGGCAAGAACAGCAAGAAGAACCCAAGCGCCCAGGGGAGATGAAATGTAATTATCATCGCTGTCTTCCAGCGTATTTGCATAAAAACTCTGCGAGAATTTCTTTATTGCTCTATGAAAAGCTTCGTTGTTGAATAGCTCCTTCATCATCATCTACACCTCAATTATGGTTATCTTCCGCTCAGAAGAGGGTCTGTCCTCCTGAACAATAGCACCACTTTTCTTTTCTTTGGTCGATTCTTGTGATTCTACAGATTGCCCCCTGACGGGCTTCACCACCAAGTTGCCTTTGAAATATTCAGGGTTGTTATCAACTCCAAATTCATAGAACATTTGGGTGTATACCCTTTTCACTCTTTCGGGCGAAACCGCTCGGTCGTCAAATTCCTTAAATTTCCACCCATCAATAGCATTCTTTAAATCTCCAGAACTTATCCGGAGCGCGAACGGAAGATTGTGCGGCTTTTGTATTAGACTCACGGTGTGATATGGGTTTCTACTCTTCTTGTTGAACACACTCACGATCTTTAGAAAGCCGCCCTTCATCATATTTTCCATATAATGAAACGCTTCTAAAGCGTCATAAACCAAGAAGTCTCCTGTAGTACCCAGTCCATGAACGTACAAGACGCGATCATTTGTCAAGATATTCTTAGCGACACCAGTAGCCGTCGAACTTAGAGCATGGGTGTCCGCCAACTCTAGAACGATATTGCCCGTCGCATCAAATTTGAATTCAAGCTTGCTTTCGATAATAACCTCGGTGCCGGAGGGTGTGGTATAGCAGATATCACCTAACCGCCTATCCTTCGGCTGGGAATCCTCAAGGGATACTCCCAACATGTTGGCTATCTTATATTCTTGCTTCTTACCCTCACTGAGATCCCGTTTGAAGTCAGGGCGCTTATTGTCATGGTGTGTCATGCCAAGATGTTATCGGAAATGGATATCAATATCAAGAGTGGACATCATTCAGAAAGTTCAGACTTGCTGGTTACGGGTTCTGGCTCTAACGAACCACTATTACTAACTTCCTCTAGACTCTGTTTCATCAAGTTAGCCAATCCTGCACGATACTTCTGTTCGAACTCTTTCAATTCATCAATATCGGACTGAATATCATCTTTCTGACCTTTGAGTGCAGAAAGCTCGTCAGATGCATTAACACTCACTTCTGAGACTATCCTTTGAGCAGAAGCATGACCGGCAACCACTAAGGCGTCTCGTTTTTGAATGCCTTCCTGAACGTGCTCGTCATGGAGTCTTCGTGCCACAGAGAGTAGAGAATTCGGACTAGCAGCGGACTCGATAGCTTCTGAGCTAGCCGCGACGCGGCGTTCCGCTTCAACCGCTTCCCGGAGACTTGCCAATTCTTGCTCGGCGGAAATAAGGGCTTGTACCACTTCGTGTTGGAACTTGTCCACGGCATCGGGATCGTACCCGCGCATCTTGGTATCAAACGCAACAGATGCGAACTCATTGGCGGTTGTCACGAGAATAACCCTTTCTTTACTGAGACATTCTAGCTATAAAATGTTAAAAGGGCTAGCATTTCCAAAAATCTTGTCAAACGGTGTAAATAACTCGCTTGACGCCGGCCGCACGAAGCGCCTCGGAACAAGCGTTACAAGGTCGAGAATTTGCTGTTCCGCTCTTGCTGATACGGGCGATATAAATAACAGCGCCACGAGCATCAGCAACACGGGAGAGAGCATCGATCTCAGCATGAACCGAAACATTGGGGTCATACTTCAATGTCGGAGGAACGCCGTTGATGTTTCGCATCTTGTTCATTCCCACCGAAATAACACTTCCGCCACGGGTGATGACCGCCCCATGTCGCTTCGACCCATCAACGTAAGTGGAACCCTCAGCAACGCGAATAGCCAATTCCAGCATCTTCTTTTGCGAACGCGAAAGGTCGGAACCCTCATAACGGTCAGCGGCGATCTTAATCGAACCGGAACTCAAGTCAGACATATAAATATCTCCTATCGCATCCTAGAGATAATGACGGAGGCGAGTCGATTGACATCAACATCGGCAACTCGGGCGCGAATAATCATATCGATTCCATCGGCGTATTCGCCGATCACAATGCGACCAACCTCACGCAAACGACGAGCAGCGCTGTGACGAGCAACGGAGTTTCCAACATCCTTAGCAGTGATCACACCCATCCGCGAAACATCAGAATCAGTACGCAGGACAAAGACAATTGCGTCGTCAGTAGCAATACGACGACCCTTACGCATAACTCTCTTGAAGTCGTCGTTCTTGGTAATGCGATTGTCACGAGCGAGCATTTCGTCCTCCTTTACATTTTTATCATACAGGAAGAGCGCTGTTTTGTCAAAATCACAAAGATATTCTTTTGTGAACAGATGCTTTTATCGCAGCAGTGAATATCTCCACCATTGGATTGCTATATATGTAAGAGAACGGAATCGGCGTGCATCCGTCGCTGAGCATCCATTGCTGAATATCATCATGCCAATCGCTTGACATCTTTACTGCGTCAACATGAGTCAAGCATTCTGTCATTAAGGAGTCTTTGCTACTCACCCTAATCACTAGTTTGATATAGTTGTGACGCGCGGAAATTGAGGCACATTTGTATAAATCACTCAAAAGATTAGTGTCGGTTTGTGGCACGAAACTAACAGCCTCGAAAGAAACGCCACAACCATATTCCATAGGGGCAGGCACCACTCCGAACATCCCCACAACATCAGGCTGATGGATAACAATCCACCCCTCCCTACCATAATGATCAATCATCTTGTGAGGGCTGGCGAATCCTCCAAAGTTGTTCCAACTGGGTTCAATCACATTAAGAGCCTCGTTCATCTCTGCCTGAGTGATAAAGCGGGCATCCCTAATGTTTGGAGGTGTATCAGTGTGCATCTCGTTTTGCAGTCCGACAACATTGTCTAGCATATGGGCATCTTATCACAAAGCTAAGACTGTTGCCGCTAGGCATCTTCGAGATACCTACTGAGCGATAAAAGCTCATAGTATTCTTTCTCAGAAAGAGAACCTTTCAATTGAAGTTCAATAGCTCTTTCTTTAGCTCGATCAGGATAGTGGTCTTGACAAACCCACTCAGATGCAACTCTACCCCATGTTGTCCCCTGAGAACACACAACACAGAATTGACCGAGATAGTCACCATCGAAAATTCCGGAACCGAACTTTGAGCACTTCTTGCAAATGGCACCACCATTGGTATACCCTCGCGGCTCCCACTCGTGAACACAGCCGATTGCTGCCTGATAGCGATCCCAGACTGCTTTCTCTGCCTCGGCTATAGAGCTTCCCTCCCCTCGATAAAAGCCCGAAGCATCTTGACCTTCTTCAACAAAAGCTTCCACGAAAGCAGTGCAATAGCTACCGCCCTCTGCAAGCGAAATGACAAGCCCTCTACTACCGCATTGTAAAAAGGTGTTTGTCGGCCAATCAAAAGCGGACTCGATATATCCGCCGCCGTCCAAGGGTGATTTCTTAATGAGGGTCATCCAGTCAATCCGTTCGATTATCTATCGATATCCATGATAGCATTCATGCATGAAACATAACAATTGGAAGAGCACGGCTGTCATTTTTGTACTATGTGCGGCAGTTGTTATCGGATGTTTCGTAATAGTTGGGCAATTGGACAAGCCAGATGAAGACATCCTAAGAAACGGAGAAACCGCATCCGCACAACCTACAGGTGAATGGCGAAGAGGAATCTTCAAGAACGGGCTTCCTGCTTTCTATCTTCAATATGAGTTCAATGTAAACGGAAGAAAATACGAGGTTTTCGGTGAACGCAGATACAAAAGCAAGGAGGATGTTCAGAAAGTCCTCAAGATGTTTGATGATATCGAAAGCTCGGTCGAGGTCAAATACAACCCTAGCGACCCAACTGAATCAGTTGTTGTTATAGACACAGAACTATCTGTCAAATAGGGATTTTAACTTCCTTAACCGAAACAGGAAGAGACGGTTCGCCCATAGCTTTTCGCAAGCTTCCCGTCAATTCAATTTGGTAACCGAAACGATGTTGGTCGGGACAGGCGAAAATCATACTGCCATCTTTCCACATCGTCTCGGATCTACCCAGATACCATTGATTCAAATACTCATACCCATCTTCTATTTCGACTAAATCCAGTTCAGCACTTTTACAAAATGGACAAAACAGACGTACAGCGAGATCTTTGAGTTTCACGGACTAAGGGTACAACAAAAGCTCTAGACGTTTTTAGAAACCGTAATCGTCAGGATGTAGACCATCAACAAAAATCGCCTCAGCTTTATCTATATCTCCGCAAATCAACGCTTTTATTTTGGTGTGCCCACGGAATATCGCGGCGGCCAAACGGTGATTCCCGTCAGTAACCTGAACGTATCCCTGCCCTGCCAATCCAACATCTATCGAAATGGGATTCACGTCATTATGGATATCATCCCATCCGTTATGGTAAAGCCAAGCGATTCGAGCGATATGGTAATCACGTGAGTTTGATTCTTCCGCGCTAGTTAATTCATATGGTTTCTTACCAAGCTCTAAATCTTCACAACTTGTGACATCTTGCATGGAAATGATTCCCACTCCCCAAATATCATCCAGCAGAGGACTCCAAAATTCCGAAAGTCTGCCCAAAGGAACCATCGCGAACCCGTCGTCATCAACCCATTCTTTTGTTGGCGAAGAAACGGAGACAGAAACGTCTTTTATACTCCTGGCTGCGGATGTAGAAGGTTCATCTTTCTTCCAGACGTGAGTGAGCTTTCCGTTTTTGTCAATGATTGGAGTTTTGTGCAACACCTAATGAACTCACCTCTTAAGAGACTCTGCAATCAGAGAACTTATCAAGTTTGCTCTTCCGGTGGTTGTCACTGCGCCGTGAACCGGATCGCCTTCATTGTCGATTCCATTAAATGTAATAAGGAGGGACATCGTATCTGGATTGGGATATTTGAAAAATAACTCCTGGGGTTCGAATTTGGACAAATCTTGGTTAAATAACTCTGGTCTTCCTTTGTTGTCTTTGACGGATAATTCGATAACGCGCTCAATTTCATCACCGAAGAAAGAAATTACTCTTTTCTCTGTTTCTCCTTCTGATGAAACGTTCGCTTGGATAAGAAGGGCTGGTGCTCCCAACTCAGCCGTGTACACGGCTATTACATCGTCAAAAGTAGATTGTTTTCTTATCCTCTTGTCAACGTCGGGCAAGAACTTTCTCCGCAAAGAGTCTGAGATGTTTCCATTCCTCAAAACGGCGTCTTTTCCAGCTTTTGGAAGAGAACGTTTTGGCTTCTGAAGGTCTATGTTTTTCCGACGAACTGTTGTTCTTTTGCCATTTTTGTCCACAATTGGCGTGGGTATTAAATGCGACATGTGCTTTCCTAACGTTACTGTGATGGCTCGGTGTAAACAACAACATAGAAACTGGAATTGTTTACCTCTCCGATGTTGTCAGACATTCTCCAGTTGTATTGTTCAGCAAGCGATTCAAGCTCTTCCTTAATTCCCTGCCTGTTGCTGTCAAAATCTACACGTTCGCTTATTTCCTCATGGAAATCACCTTTGGCAGTAATCTGGACACGACCACCACTTCCAGTAACCTTGTACTCTAAATCGTCAGGCAGCAGTCCGGCTTTAATGGCGTCCTTGATGTGTTGTCTTGTCTGTTTGGCAACCCACGAAGCCTTACTCCCGTTAGCACGGAAAAGTTCATTCGCTTCACCCTTCTGGGTAACATACCCGACCGGGCCAGCCGAGCTAAACTCTTCTTTAGTGAATCCGGTTCCGGTAGCAATATATCCGCACTCTTCCTTGTTATTCATAAGCGCCATTCTTTTAATATCGTTACTCTCCGATGAGAATGGTTTAACATCTTCCCATTCAACGTCGTCATCTGAATATACGTAGCCCTTGGCGACCAAGCGGGCATGTCCATTAGGATCGAAAGCCACTGCTTTAAGGAACTTGTTAGAATGAATTACGGAAACGTATTCGTCATCTTTAACACCAAAGGATTCGATATCTTCTGGAGTGAAAAATTCAGACTCATATGGTTCATAGGGAGCAACATATTCGTCTCTAGAAGCATTAAGCGAATTGAGCAGTGCAGATGCCGCGAAATCTGGAGACACCGAGGGGCGGGGTGACTGTGTGAGAGGTCGTTTGGGAGTGGACAACTCTTCGGTCTTTACGTATCTTGTGGTGAGATGTCCATTTTTATCTATCAATTTCTTTGGAACCAAGTTGTTCATCATTACTCCTTCTCAATAAAGATACCAAACCAATACGACACTATCTAATCACTATTCACCTTGCATCAAAGAAGAAAGAACGTCCATGTCTACACCATTCTCCTTAACAAGAGCAACGAAGTCCCAATCTCCAGCAATCTCTTTGAGTTTGATCAAGGAAGAAGCATCATCGGTTAGCGCCTTATCCACTTTCTCCACAGGGTATTTTGGTATCTGGTAAAGATGATTCGTGGTGGAAAGAATCAGAAATATATGCCTAGCCTGTCTGGTGGTAGGGATGTCCATCTGATTCATTTTATCAAGAACTGGTCTTATATACTCATCGATTCTTTTAGCAACTGCGGCGATGTGCGTGGATTCGTTGCGTTTGTCAAAATCCGATATGTTCCTATCAGCATCAGATGCAAGCCGTCTCAATCCATCAAAAACCAGAGGGCTTTCTTCCGACTTGAGCATTCTTGTCGAAAGGGTTTTAGAAAACCCCAGCATGCCAAAAATGTTTTTAACGGATGTCTTATCAATCTTCAAAGAGTTCGCACTAGAATAGGCAGAATATCCCGTTCGGGTTGGGGCGGGAGTCTTACGATTTGCGTTTCTTGACTTCTTCTGGCTCAACTTAGAAGGGGTGTTATCTGCTCTTTTGTAAACATAAGTCATGCGTCCGTTAACATCTAAAACCGGCACCCTAATTAAATCGTTCATATGTCAATGTTAACGGCGGCATATGACAGGGGTCAGTTGTTTACAACAGACATGACGATATCAACATCTACATTGTTGTTAATGAGCGTCGAAAGAGAGTCAATCCCCATCCCGGATTGAAACATTTTCTGCAACTGCGCTAACCCATAATTCTCTATAGCGGATTGAACAGTCGATGCTCGACTCAATAGTTTTGCAGTATCATCGCTAAGCAAAACATAAGGGTTGACAGCAAACAGTAAAGCTACGAGATAAACCAAATTGTCGAGTTGACAATGCTTCCTAAGAGCGCCCACGTTGGTATTCAATTGATTGACCGTAGCGATATCGGTATGAGTTACCACCGTCAATAGCCCGATACGCTCTAAGACCCATAAATCAAGTCTTGATAGGTATTGATGAACCTGAAGCGGACTCATTTCTGGAATGGCGATAGCCAGCTTACTAGCTAAATCGAAAAAATTGGTTTCAGGTTTCACAATAACAACTGTACTAGAAAACCACTTTTAAATCAACCAACTATCACAGTTCTGTTCGAACGGACGATAGCAATAACAGATTCCGATGTTAGCTCTCCTTGCTGTTCTAGCTCATGAGCAATAGAAGAGTATAAATCTTCATAATCATTGAGGATGCGCGTCGCCTCCTGTTTTGCATACTTAATCAACTGCTCGGGAGACATATATTCTGAAGTGGGCGACCATTCGATATATGACAATCTGTTTGCATAATCGGTGCTCTCTATTTCATCTTGATGAATAGCAGTTTGGGTTACATCTGCTCTTCTTTCTCCTGCCCAGCCAGCAACAGAGATAAGCAGCGCATCCCATATTTCCTCCGGAGCGCACGGACACGAAGATACATACGTTTCTCCACCATCTCTTCTCAGATGAATTGCTAATACCGGATAACCCAAAGCAATAGCGACGGTAGCATGTCCAGCTTCATGCGCTATCAAAACTTCTTTGGCTACATTTTGTCCAAGGGATAAACGGCGGTACTTGTCTTTTACTTCCTTGACGATTATATTAATATTCTCCGTCGAAGTGCATTGTGACAGTTCAACCTCCCAAACAACCTTCAAAACAGCATCATGAGACATATCCTTTGGGATGTATTTCATGTAAGGCTTGTTGGTGAATTCATCTACCAACCCAACTTCAATGCTCGCAGAGTTCCTTTTAAACTGGACAAAAGAATCAACTACTTCGTTGAAAATGATGATAGAACCTAATGTGACAAGAACAACCACAACTACAATCGCAGCGGGCGTGCTTTCAAGAATTTCTGCGATGTACTGATAACAATACACAACCAACGCGGCGAAGACAATGAAGGTTGCCATTCTTAGAGCGATATTGCCAGCGTTCAACTTAACAAATTTAACAAGCACTCAGTTATTCTACTTGACCGCATGTTTGGCGTCAAGTAGCCTTCTATAAATGGTTCACCCCTGACTCTGTTTGTTGAATCAGGGGTGAACCATCCAATTTAATTGGTCAGATATGAAAAGTGCCAACCCTCATATCTCTCGATATCTCAATACCGAGCTTCGCGTTCTAGTCGCGGTTCTTTGTTAAATTTTCTTATTGTGTGATGACTATATTATTCCCGCATCCACACCCACAAAACCATTATCTGCAAACTCTCAGGTTTCTTTCAGACTGATTTAACTAGATAAATCAGTTACATAGTGTTACAATTCATGCTTTAAGTGAAAGAGGTGATATGTCATGTCAAGTACAAAGACAATGGATATCACAACTCGTCAGAAAGAGAACGACCTTTCCAGAAGGGTTGATGCTGAATTAGCTATTGCTTCGGCTGGGTTCCTGGGAATTCTGGCGCTGGTAGTTGTGATATCTTCCGTATTCTAACAGAAAGGCTATCCTTAAACGGGATAGCCTTTCCTCTTTATTCAACGAAGTCTAGTTCACCAAGGTTTAGTTTATCTAGCCCCCTGTTGAGGAAACGATATAAAGCCAAAGCTGAGATGACAGTGATGATCGGAACGACGATAGGGACTATTATTGCTTTCGACATAACAAGAAATATATCAATATACGGCGTGTCTTGCCGCATTATCTGAATATATGTGTCACGATGTAACCATGTGGACAGCATTTACCGATCTTATTAAGAAAGTAACTACCCGATTGTCTTTCAAGAAAGACAATGCCGTGAACAGCGCTGTATCGCGGCATCCCGCTGGGAAGTTCATCTAAAACCACAAGCCGAAAACCCCGATAGTCATTCTCTCCGCCGACTGTCGGGGTTTTCTCTATTACTGCTTTTCGTAAACCCAAATGGCATTTGTGTAGAACATGGGAATCTCGTTCATATCCTCGTCCATCATCTTCACTCTGCTCTTTAGATGATGTTCGTACTCTGGAAGCGAGTACCGATCTTGGTAAACCAACTCGTACCCAAACTGCGCGACATATTTCGGATAGTCGCTGAAAGTAAAAACACCGTAAATTTCATTAGCTTCCCGGTGATAATTGGACACTCCCCAGTTGTAGGTCATTACAAACTCGAAAACACTTCGAATGCTTCCCTGAAACAGTCGAGTGCCTACTTTATTAAGCCTAATAATACTGCCTGAATCTTCGTGGGCAGTCCCATTACTGAATACCGATATCTTCAAGTAATCCTCAACAACGGATTCATCCGCATCAAGAATCTCTACGAACGCAATATCCCGATGATTGTCAGGCATTACACCGTCGCGGATAATAAGACGACCGCCATCTTTGAGAGCGTTACGAAAGCTTTTCAACGCGCGTCCGACAGAAGATATATGCCCAAACGATGCAACATCATCCCCAGCAGAGAAAACCTCATGCAAAATTGAGGAACAAATAATCGCGTCAAACTTCTTGTCTTGATCATCTACGTGATTAGCCAATGCCTGAATAGTTTGGACGCCGGGATAGTTAGTGCGAATCCTTGTTAATGCATCTTCGTTGGCATCAAGAGCATACACTTCGTATCCCATTTCATGAAGAACATGTGATAACTCGCCGCCGCCAGCACCTACGTCAAGAATTACCGGACGGTAATGAGAGGTCACAGGGGGAAGAAAACCTATAAGCTTCTTCTTATCTCCAATGCTCCCAGCCATTCTTTCGAAATAGCTGTTTTCGAGAGCGCCGTTCTTCACAATCCTGTTAATCACTCAGATTACCATTCTCCAAAGAACTGACTCTTAGCGAAAAAGCCCTTTGCAATCATCGGATCGATTTCAGCATCGAGACTGCTCTTAATCTGCTTAGGGTCAACAACCCCCATTCGGATGAACGGAATCGCCTCAGTATGAGACAGCCCGACCTCCAAATAAGAACGAATTGTGTTGATATCATAAGAAGCGCCAAAATACCCACTAACACCATCAGATCCGAACTCCGAAATCATCTGTTTGAGTTCAACACGCTTAGACTCATAACCATCGATATCGGCTTTGCCATCTTCAACGTCAGCGTCCGCGATAGCGGCCCACAGAAGAGACTCGCTGCCGAAATCGTTACGGTAAGATTCGATGACACTCTTAAAATCAGCATCGCATGCCGAGAAAAGGTTCGCTGTCATTCCATCATATGAAGCAAGACGCATAACCTCGCCAACCTTGATGAAGTTGGTCAGTGATGTGTTCCCGTTACGGATGTTCCCGGCACGCACGCTGCCCCACCATACAGAAAGTTCGCGCATCGAAACTTCTCCCGAAAACACCTTTGAGACAGAAATGTTGCCGAAATTACCGACAGCAACATCTTCATCCTTAAATTCTTCGTCGTATTTCTCGACCTTAACAACCGACATCTTCGGAACGAAAAGGGGCGACTCGATCATCAGGTCAAAGAATTCTCGCACCGTAATCAGGGGATATTTAGCAAGAAGCTTATCTGACGGAACGCCATGTGCATCCGCTAGGGTAACATAACCCATTGCGGCGGATGAGTTCATGTCCTCGACAAGCTCTTCATATTCGGATAGCGCCTCGTCGCCGTCAAGAAAATCGACAAACTCGTCAACTGATGGGACAGAGAAGATTGATGGAACAAATCTTCGTGTTCCGGTTCGCTCCGTGTCATCCATCACCTCGTCAAGAGTTTTATCTTCGACGGAAAGAACATCGTCATCGATTTTGTGACCAAAAGTGTTGGTGAACGTCATGTAGAGCCTTTCTAGATACTTAGATACTACTACGATTGCGTAAATAAATCAAGTACAGCACAGTGGTCTTATGTCGATGCTATTATTTCACTATAGAGAGGATCACATGATGGCTGGGGCAAACACAGTACCGACCAAGATAGTAGACAAGAACGGCAAACAAACCACCGTGTATAGAAAAGTAGATGAATCCAAAACGCATAAGCGAAACATCTCTAAAAAGCCCGCGCGTGAAGAAGAGAATACATATTTCCAGGGCAAACCGGAATGGTTTAGAGATTATGCATTCAGAATTGCGGATGCCGTTGTGAAGCAAGACACTGAGTTTGTCGGATTTTTCCAGCCGAGAAAAAGAACCGAGAGATCTTTGCACATCGAGAAATGTGGTATTTCGGATGTATGGTCGGTCTATGAAGACATTGAAAGCGAATACGTATTCAATACTTTTGACGCTGACGCGCAATCACACAACATCAACACAAGCGTAATATTAAGCTGCAATTGTGGAACATATAGCAGGGATAAAATCCAGGTAGAATCTGACATGGCAGAACTTGTAGAAAGCATGTTCAGAAGCTAATGAATTTTACTTCCATTCGGATTTCAGTGAAACGTTCAGTGATGTAGATCCGCCAACTATTTCATCCCATCCGTAACCGCCAGTGTTTGAGTCTAACTGGATTGGCTTCTCTTTAGTGGCTGTTATCTTCACTTCATTTCCCGTTGGAAATTCTTCGAGCATACCAGAGCCGTTAAACCTGTCAATCATACCGAAGAATGCATTTTGCGAGAACGATATCTCTCTTTCGTCCAAAGTTCTCTGTTGCTCTTCACTCCATATACCCACATTTACATCTTCTATATCTGCCGTAAATATGAATCCCATCTGAACCCCACTATGCCAATCATACGCTCCGTTGGCAACAAGTGAATGCGCACTCTTGTCGAATCCTTCTGATGAGGTATCGAAACCGAGTTTACCCATGTAGTCCTTAACAAAGGCGGTTCGTTCATCGAAGTTGTCATAATTGCCCCAGGTTAACCTATTCACCATTTCGTCATCTACATTGCCATTGTCGTCGGTGCAATATTTCTCAATAGCATCCGTAACGCTTTCAATATCGTAAGTAACCAGTTTTACTCCTGTGTTGCGAATCAATTGACCCAAAACATCGGAGTCGTCTTTTTCTTCTAACGCGAACCTTATCTCGTCCTGTTCGTCGTAATCAAGATCGTTCCAGTCCATATCGTATTCACGTAATTCTTCGTTTGCATAACTCACGATGCTTTCCATGCGGTTATCGAAATCGTCATAATTGCCGAAAACTCTTTCGTTAAGACCATCTAGATCGCCAGCGAGGAACATGCTGACAGCATCTTTATCATCATCTAGGCTATCGCGGTAATCAACGTAAGTGAGCGATACACTCTTCAAATTTTTAATGGATGCGATAACTTCATCAACTACAGATTTGCCATTATCAGATTCAGTTACCGATGAAGCCATTTGGGTTGATGAGATCACTCTATCGTTTGACTTTCGATTCTTGTTCGGGTTGACATAAACAGTCGTCTCTACTCCGTCCGACCTGACTATTCTCTTAGGCTGAAGATTTGGGTTTGACATAATTCTCCTTTGGCTCAAATTTTATCATTCATGTGAGACACCAACTGCTTGACTAAACGGGATAGAACATGTAAACTCCCCAGGATTTTATTGGAGAGATAAGCAATGCCTACAGCTTCCTGGTATCCCGATCCGCAAAACCCAGAGTTAGCGCGTTATTGGGACGGCGAAAGATGGACAGACAAGACAAGACCAAAACATGAATTGGTTCCTCATAGAGCGCCACAACCCGCCCGCGTTGAAACTGAAAATGTTGCGGACGTTGTTATGGAATCGAACGAACTTAAGCCCCAAGACCCTTCCCCGAAGAAGACGGGAAGAACGAAGCGGGAAAAGGATATCTATTCTCTTCGCAACCTCAAAAGATCGTACAAGAGCAAAGAACTTTCACGCGAAGAGTACAAACATCTCAAGAAAGAAGCAACTCTCAAGCAATCCAACACGAGATTTACAAGTGTAGGAGGTACGGCCTTCATAAGCTATTTGATATCTTATGTGGCCGTTGCCGGGGTAGCCGTATACGCATCCAGCCAATACCTGTTTGACATGCTGCAAGAAAGCATTGGTCAGAATTGGAACATCTCTAACATTTCGGTTCTAGTTGATTCGCTATCGGCATTGCTGCATATGACCAGTGAATATCAAGAATTCAGGCTGGGTTTCATCATCTGCATATTAGCGAGCACAGCGATTCCATTCCTGATTGGTCTTATCGGAACATTCAAGAAAAGAGGCAGGGTGTGGGCAGTTGCCACAATGCTTCTATCTCTTTTCTTTAACCCGGCAGTGGTGTTATTTACTGTGGTTAGCTCTCTATCTTGGTGGGTTATTATTTTCGGCTGAACGAACAGTTTGGGCGTAAACGTCCGGGTCAATACCATTTTCAATAGCAGCCAATATTTCTTTAGTATCTAATGGGAATGAAGAAACCGAAGCATACTTATTGAACCGTTCAAATGGTACGCTGAGGATAAGTCTTTCGACAGCATAATGTTTGTAGTGTCCGACTAACACATCGTCACCATGCGAGCTAGCATCTGCCACAAAAGCAACCCAATCGAGCGTGTTTTGTGGATCTTCAACAAGAGAATAAGACCATTCGATTATTTCTCGTACATTAAACTCGTCAAAGTTGTTGTAATGGGTGTTTTGAGAAGGGAAAAGATAAAGCGGAGCGGTGTTTCGTCTTTCTATGTATTGGTCAAAATCTTCTAGGGTGAAGCACCCATCGATTCCGAAGAGGGCGTTGAGGACTTCGTTGTGCGCGAACAACGTCCTCAACATATAGGGATCTCGCCTTCTTTGAGGATGGTTTATATATTCATCTTGGCATGCCAAAGCTCTACCAGGGCGCAATTCGAGCGCTACTGCTCCACCGACCAACATTTCCGATCTGAAATTGTCCATCGCAGCGGGGTTATATTTCAGGATCTCTTGAATCTCATCTATATAAGGACCGCTATTCAGCAGCTTGTGCAAACGAGCGAATCTTAATTTCCGTCCCAACGGATTTTCGTTCTTCTCTTTGAGCTTCATTGAAGAGGTTATCCCATCAATGAATTCTGCGGTCTTGCGATTATTGATAATCGTCCTTCTTTTTCCAAAGAAGTCGCGGTCGTTGCGGGCGTTATCCAACAACTGCGAGAATAACGCGAATCCAAAAGAGCGCTTCATCTCATCGTTGAGGATTTGGGAAGCTCTCGTCCCTTCAGAAAGTTGTTTCCATTTGGAAGGTTTCTCGTTGTATACCCTGTATGAAACATCACTTAACAGCTTTTTGTGAACGTGAGTGAACTTACCGTTTTTGTCCACAATCGGCGTTCTTACCGTATTTGTCATACAATTAGGTTACATGATGGTGGCGACAGCTTAATCACAAAATAAAGTCGTCATAGTCATCACGCGAAAGGATGCAAACATCTATATCCAAATCGGCAGGATTCTCCGATATCTCGGCGGACTTAGAAGCTCGATAAAACACCTTACCTGAAGTGGATTCTGCTCTAAGTAGGTAAGCCGATGTAGAATCTTCACCGATATTGCATACCAACGCTGCCCTATTTGTAGTTCCTCCCGAAAGACTGTATTTGATTCCGGTTGAAAGTTCCACGCCATAAACTTTGTCGTAAAGGGAGTCGGGTTGTCCCTTCTCGATGTTTTCGTAATACAAATAGGTGTTTGATAAAGCCCATTCTTGAGCATATGCAATAATCGCCAAATCGCCTTTAGCATTATTATCTCTGGCATTGTTGATAAGTCCTGGGGCAGTGAGAAGCCCAGCAGCCACAAGTATAATCGATACAGCTATAGTGATAGTCTGCATTATCGAGTTCTCGGCGCGGTCGCCTTTAGCCAAAAATCCCTTCATGCCTATATTTTGGCACCAAAATACGATTTTGGGGACATTATCACTAATCGACAATGCCCCCAAAATTAGGTACGAAGACAGACTATGTAGTATCACCTAAAGCGGTCAAGCGGACTTGTCCAACCAAAAGCCCAGGACTTAGCTCATCTATCAATAAAGCCCTTTTGAGCAATAGACAACCCTCTTCCGAAAGAACAAGATCGGCTCGCGTATCCAATGCGTCTCCTTCGGTGCCAGCGACCAGATTCTCCACATCGAATATGTTAGGTATTGGACCAGTCATGGATAATGGGTTTCCGTGACCCTCTATCAAAGGGTCGGCTCTCATTGTAGACTCTACCGAATTGAACTCGAAGTTATCTAACTCTAGGGACTTATCTCCATTAGACAGCTTGATTCCAGATCCGATATGCTCTATATCCATTACGCTTCCGCCGTCATCAACATTTCGTATTGATACATAACCCCCGGTAACAGGCAAAATAATTGTTTCGTCGGCGTAATCATCGACTCTTGCATCACCAGACAACTGTAACCTAATGTCGTTTGATTCCAATATGCGTCTGAACTCGTCTTCTAACGATATGACTGTTTCTCCAGATAGAATTTGATTTTGCATTGCGTAAGAAATTAGATCTTCGCTTCTTTCTAACTCTTCGTCTCTTAATAACTCGCTCTCGTCGTAAACAAGAGCGTTCTTTTCTAATATAGCGCTCATGGAAAACTTCCCCTTCCCTTAGAAACCGCCTTAGCAGTCTATTCTCCATGTGCTATACAATTTTACTCTTGATATGTAACAGTCTGTCCGCTAAATGGTTCTTTCCAAGAATACACAGGAAGCGTTCAGAAAACACGAAGACGGCTCTGGACTTTTATATCCAGAGCCGTCCAACACTTAACTGTGTCCGAAGCTGTTTAATCCTTCGGTTAAGCGGCGGTAATCGCGCTCTTCACCAAATCGCTCAGCACTCTGCCATCAGCAAGTCTTCCGCCCAGAGACTCCTTGACAAGCTTCATCAACGTACCCATGTCACGCATGCTGAGTTCGCCGTTCTCCGCACTCAGCTTGTTGGCTGCAACCAGAACGATAGTGCCAAGTTCGTCTGCCGAAACCTCTTCTGGGAGGAACTGCTTCAGTACGGCAATCTCGGCGTTCTCGCGGTCGATTCTCTCTGTGATGCGGGCGGGACGAGAACCTGTTGCTTCGAACTCGGAACGGGTGTTCTCGGTAAGCTCTTCGATGGTTCCCTTGCGCTTCTTGACCTCGGACTGTAAAAGCTGAACAGACTCTTCCTCGGTCAGAACTACCGGAGCCTTGCCAGACTTCTCCTTCTTTTCAAACTCAGCAAGCACCAATCGCAAGGTGTCAAGTGCCGTCTTGTCCTTGCTCTTGAGAGCGGTGATGGAGGCTGCTTTTAAATCTTCTTTCAAACCCATAACATTACCCTTCTATCTTTTTACAGAAGAATAACTATAGTCTAAAATTGTTGGAAAAGCAATCGTCAATCCTGCTGTTGCAGCATTTGATTCACCATATCAAGGATGGACGGTTCTTGGGTCGTCGGTGCATCATTCTGCTTTTCTTCGCGCTGTACCGTTTGTTCCTTTTCGGAAACATACCTCTTCTTATGGCTTCGCGAAATCATATCAAGAGATGCTTTCTGCAAGATATCGGAATATGGAATTACTTTTTTCTCCATCTTGAGTCCAGCATCTCTGAAAAGGAACTCGGTAATCTTAGTCGCGCGAGAATCGTTTACACCATACTCCCTTTTGACCACATCAACAACACGGTCAAATCTATCTTCTGTCGGATTACTCAACACACGCAAAACAGCAAAAGTGGACGAGGCGGACATCTTTACCTTGGAACGCTTCAGGGAGGACTCAACTATATCTATCGGGTTCTTCGGACGCTTCGGCTTGGGGATACTTCTATTTGAATTACCGCGAGCAGAATCGGTGCGTTTGTGTACGGTTGTCCTCTTGCCGTTCTTGTCAACGATTGGGGTTGGCGTTAAGTTGTTCATGTAACGATTCTAACATGGGCAATTGACACCCATAGCTATCGTTGGGAAGACGGTCAATTAAAGAAAATCGAGTCGATAATATCCAGATCGATTTTGTTCTGAATGGAAACGCGAACGCTCTCCAACGGAAAACCATCTTCAATACACTTGAGGACTTCTGCCGGATCTAATCCCCAAAGTCGATAAATATTCACCCAACTGACAGGATTGATCTCCGGGTGTACCCGTCCAATAGTGGCTGCTACCGTAGCCCACACCAGATAGTTCTCAGAATTATCCATCGAAAATACAAATTTAACAAAAAGGTCTTTTGCGATATAAGATCTCATCGTCTTGTACATGTTGTATCTCCACGTCTGAGAAGACAGAATGTTTCCGAAATCGTTAACATTGATGTTGTTAATAAACCTGTCCTTGGGGTTATCAACCAAAAAGAGTATATCGGCCACATCATAAGGCTTATCCATGCGCCAAGAAGAAAGCAGAAGCTCCTTCTTATCCTTAAAATCCAATCCGAGAGAATGCCCAAACGGAACAATTTTCGTCATGAGTTCGTCGCCGCCCCAGTGCCAAAGCTCGACTACCGAATCAACCGACATTTCCGTTTGCATCGGTTGTGATTTATGGGGGTGATTGCGAAAGAATTGGCTCTCCATAAAACCAGATATGTACGGTTTGTTCGAGGGGAACATTTTGAGATATCTCTCGATACTTCTCTTGTCGGGAAGCGGAGCGCGAAGCATCAATGAGCGGATGCCCTTAATCAAAGGGTCGCGAGTGTCAGAGTGTTCACCGACCAAATAACCGGTTTCCGCCGAATGCTTCTGAATATCAAACTGACGCATAAACCACCTCTTTCCTAAAACAACTTTACCATAGTTCGACATATTGGTCAATTGACTTAACAACGTGAACAAGATAGAATGCTCTTATGCCTGTTGAAATTCGGATAAGTGTTAACAACGAATTGTTTGAGACAATTCGGGTCGCGCGCGTCAGCAAGCTCGGACTGTCCGAAGACGACGTAAACGAATACGTAGTTATTCAACAAAACGAAGACGCTGTTGTAGGAGACTGGGACAAATCAGAAATTAAATTCCAGCACCGCTACGGTGATGATTTGGTCACCCTCGCTCTTGAGGCTCTTGCGTCTCACCAGATGAACAGAGCAGGCAAAACAATTTCTGACCCAGCCATTTCAGACCTGAAGCTGCCGCGAGACGATACGAATTCAAAGAAGGTGTGTGGCATCGGCAAGGGTTTTGATAGATGCCGCCGTCCATATGGTCACGGCAAGCACTACGTTCAAGTCAACTAACATTACCAGTCCATGACATCAACATCAGAGTCATATTCTAGGAATTGCGCATCCCAATACTCTGCTGCCCAACCACATGGTGCATGATATATCGAATCAAGGTATGAAAGCGTTGAGTTATTCCAACCGATATACACCTTGCAAGTAGCATCACGTTCTATCAAATCGCCAATTTCTTCATCATTGATCCGATGCTCTTGATACAACGAATAATAAATGTCGAAGTTATCCCAGATACCGGCGTAATGTGAGAACTGATGGAATAGCTCTAACACCTTCAGATCTGATTTGACCCCCGGACCCCACCACATGAAAATAACATTGCCGTAACTTGGGTCATAACAACCAGCAATGGTTTCCGGGCCAGGAGATTCGTTATGCAGTCCACAATTGTACTCAGGATCGCTAGAAACAACCACATGAACACCCTGTGCATTACCGGTTGTTACCTCATTCAAATACTCATTGACATCTGGATATCCCGGATAAAAATCTGATAGAGGCTCTTCTGACTCGGGCGCTTCCAACCAATTTTCACCAGACTTCCATAGCTCTTCAATAGCGTCGTTACGCGAAGGGTAAGAGTGATGAACATAATCACTTGATGTAAATGGGTCGATTTCATAAGAATATACATAGTCCGGTTCCACCAAAACACCGAAATCATCTATATAGCTGGGTGATGGGGTTGGCGTGTCATCATCGACAGGATTGTATGAACCTGGGATGATGAACACGGCCAAAAGCAGAGTTATTATCAAAGGGAGCAGTACCACACCACCAAGTATCGAAAATATGGTGATTGTTACAGCCTTACCACCTGTTGAAGCTGTCGAATAGTTGATAGTGGTAGCAGGCATCTGAACGTAAGGCGCTTTATTCTGTTCTGCAAAATACTGCTGTTGTTGATATACCCTTTCGGACTCGGACCTGCTTAATGGTTTGAATGGGTCGTTGGTCGTATCATACGAAAAATCAAACTCGTCTTTAGGTTGTTCCACAATTAGTTGCCTTTACGATTCACATGATGATATCAAACCGTCAAACAACAATAAGAAAATCAGTCCCTCTTCTTGATTTTCGATGCATAATCGATGGAAACAGAATATTTATCTCCGGTCGGGGATTCAGCAACCAACCTTGTCCTCTTAAACTCTATAACGGTGAGCTTCACCCCGCGTGGAGTTACTAAAACGTCTCCCAACGAAATATCGCCCACAGAGGTTTTGCCGTTACTCTTCCGTTTTATCTCTACGGAGGTCGAATGACCAGGATCTTTCATTCCTAACGAACGTGCGACCTCCTTCCAGACTTCACCGTGTCTAGCATAAGGACCAGCGATAGCGTGAGCCACCTCGTGTAGTGCTACATCAATAGCCTGTTCATAGGTTGCGGCGGATATCAATTCTCTAGAAAAATAGATAGTCAATTTATGAAAATCGCATTTGCCGACGATATGGGTATTGTTATTAAAGTTGACGTACCAATAATTGTCTCCGTCCTCTTCATGGTGAATTTCGTGTTCTGTCAGCAAATCTATTACGCAGTCGTAGATGTGCTCGCATCTTAAGGGGAGGGGCATTTGTTCCCAGCCAACATCCTCGGCAAGAAGTTTTTCTCTGGCGGACAAGACTTTGGCGGCGGGTATCGGGATATTCCTTTGAGGCGCTACGCCTATTTGTTCAGGAGAACGCCAAACGTGGGTTTCTTTCCCGTTGACATCAACAACAGGAGTCCTGACCAGATTTGACATGTTACCACCTTACCACGAAAATAATACAGCCCACATATGACGTAGCAGTACACATGTGGGCTGTATATATTGTGTGTTATTTGCTCAATAACGCCAACCTCTCCTGATGGTCGGCAAGTTCAGCCTCGGCTTTAGCGATTTGACCCTGTAGCAATTCGAGCTTGAACTTCAAATCTTTAACCTCGTTCGCAGCGATGGATTCCCTTGTGTTGCGGATAGAGCGGCGCGTGAACTGAGCCACAACAATAGGGTCGTTAAGAAGGAAAGATTCCGGCATGATATAGGTGCGCAGTCGTCCGCTTCCGTTTAAAGCGAAGATCTTGATGTTGTCGTCTTCACCCTTTGTTACCTTGACAATCTGCTTGTTTACCCATTCCAACTCTTCTGGGAAGGCATCACCGATGAACTTTCTCTTGGTATTCCAGACCACCTCGGCTGCCTTCCTTATCCGCTTCATAAGAACTTGCTCATGGTCATATTGTTCTTGCAACAAATCATAAACACTCTGCTTGGAATGAATACCGATCTGCTCGAAAACCAATTGAACGAAATCATCGACATTGGATTTGTCAACTGTGGGAAACTTCTTCAAGAGGAAGCTGATAGCCCTCTGATGGAGGGGATGCGTGAATTCTTTCTTAGACATTTTGGATTCCTTTCTGAGTAGATGTCTTGTTTGCGAAATTTGAAGGCAAGCAGGAGTCATCCGGAATCCAAATACGGAACCTAGTAGAAAATGTTCATGCGGGAATCATAACATAAGAAAATCTAAAAGTCTAGAACTTGATGGCATTATCTGCAAAGTAATGACGAATCTTTGTGCGCTCATCAGGAGAATGGTTGGCAAGTGCTGAGCTTTCGGCGGGGTTATTCTTGACGCCAATTCGATAAAACACTAAGAAACATGCCGAAGAAATAACAAGAGCGAGAGCAAGCACTAAAGAAATTACAACAACAAGATACGCGGACGATTCATTTGATTGCTTCGCGTAACCAAGAACAATCATCGCTCCAATAACAAAGAAAATCGCGTTGTTTGCTGTTGCTGTAAAGTTCATATACAAACTATCGAGCAACTTATACTTTTTGCGATCAACTCCGCTCAGGAGAGTATCAACCGAACGATTAACAACCTTCTCCTTCTTGGAGAGTTTATGCACCAAGAAACTTGCAATCAAGAACGCTGAAAACCAAAGGAACAGAATTGCAAAAGCCCCTAACCACTGTTTTGTGCCAAGAGCGTACACGAGCGCCACGGGCAATCCTCCCATAGCCCAAATAACAAGCATGTTATGAATGCTCTGGGCGCGCCTAGACATAAAGCTCCATCCTCTTCTTTACAAGCCCATAAACGTCCATCCAGTTATACGCGCGGTCGCCGTCTAGATCCTGATTGTACGGGGCATCGTAAATGATGACATCACCATCATTCTCTCTCAAAGAAATGATGTTCGCAGGCGAATCTTCAAGATAGAAGTCTGCATAAATATCGGTCTTGTGGGCGGTGAAAACAATATCGCGGTAGGGGATATTGTTGATATCAAGAGATTCGCCAGTCGAGGCGATCACGATGCTGTTCTGACCGTGCCTTACGAATCTGCTGGTGATAACCCGGATGTGAATCCCCTCGTCCGAAAGTCGCCATAACACATCGGATGCGTTATCGAAAGCCTTGAGTCGAGCATAAAGTCCATTAGTAACAGCTTCAGTGTGATACTTCTTGAATTCGTTACCGATAACCGCATGCCAGTCTGAGAAGTCATAGTTTGTCGGGGCTGGCATCAAACGAAGGGCGTCTTCAGGGGAAATGGACTTGCTGGCAGCGATGGCATCGCGAAGTCCGCTCACGTAATCCAGAGCAGAACCGTCCAAATCCAAACCGAAAATCGGTTCGCGCTTACTCATTATGAATCAACCCTATCTTTTAGTTGTCTGCATTCTATTACAAAACCATTTTATTGTCAAACAACTAAAGCGCGTGCTACTTGTCATCTAAAAACAAGTTCGTGTGTTTTTCTAGCACGGATTCACGATTCTTCGCTGTAATGTCTTGCACCATCTTGGTTAACGATTGTTCTGGGTGAGAAGACGACGTTCTGTTGCTCAGTATCGGAGTGCGTCCTTTGATGATTCTGAAATGCACGAAGCAGACAACAGACAATAAAACCACCACTGCGGCGAGAAGCCAACTAACAACCAAAAGCGACAAGTATGCAGAATCGACATCATCATCCTTAATGGTTACAATCATGTCACCCGGTTCGGCAGAACGCTTCTTGCTAGAACTTGTCTCAGTCTCAGGGATTTCGGTGGTGGTGGTGGTAGTAGAGCTTTCAGAAGCGTTGCTCTTTGAATGGGAACCAGAAACCCCTTGCGAAGTCTCGACGGGATCGGATGAAGCAGGTTGAGATCCACCTTCATTTTTAACAGGTTCTCCAATACCTCCCACAGGGTATTTAGCGAATACCTGAACAGCCCAACTCGTACCCATATCGTCCATCACCCAACCTGTTCCAACATGGGTATAGTCACCAAGAATATTTTCTCTATGGGATTCCGATTGCATCCAATTTGCTACAGTGGTCGCACCATCAGGATACCCATATGCAACATTTTCTCCCGAAGCCTCCCATCCAGACGGAATCTGCTTTGAATAGTTCGGGTTGTGAGACATTTCACCGTCTTCAGACATCTGTAATGCCCACGACTGCGCGACATCATTCAACTGCGGATCTTCTTCCAAAAGTTCAAGCCCTATAGACTGCCTTTCGTCATTAATAGATTCAAACATCACTGCTGATTCATCCACAGATGCTTGGGCAGGAAGGGCGAATGCCAAAAACGGCATAACCAGCGCCGTCGCCAAAAATAGGCGCGAAAATATACTTGAAAAGACGCGGGACATACAATAAGATTACCTTATATCAAATTGCTTATTGCAATAAAAGACGGAAGAGTTTAAGTTGTTCAAGAAAGTAGTAGCGGCAGCGGTAATAATAGGGTCTGCATTCCTCTTAACTGGATGTAGTGAACACCGAGAGCCAAACCCGACGCCAGTGGAGACTGTTTCTACTGAACAGCTTGTTAAAAACACGGTGATTGATTTCGCGGCGGCTCAAACTTATTTTCGTGATAAAAACGGAAGATATGCGGGCAGCATTGTCGAAATAACATCTGACGCATCTTTCTCCGTTGTGATTCCCACCGGCATCCAAGTAGCCACTACCGCGTCTGCTGACGGAAACCATTATATCGTGGCAGCTAAATATGGCGATGGCGGGGTGGTATATGCCAAGTCATCAGAAAGTCCGAGTTTAAAAAGGTTCAACTCTATAGAAGAGTACGAACTATTCCAGCCGGAGCAAGATATCCTACTCCCCACGCTTGAATCGAAAATGAGATGAGCTTTCCAAAAAGAAGCCTAGTTATAGATAAATCACTAGAAGACAGCATCGAGCCAATATCTAAATTCTTGGAATGGGTTGACCCCTCCCAAGACGGGCGTTACCGAGATATCGAACAATGCCGCATACCATTTTCAAATTTTAGTTATTGGTCACTCCCCACTCAAACCCAATTTGAAAGATTTCTTAAAGCTTCCGATTTGACAGAGGTTGAAAAATCCGAATTCAGGGAGTCTTCGCCGTATCAAATTTCACGACTAACCAGCATCAATGACGCAGAGGATTTGGATTTGGCTGCTTTCTTTGTCGGAATGTGGCTGAAATACAAAGATACGATTTATAGTCCAGGACTTCAACATCTGGGTCATAGTAAATATGGAAATAGCTCGGTTAAAAAACCACATAGGTTGATCTCTTGTAACAAAGACGACTTAATCAAAATTCTCTCTCAAGAGGGAAGACTTACCCCGTTGTTGCTTTCAACGCTTTCTATGAAAACCCATTTCTATAACGAGCGCATTACGGTTGGAGAAGCCGCCGAAATCATCTCGCGGCAACACTATATAGGGCGTGAACTATGGGAAGACATCAACGCAGCGAATGTCCGACTGTATCGCAGAATCGGAAACAGACAATTCATCCTCTGGGTCTTCTACTACATCAGAAACAGGGCGCGCCAAGACCACAACTTCCCTCCCCTGTGGATATGGTTGATTATGGTTCGCCTCTTCAGGCTGGACTTTGATGCAATTGTTGATGTAGCCGCTCACGAAAAGAATCCATTCAGGTTGAGGGAATGGGCTAAAGTCGATAACGACGTGCTAGAGATTATCTCTGGTTGATTTTTAGACCGAGATGTTTTATTATCCCAGCGATGTCAACACGAACAGATAAACCAACCACTGAAGATGCCATTAGGTTATCTCACAACATTTACAAGGTTCGGGTTTCTTTACTGAAGTCTATCATTCCTAGCGCTTTTATTTACCCGACTTGGGGCGGTGATGTTCTCACTGAAGAAGAGGTTAGGTCTGTTCCGCTTGCTGAGGCATCATCCAAGGAATATTGTGGAGTTGATCTAGAAGGATATTCTAATGAAGTTAGGCAATACCACATCAATAGGGTGGCGTGGTTTTATCACAATGGCGTCCAGTGCGAAGACGATTGGCACCTTCCCATATTCAGTGTAGAGAAACACCTGTTTAACCTTCACCCTTTAATCGACGGAAACCACAGATACGCAGCAGCGATATTAAGGGGAGATGAATACTTTACTCTTCAAATACGAGATGACCCAGAATCGGGCGAATATATTTTTGGACTAAAATAGTCAAAGTTATCCCATTCATCACGAATCTTTGCTAACGTCAACCCATAATGAAAAACTTTGTTCGTATTATCAGCTTGTTAATAATTCCAACATTAGGACTCATGTTCGTATCTGACATGAGGGTGCCGTCTGACAGCGAAGTTGACAGCCTGAATTCTAGATATATGGAAAGCATACACAGAACAGAAAACCAGATACGGCAAGCCAATAAAGAGCACGAAGAGCTAAAGAAGTCAATTGAGTCCTTCTTGCGTGATGAAGACTCTAGGCTGAAATTGGAAATTAAAAACATAACAGACGTGCTCGACGCAGATCACGGAAAAGCTGGGGCAAATCCAACCAAGGAAATGACATCTCTTGCCGAGGAAATAAAAGAGCAAGTTGACCAATTGGATGATATCTACGAAATAGAACCATCCCAAAGACTCCAAGTTTGGCACTCGATTGTCACCAAGGAAACCGTGGAAGAATGGGAATCCGAAGTAACGCTGTGGGTGGACGAACAAATTCCGCCGTTAGAAGAGAAAATCGAAAGCTTCAAGAAAATAGTCAAAAGCGAGAACGACAGAATAGCCAAGGAGGAAGCGGAAGCAGCGGCGCGTGAGGCGGCTGCGCGGGGGTCAGGGCGAGTCCCGGACGCATCTCAGGCGGACAGATTAGCAAGGCTGAGTCAAGGTATTTCTATTTACGTACCACCAATAGTTATTGCGTATTGTCCTATTGGCGTTGCATGTTATTACCCAGGAGACAACTACATTATTATCACTCCAGCTTGGCTCAACAGACCAGATTGTAAAGTCAGAACGGCCATAGCACATGAGTCCTACCACTATTATCAATGGGTGAATGGAATGATTGATATGGAAGGCGGCGTAATCTACAACAGAGAGGAACTTGAAGCGGGCGCTAATGCATACGGATCTCGTTACGGTTGCTAATTAGAAACTCTATTCGAATGAGGTCACACCCTCGTTGTATAGTAACATTGTTAAGGAGCATCCCAATGTCAAACCTCGTACCCACCCAAATCATAGACAAGAACGGACGTAAGACCACTGTACATAAACGCGCCGAGCCAAAAGTCGGAGTGAAAAAGATGGTGTCGGCCGTTCCAAATACCGGGCACCAAGAGAATAGAACCGTCACCAATATCGCTGATTTACAACCAGAGAGTTCAACTCCGATGCTCCCTAAAGGTTCATACTCAGACGGAGAAACTTTTAGGATCGAAAAAGTATCCAAAAGGCTCGGGGTGACCGGTTCGGCTTATTACATAGGACAGCGTTATACAGATAATGTTGGTAAGAACATATTACAAAACAAGTTTATCATCACCCTTACGAATGACGACAACAAAGAGATTCAGATTCCATACAGCACTGGACTTGCTATTGATACGGTTCCAACTGTCGAAGACGTTCTTCACTCCTTGATTCTCGACGCCTCCATATCCGACAACTGTCGGACGCCACAAGAGCTAGCCAGCGAAGTAGGCTTCGATATGAGCGACTATGACGAAATGCATCGCGTAACCAAGATGTTTGATAGCGTTAAGAAGCAAACCGCTGAATTCAGAGAGTTCATTGGAAACAACAAAGATTACGAATTCCTCGTCGGAGGGTAAACATGTCCACTCGGGTTCCCATCATAGACAAGAACGGTAAGTTCACTCATGTATGGAAGAACATCTCCCGAAAAACCAATAATAGGGTTGTAAACGTTGACAACAGCGGGCTGTTACACGACAAGAACGCACTTATTCAGAACAGGCTTGAACCCAAAATCTGCAAAAGTAGAAAACACAACGTAGTCGGATGTGGATTGAGTGAATGTCCAGAAGGATTGTCTATACCACGGATAATGCGAGAGATTGTATCCAGAAATAAAGCCTATGACTGGAGCGATATAGATCGTTTACATGATATAGACCTTGAAACGGTCAGACTGCATAGCGCTGGAGAACCTGGCGGATGGATTAACGCCACAGTATCTTCGCGAGATGGAAGAGAGACGGGTTTGGTTAGATTACCCAAAGACCGAACATATCTTCTCGAACAAGCGAAGAAAATAAACAAAACCATAGTGCCTTCTTTCGCAACGTTAGAAGAGATGACCGCTTTCATCAAAGAAATATACAACGGGGTCATCTATATCAAGTTATCGGATAGAAGCGCCGACGAAGAAAGAAAGTTCTGCGCCATCAACGACATATACATAGACGCACAGATGCGAGGAATTGGAATAGGTTCGCATGTGATGTCGATCATCACCAAACACGCTGACGAAAATCATTATGTCCTTTCATTAGTTCCAAGTGAAGCAGGAGATGGAAGCATTAGGGAAAGCTCAATCCATTACGAAGAAAACAGAAAGTCTCATTACAGTAGGTTAAGAAAGTTCTATACAGAGTACGGATTTGAAGACAATATGTTTTACTACGGAAACGGCAAAGACGTTTTAGGGAATTATTTCTTCAGGCAGGAGAACCTAGGATTCATAGAGAAGGCAAGCAAAGAATCAGTCTACGCAATAGGTAACTCGACAATGGTCAGATTCCCTGAACGTCAGATACCCGAATGGTTATACGAAGAGACGCAACCGTTATAGACAAACGTCGGGCATGATGTTATCCTCTCGACATGAAGAGGTTAGTTGTTTTGGGGGCGGTTATTGTTCCGATTTTGGCTTTGGCAGCATTTTCGGTCGATTCTTACCGCAAAAGGGGCGACTGGTACAAAGGATTTGCTCGTCTCGGCTGAGTAAGAAAGAACAGCGTTGAAAAGAAACGAAACATCAGAGCAATTCTTTAAAAGCGGAATCTTTGAACACTACAACTGGGAAAACCCATATGAATTCGATATTGATACGCCGATAAAAGAAACCTTTCGGGTCATCGACCCGCGAGCCAGGGATATAGTTACCGAGAGATGGGAACAGTTCTCAAGCACCCGAACCAAAGAAACTATGCGAGAAGTGACAGAGGAACTGATTCACCTGCAATTCGATTTCAATACCGTCAAAGATTACATATCCTCTTTGGACAGAAGCTACATTCCGGAATCAATCCGGGCAGATGTTGATGGCGTTGCACGAACAATCATACGAAAACTCACCACCAACACAATCAACCCTCTGGCACCACTTTTTGTTATGAAGGCTATGCATTCGGATCAAGAGCCGCATTTCTCATTAGAGGTTGAAGGAGAATTTGTATCAGTGCTTCCGATGTCAATCTATAAATCAGAAGCACATATGATTATGAACGACGTTCTTCACCGCGAAGCCGAAGAGCCAACCAATATCACCACAGAAGTTGTCAACGGCTCTTTGAATAACAGCGACATAGCGTTTTCCTACATCTTTGAGATGTTGCGAGATGGACTTCCTGCACTAGATTATATTCGGGCGGGAATATTCAGAATAGACGACATCAAAAACGCAATCGAGAACAACATCAACCCAGAAATGGCGCGTAGTTTATTCCTTTGAAATATAAGATTCCAGCGCGGCTAATATCGAGTTATACTCAGAAACAGCTTTCCTGAATTTCGTTAAATCAGCATCGTCCATAGAGACACTTCCTATGGCAACCCCGTTTGGAATCACAAGATGTTCCTTACCGGAAGCGTCCTTGAACCTTTCCAACTTCGTTCCGAAGAAGTAATTGGAGTGAGAGTCCACGAATTGTGAATAGTTCATAAGTCTACCTTGTTGAAGCAACTCTATCTCTTCACGTTGTCTTTGAATTTTCAGATGCATTTCTGACATGAGAGCAACAACGTCATGCCCGATATCAAAAAGATGCCGAGATAAATCGTCGTCATTTGATTTATCGCTGGCATGTCGAGCGGCCGAGAATAATGTATTGACTAAATTAGTTGCCCGTTCCTCATAGGTATCCCTGATATCTATAGTTTCGTATCCAACGATAGGTGGGGCGTTTTGAGGAACGATTCGGTCTATTTTGCCCGAAGACTGAGATTTGACATAAACCGTTGTGTGTTTGCCATTCTTATCAACAATTTTCTTGGGCACTTTTTCTGACATATAGATAATGTACCATCAGGAACCGAGGTTAAAAACTTATAGTGAGTACAGTTCCGACAACAACAGCAATAGCTGCTGCCACTAAAGCTACCTTTACCGTTCTGGAATTTGATATGTTTCGCATTCGGTAATGATAGCTGCCAAATACGTATCGGGAATCGTTATTCAGAGTTTTGTTGCCAACGGCAACCCAATAAGGTATCATTCCGAGGCTGTCACTGGAGAGACGACATGAGCGCATCTAAAAAGGCTATTGAACAATCAAAGGCGACCCTAAAAACTATCCCTCGAATCAAGGTTGTGGGTGTTTCTGTAGACGATTATGCCTTGGTCCTTCAAAACGCAATGATGCTTATGTCTACCGGACGCTTTGGCGAGGTTACCGACAGCATCAGACAAGAGATAGCCGATTTAGATGAACTTCTCTATAATTTCGATAGCGGGTTCGATCAGGACAACTACCTTGTCACAACATACACAGAATGGTTGATATGGGCTGGTAAGAATATAGAGCACCCACTTCACCACGAAGCCAGAAAAATCCTTTCTGAGTTCTTCTCTCATGTCGAAGAATGGATCGATGAGAACGCAGATTTCTACGACACCCTCGCGGTTTTCCTAAAAGGATACCGAGGGTAACAACAAGTTCTGCTCGGCAGATTTGTTGATATTTAACACCTGTCGCGCTATCATTTACGAGATTGATATGAGATACCCAGGAAGCAAAAGAAAGCACGCAAAAACTCTATTAGAGTACATTCCCACCGACGTAAAAGACTGGTCGGAACCTTTTGCGGGAGGGTTGGCGATAACCTTAGAGGTGGCGAAGAGACAACCTCTAGAAAGAATCGTAATCAACGACTTGGATTACGGAATTTATGCACTCTGGTTATCTATCGTCAACGATATAGAAGAACTCACCAAACGGATAGACAGCTATATACCGCGCGCAGAAGACTTCTATGAGTTTAAGAACAACCCAAACACCGGAGATCCATACGCGGACGGATTCCGCAAGCTCGCGTTGCATCAAATCTCGTATTCTGGCATGGGAGGCATGGCAGGTTCACCCATTGGAGGAAAGAACCAAACCGGGGCATACAAAGTTGATTGCAGATGGAGTCCGAAGAGACTTCGTGCATGGGCAGAAAGTTGCAACAAGCTTCTGAATCGAAGCGAAGTTGTTGTTAAGAACGGACATTGGAAAGAAGCATCAGATGCCGAGTTCGTCTATTACGACCCGCCGTATTACGCCGAAGGTGGTGGGCTTTACATTCACGGGTCGTTAGACCATAAGGAACTGGCAGACTATCTTGCAGAAAGGGAAAGCGGGTGGCTACTTTCTTATGACGAGCACCCGGAAATCAGAAATCTTTATGATTTCGCGAACGTGCGAAATTACCCAGTGATATCGCATCTGCATCACAAGAAGGTGGAGGATGTCATCATCACCCCATTTGACAACAACTGTCTGCCGTTTCCAACGCTTGATTAACCAGACATTCTGACTATATAATCTCGACATGAGTTATGTTTTTGAGTCTTTCTATAAGCGGAAAGTCAGAAAATGGGCGATAAGACACAACATAACCTTTGACGACCGTGTTTATGTACACATGGTTTACCTATATGCAAATGGACTCAAGCTACCCAAGAGGTTTCCGCACTCATTCGCCTCGCTCGTCGCGTTAGGTGGTGACCGCTTCTTTACCGAGCAGGCTTATTATTGGTGTAAAGATACATTAGAACCGTTTGGTGAGTCATCTCGTGACGTTCTACATTGGGCGGCAGTTCATAAATATGCTCTGAACTTAATAGGCGTCATCATGGCAATTGACTCCATTAAGGAAGCAAGGGGATACAGGAACGAAAACGAAATATTGTATCTCATCAAACATATTCCCCGAGGCGACGTGGAAGCACTTGAAAAACTCAGTAAGAGCAGTCTTGATGTAGACACTTTGGTTTCGTTCTACACGGGCTAAACGTAATCTAAACGCTGAGAAAGCAATATCGTCAAGCAAAGATGCTAGACTCGGATGGTGAACAATCGAACAATATGCGAATCAGTCTTTCCCTATATCAACAACACCGTTAGGAACCATCTATCTCCCATCTTCTACGGTATGGATTGGGAATCCAAAAGGAAACCAGGCGAAGGTAGACGGGGTTCAGAAGTTGATTTTGACGAGATGATTTGCACGGTTAAGTTCATAGGAACCTCGAAGCTTGATTGGGACAAGATTACTGTTGGAGAGCTAGCCTTCTTGCTGTCACGAAATCCGCAAGAAGTTGAACGAGTGAAGTATCTAGAGGGCGATGAACCCCTTTTAAAGATGTCTGAGCTTCTTGTTGAATACTCTTACCCAATAGAGTAGAAGTTTCGTTTCGGTGGTGTCGTGTATGATGTTCACATGTCAGCAAATACGCACCCAGAACGAATCATTGATAAGAACGGAAGGGCTACCACCGTTCACAAAAGAAATGATGTTGCCAAGGTGGGTGGTGTTCGTCAAGCCATACCTCCCCGCGCACCAGGACCGTTTGCTATGCGTGACATTCCATCATTCAGCGACGACCAGTATGGCGATGTCAAGGATCTTTACAATCTCACCATCGAAGATATCAAGAACATACAGGACATGACAGATAGGCTTTACGGTAAACCAAGCTACGACCTGTATGTGAACAAGGCCAACAAAGTGGAAGAGCTATTCGATATATGGAACAGAATCATCAGTTCTCAAAACAGCATGAAAGCTTCTCACGACCTTATGTGTGAAGTTCTTGATGAAGAGAAAGAACTAAATCAAGAAGACCCAACTCCCGGCGTTTCCGAAGCAATCGAGTTGTGGGAAACGAAAATGCGGATGCTCGAAGACTAAACCGCTTGTATGTATCAAACAAAACAAACGATGTTTTTCTGTTGTTTGCACACAACAAATTCCAAGAAAAAGCTTATATTATGAAGATATAAGCTTTTATCTCTTGGACGCCCTGCTGAGCACAGAAAGTTCGCGAGCGGCCTCATCACGATAAAATGCGGAATATGCATCAACAACAATATCCATGACCCGCGTAGATGAAGGCTCTTCCCCAAGAATCTCACCCACAAGCGAGACGAGGGATAGCTTATCAAGCTGCCCGGTAGACTTAATTTCATCAAGAAATTCATTCCAGAAGTCGGACGAAACATCGGTGCTAGTGGATTCGGTGACGTGCTTGATAATGAAGTTAGCCAAACCAAGACCTCCCTGAACGCCATGTACCACCTTGCTCTTATCAAAAGTGGGAACGTGCGTCGGAACATCCTTCATGGAAGGAAACTCAGTGAGATGGATAGACCCCGGAACGAACTTATCTCCCAACACAACTTCCAAGGCAGTAGCCACTCGGCGGGCATCTTCGGTCGTAGAGAAATTAACAGTCGTGTTGATTGTCAGGTTGGTCATAATTTAATGGTAGCGCAACGTTAGTTTGTTGTCAAATATCGCAAACAGGATGATTCCAAATATTCCGCTGATAGGATTTCGGGCATGGGAAATAGTTCTTTGGTCTTTGAAACTCATCTAGATAGAATAGAACGGAACTTAAAAGAGTTCCTTTCACGACCTCTAAAAGACATCGGTATAGCACCACTAGGAGGGCAGATAGTTTCATTCACCACTTCGGCACAGCAATCGGGTAAAAAAGAGATGCTGGATTCCGCCAGAAGACTGTACATCGTCTATGATATATTATCCAACCTCCCAATCACAGAAGATGAATCAATAAAGTCTGCCATCAAAGATATGGAAATCGAACTGGACTATTTACGTTCTCTAATCTGAAAAACTTTTGTTGTTCTATGAACTGATTCAGGATGTCTACGTTTTCCCAACAGTTCTCAATGTTGTATGGCTCTTCTTTTTCGATTCGAGAGAACGGTATTCTCTGCCAACCATTCTCTACCAGATAAACCTCATAAAGCCTTTGGTAATCCAGTCCGTTAGGAACTAGGTCACGAATAGAAAGTCTATAGTCTGTATGTGTTTTGAAGAATTCAACAGGTGATATAGACCTATCTACCTGATGCTTTTCATTGAGAAGACCCCTGATGGACATACATGCATAAAACAAAGCTATGTGAGTTGCTGCCGATACTTCATCGTTACCAGCAGACTCTAAATGAGTGACCATCTTATCCATTGATAGACTCTTTCTTTCTCCGCGAACATACTATAACAACGTTCGCATCTAATCTAGATTTATTGCCTTCACCCCAATAATTTCTAGAGAATCTGGGTGAGCTATCAACGAAACGGAACCTACGGATTCATATTCATTCATGTAGGCTGTTACCCCGTTCAATTCATACATCTCGAAGAACTCGGCACGATCATCGTAAGAAGTTCCGTCTTCACTGATGTCGTTCGCGATTTCCTCTTTCACTTGGTTTATAGTTTTCGGAGCAGAGATGTCGTAGTCAGAGATGATAGCGGGGTGAACAGGCGCGGACTCCTTCACCGACACTTCGTATAAATAAAAATCTGGTTTCGATGCGCCTCTAAGATCTTTGATGATATCTCTCATTCTTTCATAGGCAGCCTCTTCAGTCCCTACATGAACAAAAGGCTTATCCATATACTCGGGGTCATTGATATCCTTGCCCCAATCCGGGTTGGTAGTAATATGAAACCATCTATCGTCTTTCACCGTAGATGTGTCGAAATAGCCCAAAAACTCTTCTCTTATTCCCGAAAGCGGTTTGCCCATAGATGTAAACCCACACACCTCGCACTCAGCATTGAAGAAGTCGTGGGTATCTTTAGGATAAAACGAATGGCACTGATAACAATATGCACCCGAGCGTCCTTCCGGAGCTATATGCCAACTTTCATATCCACCTATCAAGACTCTTTCATGCTCTAGTTTGCGTCCATCCCATTTACCTTCTGAATCCACTCCAGCTAACGCCCTAGTCGGCCAGCCCGTGATGGATATGCTTCTATGAAAATCTGGATTGCTATTGATTGGGATGGGAACATGTCTGGTCGGTGCATCAATTTCAGGCTTAATATAAACAGTGTTCTGTTTACCGTTTTTATCTATGATTCTCTTCGGAATCAGACTGGACAACCTCACAGAGATAGATTACCAAATATAGAAGACATTACAGAGGCGTGTAACTGTGCAAACATACTAAAAAATAATACATAAGCGACGTATACTAGTGATACTCTCTACATATGGGAGTGCTCAAACCTCAAGTCAGGGTAGACAAAAATGGCAAACATGTTACCAGACATGTCAAGGAAATTGCACTTCCCAACGTTTTCTCACGAAACGTTGGGAGCATCGTTCCAGCCACCAGCGCGGCAACCTTTGAAGAACTTTGTCTCAAAATAACCCAAGAAGACAAAGAACAGGCAATCAAGAGAATCATTTTCGATGCCGCCCACGGACGAGAATGGTATAGCACGATGGGGAGAAAACCTCGGAACTACAGAAACCTTAAAAGATTCGAAAGGATATACCGTAGGAACATGGAGAAATCTCCCGACTTCAAAGTTCTCATGGAACAAGACGCGGCTGAAATATGCAAGCTGAGAGCACACGTCAGATCTTATGATGCAGGAATCCCCACCCCATTTGATGAACTGTTCGAAAGGATATGGGACGGAAAAGATGGAAGGCGTCCATTGCGCGAATCCATTGATGAACGACTAAATATTCTTCTCAATATGGCTAACGACCTATCCACAGGAAAGATATCTGCAAGTCAAGTTTATTCTCTCACCGATGACAAGAAGGTAGCTCTTGAACACATCGATAGTCAAATAAAAGAACTGAACGAGTCCAGAAGAACTCACGGAAGAAGCGATTTCTTTATAGTTAAGTTCGTGAATCGCTCAATGGACTAACCACTACAGATAAGGTGACATGCGTGCAGCAGTTGTCTTGGTCTGTCCAACGAGGAAACTCAGACGCTCGACGGCTTCATCAACATAACCCGGTACGACATAGGCAAGGGTGATATGAGGAATGAAATCCTCGAAAAGATCCACATGGGGCAAAAAGCTCAACCGGGTGTGTGCTTCGAGAATCCAGTCATCCACATTAACCTTGGCAACGATTGTGGAGTATTCTTGACCGGTGAAAGTCTCGATAGAGTTGATGGTGACAAAACCGGCAGGTTCGCACCCATCAAGCACAAGATCGATATCTTCATCAGTTACACACGGAAGAAGGGACTGATGCAAAGTGATATGAGAATTGTTAGACGCTACTGCCCCTTGCACAAAGGGAAGGTGCTCCTTGTCAGCGAAGAACAACTTGCGTTCATCAAGCAGCGTGTCAACAGGAATATCCTGAGTCTTCAACATCACACAGGTCATGTTGTTGATGTCAATCGAATACTTCTCATACAAGTTCTCGAACTCAAATGCATTCATACCTAAAATATATCAGAAATCTATGAACAAGTCCAGACACGATTGACAAATTTTAGATAATATGATACTGTTCTATTATTATCGAAAAACGAAACGAAGGAGCTTCATAATGGACATCAAGGCTGGCGACGAGATTTATGTTGACGAGGGCGACTCGATTGGGTGCGCTGAGTTCTCAGGCATCGTAGCTTCTGTCGATGGCGAGCTTATCACGATGGAGGACGGCTATTCCTTCTACCACTCGGACGTGATGGATTGCTGCAAGATCTAACATTAGAAGGTGATGGGCAGAGCGGTCACCACGGCTAATATAGATCCGAGCGTGGCCGCTGCTGTCACCCAACCAAAATAGCCCCAACCCCTTTTACGAGAAATCTTGTTAATCTTCTTATCCATATCCTTCTTGTAGGCATAAAATGCTTCCGGATCGGATTCAAGAGGGGACGCTGCTTCCATCTTCGCCTTGATGTCGAATAGCGTATTTCCCTTTTCTCTGCGGTGGCGTCCCACTAACAAAATAGCCAATACCTGAGAAAGAATCCAGAATCGTATCGCAACGTAGGTAGTCAACTCTTCCGGTGACCAACTTCCCGGATAAGACATTGAACGATACACGAAACCATATATCAGCGCGTAAAGAAATACCGAAGCTATCCATATAGTTAGACCGAGGGTTGGGAAATCATTAACCCAGAAATGTGCCTTCTTTGTTCTTGCTAAGTTCTCTTCGGGCGTCAACATTCCTGCTGCAAAAAGTGATGCAGTCTTTTCTTCATAGCCTTTGGCGGCTACCAGCAAAGCAACTATCCCAATCGTAACCGCACCAAGAGGTGCCGCAATCAATGCTGCATCCAACCCAACCTCATACCTACCCGCCCTGGTTGCTTGAGTTCCGAGGTAAGCTATATCTTCTAAGTTGAAGACGTAAAACAACATTGTTCCGATTTCTGCTATCACTGCGTATCCCAAAAAGACAGCAGCGATGATTCCAGAGATAATTGCGAGCATGCTGTAAGAAGACACAGTTGGAATAAAATCTTCCGACTTTTTAGATGTAGCAAATATCGTAGAAACCAGCGCTAATACAACCATAGATGCAATAACTGCTACCAAGGGGACTCCATAGAAAAGCCCCACAAAAGAGCCTATTAATGAGAACCATATAGCTATTTTGTTTGGAGTTGAAGTTCTCCTGCCGTCCAAAACGAGAAGTATTAAGGCAACAACAGAAGATATGACAGACAGGGCTAATAATGCGGTGAGCCAGACGAAGGAAGTTGCTCTTAAATCAACACCGAATGGTAAACCGGCTATAGGCAACATGATTCCAAGTAGCGGAACCGATAGCGAGATCATGACTGTTGCAATGACAAACGGAGTGATAGGTCTAGCTTTTAACATGCGTGGATTCTATATGAAGCGAGAGGTGTTTCCGCTGATTCAAGCTGTTCTAAACAAATTTAATAGTTTTAGTCAAAATGACTAGAAGTTGTCTGTAGTCGGTGCTATGATGGTCTTGTAAAGAGAAAAGGAGAATAAAATGATTACACTCAAGGATATGGACAAGGCTCCTGCTCGCATCGAACGGCTGAAGACACTGAACGAGCAGGCAAAGAAGCAAATCAAGCAATACCGCAAGGAGTTCGCTAACGAGTGGCAGGTAATCAACGTTAACCGAGGAATCGAAATGCGAGAAGCAGAAATCGAAGAACTCGAAAACGCGCTCGCCAAAAACTAAACATAATGCCCGCCCTGGATGCTTCACGGGCTGTGTAAGCTCGAAGCTCTAATTATTTGGTCCCCGAGGCTAACCAGGACGGGCATTCATCATTATACACTCATCACCCCATTGAAAGGAAATATCAGAAGATAGCGGTAGTTTTTTTAGGAAAAGAGATGGAGTGTCTTACCACTATCTTGTCATGACAGAATTGCCCAAACTTATCAACCATAAGAACACAGCACAATATACACCGTGTGGATATTGGATGCCGGTCGCCAAACGCAGTTGCCAAAGAAAACTGGGACATCGCGGAAGTCACTCATAATAATGTCATTCGACTAGGGCATAATAAAAACATGAACGTTAGAACTCCAATCATCGATAAAAACGGTAAGCTCACCCATGTATGGAGGAAAGAGCTTCTACAATCCTCCAAGGAGAGAGATAGTGTTATCAGCGGGGTGCCCTCACAGTATAAATGGAATGATGTGCCGACCAATTACCCATCAGACTACATCAGAATTCCCCAGAACATGACACTTGAAGAAGTTAGAATCGCTTCAGATTACATCGATGAAAGATTAGATGGCGACGACAGTTACTCCCGAGCGCATTGGGCTGAAGTCTCCAACGAAGGAATCGCCTACGGTGTTGACATCATGTTGACCGCATTCAGAGAAGACCTCGCTGGGGAACAAAGGAAAGACGAAACCGACGACGAATACGAAGAAAGAGTTAACGAGCAAATCGAGAATTACCGTTACGAAATAGGTGAAGCGCTTGCTCAAAAGTACGGCGGGGAATTCGAAGAAGGATCTGAAGAACAAATTTCCATCAGTTTCTACGTTGAATACGAAGGCAGACCAAACTCAGAAACGATTGAATACATGGGCGACCGCGTAGAGTCAGAAACCAAACTACTCGACCTCGTAAACGATTACGACTATGGCGGCTCGATAGGGCAACTCATTAGAAGCGTCATCCCAGACCCAGAAGACGATTAGACACTGGCATATATAGCAATTCTATTCTAAAACTGCTATATGGTTTCGTACAGCGAGTTCTACAACCATTTGATGCAGACATACCCTCGACACAACTTCGGGGCGATGGGGTGCGAAGAAAACCGCTTCAAATATTTTCTGCTGTATTGGGTTCGCCCTGAACTTACCAACAACAAATCAGCAGACAAATCCCTCAACAGACTTTTAGAAGGAACAACATTCTCTCAAGAAGATTCTGAGTCGATGATAGATGTTCTCAAAACTCAAAGCGTAGAAAAAGAAGGTATGATTTGGTCCGAAATAATGGTTTGGATGCAATATGTCGAGCCAATGTCCAAACTGCGTGAAAGAATGCGGATTGAGTTCCAGAAAAAGGAAACCCACGTATGGTTGGAAAGATACCTCAACATGGAGCAGTTCCCTGAGCTAATCAAATGGTACGCCAATGGTATCTATGACATTGATACAATCAGGTCGTTTGAAGCCAACAATGTTGATGTAGATATAGCCGTTAATTTGTTAAAAGGTTGATATCAATACCCGAGCCCAAAGCTACGATGATATCTTGCATCTTGATGTTGCTCAGCAGGTATGGCTCTACCTGTTTCGGCGTATAGCGCGAAACCAGTTCCGAGAGTTTTTGTTTGTTAATGCTATAGAATCTTCTAGATTGCGCGCCCTTGGCGCGATTTATGATCATGTACCAACCGTAAGCTGAATCATCGGTTGCGAAATTCCTCAAATCGTTTATTATTTCCGCTCTCGCCGCTATAGACTTCTCATCATAAGTCAAATAATCGATATCGTGAATTTTCATGTTGTTGTCCATTACATAAAGCAACTCACGAACCTTCACGCCTCTTTTCAACAACTCTGGAACATAGAAACCGGCACGAAGCGCTAATTCATTGATATCCAATGGTTTGTTCAAGCTCGCACGAAGCTCAAGTGCTTCGTTAAGCAAGTCAATTCTTTCGGGAACGCTCGGGGCTACTGATGGGAAAATGGCATGGAAGATATCCATATCCCATTTCATGTTGTCAAGAACATACGTACAATTACTGTGCGTATTGACACTCAATCTATGATTATCAGAATATTCTTTAGTGGAATCAAAAGGCGGCTCGCTCAGAAGCGGTATGAACTCTGTTTCTGATTTGATGGTTAACCATTTCTTAAAGAAGTCAAAAGTTGGTAACCGACCCCACCACGAGTATTCTCGCTCTTGATATATGGATAGATTGATAAGGGTATGAACAGACTCATCCTTCAGGTCTTCTAAATTTGGATCTATTTCTCGCACCACAAGATTCATCATATATCAAATTGGAAAATAACGCCAGTAATGGTACACTACAAAAATGCCGAGAACATCAAGCAATAATAACTATGCCCTCATCATTAGGCTGGGAATGCTGAAGGTGCAGAAGGCGGAAATAGAGCGCGGCGAAAGAAGAGGCGAAAGACGGCTTCTACCCGAAATAGAAACAGAGATCGCCGCACTAGAAACTATTTTATCCAGCCGAGAGGATAACAACTAGATATCTTTAATGGCAAATCCATATAGGGGTCTGTTGCTTATTTAAGGATTGTTGTAAAGTAGCATCGTGCGAATTCAGGATATAAGCCCCGAAGATTTAGAGTTGTGGCAAGAAGAAGCCAAGAAGCTCATATCGGAATGGAATAGAGAAAAATTCCAATCGCTCCTTATTCCTTATGAAAAAATGGTGAGATATCTAGCGCTCAAGCTCTATGTATCACATCACGACATCATTTTTTACTCTCATTTACCTCACGAAAGCATTTCAGATATATCAGAACAGGAGCGACAGTGGGCAAACACCGAAATAGTTTATTTCGTCAACGCGAACGTTTACCCCAGAGATAATATCGATCATAATCTGTTCAGTAAATTAGTGCTATACAACCTCAATCCAGAGTACCTGCAATATCACGGCATGAAGCTTTCCGACATTAAGAACGCCATAGAACACAATCTAGACCCAGACGTTGTAAAAGGAATCCTCAGTGAAAATTGAAATCAAAATCGGTGACAGTCTTGAATTCATGAAGACTCTCCCCGACCAATCAGTAAACCTCATCGTAACATCGCCGCCATTTGCTGACCAGCGCAAACACACATATGGTGGCGTACATGTTGATGAATATGTCGAATGGTTTAAGCCTTTCGCGGCCGAGATGCTGAGGATACTTGCAGATGACGGTTCATTCATCCTCAACATCAAAGAGCGGGTTGTTGACGGAGAAAGAAGCACATATGTTTACGAATTGGTAATGATGATGAAATCCCTGGGTTGGAGGTGGACAGAAGAGTACATGTGGCACAAAACCACAAGCACGCCTGGAAAATGGCCAAATAGGTTCAGAGACTTGTGGGAACATCTCTACCACTTCACCAAGCAGAAGAAATTCGTTATGAACCAGGATGATGTCCGCGTTCCGATTGGCGATTGGAGCAAGAGCAGGCTCAAGAACCTCTCCGAGAAAGATATGGTTCGCCAAAATTCAGCAGTAGACAGTGGCTTCGGAAAGAACGTATCAAACTGGGTAGGTAAAGATCTTGTCTACCCAGGTAATGTGCTACATGGAGCGCCGGAAACATCTAATGTGGGGCACTCCGCACCATTCCCTGTTTGGCTTCCAGAATGGTTTATCAAGCTATTCAGCAACGAAGGAGATGTTGTCTATGATCCATTCATGGGTTCAGGTTCGACCGCAATCGCTGCAATCAATCAGAAAAGGAACGTCATAGGTTCCGAACAGGATGAAAAACAAAGAGACAATATGTTTAAAAGGATTGCCAGCTATCATCCAGATGTAGATGTGAAGTTCCTCGACTAATGGTGAAAGCTGCATACGAAATGAAACCAATTCAGACTAGCCGACGAGAAAGCGCATACAAAACCCTCGGAATTGCCGAAGACTCCACTGAACACGAAATCATCTCTGCATACAAGAGAATGTTACACCTCACCGATCCTATTAATGGGGGCGATGAAATAGCCAATCGTGCAGTCCAAAGAGCTTACGAGGTGCTGAGCAATGAACAACCTGTTTCCAGAGATAGCCACCCCAAGAGCGACTATGCGATGATTGCTTTAGTTGGGTGGATTATAGTCTTCTTGCTGGCATTCATCGCCGCAGCAACAGGTAGTTACATTGTACTGTTGATATCTATTGTCCTCTGTATCCTGCCTATTGCGGCGCATATTAAAATAGGTCAGACAATATCCAAACATTGACATAATAATGACCCAAGCTTAGAATCAATATTATGAGAACCGACCCCGATAAGATTCGGACTGAATATAAGTCCAGATTCGTTCTCAAACCCAAACGGGAACAAGCTAAAGATATCGACACTATCTTCTGGATACACGAAGAAGACTGGGCGAACGGTGGATTCACCAAACCCCGCCAACGCAAACTGATAGAGGTCGAGAGTCAAGACGAATACTTAACTGGAAAGGAGTACGTCAGAATCTCCGATGCGTATTTCCCGTTCGGAGAATCATTCTTTTCGTATGCTGGGATATCGTTCAATGCATTCTCCAAGGTAATGAAAGATGTCTTCGTGCATGAAAGAGTCAAAGGAAAGTTCGGGAACTTTCCCCAGTTCGCCCCAGCGGAATTCATGAGCATGCCGGAATTATTCGGTGAGCATAGAAGGCAATTGTATAGAAACAGACCTAAGAACCCAGACGAAGAAGTGCAAAAGCTGTACGAAAACCAAATCTCGGATTTCTCAATATATGGTGAGAAATCAAACTTCAAAACAAGTCTGCTAGCGGTAGATTGTAAAAGAAGGGTAGACGCCTTCAGTGGGAAAGATGACGAATCCGCGCTGAAAGCGCTCATCCTTTCACTTGAGGCTGCACCAATATATTTCAACGATGAGGTAGAATCCCTCATGGTAAAACTCAGCGAGATGCAAGGAGAAAAGCTTGATAAGGTTTGGAATGTCTCGTTGAATACATCGATGAGCACTCTTTATGTGATAGATGCGGTTTATCTGGACATAGACCTTGATATCGCATCGTCCATACTTGATGTTTCAGAATAATTTGATAGGATGCGAAACATGGCTTTAATCTATAAGGGAACTGAGTTTGAAGTTGGAGACAGAATAAGACTTCATCTTGAAGCTGGCACTCTTCTTGACATTACCGTTCCCAGCAGAATGGGAAGACGGGAAAATACTGACATCTCTCATCTAGGCTTCAAAATCTTTGGCGAGACGGTTCTTCCAGAAAAGGTGGAGAAACTGAGCTACAGACGATACAACGAAAATCAGCATCTCTACATTGGTTACGAATATGAAGAAAGCGACGACGAACGCAGCGAACCATTTGGTGTCATGTTAAAAAATCGCAACGGAGACACTTTTGAATATGAGACGTTCGGGCTAGAACCCTTTGAGCCAGATAACCTCAGACTGCCAGTATTCGTGAACCATAAAGAGGACGGCTGGGAGTTATACGGTGTCTATTATTAATTTGCTTGATTGGGATAGCGCCCTAGAAAATAAAGGTGAGTTCTACATACCCAAAGCCAAGCGCGAACGGGGCGAAGAGTCCAATATGTACATCACTGTCAAAATATCAGTACAAGTAGAATACGACATGGACGAGAACTACAAACAATACAGCTACACGACTGGCGGAAAAGCCGAAATATCCGAACTTAATGTTCCGCCGCATATGCTAGAGATAATGCGGCTTGACATCGAAGAGGGATATTTCTTTGACAATGTAGACATGCAAAATCTCGCCAAGCAAATTCCTGTAGAAACCATTATCAAGAACAACCCGAGACTATTTTAAGAGGTAGAGAAATGTCATTAGAAATAGAAGTAGACGCATTTTTGGCAGACTATGCCAAAACAGAGAACGGCAAGATAGACACACTGGGGGCAGGGTGGAATGTATTGTGGACAAACTCCTTCCCCAAGGTACACTCCATGTTTATATGCACTCTTATTCACATCCCATATACCGCTCTCGGTGAAGAACACAAAATCAGGCTAGAACTCATCGACCAGGACGGCCGCAAGATTGTACTTTATCGAGTCCAAACGCCAGGAGGTATACACAGTGCAGATTCCGTTGAAGTAAAGATTCCGCCATCGAGTAAAGAGAACTACAAAATAGAAGACGAATTCAACGTTCCTATCATCATACCTATAACCAACGTGCAGTTCGATGCCCCCGGTAGATACACATTCGTCATTTATGTGAACTCTGAAGCGGTGAAGAGGGTTCCCATCACAGTTTCACCAGTTCCGCAAACCCAGTAAAATAGATACATGAAATCTACACTAAAATGGAGATTTTAAGTCGCCATATCCCTAAAATCTATACTCAAGTGGAGATTTTGAATTACCATTACAAACACCAAGTCACTAAGGAGATTAACAATGTTTGATGGATTTGACGACGAGCAGATTGTTGAATTCGATGAAGAAGAAATCGAATGTTCGTTCCCTAACGGGCAAGGTGAATTCTGCGAAGAGCCTTTTGGACATTCTGGCGACCATCGAGCAGGCTCTTCTTATTGGAAGAACGAAGAAGAGCTTTTCTATGAAGACGAAGAGCGGTTCGACTGAACCTAAGTCAGTGGGATCTTCTAATATTAGCGTATGAACACAAAAATCCCTACGCCAATCATCGACAAGAACGGCAAACACACAACCGTTCATAAGAACCCAGAGTCGGTCAGTTCTCAGAAAACGCGGGTGGGAAATGTAGCAGCGCCGCCCGTTGCCGCCCTTCCTCCCAAGATGCAGGGAATTATTGGTTCGACATACAGAAACCTCTCATCAGGGGAAACCTTATTATTCGAATCAGTTTACGAATCGGATATTCCGTCCTTGCCAAATGAAAACAACGCTTTCTACGCGGCGTGGGTGATAGACAAAGACGGAAACGAGAAAGAGGTTCTTTTTTCTAGCGACAGGGTAGATAACAATTCCAGAATTAACGGGTGGACAAAGTTGTCCGAGAAGCTGGATACGGACAATGCATCCTTGTTTTTCGGTTTCGAAGGTTCCGTAAACCTCTCTCTCATAGGAAAGGTCATCACATACAGTGAGATGGTCGGAATCCTAGCAGAATACTTTGAGACGCCAATAAAAGACATCAAGGGACACAACTTCGTTATTTCTGGTGTCGGTGCTAAATCAGACATCAAAACATGGGAAAGGATTCTCGAAATGGAAATAATGGGTTTGGACGACCAAAAATACAAACTCAAAATTCCAATGAACGAGGACACCTTCTCACTGACGGTTGATGTATCTAGACGCAACTGGGACGAATACAAAACGGAGGCATTGAAAAATGGATAAAGTACCCACACGAATCGTTGATAAAAACGGAAGAGAAACCACCGTTTATCGGAAGATCGAAAACTACCGTGACCAAGTAAAGGCAGACGGACTAAGAAGAACAGTGCCCAGCATGGCACCCAAGATGACACATGGCTACACCGAAATAGCACGAGGGGCTGATAAGATAAGCGAGCCGTATGAAATCGATTCCAAACACTTCGGAGTTACAGCGAAAATACTTGGCGTTAATACTGCCTACGTTCTCAAGGGCGACATCAATGACCTAGAAAATCCTAACAACAAAATCATAGGTCGTACTGAAATCGATTCTGGCAGTGTATATATAGGCTCAAGACTTAAAGGCGGCACATATTGCGGGTCTATGGGCACCTTCGGTGATTCCGCCACGGCCGAAGATTATCTAATCGAACAAAGCGAGTGAATTTACCGAAAAGGACAAGATCTTCGTCTCGCGTCGTTAAACTGACCGAACGATGGAAACTCTATACCAGATACTCGGTGTTGACGAGCATTCTTCTCACCACGAAATCAAACGAGCCTATCGTCAAAAGGCAAGAGTTCTCCACCCCGATGTCGGCGGTGACGAAGATGAATTCAAAAGGGTGCAGCATGCTTTTGAAACCCTAAACAACACAGTATCACGGCGCTCTTATGACGCATCTATACGAGCTTCTGTTGCGTCCCCACTATCTTATAGGAGAAGAGATACACCTATATATGACAACCTCATATATCAACAGAACGTCCAAAGACGCGAAGCAGAAGAAGAAAGAATGCGTCAGGAATATGAAAACCAAGCAAAATGGTTTGACGAGGCAAAAGCAAGGCTGAACGATTATCGAAATGGAGATGTCGAGCACCCTCTTGCCAACAGCCAAGGTCTTCTCAAAGAAACTTTTTCGAATAACCTCTTTCGTATAAGCGCTATTGCATCGTTCTTCTTAGCCTTAAGCGCAATGCTATCTATTTCCAGCAACCCATCATTCTTCTCTGCGATGTCCAAGTATGTTGGGATCGGAGTGTTAGGAATACTCATCTTCTCTTGGCTTGCATCACTGGTAGATGTTTATATGCAATACCACCCCAAGAGGCTCAAATGGTTATATATAGTGCTGTCGGCAATGGCTGGCTTGAGCGTCACACCGATCATCATCGGGATGTATCAAGGGGCGGTGATTGGCTAATGCTCAACGACAAAGATTATGTCTGGCAGGTAGCCAAATTAGCGTTCAATATACCGGAAAAAGACATATTCAAAATTATCAATTCATGGACTGAAGTATTCGGGGATATAACTTCCGTCAAAAGGTTTATCGACTCTTTGGCTTTTCTCAGAAATGGGGGATTTAAACCAAAAGGCAGTGATGTATTGAAAGCTGTTTACGGGTGGATATATTTCGGAACCAAAGAATTTGGGGATTGGCAACCCTATGCAATTTTACTCGCTTTGCAAGGGGTTCAAATCGACCGAATAAGAGAACTCTCTGTATTCGATGGGGTCAAGACCGTCAGAGATTACAATGCATTTGGTAGTATAGAAGTCCTGCTATTTGCCTACCGCACCAACATTGACATCGACATTGCAGCAAACATGATTGACTCAAAACTGGCTTTGGGATAACATCCAATAGTGGTTTATATTAACTTCGGGACTCGCAACAAGATGTCCTTGCGTCCAGGGTCTAAAAACAATGGGATTGTTGGCTCGGAAGAGTTTCTGTCCGACTGGAATGCCTTCAAAGACTCTCTGAGATACCACAACACAACCGATATTTTCGGCAAAAACATCACCACGAAAACAATTGAGAACTTCGAGAAGAACTTCGTTATTCCGATTTCTCAAGTTAACAGCCATCCGATAAACGCAAGATATGCCTATACCGAAGATGAACACGCCATAAGAGGGAACGAAGTGTTCTATATAGGTCCAAACGATCTCTTAGACTTCAGAACCTTCAATGTTCTTCAGTACCTCTCTCCCGCATTTTCAGGGAACTTTTTCAAACCAAATAGAGGAAAATGGAGGGCGGCTCACTGTAATTGCGGAGAAGAATACAAAATACTGGTTCCAGAAGAAAGCAACAATTTCATTAACGCTCTGATTGGAAGCTCGCCTAATTCAGAACTGGCACAAAGCAGGATGCCCAAAGAGATAAAAGCCAACATAGAAAATATCTACTACCGCCAATCTTATTCTTGGAATGCCCCGCCAGTTAAAAATTGGAAATTGGTGAAAAGGAATTTGCGTTATTTCGCCAACCTTCATATTAAAAACAACTTTCCGATAATGAAAATGTATAAACACGATGGAATAGATCACATTTTCCAATATAAGCGGATGTTTTCTCAAGATGAAAACGAAGCTGTGTTCTACACGCTTCTTGAACTATTCTTTGCGCCGGGAAGAAGTATTAACAACGGTGCGGTTCGGATGGAGGCATTTTCAAACGAAAAACTGGTAACCGAGCTTATCAGAACCGGAATCGTCATGGCAGAAGCGGGATTGAAGCCAACTATCGAAGAAGCGATAACCTTACTGGACACAGGGATAGACGTTGATGTTTATTTAGGCTACCAACAGCCACTTGCAACTATTGCATAAACATGGTAATGTATCCAATATGAATTATGGACTCATCCATTCGCGGGGGAACAGCATTGGGCTGTCGAGAACCATCAATCCGCACCGGGGAGATCAAAACAGCACCCGATTCATCATGTTCACCGGCATGGTAGCGAAGCGCGCCTGGAATTCATTCGCAACCATGAAGAACATGGAAAATTACGGGGTCACAGGAAGCCAACTGAAAGACTTCATCAACAACTGGTACAACCCCATCCTTAACAACGAACTCGAAAATCAATGCGACTACAGCCATAACTCCAAGATGTGCCGACTTGTCAACATCAGTGCTTCAGCAGATGCAAACGGTATGGGGATTCTTGACCTTTTCGACATCTACTTCCGGGACAAATCCCTTATCCCCATCATTTTCGAAGGGCAGGAAGCTGAGGGGTTCGTTCCCAACCAAGGGAAAAGAGTTAGCATGATGTCCAAGGGGAGAAGCCCTCACCGCATCGACGCGGATGTTTACGAAACAGACCAGAACCTCGGCATCCAACTTCTCGCAAACGGACGCATTTCGCCCATGACTATCTCAATGTCCGGACTCGAAAGCGGCAAATATCTCCAGTTCTTTTCTCAATCAGAAGAGCTAGAGAAAGCTGCTGTCGCAGCATTCGAAAAAATCGCAATCATCATCCAAGAGAAAAACCTGCTGCCTCTTATTCTTCAAAGAAAGCAGAAAAGGGCAAATGGATACATGTCATATTACGGTAGCAGTATTTATGCAGATGCGATCAATGATTTCGGGGTAGAAAAGGGGGCATATATCTCCATGCTCTGCAACCTTTATTATCAGGGTTTTACACAAAGACACGGCTTTAGTGCCGAAGATGCCGAAGATGCATACACCAACGCTGACTTTGTGGAATACATTATTAAGAACCCCTCTCAAGACAATAAGTTGGGAATCAGCGAGGCAAAGGCTGGATATGATTACGGTATCGATATTGACCTCATCTATGGAGTAGTAGATGCTTAGCGATCTTGTTGCCAGAACGACATGGGAAGAGCCATACCCATGTGTCATCACCCAAGAAGATGCTTTCGATTATGTTGGATTCTACAATCCGGAAAACATGTTCACGCCTACAGAAGATGAATCTGTTCTTGACGAAACCCACATCAAAACCCTTCTTGGAAAGCTAAATATCCCAGATAACGGTGTGGGATATATCGTTCAGAACACTGAATACATCTTCTCACAAGGCGAAATTCTTTTCGTACTATCTCGATTCCCCAAGGCTTTCGAAAACACATACCAGATTGATACATCAACAACATTACAAATCCTAATTGCATTACAAAAATGCGGGATGGTTCTTGACGATTACGAAAACCTTGCATGGATGATGCTGTTCATGGAACACGACATCATCGATGAAATCACCGACTCTGTAAAGTTCTTTCGCTCCAATCAAATCCACTTTGATGAAGTTGCCAAAACGGGAAGCAACCTAAAAGAAATCGTCAAAGATTTAGACAAGGATATCGTTCTATCGCTTATTCGCTAAATGGACATCGATAAACTTAGCGACCTCAGACTCGAAAGATTTCCTTCCCTCGCCGCGACCAAAGTAAGAATCTTTATTACCGATGATGAAAGAAGCCGCCTCGTTATAGAACGAAGCAGGAGAGCGATTCCCCAAACCTTCAGAATAAACACGAGCGAAAGCCGACATGGTATCGGAGATGAGTTCTTGACGGGCAGACGATAGAGCGTTTGTGTTTATCTCATCATCAGAAAGCGGAATGTCACCATCCAAACCGATATCGTTTCTCAACCTTATCTCATCCCGCCACTTATCAAAACGTTCGCTAATAATAGGAACCGAGCCATTATCAACAGCCTCAAAAACAGCAATATAGGAATCACCAGCATTATCAAACCTCTGCAAGCTCGCAACCTGTTCAGGGAGGTGCGCATCAATATAACGAGCTACGTCATGAGCCATGTTGACAAAATCTTCATCCGACAAATCATCAGGTGCTTCGTCCGCGAGTAGCTGAGAAAGAGTGTTGAAGTTTTTGTACCCATTAACCATCCAATAATCATTTAGATCAGAGCCGAAATCGTCAGCAATGAAAATGCGACCGGAAAACAAATCATCAACATACCCGTTGACATCTTCAGCAAAACTGTCAACGTCCTCACGGGAATAATTTCCGTAAGGAACGAAAGTTTTTACGCCATTCGTGAATACCTTCGGGTTCTTGACCGAGCCAGAAGGGGTCACACTTGGTATGCGAGTGACAACCGAAGCACCGCCAGGATGTTCAAGATTCTTATGCACGTGAGTCAAAACCCCATCCTTACGCACCACTGGCGTTCTTACTGTATTGTTATTCATCAACTTCCTCCAACATAAGTATACCCACCCAATGAGACACCCCAGACTAGACAAAATAAAACCTCAGCATTAGAATGCGCCCATGACTAGACAACTAGTAGAAATTATTAACAAGAACGGAAAGTCACAAAAGGTTTGGAAGAACATCAAAGACGATGTTACAAAGCCAAGCTTGCTCGACTACGCTTTCTCTACGGTCACGGCAACACTCAACAATGGTCAGAAAATACAGGGAGAGCTTTACTACTTCGGACAGTACAGAGGGTATGGAGTAGGGACATATCCGAGCATATATGCATTTCAAGAATCAGAATTAAAAGACCTCTCATCAGTCTAATTTGCCAAAAACAATCACATCTGATAAAATCAATGATGGCATTTTCTTAGCATGCCATTCTGAAAGGCAACATTCTTGGAATTGTTTTCGCATTCCCCCAAAACGCCGGTACTGATATCGGCGCTCATCGCCACACCCGAAATGGCTTCCAGCGGAAATTTCGTCTGTGCTCAAATCAACTCAGGATACACAGACCTTAACCTACCCACTAAACTCTACAATGCGCTGGAGAAGAACAACCCAACAGTTCGCGTCTACGCATTACAGCTACCTTGTGGCAAGAAAATCCCGCTCTCCATCCCAGTTGAACGCAAAGCTCTACAGAAGGTATACGCCAAAGCCATTTCGGGGCTATTCAACAACGACGAGCTTAAATCAAGCCTTACCAAAGAATATTACACAGCAGAAGAACTCTATGAAGTCCTAGAAAGCATCGCGTAATGACCCACCAGAACATCAACGGCATATCAATTCCCGATATATCCATACTCTTAGAAAAACACGGCGAAAAGAAAGTCATGGATATGGTTTCGGCTGGAATCACCAACATCCACGAACTGTTCAATTTCCTCGACGCAGAAGTAGACCCAGAAATCGCCGTCTCAATTCTGGAAATGTAAAAATGGACGTAACCTCATCCCCTCCTGATACAGAAATAGACATTCTCGTGCGGCGCGCACTCGGAAGAACAAAAGAGTCCGTCGAAGAAATATGTCAAGAACTCAACGTAGATATCAACAACAGTTACGAAGCTATACGCGAAGTCCACAACGCCATTGAAAGACCTGTTTTATCAACAGACCGCAGAGTTCTTCAACAAGGCATAATAGGTGTCACAGGAGTCTTCGGAGACACCAAAGAAGCATGGACTGTACTCGCCATTGCACTAAGAACCTACCAATTTATGATTTCCCTTCGCCAATCACAACAATTCCCTAAAAGGGTATTCACCGCCATCAAGGAAGTTGTTAAAGAAGCCGAATGGTACGAGATCATCGACATCTTCTCCATTCATGGAGACATAACCAACAACGGCAATACTTTGAACAGCCGACTCTTCAAAATGTCAAAAATGGCGGAAATTTATCGAGAGTTCGGAAAAGACAAACTCGTTTTTGCAAAACCACTCATCGAACAGGGAGAAGGATTATCAACAATTCGTGATTTTATCAACCACAATATAGACTCTGACATCCTGCAATCAATAGCAGAGACAGACCTTGAATAAACCACCCAAATCGGGTAAAATCAAACTCATGCTTAAAAATCTCGGAGCGCAATTCAGTTACGACGAAATAGAAGACAAATTCTACGTCGAATCAGACCACCTGCCGCGCACCGAACTAGTCATCCCCCAAGAAGAAAAATACGGCTACATCAAACATCTCATCGAGACACATCAAATAGCCCCAAGAAAGTTCTGGGAATTCAACCAAAACACCACAAAAATCAACAACCTCGAAGTGGTAACAGACCTACTCACAGAGCAAGAACCAGTATCGAAAGTTCTTTACGGAGCTTTCGGAACCCACCCAAAATACCGAGCAACCGGAATCAGACTTGCAAGAGTCAGACCGCTAAAATCAGAAATCATCGAATGGTTGCACATCAACCAAGCACCAGAAGACATCATCGCCATCTTCCGAAACTCCGACTCCAAAATGTTCCAAAAAGATGACCCATTCGCCCAAACACAGAACACAAACAAAAGAGCAATAGAGGCTTTCGTCAAATTATATCTATGGAACCAACACATCGTAAAAACAGACCACACCAGACACAACCTCACCCAAAACGCGCGCGTCTGGTTTGACGAACCAAAGAAAATGGCAAACCCCAACCGCGAAATAATACTGAAACAAATCAAAGAATCAGTTATTGACGAAATCACACTACAATTCGTTGTAGACGAAGGAAAATGCGGAACCATCTACGACACGAAGCAAGTTCAAGTCAACGAATTTACCCACGAGATTATCAATAATCCAACCCGATTTGCCAGCTACGTCCTGAACAAGAACCGCAACTACTATAAACCCAGAGAGTCCGAATCAAACATCACCACCAAAAGAGTTCTCAAGTATCGCGAAACAGCCAAAGACCCAAACCTTGCACTCTCATGGGCAATCGAACACAAGCTATACCAAAACAAACAATACAAGATGCCCAAACCAATACAAGATGTAGGGGCACAAGCCATCAACCACATGTTCAAGAAAGTCACCCAACTCGACTACCAAACCGTCAAACCATACCTTCGCATACCCGTAAACCCAAAACACATCACAGAACTCATCGAATCACCCTATTCGGCAGAAGAAATCAAAAGATATACCGACGCGAGAATATATGATTGCAAAACTATCCTCAAAGGACTAGAGAACAACATCGACCCGGACGTGATCCACTCCTTAGTGACAGTTTGACATCCAGACAGCATAAACGTATAATCCAAACATGGATTTCTACGAAAAAGAATATTCTCCTGACCTACAAAAGCTACTAGACCAAAAAGCTAGCTGGCTATACAACTGCCCAGAAGACACATTCTACGGAGAATCGGAAACAGAAATTCTCTGCAAAGACGTATACAACCTCATCGCAGAACTCCCCATCTACCACTACGAAACCACCATAGGCGAATACGCCTTCATCATCAAAAACGTAAACCCAGAAACCCTCAAAGGACTTAAATACACATATCTGTACCCAGAAAACATCATCAAACCAAAAGACGCCGGAAGACTAGAACCTTACAGCAAACTAGGATGGGTTGTCATCGCGAAAAACTTCGGAATAGAACCCGCAACACTCACCCCATACGCCGTCGAACTCACCAAACAATTCGGGGCTGGAACATTCAGAAAAAGCGTCGAAATCCTCCGAACAGGAAGAAGCATCGAACAGCTAACAAAAGGAATGTACGGCATCGACTCAGAAATCATCAACTCCATCAACGAACCCGATGTAACATACATCCAGCCATGACCATCAAAAACGCATACAACGAACCCGGCATACCCAAAATAGGTATGTACCGAGAAATCGACAGCCCAAACATCATCATCTCAACCGGTAAACGATTAGAAGAATCACTCCGAGAAGCAAATAAATGGGCACACTACACCAAATCCTACGGAACCATCCAAAGCGACTGGGAAAACTTCACCGAACAATGGGTGAAGCCACTCATCCAAATCAAACCAGACTACGCACCATTCAGCCAACCATTCATAACCTGCACATGCCCAAGCAAATTCATCAGCCTCAACGAAGACTACGAAGTGCTCGGAATCAGAGATCTATTCGACCTCTGGCTAAACCTCAAAAACCCCGAATGCATATTTCCCAACATCACCTCCAACGAAATACTTGACCCCACGGCCGACCCAGGAAACCCAAGCTGGTACAGATGTGAAGACTGCCAAGGAACATTCTGCGGACTCACCTACTATGCGATAGGACAAGAAACAGCCGAACAAAACGGCGCGCTATACAAATTCTACCAAACAAACCAACTCAGCCCATTCACCAAAACCGTCGGACCAATCAAAATCGGAAACCTCGAAAAAGCACTCACCGAATATGACCCTGACCTTGACGCGCTACAAATCATCCAACAATACTTCACCGAAGAAACCCTCCCACGCACCCGATTCCAAAAACTCACACCCGACGCACACAAAGAATGGATTCAAGCAGGAGCAGACCACCAAACAACAATCATCGGACTAATCCTCAACTCCATCACCGACGCCAAACAAAAACCAACCCCAAACACCGTAGAACTCATCAAAGAAACCGAAACACCACAAAACATCATCAACACAGCCATACACCAAAAACGCCACGGACAACTCACCGAAATGACAGATATCATCATCGCAGCCAACCACAACATCGACTTCGACATCCTCAGAGAACTCATCAACTCATGAAAACCCTATCCTCACACTGGCTAAGAAACAAACCCAGAAAAATCACCCTCGACAACATACTCCCATCAATCACAAACCAACCCATATCACTCATACCCAAAATCACCCAAGAAACCAAACCAAAACCCACCATCACCACCAACAAAACCCTCAGCGCCACCAACCCAGAACAACACCACATCACCATCAACGCACTCAACGACACCATCCGAAACGTAGAAGAACTCACAATACCCACCAAACACAACCCATTCGACCACTACACCATCAAAGAACTCATAACCCTCATCTCCTGGCAAAAATACCTCACACAACCAGGCATAGAACATTACGAAGCCCTCACCTACATCCCAACCCAACACATCCAAGAAGTCAGAGAAAACCTCCCAGCACACAGCATCCTCGTCATCGCCAACTACGCCCACAACGTTACAGCCTACGAAAAAGAACCATTCTCAACAAAACAAGACTTCCTCCAATGGACACACGAACTCGGAAAACACATCACCATCCCCCAACTACAAAAATACAACGAAATCGGCATCCACACCAAACACTACAAAACACTCATCCTCGACAAAATCGACCCCGAAATATACCTCTCCATCAACCACTAAAAACACCTCAAAAATCGGCGCGGATTTCTCTTGGTTATAGTTAATACGAATTTGTCCGGAGAGAGCTACCTCCAAGGGAGCCTTAGAAGCCTGTTAAAATAAGGGAAGAAAGCCCCTTCAACACCCCCTCTAATTTTTCATTTTCATCAACCTCAAACCAAAAATCCCCACCCCAAGACCACCACCAGACCATCCACACCCAACCACCCCACAGCTTGCCACCACCGAGAAAACATCTCGACCACCCAACACCCACCACAACCAACCCGCCCACATATCCCCAGAAAGCCACCAAACAGAAACTCAACACCACCAAACAAAAAAGAACCCCGTAGCCCAGACAAAACCAAAATCCGAACTACAGGGTTCACCTCACACCGAACAAAACACCCAGGAACAACCCCGAGCCATCCCACCCAGCATCAGACAGAATTAATAATCAACCTGATTACCATCCGAATCACGACGCACCCAACTATCATATTCCAACGTCTCCGTGAAAACCTCACCATCAGGCTCAATCACCACCAAGACAACCTCAGAACCATTGACATCATAATAATAAACCGAATCCCCAGGAGCATTCTGAAAGAACCCAACAGTCTCAGGAGAACCATAACGAGCCAACACCTCAGCCTGCGCATCAGTAGGCACAAGAGCAACAATAAACTTATTCACACTTTAAAACTACCACAACACCACACAAAGCACAACATAGTGAACCAAAGCTCGCCCAACAATCCTAGCGCTCACCCTACAACACAGAAACGCCACTCAGCAAAGCCACGCGCCCGCCTGACAAGCTTTTACCACCCAGAATGAAGCCCGGTGTCACCCAGCAGCTAAAAACGCCTCAGAACGGCGTACAGCGCGTTCAAGCGAATCAGAGCCACACGAGTTTCAAGCAGCAGACAGAAAACCCAGCGATTCCGGAACGAAATCATCAAAGCAGATGAGTTCACCATTCCCTCGCACCAAATAGAGGAAATCAGCCGAAACATACTCACCATCTGAAAGCACATAAGGACAACCGAAAATGCCATCCACAACAGAAAGCGGTTCACCCTGCTCATCATCTACCCGAGCAACGCCACCAAAGAGTGTCGCATAATCAGAAACAGCAGAAAGGGAACCCAACTCACCACGCTGTGCAATACGAGCGAGCGCGGGCAACATAACCTGGGGATATCCATCGGAACGCACGAAGATTGCGCTGTTGGATTCCTCAAAAACTACCAGAGCCGAAGTTGTCATAAAACTGTCATAACACATATTGATAATGAAGTCAAAAGGTGAAATGTGTTGTATTCAACCCTCAACCGCATCCAGAACATCGGAATCCACCCCATATGCATCCAGAACAAAATTAGCCTCAGCTTCACGAACAGCGAACTCGAAAACCGAGGCGGAAATATCACTACGGGCGAAAACCTTCTTCAATACCGGCAGAGCAATCTCACCCTCGAAACCACTTGTGATATCGAACCCGCGAAGCAACCACACCAAAGGCTCGACCTCAACCGCGAAACCATCAGAAGCAACATCTACCGGAATGAACCTCAGAACAGAATGAGAATGAAACCTACAACCAGCAGGAGTTGGAGGAAGATAACCACCGAAGAAAAGAGAGCGACGAGAACGATTCGTTCCACCCCAATAAACGAAAGACCCATCATAATTATTCACCCCGGTACGCAACCACTTGACGACCTTGGAAGCGAAACCATTACCCAAAGGCGCAAAAGAAATAAACCACACCCTTGCATAGAACTTCGGCATGTTGAAATCATCAGCAATAGACAAGAACATGTTCATCTGCTTACCGGCATCAGGAACAGTGAGATAAACCCTGCACCAACGGAAGAACAGAACCAAGCGCTCGGACAAAGACTTAGGCATGAGAAACCTCATTCAGTCCTGAGTAACACCCACATGAATATTATACTTCTTGCCCTTGTACTGAATCCACAACGGCTTACTCAAAATACCGTCGAACTCTTCCACGATAACAGACCGACGACCAGCGGGAACGACATCGAACACCAACGCATAAGTTTCCCCACCAACGCCGGAAAGGTCATCAACCCACGAAGCTTCATTCTTGACATCGCGGGCGAAATCCTCAAAAGACATCACCTCGGAAAGCCGAGTCATATCGAAAACACGACGCGCGTGCTTCTCCCAGTCATCCTCATCATAGTAATCTAGCAGCGGAATAGCTGGAAGATAGGTGAACTCCAAACCGATTTCACCGTCATCCTGAACGAAACTGCGGAACCTCTTCTGATAACGCTTCTGGCGAGCATCCTCGTCAACATCCTGGGACTTCAGCCAGCCGCAATCGAAGTTACCCCAAATGTAACCGTCATCATCAAGCCATAGGTTGACGAAATGGGAATCATCATCATCACCAGACCCGAAAGGTTGACTGCAATCCAACGTAATCGTCTTCTTGAACTCCAAAAGCCCCAAGAGCTTCGGATAATCAGCTTCGGTGAATGAACTCATATGAGTAAACCTTTCGATGAGATAAACATATCCTACAACAAAACAGAAAGAGAAACAAGACCGTGGCGACACGCCGGTAAAATGAAATTGACAAAGAACGGAGCCGGTGCTAGCTTGATAAAAGACAAAGGAGGCAACACCATGAACAACAAGCTCATCCGCAACATTGTCCGAACCATCCTCTTCACCACCCTCATCGTGGGAGGCATGGTCATCATGTACCACAACCAAATCATCATGCGAACCGGAGCAGAGGAAACCATCTGGAACTCAGTGTGGTTCATCATCGGGCTTATCATGGTCGCCAGCAGCGCGTCGCGGGCTGTCACGCTCTACGAGAAGCGCGAAACGGGTCATAACATCACCCAGTGAAAGAAAACCGCTTAGAACGGCTTCTAGCGCGTCAAAGGATAAATCAAACCGGGTAGGAATCCACAACCCGGAAAGCGCATGGATGCGCCGTTAACGAGATAGAACCATGAGATTCGTACTCGTTGACATATCTTGTGACGCCGAAACGGGCGTAACCGTTAAGAGCGAATGGCTCATCTAAATCCTTCGCGCATTGCGGAGCTACCTCATTGTCATCAGGAACCAAATCATCCGAAATCTCCGTATCAGGGAAAATCTCAACCTCGAAACAATAGAAAGTCGGGATAGGCAAACCTGACTTCTCCAAGTCGGTGACAAGGAACTTCATCCGCTCACGGGCTGCCGCTAACGTACCTAAATGGACAAACGGCTGAATATAAACATCCTCTTCCAAGATATCTTCATCCCAATTCGCGCGGGTGGTGATGTGATACCACGTAGCAGACCTCACCTCATCCGGGTTGATGAACTTCAAACAATCATCGCGGATGCCCACTTGAGCAACACCGTAAATCTGTTCATTTCCGCACCACTGACAATGAAGCATTTTATCGAAATAGCGATCCATTTCCTCCAACGAGAAAAACGAACCGCACTTCCAACACTTCGCCCCGGAAAAACCAGCGGGCGCGATTTCGTGAGAATAATCCCCAACATCCACCTTCACACCGGGAAGTTTGCGTTCACCAGGAAGAACATGGGAACGAGCAGCAGGCTCGGGGATAGCCGGGGTCGAAGAAGCTTTGCTAGATATAGAAACCGGGCGATATCGCGGTTGAGTTTCGGATTTCACATATACCGTCGTGCGTTTCCCATTCTTATCGATAACCGATTTAGGGACGAGATGAGACTTCGACATACGAAAATCATAAACGACGGGAGCGACAATACTGCTCTGCTATCATCCGTCCATGAACTTCTACACAACCGTACACTACGACCCAGAAACCCAGATACTAACGCTTGGGCACAGAACAGCTAAAGAAGCGATATTGAAGAACCCGGTTACCTGGCTGCCCATCTTTCTCATACCAGCCCTCATCGTTCTCAACATCTACGTAGTGCAAATCCCCTACCTATGGCTGATTATCCCCGCCTACGCAATAGGAATGGGTTTGTATGTATTCGGACTGGCGAAGCTGAACAAGCCGCTCATCGTCAACTGGAAAGATTTCACGATAACATTGAAGAACGGGAAAACCGTACCACTTCGTAATATCAACTATCTACAGAAGATGGTGGGAATGGAGCAGGTCGCTATCTACATTGGAGAAAACCAACCAGAACACAGAATCGCTCTCGCCAGAAGCTACTTCAAAATCAGCGAAGAGGTGAAGCAGGCAGTCATCAACATCATCAACGCAACCGGATATGCAAACCAGCCAGACACATTCGACCGAAAGGTTGAATTCGAACAGTGGCTTAACTACAACGTCAAATAAAGCCTTGCCTTATCTAAATTGACATCAGTGACAGAACACGATAACATGTATGTATGATTCTGCGCGACCTCGACCGGACGTATTGGGGAGAACTCATACCGGTGTCAGAGGAATTACAGCGTCTCTATGGTGAGGATTGCTACGAGTACGTTCATGGAAAAGAAGCCGTAAAACGAAACTTCATGCTTCGGCGCACACCACACCAAAATGAGGTAGACCGTTATCTGGAAATTATTGAGACAGATGAGGCTGAGGTTGTTAGAGGAACGCTGGGATACTCGCAACTGTATTCTGATATGTTGTTGCGGTTCAACGCAGCCCCGGAATCATTGACCACCTTCGTCAACTTTCTCAAAGAGAATCCCACTTATAGTCTGAAAAAAGCCGAAGATGCGAATTGGATAGACTACTTCACGTTCCCAGAAGAATACTGGAAGGGGAAGATTTTCACTGAGTCCCGCGCCATTGACCTAGAAGCATTTTATACCCTCACTTCCGGAACGGGGCTGGGAGGTATGGCACCGGCAAAATCTGATTCGGATTTTTCGATGAAGAAATACCCGGTCTATATGGGGATGGTACTGCACACCATCAGCAGGTTCCCACAAGCCTTCAGGAAGAACCATATTAGGCGAATGAACTCTAATATCAAAAGGTTGGTTTCTAGAATGCTGGAGAACTGCGATGTGGATTCCACGCCAACTCTTTCTTGGACTATTCTCATCACAGATTATGTATCAAAGTCCACAACCGATAAATTCTCTTATCAACCACAAGTGGAAAAGATGATACGGGATTACTGTTTAAGAGGAATATCATTCGATGATGCGGCAAGGTATTACCGAGTTGGGGTCGTTGACGGTGCGATGATCGAACATGGAATAAAATATTCCATCGACCCGGAAATCATCGCGTCCTCGCTAGTTGACTAACAACCGATTACCTGATATTATTTTAGTTGGAGGAATATTACTATGAGCTTCAGCACCACAAGAACTGCCGAGACAGTCGAGATGATGAATCGGTTCGAGAAAGCACACTCTGAGTACATGAAAGATCGTCGGAATGTGGTCAAGTACATCACCGAGAAGTTCAAGTTGGTAAAGCGCGCCTGCGAAGCAGCCGGTGGTGTCATTTACGACACCAAATACAGTTGGGTAAATGAATGGATTTATTCCAACGGGAACTTCACGGATTATCACGAAGGGGTATTCTACTTCGATGATGATTATTCCATCTCCGTCGAAGAGTTGGAAGATATCTATAACCTCGTCTACGTTGAAGTGGCAACCGCGAAGGCAATGAAAGCCATCAAGGAAAGGAAAGAGTTAGAAAGCAAGCTCGCCATGACCGAAGTTTTGGCTGAAGAGTACCGTAAGAAGTTGGAAGAATCTAGGTAAGCCCAAAGAAGGATTCGACGTTCCTTCTGATGCTTCGTGCTCCCATAGACTCGGGATATCTCATATCGTGGCGACAGTCATGGTAGAAATCATCAAGTCTTTGTAATATCTCGGTAACCATATCTTCAACTTCTGGATACTCGTTGACTTGGTAGATAACCCTTGAAACTATTTTGACGGCACAGAGCCTTCCGATGTCGAACTTGACATCATCACAAAACAAATCACTCTTGTTGAGGATGGTGTCTAAATCATCGATACCCTCCAGCAGAGAATCATAGAAGCGTTCTGCACTTACCGATGAGAAGCCCTGTCGATGAGGGAAAGCCTTCTTCGCATTCCTCGGCTTCGGAGGCTTGATAGTATTCACCCCACCATCGGTTATGAAGTCCTGGTAGCTTCCACTCGTACCGTTAGGAGATGAGTGGAAGTGTTCCTTGGTAGAACTGATAGTCATACCATCCCTTTTCTCTTGAACTACATTTTAGACCAAGAAAAGGAGAAAACCTGATTACGAAAGAAATCGACCAAGATTACACAAGCATCGAAAGAAGAATATCGTTACTGATGTCAGGATGTTCCCAACTGGCGGTGATGACCTCAATAGGATAATTGCTACGGAGAGTGTCAATCTTAGGCATGAACTCTGCACGTCCATAACGCTCGAACTTCTCACACATATCACAGAACACCGAGAAGATCTTGTCAGCGGTCATAGTGGGGTTGCGCTCCAAGGCGCGGATCATCATGTAAGCATCTCGCCAATCAATCCCGTGCTTACGAGTGATGTTGAACCATTCAAGCGGGTATTCATCAATCCCGTTGCTGTAATAGATACCATTGCTGCGGGCTATACTCAACCCGTACATGCAAAGGTACGTCCACCCCAGCCCTTCAAAAACTTCAAACCCCTTCTTGAAGTTGTCCACGAAAAATTCACCGGTAGGGAAATTACCCGGATTTAAAGGGTCGGTATGATAACCGTGAACATCAAAGTACCAGTCGTCAAACTGGCGAAAGCTATGGCTCTGGGTTTCTCGCCACTTCTTTACGAACTCAGGGTTGTTATTAACCTGAGTTGTGAACTTAACGCTTTCCATAAAGTCGAACTGGTGGGAGGGCGGATCAAACCGGTACATGTTGGCTACCGAATTGCCAACATTGACGCTACTACCTGGGATCACGGTTCCTCCTTAATTAATCTAATCATACTAGACGAAAGAGGTTATGTCAATTTTGATGAGAGCCGGAAATGATCGAAGAACCCTTCTCCATTTTGTAAAGGAGAAAGTCAAGCTCATCATTGAAATGAGAAAGCCCGAACTGCTCGAAAATCCCACTGAGATAATCGTGGAGTGTCATCCCATCCTTTAGGTCGTAAATTGGTTCTGGAGTTTGTTGGAGTGAATGACCAGAATCGTTGTAGAAGGTGTAAATGCGCTCGACAACATCACCATTAGGGTAAGAGGACTTGTCGGAGAACATCAGATATTCCGGATAATTGACATCCCGAATCACTGGACGAGATAGATAATATTCTCCAGCTACCTCGACATCAGACCATTGAACAACTTCGACGCCGATTAGTCCGTCTTCTGTCAAGATAGAATCAGGGATGCCATATGAATCCAGCATGTGATGTCCACAGTCAAGGATTTTGCGATACAGACCTTTAGTATCAAAGCCGTCTTCCAACATGGAACTATTTTAGCTTGTATCAAGACAAAAGGAAAGAGCCGTCCCAAGAATGACGGCTCTTTCTTCGCCAAGTTCGCACCTCTATGCATGAATGCGAATGGCTTACTGTACAGATTTTAGTATAACACGATGAAAAGCCTAGGTCAAATCAATTGACATGGGCGAATGGTAAGCTACATCTATGAAGACATCTCGTACAGTACCCACTCAAATAATTGATAAGAACGGAAAGAAAACTACCGTTCATAAAACTCCGACATCCGACAATATGAAAAGAGTTATCAAGCAAGCACCTACATCTAATAACGATGTTGAAGTTCCAGAAAATCTTCTGACGATGGACGAACACTCGCCAGAAGTCCAGTGGGGGCAAAAGTATCGCATCAAGCTCGCAAAAACCATAGCAAGAGAAGGGCGACCCTTAGATTCTAAACCATCAGTATATGGATGGGTTGACGACAGAATGGCTGCGCATTTAAACAATTGCAAGATTACCGAACTTACCAAAATCTATGAAGACGAATGGGTAGAGTTCGCTGGAACTTTCACTGACGATAACGAGTGCAGAGGCTTCAACGCCGATGCGCGTTGTGAGTGTGGAAAATTCGACGGACAACTGAGAATGGAAGGAACTCTAGGAGAGTTCATCCAGAGGCTCAGCGCTGAAGATATTCTTGACGAAAGGTAATTAGCTTTCGTCTTCGTGCGCGGTAAAACGGGTACGCGCCATCAATGCAACAATACCGAGTGCTGCAAAGAAACTTGTCGAGTTGAAAAGAATCTCGCGGTTGAACACGGGGTATGAATCCGACACTAAATCGTTGATACAAAGTACAGACAAAATCATAAAACCAACTATTGAGAAGAAGATCGCCGTGTTCAAGACCCTTGCTAACATGATGACATTCTAGATGTATCGGTTTTAGATATCAAGCTTTTTTTATGACGGTAGATGTCGCCATAAGAGCCGATAATGACGAAGAAGTTAGCAGTTAGTAAGATTCGCAACTATCAATGAAATCAAACCAGACCTTGTTCTCTTTATCGATATACTTTCTGATTTCAGTGTTTGGAGTCTGAGAAACATGTTCTTCGAAAAGCTCGATTTCTTCAGGAAGGATGCCGGGGAGATTCTTCAGACCCAATGTTTTCGTTAGCCCGTTCTCTTTTTCGTACTGAACGATAGCATTCATGATTTCATTAGGATTCCTAACGCCTAACTTGGCAGCCTTCTTCTCTATCCATTCCCTCTTCAATGCCATTTTGTTAGCCTCGATGTTGTAATAAGCGGCAATAACAGGGGTGGGTGTGTATGAATAAATACTATGAGCATCAGCCCATCTATGAAGCTCATCACCGTAAGTTTCGTCCTTTTGAGCAAGGGCACTCTCCGCATATGTGCCCTTGAATATACCTGGAAGTTCATCTGAAAGAGTCCAAGGCACCTCGATGTCCAAATTGCCATCATCAACCCTGATGAATGTTTTACCTTCTTTAACGAGAACCTTGGCGTCAGGGTCTACCTCGCGAGCTATGTTCAAAGCCTCTTCGAATGATACGGTTTCAGGTTCTTCATTGGAAAAGCTCCTGATTTGAACTACAGCAGCACGAACGCTCTTTATCTGATTGTGCAATCTCTTATGAACGGTTGTGTGCTTACCATTCTTATCAACTATGGGTACAGGAACGAGATCTGACATTTAGAAGTCTACCCTTTCGAGAATCCTTGCCCAGAACGCCGCCTCTTCGGCCGCGACGAGATTACTTGTTTCAGAAGTTGAACGACTAGAACCACCATTACGCGCGAATCTCTTGATGTTGTCGTTGGCGGTGTACTTGATGTTTTCGATCAAGCTGTCAAAATCTTCGGCACTTTCGACTTTGTTTAGATTCTGCTTGATGCGGGCTACATTGTTCTGCGTAGCTGCGATGGTTACCGCATCCTGAAGATTACCCCAGTCGAACCATTCCTTCTTAGAGTCCGCATTCATTCTCTCCCTCATGTTTTCCGCAAAGGAGTCTAGGAAACGGTCTGTGGATTCCAAGAAGAACCTCAGAGACATATGAACGGATTGACCCTTTTCATCCAATTCAGAAACATTGAGATTGGGAGCTATCTGTGAATACTCTGGAGCGACGGCGCTGGAAGAAGTAGGGGAGGGGGCTACACGCGCATTATCGGTTGCGACATCCGGCTTGACATGCCTGGTGACAACCTTTCCATTGCGGTCGGCTCTTGCTTGTGGAATGAGATGGGACATAGTTTGACTACCTTTCATCTATATACTATAAGACCGGTGTGACACCAGCTACTTGGATGAGCGTGAAGCCAGATAGACATCGACATCTATACCTGCCGACTTGCACACCTCTATATCTTTAAGCTCTATTCCAAGCTTTAGCCATTCGATATCGGTTTCATCAAGGCTGGACGAATATATCTCAATCCATTTACGAGCGGATTCTGGAATACCCGTACCAGCGAGCAGGATGTTGCCTTCGAACACGGTATTCCACCATATACAAACTTCGGCAATCAAAGAACCGTCTTGATATTTCTCATACCCATCTCTACTTTTTTCAAGATATGAAACTTCGGTGATAAATTCACGGTCTTTGTCTAGCTCATCTACTTCTGAATAATAGGATAACGAAGGCTCTTTCCTCCGAGGACTATAAGAAGAAACAAAGTGTTCGATAGCTCGATTAACCCCGAATTTGAAAAGCTCGTCATTATGATGAAACTTAAACTCCGGGCGCGGGAAATTCTTATCGTACTCTAATAAATCAGCATAGAAATCATGCCACTCGCTATATAGTTTCTTGATTTCATCAATAGCCTCAGAATGATTGACTTTATCGAAATTCGCCAATATCCGATTCAGTAACAAATCGACGTTGATTTGAGGAACCCCGTTATCCATAAAACCGACATCATTTATACTTACAGAGAATCCAAATTCGTAAAACAAATCATGCTCTTTATTTACGACGGTTCCCGAACGAAGAGAAATATTATGGAGTTCAATGAAATCCACTAAACTATCTATAGCTGCATATTTGGTATAATACGAAAGATTATAATTCGAGAAGCTGATACCCATATCTAAATCAACATTAACTTCGATAAAGTCACCAAGCCTTGCATAGTGATGTAAATTCAATGCAGCAAGCTTGGTTCCATATACATCAATTTGTTCTATTACATCTAGTTTTTCATGTTCAGATAAACCAATATACATTGCGCCACTTTCTTTGTATTCGGCATTGTTAAAGGAATTAACTCTAGAGGAATGGTTAACCTTATATTGAAATTGAGGGATATTCCCATAAACATCTATTGGCTTAGAAGTATTATCCATTATTCATCTCCAAAGCTAAAGCAACATTGACATCTACGCCGTTGCTAATAAACCTATTGACATCCTCTTCTTGATAAAAACCAGCTTGATACCATTCACCGAGGTATGGCTTATCGATGACATCTTGAATGCGACGCTTCCATATTTCTTGTGCATGCAGTTCTGATATATAGACTTTATCACCGTTTACAGTACGGGCGGTGGACGCAACTTGTACAACTTCATTGAGGTGTATTTCTATTTCTGCTAAAGCCCTAAAAACATCTTTTCGGCTATAAACATTTTGGAAATGTTCGGCTAATTCAGTAGGATTGAATTGTAGATTGTTGGTAATCGCTGCCAAAAGCCTGATGATAAATAAGCCCATAATGTTTTCGTACATATCATCAGGCGTATTAAAGCCATAAAGGTTAATTCTTTCTCGGTTGAGAAAAGGGAGGATTTTAGCCTTCTCTGCCCATTCGTTATATAATTCAATCACTTTAGCGCGAACCGACTTAATATTGTCTATACCAGCACTTGATTCAAATTCGTCAATGATTTCCATGACATCAATTTCGGAGATTTCTGAAATTCCGGTTATCACCTTTGTTTTAAGAAGAGATGTTTGAATTTTGTCATCTGAGAAAATGGTTGTATATTCAACCAGTTCTTTTCCAACAATCTTGCTTAAAGAGCCAGAGGATATGGATTGAGAAATGTAGTATTCAAAATTTCCAGCAGCATAATGAGTGATTGCTTTATTTCCGATATATGGAAATTCAACCATCGTGTAGTAAATATCAACAAGAACAGAGTTATCCGACTTATTGATTAATACGCGATCTATCTCGGGAAGTCCAATATGTCTTTCGGGAATAACTACCGTTTTTGATGCGGTGATGTGACTGATATCCAAAACCACTTCATCACTCGATGACTTCATTATAACCATATTCCGCCTTCTTAATGAATCAACCAATCGCCATCGTTATATCAATATCGATATTGTGATTAACGACACTCGGAATATGGTGAATGGGGACACCTCTGGCAACGAGAGGCATCAATACATTGCCTCCGTATTCTCGGTATGCCTGCACCAATTCACGAGCCTCGATTTCTGTTAATTCGCGATAGGAATAGCTGGCATGAAATACTAAGCTCAAAGCAAGAGCATCCGCATTTCTAATCCAATTATTTGTTTTCTTACCGGTCTTCTTGAGAAGCCCAAAATTCCTAGACACAACCCATCTATCCCTTGTAATTCTTGTGTCTATTCGAGATACAATCTCGGAAAGGTTGATGCCAGAATTATGTATCAGTTTTAATGCGATCAGAGAATCTTTAGCTGGCGTCACATTGTTGATGAGGACGAATAGAGCGGTCAATCCGAATTCACCAATCTCAATATATTCCTTACGATTCAGCAAGCGGTTGTCACCCTTGGTTTTGTAAGGTCTAAACGCAAGGTTTTCCTGCAAAGATTCCAGCAATGCTGCTTTAGGAGTTATGAAGTTTGCCCTAAATGCTTTTTCAGATTTAATGTAGGCAACATCTGTATCCAATTCAGGATATTGCTGTGAATCCGTATTCGCCAAAATAACGGATCTTCGAGAGTCCATTACCGCACCATCTGTCCAATAAGCAACTCACCGAATTCACTTGTTGTCACCTGGGTTGCATCGTCCATCAACCGAGCGAAATCGCCGGTAACAGTCTTGTGAGCGATAGTTTCTTCCACCGCCTTGACAATGAGTTCAGAAACCTCTGTCCAGCCGATGTAGTCAAACATCATCGCGCCACTCAAAATAACCGAGCAGGGGTTAGCCAAGTTCTTACCAGCAATATCAGGAGCGGTTCCGTGAGTAGCCTCGAAGATGGCATGTCCAGTCTTGTAGTTGATGTTTCCACCGGGGGAGATTCCGATGCCTCCGACCTGAGCAGCCACAGCATCAGAAGCATAGTCGCCATTCAGGTTGGTAAGCGCTACAACCTCGAACTGTTCAGGGAGGATGAGAGCCTGCTGAAGGAAATTATCGGCAATGATGTCGTTGACAATAAGCCTGCCCGATGCCAACTGCTCGGCATATTCTTCCTGTGCAACCTCATGTCCCCACTTCAGGAAGCCACCCTCGGTGAACTTCTGGATGTTGCCCTTATGAACGATGGTTACGATCTTCTTGTCGTGGCTCAAAGCATATTCGATAGCCGCCCGAACAAGCCGCTTACTGCCCTCTACGGAAATCGGCTTGATCCCAATACTCGTGGAGTTCGGGAAACGGATGTTGTTAACACCAAGCTCACGCTGCATCCATTCAATGATCCACTTCGCAGCGACCGAGCCTGCATTCCATTCGATACCGGAGTAAATATCTTCGGTGTTCTCGCGGAAGATGGTCATATTCACCTTCTCGGGATTCTTGACCGGGCTAGGTGCTCCATCGAAATAACGAATTGGACGAAGACATGTATACAGATCGAACTCCTGACGCATGGCGACGTTAAGCGACCTGTATCCGTCACCGGTAGGAGTAGCCAGCGGACCCTTGATAGCTACAAGATACTCACGAATGCTATCGACCGTTTCAGCAGGAAGCCAGTCAAGGGTTTCCTCATAAGCCTTGCCCCCAGCCAGGACTTCCATCCAGTCAACCTTACGCTTACCCTGATAAGTCTGGATAACTGCTGCGTCGAATACCTTCTGGGCAGTTTTCCAAATATCCTTACCAATACCATCTCCCTCGATATAAAGGAGAGTGGGGTCATCGGGAACAATCAGCTTATTCCCGTCAAAACCGATTTTCGTCATATTTGAACCCGCCTTTCTAGCAAAACAACTATAACATATTAGCTGGTTTTTGACAACCTGCAATCAGTGTCGGAAGCTAGAATTAGCATATAGATATGAACAATCTTACCCCCACCCAAATCATTGACAAGAACGGCAAAAGAACCACCGTTCATAAGAATCTGAACAAGGAAGCCAACGCAAGAAACTTCGAAGCAGTCAACAAGGTGGCTAACAGGTCTTTGTTCATGAAGACCAAAAATATCATCAACACCGTCATGTATAACGGACAGGCTCCTAACCCTAGAATTCTAGAGCGTGATGTGGAGAGGGTTAAGATGTTCTTCGAAGACTTATCTAATCCTAATTTCGTCTACTTCGGAGCTTTGAGTGAACACCTGGCAGGCGAACTCCATTCTTTCTCTCCGTCCAATGAATTAGAAGCTGCTAAACAAATCATCGCCGCCTCGGGTCTAGAAGATGTACCTATGGATACTTTCGATATCCCCGAGAGTTCGAGTTACGAAGACAAAGACAATGAAGTTGAAAACGCCATCTTCGGTCAATCCGCAGAAACAGTTGGAGTGAATGTTCCTGGGATTTCAAAAAGGGACACAAAAAGATTCTATCTCTCTCAAATATTTAATAGAAGAATGGAGAGTTCTGGTGGGGACGAAGGCTCGTTTGACACACATTACGAGTTGGAATACATGGGCGCGTCCGAATACGAATTCGGAGCCATTCCTAGAGCAATTGGGACACTACGCGACTCTGAAAAATTAGAATACGCAGAAGTACCAGTAACCATCAACGGTGTAAACAGAACCGTTTATTTCGTCGGTCAAGATATTGCAGATGCCGCAGCGGTGCTGAAGTCTGTTGATGGCTCTGCAAGACAGTCCGGACATCACAACTCTATTCTCGGAAACAACAAAATATACTCTGGTTTTGATGACGCCTTCTTCGGCGGCGGAAGAAGATCCGCCAATGCAAGAACGGCTTGGTTTGCGCTAGACGATAAGCCGTTCTTCTACACATTGGATGAAAGTAGAGCATCCGATGTAACTAAACTTATCCATAGAAACGCAAACAAGAAGCAAAAAGTTACCAAGCTCGACATAGACTTTCGCAAATAATAGTTGAACGCCAGAGTATGTTCTGGTAGCATTAAATTATGAAGCTTAAGGTAAGTTACGAAAGCACGACCAAAAAGAAGTGCGTCGCTTGCAGCGGAAGCGGATACTATGACGCCGCAGTGAACGGGCGCATCCCTAAGTGCGCTTCATGTAACGGTACTGGTGTTGATAGTGATCAGAGCAAGTAATATTTTGTTCCGTTGATTTCTGCACTAGGAACGTTATCGGACTCAATCAACGCCTCTGCTATTTTGCGGTAGTCGAAAATACTTTCGTCGGTTTCTCTTACCTCGTCAAGAGACATTCCGTAAAAACGTTCAGAGTCTTTACCAAGATTCAATGTGTCGAGTATTTTGCTCGGCAATTCATCAAAACTGTAGTCATTCCTGATGAGTTCATCGATGATCTGTTCTCCACGAATATCCAGGTCATTTTCCGAAGTAATCATTCCAGAATCCGTGTACATCGTCTCTTGCCAGTTTCTAGCCAAGGTGTCAAGCTCATCAGTCCATTCAACAAGCAGTCCGCTCTGTATATAATCGGAAGCCATTTCTTCTTCTCGAACAACACCAAATCCTTTAATGATGTTTCTTAGGTTGTCGAACTCTTCGTGAAGCTTTTGTACCTCTGCACTTTCTTGTGGTGAAAACCCAAACTCTTCATGAATGTCGATTTCCTCAGAAGCAAGCTCCAATCTATTAGAAAGCTCGCTGCTGTAATCTCTAATGGCGTCAACAACAGCTTCCGCCTCGAAAGACCTACCTGTGTTCAAAAAGCCTGTCTTGCTTTCAAACTCGAACGGCTTCATAGAAATATCAAGATTATTCATATCGACAACATTGAATTCTTCTCCCATGAAAGTAGCAGTCTTGGGCAACGCAACATCATTAACCCTACGTTTTGATGCACCTAAGGCATCATCTGGACGTCTGTAGACGGTTGTTGGAATACCGTCTTTTCTTACTATCGGAGTTGGGACAAGCTGATTATTCATATTCAAAGAATATACCTTTCAGGTGACACCAGATTCCTATATACTCTTTATATGTCCAACTTACAGAAAACGCCAATCGTGGATAAAAACGGAAAGCATACCTACGTCTACAAGAAGACAGAAGACATCACCAACTCCCGAGTGGTTGGACTCGAACCCAGGGCGTCCTTCAAGGACGAATGGAACGAAGAATTCGATATGACCGAAAAGCTTCTTGCAGAGATTTTCGATGAAGGTGGAATCGACTATAAAGACGGAGAATATCATCTACCCACTTCTTCATTAGGAATCACCAAGGATGGACGCCATCTCAATGTCAACGTCGTTCTTAAACCCATTTACGATGTAACGACAACCGATCTGAAAGAACTTGATAAAGCGTGGTCTATCAGCATCACGGGTAGCACTCAATCCGAAGACGGAAGTTCATGGGCGGCAGGACTTCTCACCGAAGAACTAAAAACTCTCGAAACACCTTTTATCGATGATTACGCCCGCCAGTCATTCTTGAAGATATGGAGAGAATATTACATTAACGATTCTATGTATGCGACAGAGAATCAGTATAAGAAGATACAGCATCTTCGAGATGATGGTTTCAATCTATCCGAAGATAATATGCGTGAATGGGCACACCTAGTAGAGAATGACCGGGGCTATGAGTTGGGTGAGTCAGTTGATTTAGTAAGACTCATCAGAACAGAAACAATCGCTAACATTATCGCCATCACCGAATTAGCATCATCAAATTTTAGGCCGCTTTGAAAAGCTGTTTACGCTGATTGTTCAACCACATTGTAATGGTGTTGTATATCGGCTTCTCCATCGACAGAATATCCCTTCTGTGAGTCTTAGAGAAATCATAGAACCATTGATGCTCAACAGGGTCTATCAGCTTTTGAGCTTCTGTTCTCGTCTCCAATATCGGCTTGACATCTGGAAAGGCAGACTCTACAGAATTTCTGGCGTTTTCGTTCCAGTCTCGAATCACGCAATACATCTTAAATGGAGGGGTATGAATGAAAGCTTGCGCCATGACCCTCTTTAAGAAGTTGTTGTAACCCATCTTTCTGCTCTTATTGAAGATGTAAGTTGAAGTCTGAATGTAATCTTCACCCCGAGAAGAGGAACGGTGAAGACCTGTTAATCCGACAGGTTGCTCTTGGGAGAAGATGACCCATGCACCATGCTTTCCTTCGAAGTATTCCAAGCATTCTTCTGGATTGGATGCAGTTCCAATGGTCGAATAGTTATCGCCCAATGATTCAAGGATAGTAGCTCTTTCTTCGGATGATATATTATCAACAGGCTTAAGCGTTAGTGGTAATGAAATGGCAGACATGACCAACTCCTTCGGTAGCGAATCAATCATAACTCGATCAACACCCCATTCTCTTCAAAGTGAGTGACTTGACTTACAGAATAAATATGCTAGAATTAGCATAGCAATAAACCGATTGGAGCACCCGAAATGGCACTCACCCTGAACAGTAAGCATACCTCCGAAGCTCTGGAGGCGCGCAACACTGAAGTCACGCCGCTTTCATTCCCTATTAAGAATGAGAACGACCACCAGGCATATCTCAACGGACACGACGTAATTGTGCAGTCCGCTGATGGTGGTGTTTTCCTGGGACACATCGTTGATGTAGACAGTGCTGTGATGAAGGTTTACATCGAACTCGACTAACTAGCGAACGTTGCCCGCGAACCGAGATAAACATCAACACCTATCCCAGTTTGCGTGGATATGAATGCGTATCGCATATCAAAGATTCTTGTTATTTTCACAACATATTCAAACATGAAATCTCGCCTAAAGATTAACCCATTTGCGATAAACGACAGACGTTTTGTGACTGCCTGAAACATCAATTAGTGACATCACAGAAAACCCGATCTGTAAAGCTGCTTGTTTTGAATGGGACTCCATCAATAACAGAAATCAACTCAGGCGAGAAGTAAGAATCCTCCCCATTGTTCCTTCTTGATTCCAGGAATCCAATCTCAACGGCTTTTCTAACAACATCTAACGACTCATAACCGAATTCCTTGATGACATCGGTCAAGGAAGCACTTAGCCCATTTAAGATGAATTTAACAACCTCCGAACCAGAACCGAACATCTCATCAACACTCCTATGCAGTTCTTCGATACAAGATATTACCTCTTCGACCAGATACACCGCGTCAGAAACAACGATGCAGAAGAACTGAACAAGGAGGTTCATCTTATCGTTATCAGGCTTACCGTCGTTTCTTATTTCATTAAGGACGCCGAAATAGTCCGACCCCCTTGAAATTAGAACGCGAGAAATGGGGAGTACAGTATGAAACAAACCCTCATGAGATATAACACCCTGAATCAATGAACGACCGGTTCGTCCATTACCATCTATGAACGGATGGATACTTTCAAACTGAGCGTGTGATAAAGCGATTTTGGTAATAGCATCATGTGTGCTGTGGTTCAAATAACTCACGAGATCTTCAACCAATTCGGGAACAAGCTCTGGTATAGGCGGAACATAGATGGCGTCAATCGGGCTGGTGCCGCCGATAATGTTCTGTTCACCACGATAACCCAGCATGATTGCATTCCAATGCTCACCATAGGAAGGATTACGCAGTAGGCTCTTCTGAAGAATCTCGATTTCATCAACAGAAAAACCCTCTACGGAAAACAACTCAAAAGAGCGTCGAGTTTGCTCCACATTATTGATGATGAGGCGTGAAACATCCGTTAGCTTCCGGCTCCCATTGAAAGCCAACACGATGTTGTGAGTGGTTCCCACTATTTCCTCGATACGGGAAGATGCAATGCCTTCCGAGAAAAGTAAGACTTTCGACAAATCAAGCTCGGAACGTGCACCAATAAGCGTGGTCAATCGAGAAAAGTCGTCGTGCGATTTGGATAAAAGAAAGCTCGTCTTCTCAGAAGGCACGAAGTCTATCTCGCTCATCTTATCAGGTATGTAGGCATGATAAGTACCACCCCGCCGAGACTTCTTGTTTCCTAGTCCGTGGGGCAAGCCTTCATGGAATTGCTCAACATACCTACCCATGCAAAGGATATTACCACCGAGTTGTAAATATCACAATGGAAACAAAAATGGGCGGGCTGCCCACCACAGCAGCCCGCCCTAACCGAAACTATTTTTGAAAGGAAAACCATTGTCACAAACTAAGGAGCAACAACAAGTTAAGAATAGCACTACAAATAAGCAAAGTCAAGCGAATTTCGAAAGAATTTTTGGAAACTATCCATTCCTTTAAAGAGGTTAATGTGCCCAATTGGTTCCATTAACTTACATAATGTCCGTCAATATGGACATTATTTCTTCCTGTGAATACCGTCTCTGTGCCCAAATGGACGACCACAATAGCCTCCGCGAGGTAGCGGATGTCCACATCTGCCCCCGCCGACATGACCTACCGAACCACCCATAGGAACAGATACTCCAGGAGGTAGATTTCGATAGAGCTTTTCGTAATCGACCGGGTTTCTGAACTTCTCCGGGTCAACTCGTACACCAGATGAATCGAGATAAGGATAAGTAATACTTGGGTCTTGAGAAGCGCCTAATGGACCAAAGCCCATTACATTACCGTCTCCCGCGTATTCATCCTCACCTTCGATGATTCCTCCAGTTCCACGAGTCCATTTCATTTTACTAAAGTGATCTTTGCATATGTCCCATAGCGAATTTTGACGAGATAGCATGTTGTCTAGGGCACGATTCCCGTCATAATCAACATAAACACTCTTGCCATCATTTTCGAATTCGATTCTGATGCTGTCTTCTCCATAGAAAACCTTACGAGCAGCTTCTATCTTCGGAAGGTCGGATTTCTTCAACACCTTTGAATTGACACCACGGTTAGCTATGTGCTTTTCAACCATTCTGGCAGCATTCCATTGCATATCGGAAACATGAGCGTTAAGTCTAAATAGCGTTCTATTCGGGTTTATCTCTTTCTTCTCTTCTGGAGTCATCGTATCAAGCAGTTTTTGTGCATATACGAAAGATTTTTCTTGTTCTAGAATTTGAAAATCGCGCAGCTTCTTACGCAATTTAGCAGCTTCGCCCGATGGCAAAATAATAGTTCCAAACCCGGATTGTTGATTCGACATGTTTTACCTTTATCATAAACAGTACAATGAACCACTGTCATATGAAGGGACTAATATATTGTTGAAAGAGGTTATACAACATGAGTAATTTACACCCCGAACAGCGCGTTGATAAGAACGGTAAAGTTGTTATCAGGCACGTCAAGAACGATGCCACAACCGAGTCTAAAAGGGTTGACGGGGTAGCCCTTCAACATTCATCTATCAGACTGCCTCAATTAGATCGTTACTGGGAAGATGCCGCCGATAACTACGGACTCTTGCTAGAAGAGAAGGTTTGGCTCGAAGACTACCTCAAAGAAAATTCGGAATACTTCACTGTTGCGACCACGACCGCCTCCGTTATCGCTGATTCCATGTCGCCCTATGTCCATGACGCATTAAAGCATAAAGAAGGAATCCAAAGAGACATCGAAGTTCGATATGGACTGGATGTGTATGTTGGAATGAATGGAGAAGGCTACTTCACTAGAGCAGGCGACTCAACCAACGGAACGGTTTTGTCTGTAGCAGAATTCTCTGATGGCAATGAGTATTTCGCGGGAAATGAACGCTACACATCATCCGATGACATTCCAAACAACCATAGAAAGCTCAAGCAAATGGCTAAAGCTTGGGAATCCTGTACAGAAGAACGTCAAGAACTCATTGAGGCGCAAGAAGACTACGAAAACATTTACAACAGATGGCGTACATTCAGCGCCCAAGCAAACTGATTGATGTCAGCGGAAGAATCTAATATTACATCATGAGCAATTTACACCCAGAGAAACGTGTTGATAAGAACGGCGTATTGGTAACTCGATATGTCAAGGACTCAGTAGATGAAACCAAACTCCCCACTACAGCAGCCATCCCATCTCGTGTAGATAACTCTCTATATGGAGTAGATGGCAAGAGATACCCAGGCGACCTTTCACGCGATGAAGTTGATGAAATGGTTGATGGGGTAATTGAATGTGCTCTGTTCACCTCTATTACAGACGACGAAGAACCCCTCGATGGGATTTTCGGAATTAGCGACATCACTGATGACATTCGTGATGACCTAGAATCCAGAGTTCTTGCATTCGTTTCGGAAAATGAAGACCTTGTTAAAGAAGCTCTTGATAAGCCGGGATACGGACTTGTGAACTTCGGACACGACTACTGGTATACAGTCAACGGACATGGAACTGGATTCTGGGATAGAGAAGAACTCGGACAAGTCGGTAAAGACCTAGCAGATGCAGCAAGGAAAGAAAACGAAATCGACATGACATCCGATGGCAGCACAATCTATGTCAACTGAATATAACGCTGTATAACAAGAGTCTGTATTCATAGCGTTAACAGTTTGTTGCTTGTATAATTCAGTACATGTCTTCACGAAGCCGTGTCGCTTCTGTGAGACATGGTGCACAGAAGCGCTATCACCCACTTATCACCATCAGTAAGTTTCTCATGTCTTCTTTGGCTGTAGTGGTTTCGGCAACACTCATCACAGGTGGTATATTGGTTTATTCGGTAAATGACAGCATTCAAAGCAATGCTGTCGAATTGGAAACCAAACCAGAAACAGAAGATAGGGAAGTCCCGCAGATGGGAGCGCTAGAAGGCGGCGCGAATATTCTTCTCGTAGGAAGCGATTCTGGAGAAGGCGACCAAAGATGGGGAAACAGAACGGCCGCGCTCAATGATGTTAATATCCTTATACATATCAACGAGAGCCACGACGGAATCACCGCAGTTTCATTCCCAAGAGATACTTTTGTAGACATTCCGGAATGCACTAATTCAGAAACGGGGAAAACTCGTTCGGGGAGCCGTTCCGTTAAAATCAACGAGGCTTTGAGTCGTGGAGGGCTTTCGTGCGTGGTGAAGACCGTAGAGAACTTAACAGGGATTTCTATACCGTATGCAGCTATGGTTGAGTTCAACGGTGTTATTGAGATGTCTAACGCAGTTGGCGGCGTAAATGTATGTGTGAACGCAGCTATTAATGACAGCTACACCGGAGTTCATCTTGAACCGGGTGAATATTCACTCCAAGGAAACGATGCGCTCGCGTTTTTACGGACAAGGCATGGTGTTGGGGATGGAAGCGACCTGGGGAGAATCAGTAATCAACAACTGTTCCTTTCGGCTTTGGTACGCGAAATAAAAAGCGACAACACATTAAACGATTTCACCAAACTATATGCTCTTGCAAGAGCGACCGCAGATAACGTGAAGCTGTCCACAAGTCTAGCCAATCTGAACACTTTAGTAGCAATGGCATTGACGTTAAAAGATATCGAATTGGAAGAGGTAAACTTTATCCAATATCCAACTGTGTATGGAAATTCTGGTAGTCAGTCAGGTGTGTTCCCGAACACCTCAGCAGCGAATGCGCTGATGAATGCAATCAAAAACGAACAGAAAATTGTGCTTTCGGGTGGAACGGCACCGGGAAATATCGGCTCTATAATCACCAATCCAGGAACACAAACAACAGATCCCGAAGCTGTGGTTCTTCCTCCCGCAGTAACCGGACAGAACGCTTCACAAGTGACTTGTTCTAATGGGAATTAATGTCAGAATTTAGTACGAGAAGTAATCTATAATAGGATTAAGTCGCCAAGAGAAAGAAGTCGAGCCTTGCAATATGTTGTCATGTATAAAACTACGCCAGATAACGAATGGCAGACTTACCACGAATTCGATTATCACAACCTTGAAGCAGACAAAGCTCTGATTGCTGTTGCTAACGGCGCAATAGGCTGGGAGAAATACCGCATCATTGTTGATGATTAAACGGTCGCGTTACTCATTCATTGTTGCAACAACATCTATATCGACATCAGGACGATTTTCAGCCACGAAGAGAATGTCTTTAAACGGGATGTCGAGTTGACACAACTTCAAGTATTTATCTACGCCCAAGGTTTTTCTGATAATAGTTATTTGGTCGATTCTTCTTTTGCTCAACTTGTTATGGAATAAAGCAAGGAGGAAAGAGGCGCAGTATTCAATCCGCTCTTCTCCTTTGAGTCCAGCAAATCCGGAGTAATACATCCTTTGCATATTCTCTTTTGCATCCGACGTAAACAGATTGATGTAATTATGGTTAAGCACGCTTGTTGGAACACCTTGCAAATCGGTGTATTTAGAGAACAATATGTCGAGGTTTCTAGCTCCACCGATACGCTTGATGGCTTTTGCCAAAACATCCCAACTTTCATCTCTGAGTAGAGACAAAAGAAGTGTTACTGTCAGGTCTTTACAATGTTTACGAATTTCGTCCATCGACTCCATAGACTCAATCTCATCTACACCCCTTTGGACGGTAACGGTTTTGTTATTGGTATATACCGGCTCCGCTATCATGTTTGTTTCTGGAACTGTAACTTTGTAAAAAGTCCACCCTTTCGAACCACTCAAAATAATGTCATTGACAACGATACCTTCATTTGTAATCTCCGTCACTTTACCTTCGCCGTAATGACCAAGAAGCTGTCTATAGTGAGAAGATCTGATGATGTCACCAATTGATATGTCGGCAGCATCAATTGGAACGACAACCTCTTTAGCCGAGTCAGCAACCATCATTTTCTATCGTCATTTCCGGTCGTATGTTTGTTTAGTCAATCCACGTGATGTTCGAATAAACCATGTCGTTGTAGTTAAGACCAGAAGAGCTATATTCACCCTCTAAATAATAGACAGTGACACCATCTTCTACTTCTTCAAGAATGGGATCTCCAGCATACCCAATCGCGTTAGCATAATTGATGAGAGACTGTTTGTAGGACTCCTTGACCTCATCTGAAGAGCCTTTGGGAATGCGAACTTCATAACGCTCACTAACAGTGTGGAAAACTCGCTTTGAGCCTATTACGGGTTCATCTTTCATAATTCCGCCAATCTGATGCAGAGATGATAGCACAGTGAACTATGTCGCCACAACGTTGACAAATCATGTACAAATACCTAATATTCTCCCATGAAAGTACAGCACCTCATTGTGTCACCTTCCGAGGTGGTATTAAACGGACATGAGTTGTACGAATCCATAAAGAGCATTGAAATTGAGATAGAGGGCGGTAAAGGAAAAGCCGTTTCATACATTGGCTGCACGAATTGCTCTTATGTCCCCCAATTCGAAGTTGTACATGGCAAGATGTCAGTGATAGAGCCATGCACATATGAAGGCGACGGAATTCATCAAATCAAGATAGATATCCCCAGCGGTAAGATGGTTGTTTTCAACGGACTTCTCAACACATACAGCGAGTCATTAGAAAACTTTTTCAACCGACAAGGACGAGCCGCAAATGCTAAGGAATGTGAAGCTGCCGGTTTTATCAACGAGATGATTCCAGTACCGCCCGAAATATATTGCAACTCTGAAAGAAATTCGGTTCTCTTCGCTAATCTGGAACCAGAAATATATCAGCAAGCTGGCTATAACTTGGTTGAACAAGTAAAAGGTGGCTATTGGGATTACATCATCTCTGATTTCGACTTGTACTTGAATAATAGTGGTACGAACAATAAACACGGAATGTTTAAACAAATCGTTGTTTTCGATGTCATCCCAGGCACTTACTCATTCTGCTACTATGTCGATCACAAGAACTTTAATCTATATGAGGAAAACGCTATCTACATGGACGGCGTGCTTATTAAGGAGTTATCTTGAGCGAACATAACTTACTTCCATCTCCCGTACCTGCCGATAGATTCTTACTGCCAGGAGAATTTCCCTTCACATCATTTGGTCAACTAGGTGCAGGTAATCTGGATAAACGTGTATTCGAGCAAGACCAATGGTGGGTTGATGTCAACGGAGTGCCACATGTATTGACAGAGATGACCACAGAATACCTCCGTAACGTCTTAAACTTTCTCTTTAGAGACATCGAAAGCTTTTATCTAGGCGCGCTCCTGAGATATGCAGTACACGTATCGATGACATCTTTGGATATACCCGAAATAGACCCTGCCGAGTTCTCGGATTTTGTTTACAGTTTATCTAACATATCGGAGCAAAATCCTGCTGAATGGCTCAATAGCACACCACTAGTGCAGAAGATAATGAGCATTCTAGATTCTCGTGAATAACATTTTAGTCTTATTGACTATTAATGAATATCTGTGATATACTTTTTCGTATACAGAGGGTAGCTCCTTCGCCTCGAAGAAAACAAGGAGATGCAAGCTTGACTTGTGCAAAAGGAATTTCCTTCTGTATGATATTACGATTACAGAATGGAAGTAAAAATGACAAGCATTGCACTTGGAGTCAAGGACTCCTTCTTATCGCTTTTCAAGGACTGGTCTAAGTACGAGATTGCTTGGTTGGCAATCTCCACCATCGTCATCACCGCCCTGGCTGTCATCTGGGAAAGTTCCCCTATCAGCCTCATTTCTTCTATCGCCGGAATTCTCTGTGTAGTATTCGCGGCCAAGGGAAAGATCGCAACATTCTATGTGGGGCTTATTCAAGCAGGAACATATGCATATGTATCATACGGATATGGACTTTATGGAGAGGCAATGTTGAACGCATTCTTCTACTTCCCAATCCAATTCGTTGGTCTATACATGTGGTTCAAGCACAGCAAGAAGCGTAAAGAAGCTGTAAACGGTGAGGATGTATACGCTAAACGACTCTCCCTCAAACAGTGGCTCATTCTTATTCCCGTTACACTCGTAGCAGTTCTTGGATACGCTGTTCTTCTGGAAACAATCAACGCTCAGCAGGTTCGTCTTGACTCTGCCGCTGTTGTCCTCTCCATCGTTGCACAGTTCTTGATGCTTTTCAGGTACGCCGAACAGTGGATTCTCTGGATTGTAGTAAATGTGCTCACCATCTCTCTGTGGTTTGCAACACTCATCTCTTCCGGTGGAAACGACTGGACTTTGGCAGCTATGTGGACTGCGTTCCTCGTGAACTCTATCTACGGATACGTCAACTGGCGCAAGATCTCCAAGGCTGCCGAGTTGGATAATGCAGTGGTTCTAGAGAAAGAGTAAAACATGGATTTCGGACCTTCGGTATCTACATACGCTAATAAGAAAGTAGGGGTCTACGGCGGGAAGTTCTTCCCGTTCCACAAAGGACACCAAAGTTACATTCTCAAAGCACAATCAATGGTTGATGTCCTCTTTGTCGCTGTCCAATACGACGAAGAGCACGAACGGAAACTCATTGAGAATACCGACAAGTTCGAATGGGTAGACCCGAAAGTTAGGGAGGCTTGGATCGCTGAGTCTTTCAAAGCTTTCCCTAACATTCGGGTTCTTTCTCAATACGAACATAGAAGTCCGGAGCATATGAACGATCCTCTCATTGAGGAAACCTACCGAGAACTGAAAGAAGCGGTAGGTGGACATATCGACATCATATTTAGCAACACTCATGAGTATGATGGCTACTTCGCCAAATATGTGCCAGAAGCAGAACACGTAGTTTTCTACGAATCACGTGACATGTTCGATATCTCGGCCACTCAAATTAGAGAGGGCGGGGTATACAAGTATTGGGATTATCTTCCCAAGGTGGTACAAAAGCACTATACGAAACGAGTTGTCCTGTGTGGAATCGAATCGTCAGGTAAAACTCATCTGAGTAACATGCTTGCCGAAACATTCAACTCTGTAGCCGTTCCTGAATACGGTAGAACCTACTACGACGATAAGAACGCCTACTCGGATATAGACAATCCGATTGATTACATTGACATCGCAGCAGGGCATTGCCACCTCATCAACGAAGCTGTAAAGTCAGCCAACAAAGTCTTGTTCGTTGATACCGACCTCATCTACACACAATTCTTCCATGTCACCTCATACGGAAGAAAGCACGAAGCTCTTGATGTACTTATCAAGGCACAAGCAGACAAGATAGATAAGAGAATTTGGATTGAACCTCATAATCCACACGAGTTAGATGGAACACGTCTCGACATCACTGATGAAACTAGACGAAAGAATAGAGAGATCTTGATGGGTCTTTACGAAGAGTACGGAGTCGAACTAGAAATAGTTGACGAAACTAACCGTGACGATAGATTCCAAAAGTGTCTTCAGATTAGTCAATCTGTTCTTGACTGACTTTTGCTCTTGCGAGAGAGCTTGTAAGCATCAATCAATATCACGGGCGCAAGAAGAACCATTGCTCCCGTGATCATAATTTCCTCAATCAGTCTTTTCTTGAAAGACATATGAACTCCTTAATAAGAATCGGATATTAGTTAAAGATTAACTCTTTGCCCTTGATACCATGAAGAACCTCGCGGAATGATATCCGCCGAACCCCAATAAGAATCGATCCTTCTTGGTAAGATGCAACTTGGGTGTTTTGTCGCCCTCTTTATAGCTAATCTTCACCCAGCCAATTTCTATAGCTGCCGTATCAAAATTAGCATTCTTAATGTGACCGATGTAAAAGTTAAATCCGAAAATGCTTATTATCTTTTTGAGATGTGAAAATCCTTCTTGCGAGTTGAACAAGGTTCCTTTATTCAATTTAGATTGGATGCTTTGTTCGAAGGCATCAATGGCTTTGGACATTAAGGCGTCTTCGAATTCTTCTTCACCCCATTTTAAAGTTTTGCGATATGCGCGACCAGTTGATTCATCAACATACTCGCTAACCAACTCACGTTTTTCTTCGTCAAGTTTATGTGTGAAAGACATATCAGTCAATCTTCCTTACTATGAGTAAAAGAGAAATCAATGCTGCCGTTAGAACCACAGCACCGCTTGTAAGTCCCGCAACTCCCGCCAAAACTAAATTAGATGTCAGGCTGGCATTGGGTTGAGTGAGCATGACATATCCAAATACAGCGGTAGACACCAGTAAGAAACTCGCGTATATCAGAGCCTTCATCTTCGTTACAGACACAACAAAATGATAGCTCATTATCATTTGTATAGCAATATGTTTAGATAGGAAACCAAATAGCCGGTGCATTGATAACACCGGCTATTTGGTTGGTTGGTCAACCCAGGGTATTAGTCACAATAGTCAACACATTCCTCATCACCTTCGAGGTGAACATATAGTCCAGAATCGGAGAATGAATAAGAATATGTTTTCGCCGCATAGATTCGTGAGAAATCATCTGCCACTTGCACTCTTGTCCAGTCAGTACCGCCAAGAGCTTCCTGACGCTTCCAAGTCGCACCCTGATCAGTAGATACCAATACGGCGCTGTTACCACCAGAAATAATCTTCTGTCCATCGGCAGAGATGGCTACAGAACGCATGTTCCATCCATCTTCGTTAACCCTGGTGAAGGTTTCACCATGATCTGTTGATAGGTAGATTCCCTGTGCAGCCGCCGAAACTACCACAACAGAACCGTCGCCATTCACAGCAACACCGTTAGCTGTAGTTGGCACGCCACTCAATGCAGACCATGAAACACCATTATTGGTACTGCGCCATCCACCACTGTTGGAAGTGGCATATAGTGTGCCGTCTGCACCCCATACCAATCTGGTTACCGCACCAGAAATGGTTGCCTCGTTATATGTGGAACTGCCAGTAGAAACTCGGATTGTTGTTCCACTTCCAACCATTATTCTTGTTCCGTCAGGAGATACTGCGAACTCAGGAGTGTTACCCATTCCTATATTGGTTGGAACATCAGCAAGTTGCCAACTGTTTCCACTGTCAATAGACGTATAGTATCTTACGTTGTTACTTTGGAATGTCTTGATCCAGAGTTTAGCGCCGCTAACCTGACCGCCGACCGGATAGTAATTAGCCGCCACGCCATTCAAATCTTTAATGGCATTAAATGTTTCTCCGCCGTCATGTGACAACCAGATGTAACCACATTCGTCGTTATCGGCGGGCAGTTCTACTCCACATGTGCTGCTGGAATAAACCGTCATAACAGTCATGCCATCACCAGAGATGTCAAATGTTTGCATCTGAGCTTGTGTCAACTGGCTCCAATGCTCCAAGTAAACAGGAGGCTGAGGGAAGGCAGGATCGCGATCCATGTATTCTGCATTTGGAGCGCTCCATTGAACTGTTATCTCTGCACCAGTTTCGGATGAAGTAAAGGTCATACTTCCACCGTTATCATGCATCTTTTGGAAATCAGCATCGTTAGAAGGCGTGACATACTCACCTTCATACTTACCGAAAAGCATGTTGCTGTAGCCGTCATATTGAACATAAGCATCTTCCCATTCAGTAGAAGAGAACGCATGGTCAAGGAATTCAATCAAAGAATCGGTTGCCGAATCGTAATAGGAAAGAGAGATTTGAGAACCCGGCTCTGGACTCCAGAAGCTACCTCCACCGAAATCCGAAACGTCCGGATCGTCAGAGTATCCACTTATCCCAAAGTAGATGTCGTCGTCATATTTGGTTGAGCCGACGTTGAGCGGCAAAGCCTGTCCTCCCGAGATGTTGTTACCCGGATCTGTTGGATTTTCGTCATCGGATGGTGCTTCACCGAATCCATCACCGAAACCTGGGCAAGCAACGAGAACCTTGGCTGGGATTCCAGAGGAAATCTTTGAGAAGTCACTGCTTGTTTCGGCAGAACCGGAGCCACGGTAGAACCACTTACCCGATGCCGACTGATCCTTGAGAAGGTAGTACGGAACACCCTCACAGGTTTCAACAGCATGACCCGTGACATCACCAGACAAGGTGAAAGAAACGCCCGCTACATCATCCGCCGCAACATTCACAGATGTTCCGAGTCCGTTGACCCCGATGTTCTGAGCTTCATATTGTAGGTTGTTGACAGCAGATTCCTTATCAATACTCTTTGCCGTCATTTCTTGTTCGATTGTCAAGAAGGTGTTCGTGTTGTCAACGTCATAGTAGTGACCTGTAGTTGACAGGTAGAACTCCTGAGCATATGCAATGTTTGCAAGGTCGGTTCTGGCGTTATTGTCCCTGGCGTTATTGATAAGCCCAGGAGCAGTAACCAAACCGGCCGCGATGAGAATTGCCGAAACCGCAATGGTTATCGTCTGCATGATGGAGTTTTCTGCTTCATCACGTTTGGGTATTGATGCTAAATGCATAACAAATCGTTTCCTTTGAATAGTGATTTGTTAAGGATAACATCTACATTGATAAATACATGTATAAATACATGAAAAGGTAATACGTATTACCACCCCAAAAGGGGTGTCGTTATTCAACCCTTAGTTTTTAGATAGTACCACGGAGTGTTTCTTCAGCGTCTCGTAAATCCCCAGGACGCAATTCATGGTCGTTCGCCAAGATGACATCGGGAGTCACTACGTAGTCCTTGTAATATGATGAAGACCCAACCGCAGTAATCATCGGCATTCCTATTTCGCACCTTCCTAGAGCAACATCCGCATACCCCTGATCGGATGAATACAGCTTAACCCTTTGTCCACGTTTGCTATACTGAATACCAGGCTTAGAAGGGTCTGAAGTCTCATACGGGGTTCCAGCAGGAATGAATACTTCATCTCCCGCCACGAATGGGTTATAGGGAAGCACTTTGTTTTTGTATAGCTCACTATCGCTTTGGCTAAGTCCGCCCGAATACACATCCGTCTTAAGATAAACACCGTTGGTGAAGTAATTGCCTTGCTCCTGTCCAAGCTTTGCTATCAACGCGGCCCTGAATCCAGTAAAATAGCCTGCATAGCCCGCGCTGTTACCGTCTCTGTTTCCGTCTTCTCGCAACGCCTGTCCGGGATCGGAAAATCCATTTTGATAACATGCATTAAAACCATCAACAAAGTCTTGTTCACGACCATTACCATACGAACGATTTTTGTATAATGCTAATGCATGGTCGAGGTCTGCATGCGACTCATTGTGCCCTTTGTTGGGCACAGACGGGGCAATTCCAGAAAGATCGCGTTTCTGTGAAGAAACATTAGCGTTGGGGTTGACATGGTAAGTTTGGACGAACGACCTTCCATTCTTGGAAACAACCTTCTGTTGTGGTACGGTGTTTGACATTTAAGACTCCTTTTAGCTGTAATCATAATGCTGTCCTATGACACGCGACCACCCTCGAATGTCCCATATTGCTGATAAGTTATACATATGTCGAAACCAATAGCTAACCAACCCGGATATCATTTCAATCCAGTATCAAGAAGATGGGAATCTGATGAAACCAAAAGTGAAGCTTCGACCGTGACCGTTAACCCGAAATCTTCTACAGTCAGTGACGAACCATTTGAAATTAATGTGAACGACCTCCTTGATTTCAACAACGACTTCCACCCCTACTACATTGAACCTGCAAAATCCGTTATGAGCGAGCTAGTTGAAGAAATACGATTCACTATGGATGCGAACCCGGATTTTCTTCCACCAGTAGATAACATCGATATGTACGGACACGAAGCGCTAGAAGCACAAGGCGAAGAATATTATTGGATCTCTTCACTATCGGATTTACGATCACCTGAAAACGCGAAGTCCAACTGTGTGATCGTCTCAGAGTCTATAAATGATGCCATCGACAGATTGGAAATGGACTTCCATGAGAACAAAGTCATTTTCATGGAATTAACTCCCGAAGAACAAGAATCATACGGACTGAATGTTCATTACGCAAACTTCCTTCAGGCTAGAGACGACAAGCCCGGTTTTGTTGTTGATTACACCTTTTCACAGATAGACCCAGGAGCACCATTCCCGTTTATAGCAGAACCTCATGTTTGGATACGGGCTGTAAAACAAGGATTGGAAAAGAAGTCCGTAAAATCGCCACATAACTTGTGATTTGATAAAATCAAACACAAGAGAAAGGCAGATTCGTGACAGAGAAAGAAAATGCAAGCTATCCGGTGACGGACGAGCTAACCATTGAACAAAGCGACTTCTCTGTGCGCAAGTTGAAGTTCGGAAGATATGAAGGAAAAGCCCATCATATATCTCTTTACGGCACAAAATACTCGTTCATATTCCGCGCATGGGGAAAGAATAGAGCAGAGAAGATATGCCAAGACTGGATTAATTCATACGAAGCCAAATCATCAGCTTGAACTATTCGTCAGTATCTTTTTCTGATGAGTAGAGGCGTAATCCTTGAGCATCCAATCAACATACGGTTTGGCTTCATCTGCATCACGCACCCAAGAGACTTCGAACAGGGCGAGGAATAATCCCTTTTGGTCGATAGGTATTAGTTCACTTATCCTAATAAAAGGGAAAAGGAAGTTTCGGTTTTTGTCATAGTCTGTAACTATATCTCTTAAGACACCGATAGCGCTATCGGTGTCTTCTGCATCAACGACATTGATAGCCTTGCGAACCGCGAACCATTGTCTCGTGACATGTTCATCCGTATCAAACACGAGGCAATGATAATACCAATAAAAGATTTTGTAAACAAAAGGGCGCTCCTGATATATTTCAATCAGAAGCGCCCTGTTAGACAAATTTAAGATTCAATATTTTAAGGTTTGAATGTTACTTAATCCGTGATTTTCTCCTTTGTTCATCGGATAATGTATTTATACTATACAACACAATTGGTATCATGTCAAGTACATTGTGAAAATTAAGTAAGCATGTTCCATAAGACAATGCCGACAATACACGCCGCTAACCCGACAATCCCGAGCACAACAGAGAAGATGTTTACTTTAAAACTACGTTTCCTGCACAACTGGACGATAGATATAGTGGTGAATACGCCGCTAAGAGGAATGTTGAGAATATTTGTGAACACGATAAGGAATGCAGGTACGACAAGGATGTTTCGTAGAGAACTGATGTCTCTAGTATGAATCATTTCAGCCAACCCCAGCAATGTGAATAACAAAAGCGGAAGAGCGGTAATAAAAACAACGAGCGCGTTGATAATTAAAGCGACCTTACTAATTGCTCCACCAGAGGGTCGCGATGGAGCGTAAACAGGCGCTTGTCCATACGGAGGCTGATAAGACATGTGTGAATGCTAACACGTAAGCTTGATGGTTTTTCAATTAATATCAGAAATTGACACCCGAAACATTTAATGCTAATGTGTCTTTAGTTTAAAACCATCCGTTCTAAGGAGACGCCAAATGGCATCGGTAGCGTACAACCTCATGCAGGAGTACAACTTCTATGCTGGACTGGCTCTCGAAGAGAAAAACTATGAGACGAAGTTCGTTTTCGATAACGCCGAAAGCGTCGTTAACAGCCTTCATCACGGTAGGTCTGCTACCGAGTGGATTCCCGCTCTTATTACCGCTCTTCGCGGAAATGCCTCGCTCGACGGGGTTACCGATATCCAGCGTGAGACTTATATCATGTGCGCAGAAATCGCAGAGGGTATTCTTAGCTCGCTTTAGCGCAAGCAAGCCTTTCGCACGAACCGAAATGGTACTATTCATTCTTATGAAAGCAAGAGCACGCATATTTCTAGACATCGATGGGGTGGTAAATCTCATCGATGAATTCGGCGTGCCTTCACATGCCAATAGAACAGCGCTTCTAAACGTCATCAAAGACAACAAGATAGTGCGAACAGAACACGTTCATTGGTCTTCAGAGACTTCAGAATTTCTTCGATGGGTTAATTCCCACGGGATAGAGATTTGGTGGCTCACGGGCTGGAAAGAGAGCGCCCGTGCCTATTGGGACAGTCTTCTCGATGTTCATTCTTCCGGCTGGGTTCCCTTTGATTTTCTTCCTAGCGACTTCTCTGATTGGTCAGAGACGGGTAAGAAAATAGGACTACGAAAGTTCCTCGAAGAACGAGAGCGCCTTCCTTTTGCGTGGGTTGACGACATCGCAACCAAAACGGTTAATGATGGTGACTTTGAAGAGCCTCATCTAGCAATCGCCACCAACCCACACGAGGGATTGACTGGGAAAACCATTAACGAAGTAACAAAGTTCTTCCAGTCAGTCGGAATTTAAGACGTAAAGCGTTACAGACTGTCGATGAAGTCATCCATGAGCTTTGCGTGAGACTTGTCAAATCCGGTAACAGTGTCGATGACCAATCCGAGCGAACGAACATCGAAGTCGTCAGCCTTCCACAACGTAGTGGCCGTATCATCAATCCAGACGAAAGGAAGACCAGTTTTATCCGTAACATCTTTAACTGCGTCCAGCTTCCGACTGTTGCGAATACTTACGATATCATCAGTGGAGTAAGATGCTCCACCCCAACCTCCATAGTTGACCGTGGGGTCCCAGGGTACATAAGGAAAGTCCATACCCTTAGAAGCGAAAAGCCCGGTATCCCTCTCCCACGTGGAAAGCCACATCACATTAGCGCCCGCATCTCGCAAATCAGAGAAATAGCGAGCAACGCCGGGGAACCAAGTGATAGCCCATTTCATGCCGTCAAGGGTGACGGAGCTACGGTCTGGGTTGTCATCAAACCACAGGTCTGTAGGAGCCAACTTATTACGATATTTGGGCGCGCGAAACCCCTCGATGTTAATCACATCGTCAAAGTCAAGAAAAACATTGAGGGTCATAAATACAACATTACCATATTTGCTAATAGGAATCAAGATTCCATTGGCGTTAGAATCCTTCAACTTCCCGAAGGGCATATTGAGCGAAATCCATCACGACAAGTCGTTCCAATTCACCTATATCATCAAATGAAGAACCATCTGGTTTAACAAGAGCAAGAAAGTCTTCACCAGACATCACAACCGGATCTGAAACTTCCGGGTAATGCTCTTTGATTTCCTTTGGGGTTTTGAATCCCGTGATGTCTAATAATCCACCATCACGAGTTGCCAAACCTGCATGTCCATACCACTCATCACTTCCGGGTTGAGAAAACACCATAATTGGTGAGTCGGTTAGTTCATACATCGCATAGGCGAGAACGGCACACTGCCCATGCAGGAACAATCCACGAACATCACTATTTAGACTTCTCAGCTTGACACTCGCACATTGACCATATATCTCGATGTCGAAAACTCCATCGTTTTTGTAATAGAACTCATCATAGCTAGGATATTCGTCAGCCAGATACATCATTTCGTCCTCTATTAGATCTTTCAACCGAGATGGAGGAAGGTCTTGCCATCGGACGCCCCTATCGAAAAGATTTGATGGAACGGAAGTCTTTCTGGTAATCCACGGCTCTAAATCGTTTCCACGAGTTAGAGGAAGGTTAATAAGTCTGGAATCAGTAGTTGTCTCTGGATTAATCCAATAACGCTGTTGATGTCCATTAGAAGTAGTCTTGACAACAGCCTGCTTGCTCATAAATAAAGTATATCCTGTCAGTACGACTTAATAGCTGATCAATAACTCTGAGTCGATAGACGGATTGGCAGCCTTCGCCATTATGCCGTCAAGTCCGATGCCGAGATTAATCATGTTCAGATATTCCGAAACACCGATTTTGTCAATGACTTCAATGAAGTCCTTGTCGGTATGTTTACGATAAGCCATTGCGAGAAAAGTATACATCGCGCCATCATCAAGCTCTTTAAATGTCTCGTCAATCATTCCAACCCCTGTCACGTTCTTCCCATCTACGCAATGGTCAAACAGGGATCGGGAAATCTTTTCAAGTGCATCAAATCCACCGATTTTGAAAAGAGTGGCGGATAAGTCTTCCCACTCAATGCCGTACACCAGGCTGGCTACTCTATAGAAGTATTCACAGGAATTGTAAAACTCTCGGAAGTCTACATAATCAATACTTCTCTCGCAGTATTCTTTTGATCTTCTCACCGTTTTTATATGAACAGCATATTGAGGATTCTGAAGTGAGTGGAGAAAAGATATGTTGTAGAAATGAATCCTCCCGCTCAAATTAGTAGATGTGTAAGAGAACCAATTGTGCTTGGGTTCCTTTCTTAAGCTTCCAGCGGATTCTTTACTGAGCATCCAGCAGTCATGCAACATGACAGGTATCATCCTCTTGGTTGAGAACATTGATACGACGTGATACATCACGCTTAGCCGCCGATCTAACTCGATATAGTGAGTAAAACTAGGTGCTCCCAAAGGATGCGAAAGATGCAAAATAACTCTTCCGTCCTTCTTTCTTTCAATGCGAGAAACTATACCCTCATTGGCAGGGTCGGTGACATCTGAAACTTCATCTCGTCCTATCTTGCCTTCTTCCTTTGAAGATGGCTGAAGTTCACGAACACGCTCTACCCAACGAATAACATCGCCTACGGAGACGGAGGTAGCGTCAAAAGGAACGTACCTCTTTGCAATAGCGTCTTCAATGCCGCTCTTATTGACCGGTGATAAGTGGACGATAAGCACTAAACAACAGTAGCCCAACTAACGTCTTTTGTCAAAGACATACCACGATAATCACTCTTCTGAATCGTCAAAGTCGTCCATATCGTTCAAACCCTGATAATCACCATCAGATATCCGAACAATTTCGTCTGATGTATACCAAAGGTGCCGCTTTCCTATAGAAAGGCAATTCCAGATGTTAAAAGTCTTGCGATACTCAACAGCTTGACCAGATGAATCAAAGACCCGAACCACCTCACCCGAAGGCATTCCGTCCAACATCTCCCGCGTGAGCTTCACACTCTTATTGTCACACAAAACAAGATAGCATTTCAAGTTTCATCTTGAACTTTTCGCTCGTATTTGCTACCCTGAAAGAGGTAATCATGGTCAATCACAAAGTAATGGGAACCAAAGACGGGAACCTTGTTGTTAAGGTTGGAATGAATTTCGCATTCATCCCGATGAATGAATTGGCGTCCCTAAAAGAACTACCAGGGACGCCATACCTTGTCGAGTTCAACGAATCACTCGCCGTAACGCAGAAGGCTATAGAAGACCACCTAGCGTTCGCCGCAGAACTTGGTCTAGCCGACATCGAAGACGGTTCATTTAATATGAGTGGCTTTACTATCGAACATCTAGAGAAAATCGAAAGCACATTAGAAGCTGCTAACAGTTTGTTTTGGGAAAAGGTAGGTCAGTTACCACAAAACTACAAAGTCTGGAAATACCTATTTTGGGAAAAGAACACATTGCCCGTCACAATAGAGGATTTCTGGAGAGCCGTCGAAGACGGAACATCATTAGGCAAGGATAAAAATGGCTATAGAGATGTAGAAAAATTCGGACCAAAGGTGTTTATTGAAAAGTACGAAGATTGCGTAAGAGCTATTCGTCAAGAAATTCAAAAACGGAAAAGAGACAAAGTAAGTAATTCCCAGAAGCAAATTGCGCACGAATTATGTCTCTTAATGTCCTCCGATGTCAATTTCTATATATTGATGCAATCTATAGCACCCAAGCTTAGAGATATAACAGATGAAGAGGGTTTTCACTCTATATTCCAAACGGCAATTAAAGCCTCTAAATACGACATCATCGACCCGGAAATTCACAACAAACAAAAGGTTGTTTATGATGTTTGGAAATCAATCGCATCTCAGGAAAATTCTGATAGATACAACTTCTACATTATTTTGTTGAATGAATATCCTTTGGAAATCAACCCATCATTCAATGATGAAATCGAGGCAAAGGTTGTCAATTATCAAAAGACACCAATAAAAGACTTGAAGACAGAACAAAGAGTTCTGGAATGCTTCTTCTTCCTCTCCAATGTCTTTTCTAACCAAATGACAACATATGCGCAAAATCTTGCACTGAAACACTGTTCGGCAGAACTGGAGATATTCAAAAAGACACTGGCTGAATTACCAACCGACAGTTTTATTCAACAGTTGCGGAATGACGGGTATTTCGCTTTGCGGCGGGTTGAACTTCACAATAATTTCAAAGCCAGAAGAGGTAAAATCCGACAGTTATATTCTCAAGCACTAGAAGCAAAATCTGCTATCGATAATCGCATTAGCTCTGTGGTGCTTCATTGGATCGCCAATCTCGGACTCGACCCAGCCGAGGCGTTGTTGTTGGAAAATCTTATTTCCAACGAAGGAATGATGAAAGCATTTGACGCCGGAGTGGATATTGACGTAATTCTTGAACTGTATCCGCTGAAATAGACTACTACCGAAGATTAGATGCTGTCCATAATATCTGCATCGATAGAATACGAAAGCACTTCTTCTATCTTGCTCGGACTGTAGATGTCTTGTTCGAAAAGTTTAGCAAGAGATGCCCGCTTGGATGGGAAATGAGAGTTGAGCACATCAACCATTTCATTATCCCAATCCGGATCGGAAGAGTTGAGCAAACTATTCTGAATTGTTAGCGCCATGTCTTTCCAGGGGTGATTGTTATAGGAGAGAATCCACAGACACCACTCCATCGCCATAGCGGTAGCAAATCTTCTTCCATCTTCGATGGTTCCATCAAAAACAAGATCTTTCTGATAATCAGAGTTATTCATACGAAGATACATCCAAGCAGCAAAGAGTACGACATCATCTTTGCTAAAGATCGGGTTCGTCCGTGGAAATTTATCCAGGGTTGGTTGCACAACCAGATTTATTGTAAGAGGCAACACTGCGTCACTCGCCGGACTATCAATATCCCATCTCATAGAAACATTCTAGCTTAAAACGGAAAATAATACAAGATGCGTTTTGCTACTCAGGCTTCAGAGTACGAACAATCTCCAAATCAATGCCATGTTGCATCGCTGCTGATATTTCATCAGGATGAAGTATCGGAATACGATAAAGCTCGGCAGCAACGTCAGGATAATCCTTAATCAGAGAACCCCAGACCATAACAAAATTATTCATGGATTTAACTTTATTCAGGAGATTCTGTGAAGTTAGTCGGTTAAGGGATATTAATTTTCGATGATACTCAAAGAAATCAATATCTGTTCGCGGATGAGTTGTAGCCCAGGAAATGAACTCTAATTCGGCAATAAGAAGAACTTCTGGAATGAGGTTATATGGGGTGCTCGAATTATATAAATCATCGGACGAGAAAGCCAACTCGTATGTTTCGTTTTTAGTTCCGATATCTGTTATATCGTCTTTATAAAAATTAATGATTCTTTCAGCAAAAGCGTTCTCGAAAACCCTATCGGACGTAATAGAAGATGTTCTCGGATGTTCGAGGATCATATCTAAAATAAAGTCTTCAAGCTCGTCTGGATTATCTAGATCGGAACCATCAACTAAACAACTCATTTAAGAATCATATCTTGAATATGCATGCCTTTCAATACTCTTGGTTTTTCTCACAGCAACCCCAAAAGAGATAGAATGAATATCTAAATAGAAGGGGGAGTGATGACTGTGTATAGCTCGGCCGTCGAGACAGACCAATCTAAAGAGGTTGCTCGGAATCTCTACAATGAACTACCCGAGAACCAAGAAACAATCGAATTCATATATGAAAAAGTCGCTACGTTGATAGCTATTGAAGACGAGATAAAAAGGGTACATCAATCGCTCTTCTCGGAAGTGGCTTTGGCGATAGATCCCGAAATAGAATCTCTGTCTGTAGAAGACTCGGAAATTTCCCAAATAATATCAAGGTCTATCAGTTACATCTCAGACAAAACCAGCGCTCCTGTAAGTGCGCGAAGCAAGGATCTGTCTCAATATGAACACCTTGCAGAAGTAACCAACCTGTTCAAAACACACCGAGAAGAACTTCTGGGGAGAGGCGTCAAAACAATATTCAGTATCAAGACATCTCCCCAAAGCTTTATTGATGTAGAAGAAAATACAGTTGAAGATATCAGGCTGGAATCGTTACTTAAGCACGTCGGCAATCCGTATGAAGATGAAGGTAGAGAACTCAAGTCCCTGCATCTTTCGCTCAAGTCCTTATTTGGGTGATTCATTACTTGTCACAAGCCGCTGTTACGATAACAACGAGGCAGACCTAATGAACGACTTAATACCAACTCCAATCATAGACAAGAATGGCAAGAGAACAACCGTTCACAAAAGATCAGCGTCCAAATCAAATAAATCGCTAGGAAGAGTCTCTGCCATCACTACAAAATCAGATAACCAGTTCCAAGAAGAACTGAAGAGATTGTCCGACGCAATATCATCTCTCAACCCAGATATCGTCACATTAGAGCTTCAAACTATCGAAGACCGGGTAGAGGTTGTATCCATTCACACAGTGTACGGTGAAGAATTAGACCCGTCAGATGTGAAGAATGGCGAAATGGCGCTGGAAATATTTGATGAGCTAGCAGCCTGGTGTCATAAAGACTTTATCCGATTAGGCATCAATCACTTGGACATCTAAAACGGTTATATGGACTCGCCGCCGAACCCATTCATAACATTCTTCGCGAATCTTGCATCAATTGCGTCTCTAACAGAGTCGCTTATATCGGCACCCCTCATCATACCCAAATCTTCCTCTGTGAGATTCGGATGGTTGACTACTGCAAGCATAGACGACTCTACCCGCGCGTTGAAGAACACGTTTGCGAGCACATCTGAAGGTGTTGATTTGTTATTGACTAGATTCTCTCGTATGACATGACCGTATTTTCCAAAGCTCGCGTGGACATCTTTAGAAACCGCTCGAAGTATGTCGATATTCGGAGACTTGGAAAGAAGAACGATATCTTCAAAATTTGAATCGGCTACTTCATCTCTGGCTTTAATTGCATTAGCCAGAGCAGCCCACATGTTTCGCGAACCAAATGTTCCTGGGTCCGACTCGTTAAAGAATCTACTCGCTGATGTCTTCTCCCATTCATCCCATGCATCAGAAACAGAATATCCGTCTACAGACTCACACTCCCAAACCAACCGGAATTCCCAATCGTCACTCCAATCGACATCCGCTTTGTACTCACGTTTTAAGAATTCTGTAATGAACCGTTCATTCTTCACCATGAAATCGTTGATATTTTCATCTGTCTTTAAATCAAAATGTTGATTACAGAGCCAGTCCTTAGCGTCATTGTAATGTGACCGACCAGTAAGAACGTAGATAGGCACATTGCCGTCATCTACAATTTTCTCTATCTCGGCTTCAGCGATTTCGTTAAAAGTTCCGACTGCATGCTCTTCGGTGAAAAAGAAGTAGTCTTCATCATCAACCTTGATTTTTGGATCTGAAAATATGGTTCTATCGCTGTAATGGGAGAAAGCTTTTGCTATGTCAGGTAAAGCCGACTTGATACCAGAACCATCAATTTTGACGTGACGAGTAACCATTCTTATCGACTCGAACTTCAGGTTTAAGGTTAGACATTCAATGATCCTTTCGGTGTTCATACTATATCTTGAACTGAAGACACCAAGAATATACAATCCGTCTGTAAAGCCCCTAAGCTTGATAAGTCAATAATCAAGTCTTCGGGCTTGAGATAGCGTCCGCGAAAACTCGAACCAAGCCACAATCGAATCAATTTCGTCCTGAGAATAAAGGTCGTCTATAACAGATACTACGCTGCGAAGCGTCACCATGTTACCCCCAACTATTTCAAAAAGGGTGATGGGAAAATCTTCGGACGCCACACGATAATTGGGATATCCCCTGTCTTGCTTTGTACAGATTTTATGAATCACAGAAGCATATGGCACGCTTGCTAACGAAGCTCGCACATCCTTACCGTGGAGCCTTACTATTTCAGCGTTACGAACCTTGTCAATCATTTTCATTCTCCTGTGCGAAGTTTCGTCACGAGTCTAGCTGATGGATGATCCGAATAGTTCAATTTGAGAACAAAGGTTCGTTAATTGCCAAAGCAATATCAGCATCTATTCTACCCTCTACCACAGCTTCAATAATTGACCCATCACGAATGCCAGCGGCAATCAAAGGAGCAACATTATCAAACCCGAAATGTGCAACATTTCGCAGGAAAGAAGAGTCCAAGGACTTTCTATAGAACAGAATAGCCCAACATAATGTCATGTCCCCGCCCCACTCACTGAAGATATCTACAATCATCTTGATGTAATATGTGTTGACGCTCTTCAGAGATACATCTGTACGCCGCATTAACTCCACTACCTGAATGACATCTAGATACCGCAAGCCGTCATAGAAGTTCCAATTGCGACCCAGATGATAAGCAACGTCCTTCATGGTGATAACTCCCGTGAAGGAAGGCTTCTCAAAATCAAGAATGATTGAATTGATATCAGTTCGATAATAATCAACTACTTCATTAGCTACATCGATAGGCGCATGCCATGTTTGGTTCACATCAATCACTCCCTATCAAATTCACCGCTATATCGAGGTCGATTTCCCCATCAATTACCTTTCGCAACAGGAATAAATCCGTTACCCCGGCTGCGACACAAGAAGAGATTTCGTCAAAATCAAAGGAACGAAATTTGCCTCTATCTCTTTGTGGTACACCAGAAAGCAGGATCGCCCATGATAGGGATGAATTGTCGCGGTAATGTTGATATGATTTGGAATCAATATGGTCTTCGCCATAACTAGGTAAGCTAAAAGGGTTTCTAATAGCCAAGTGCGCTACCTCACCAACAGTAACAAATGAATTCTCCCTAAAGAAGGTCCATCTGCTGCTGGTGTACGCCATAATATGATTCAGCGTCGGAGGTACATGACCAAACTCGTCCATGTGCTTTCTAAAAATGTAGTCTTGGTTCTCCCGTTCGCGGGAGACTACTTCAATCACATTCTCATCAGAAAAGGGGATATTTTTCGCCGCGCTAATGTATTCTGCGCTGGGAACAATCCATTCACTCATTATCGTAAATCTCCCTTCTGTCCTTGATTACCAATAAGCCAAATGCGAAATCTTACCGAGGTGCTGTTGAAGAAAGTCCCGGACACGTTCTTCGCCAATTACTTCTTCGTGCTTATTGTCTCTAAATAACCGCTCGTGCGTTGTTATTGTTTCTGGGGTTATTTTGACAACGCCACCATTTTCGGAATAAAAACTTTCGATTTCACGCATTGCTTCAGACAGCTTCGACCAGGAGATGTCTGCAATGTTAAGGGCACCATCGTAGAGAATTTCGTCTTTGTACATGACAGAATAATATTCATTATCCACCTTGTCATGTATTTCTAATGCATATAGGTCGTCGTAATCAGTAATGTCATTTAAAACATAACGCTTAACTATTTCGGGATTGATTTTGTTCTCCCGAAATACAATGAGCATACAGCTAGCTGACACCGAATTATTCCGTCCTAATAACAACAATATATTACCTTATTACAGCTAAAAAGTCAAATGTACAAAAGCAAACAACCCTCGTCAAATAGCGAGGGTTGTTTAAAGGAAAAGCCGTTTTACTTGGACTCTGCTGTACCTTCCGGAACAAGTTCATCCAGTCTCGGAGCATCCTCGAAGCCATCTGGGTTGGGAACTGGAGTATCCGGACATCCGACCTTCTGGAGATATTGAATAGTCCAGAACTGACGAACTCTCTCATCTGAAATGGAGACATGCTGATTAGAGATGGTTTCGGCAATGGAGTCCAAGGTGCCACCTTTTGCAAGATCGACACAAACGGCACGAGCAACACCCCTAATCTGCCCAGGTCTGACACCAGCACCGCCCTCTGAATGAATGAGGTCGAGAGCATGTTTTTCAAATACGCTAGTTGTAGGTTTGGGTGGAGCGGGACGCGGTGAATCTGATGTTGAATCGGCAGAGCAACCAGATAAACCAACTATAGCCAATAACGTTATAGAGGCAATGGATATACTTTTAGAGTTGAATTTAAACATAGTGAATATTTTACATCAATCACAAGCAAAACGGGCGGGTGGTCTAAAATTTGACACACCCGCCCGTTTTGATTACCAGATTATGCTGGTACTACAGGAGACTTAATCTTCAGCCAGAACGACTCTGTAGCGCCTGGTAGTAGAACTTCCAAGTAACCGTCTTCCAAGGCAGGTACATCATAGGAGTCTGGCCACAGCAACTCTGAACGTTGGTCTACGCTAGACGAATCCAAGATACGGAATCCACTGGGGAACTCATCTGCATCATACGAATTTGTCTCTGGGTCACTGTCGGAACGAATACGGAAACTGAAATCTACTCTTCCGTCATAAGTGACTTCAACCTGTCCATAGAAACCATATCCAGGATTGAGATCTATTGTGTAGCTATCACCGTTAGAGTCAATTACACTAAGGATTTGCGCCTCACCGAACTCCATGTTTCCAAGACGAGCATCTTGACCTGAGTCATACATAAACATGTTGTTGTTGTATGGTATGTTGGTTCCGAAGATGAAATCTTCGAATGTAACCGTCATTCCGTATGGACGTCCATACGCATCATAAGCTGCGTATGGAGCGTGTGCTTGATCGGAGCCAATGTTGGGGTCACCCAATCCAAGAACACTGTTTACGGTATCACTGTCCAACTGAATGCGCATGGTATTATTCGGAACTCCGTCAATAGTAGCGCTAAACCAACCATCGGTAAAGAAGTCGCGAATGTTACCAGAATCAAACAATCCAAGGAGGTCATTTATATCAAAATCAAATTCTACGAATGGTGGATATTCGTCGGTGTCATCATCATAGTAGTAGGCTATTGTGCCCGAGCTAATATTTGTGAACTCTGATGAAATATCGGTTCCACCAGCGAACGCCTGAATATCAGTAAGAACACCTTCGTGTCCTTCACCCAAAGAGAGTCCATTCTTCCAAGGGAACTGGGCTACATCAGCAATATCCTCAGTGCTGACGATAACGGTTCCGCCCCACATATCTAGGTAGTCCGCATTGGAGTAATCAGTGAATGGCGCTTCATCATCATTTCCAGGATCGCTTGGGTTACCACTGTTTCCGCCAGCTTCTTCGAAATTACCGCCGAAACCAGGGCAAGCATCCAGAACCTTAGTTGGGATTCCATTAGCAATCTGCGAGAAGTCGCTAGAAGTGTCGGCGCTTCCCGAACCTCTATAGAACCACTTACCAGATGCAGACTTGTCCTTCAAGAGATAGTAAGGAACAGCTTCACAGGTTTCCATTGTGTGATTGGTGACCTCACCCGAAAGGGTAAAGGAAACGCCCTGCTGTTCATCTGCAACAGCAACAGAAGTTCCTAGTCCACTTAGACCAGCATTCTGAGCTATGTACTGAAGGTTGTTGACAGCTTCGGCTTTAGTGACGCCTTCACCGTCCATTTCTTGCTGGATGGTGACGTACTCACCATCAAAGTATGTACCTTGAACGCTAAGAACAAACTCTTGCGCATAGGCGATATTCGCAAGGTCGGTCTTGGCATTATTGTCACGAGCATTATTAATAAGACCCGGAGCAGTTACAAGACCAGCCGCGATAAGGATAGCTGAGACAGCTATAGTGATTGTTTGCATGATCGAGTTTTCGGCTCGGTCATCTTTCAAATAAAACATAGAGGACTCCTGTTAGTTGTCTAAATAGAGTAACAATGTTTCCTAACTAGATTGAAAAAATGGGGGAGCAATATGTACCCAAAACAAGTTACATGCGAAATCACATTAAATATGAAAAGAAATTTGCACATCCCGAACAGCCAAAACATCAAATTGACTAAAATGCGATTTAACTCAACAACAGATGATATTGTCTTGCTCAAAAGCAAGTGATGAAAGGTCATTAACATGGGATATACAGCTTCCGCCAACAAAACCGTAGATAACATCAAGTATGATGAAACCGTTCTGTCTAACAACGGCGAGGTATTAGACATTAGGGAAGTGTGGATGCCCAAAGCACAGTCTTGGTCACCTGTCTATACCCATCTTACAGACCCATTCTCTTTCGATCACTTCACCTCTCCCAGACTCCCCATCAACCTAGGTTCCTTTGACATAGGATTCATCGAAACAGTTCCTCGCGTTTTGAGACTCACCATCAAACCAGTAGGAGATACAAAAGTCTACATCCCCGAAGAACTTTCGTTAGCTACAGACTTCATTCAGCAGGTTCTTGAATACGAAAGAATGGTCAACAAAGACTACGAAAACTGTGAAATCCACATTACAACCGATTACGGTTTCGTCAAGAAAGCAGAGACTCAAAGATTCCCAGGATTCCATGTTGATGGACTGCAAGGAGGCAAGTTCAAGAACAAGCTTCTTGCAGAACATTCGTACATCATCACCACCAAGAATCCAACTGAGTTCTGTATGCAACCATTCTTTATCAAACATTATGATGAAGACATTACCAATTTGTTCAAAGCGTTCGACCAGCAGGCACGACCTGAGAATATCTATCGAGGTATAGTCAACCACCTTTATCTAATGGATGCCTACATGGTGCACAGGACGCCGTTGATAACAGAAGACGGACATCGCGGGTTCATCAGAATAACCGTAGCGAACGCGCCGCTTCCTATTGAGTACAACACACTGAACCCGATGCTCGGGCAGGTAAGACCTGATTTCAAGCTTGACATCCGCGATTGGTTGAGAGAGCCAGATTACGGCATCAACTATGAGTTCTACGGACTAGACGAAAAACCAGAAACAGACAAGGTTTCCTCCTATCCGACCCAAGAACTCATCAAGGAAAGACTCCAAGCAAAACAGGATATCGGAGTGTTTGAAAATGCCCCGCTGACCCCAGGAGAGGCAATTATCGCTCCCAACCATGTATATCCAAAGGTTCAACCATTATCACCAACCTATCGCGATATGACCGAACCTTTCAATCCGTTCAAATACACCAACCCAAGACTTCCTATTGATTTAGGTGTTGCCAATGTCGAGAAGATACAAGAAACCCCCAACGTTTTGAGGATGCCGTTGAAGTGGTGGAACGAAGAAGAAATCAATATCCCGAAAGAGTTCTTACCAATCAAATCACTCCTGACTAGGATATTCGCCTACGACAAGTGCCACAACCCGAACTACAAAGAACAAGTTGCACACATCACCCATGATAGTCGAGTGATAGAAAGTGGCAAAACTCATAGATTCCCAGGATTCCACGGCGATGATTTACAGGGCGGCTCTTTTCCGGAGAAAGAAACGGCTGCACATTCATACATCTTGACCACCGAACCAGGGACAGAGTTCTGCCTACAGCCATTCTTTGTGGCACACATAGACGACACTTACGAAAGGCATTTCACTGAGTTCGACAAACAAGCTCATGAAAGCAACATCTACAAGAGTAAGCCTAACCACATTTATCTGATGGACCCGTATGCAGTTCACAGAACCCCATTGGATACAGCGGACGGATTACGAACATTTCTTCGAATAACATTCTCGACTCCGAACATGTTACTCGCACATAATACCATCAACCCTATGTTCGAACACAGACAAGAAGAATACGATTCGCTTCCGCAAACTCACATGAACGAAACTAGGTGGACGCAATCATCTGATAAGAAGGTTCCTTACGAGTTCTATGGAATAGAGCCGGTGAACTATACCGACTATCCTCTTTCTTCTGAATCCTGAATAGCTTTCAGAAGCATCTCACGGTCTGCATCGGTCAAAGGGCGAAGCTTGCTATAGTCGATGTTCTTATACCAATCGCTGTTGCATATCTCGCAATCAGTTTCGTCGTGAACATCTTCATTTTTATTCATAAGGCAATTCTATCATCGCAAGCAGATGTCTGCGGACATTGGTAAAGTTGAGGTATTGAAGGAGACATAATCCCATGACACACAACCCAAAGGTTCTCACTAACATCGTTGACAAGAACGGGAAATTCACCCGAGTTTGGAAAAGTATCGAAGTTCCCGGATCGGCTAAAAGCACTGACCGTTTAGGAAACATTCAGTCTATGTTTGTTCCCATCGGGACCGGTGCAGGAGAATCAAACTTCAACGGCATCACTATCGGTAGTGATGGAAGGGCAGTTCTGTTGTCAACCAGAGACAAAGAAGGAAACGTCCTCCCTCAAGATGTCATCCTTAATGTTGGGGAGGCCCGCGCCCTCGCGTTTAAACTTACTGAATATCCTACCGAGTGGGGACTTCCTGGCACCAACACAGTAGAGCAATTCACCGACAAGTTGAGTGCCGGTTGGGACGGAGAGAGTTTTGTCATCCAAGAAAAGGGCGTTGCGACAATCCGCGTCGATCAGTCCGAAGTCAGTCACCTAGCATTTGTATTAGGGGAGCACAACAAAGCTGCTAACCCGATGGATTCATATGTTATGACCAGCGGCTATGTGGATATCATCGAGTCTCCCGTTAACGATGGAGAAACAAACAATTTCGCTATCTCGCTAGGTAGAGATTCCCTCCTTTATACGTACAGTCTCGACTCCGGAATGTTTAGAGATGGTCATGAGATGGACACTGTAACTCTCCACCGCGAATCTGATAGTCAAAACGTTAATATTCAGCTTTCACTATCCGACGACGAGTTTCTAGCTCCAGAGGACGAAGAGTTTATTGAAAAGCTCGCCTCTACCATTAAGGACGTAGATCCACGTTTCGACATCTCGTGGGATGACGAACATTTCGCAATTCTGTTCAACGACAAAGTTGAATGTGAAGAATCGGCAGAAGGCAACTTGGAGTTCTATACCTCAAACGTATTGCACAGATACAATGAAGGTGATTTTGTAAGACTGCGAAACGAAGTGTTCAGTAAAGTTTACCAGTTGCTCTAAATCACTCAGAACGACTCTCTAGGAAATCCCAGATTTCCTGAAAGTCTGTTTCACCCAAACCGGATTCCTTGGCAGGTTTGATAGCAAGCATGTTGCCTCTTTCGGCAGCCCATAAGAAAGCATCTTCTTCTAGCTCGTCATCAATCCAAACAAGAAGGTCGTTAGGAGATGTATTGTCTTCTACCCACCCACGAATAGACTTAATCTTCCAAGTTCCCAAGCCTACGTCTTCTGTGGATATCTTGATGCACTCCCACTTCTCATCCATGTCGAGCATTTCAAGAATAAGGTTGGATTCTTGAAACCAGGCGCTACCCCAAACAAGATTGACATCAGCATCCTTGAACTTTTTGAACCAAGAAGTTATCAACTCTTTATTCAAGAACGCCGAATACTTCTGCGCGCTGTATTCAGTAAATCCCTCTAGTTGTGAGTACCGGGCATAGAAAGGATTCAACACACCATCGATGTCGATAATAATATACTTGCCCATAACAGAAGCTCTCCTTGGAAGAGATTCTAGCATCTATTAAGGCAACCACACAACATGGGGTATCACGTTCACAAGTTCCAGATGCATAGGGTTAGTCAGCAAGCTGATGGAGCCAATCGCTTCATACGAATTCAAATACCTAGTTGTCCCATATAGATCGTAATCTCGAAGCATCTGTTCTTGGAAAGATCTACTAAAGTTCATCGCATATTGATTGATTTCGCCTACATGTTCCGGGGCTAATTCATTGTTATCCTCTACCAATTGGTTGGACATCGAGGCATGAGGTAAGAGACGAACTTCATATAGATAGAAGTCTTTTGTTTGAGAAGTCTTGGATTTTGGAGAAGAAGCGTTTTTCTTGAGTTGTTCCAGCCTGTCATAAGCAGCCTCTTCAGTACCAAGATGAATCAGTGGCGTCTTCTCAACAGAAGTGACCTCGGTCAACCAATCTGATTTAGTAGTGATGTGGAACCAGGAGCTATTTAGAACTTCTTGGTCGTCAAGAAATTTCAGAGCATCGTGCCTGATAACAGTTCCCGTCAAATCAGAAAAGGTCTTTGTGTGACAGGTATTACAGGTGAAAACTTCATCATTGAGTTCTTCTTTTCTAAAAGGAGAAAAGCACGTTAGGCAGTACGCACCAGAGAACCCTTCAGGAGCAACCCCGAACTCACGACCGTTAAAAGAGATGATGTCGAAATGCTTGGCAAGTTTTGCATCTAAGTCTTCCTCTAAGGAAGACTTCACGGAGACATCAGGAATAGATCTCTGTACACCAGAAGAAAGGTCTGTCTTCTTCCAAACATGGGTCTGTTTCCCGTTCTTGTCGATAATAGGGGTTTTAACAAGCTGTTCCACTCCATAATCATATATTCTCCCGCTGACCCTTACAAGATTGCATCATAAAAGATGGGAACAAGTCTTCGATAAATTAAACCACCTAAATCGAATACACGTTTGGGAAAGATTCGTGTCCTACACCACCTATAATATGAACACATGGAGAAAAGACTTACCGAAATCATTGATAAGAACGGCAAGCTCACTCGTGTATGGAAAAACTTAGAAGCCTCCAGTACGAAATCGGTTAGCCGCGTCTCTAGCATCAAGCCTAAGAAAGACAAGTATCCTCTTGTAACAAATGAAGAGATGAATATAAGACTGAACAACATACCTAAAGGAGAAATCCCTATCATCGGGATAGATGCCAAAGAAGCCCTCGAAGCTAATGACTTGATTATTCATCCACAAGACATCGGACTAAATTACATGAAGTTCGAAGATGCCAGAAAGCTGCACCCGCAAATATATCAAGTGCAGAAAGACCATAACCCAAGATATATGGAGCTAGACCCATCACAAGACAACTTCGTATCCATACAGGCATCTATCAGATTAGATGCTATAGCTCATTACATCAAAAAGCCTTCCGACCCTTTTGGGTTCAGTTGGGAAATCGAACCGCGCATCCTTCTCACCAAGAATCAGGAATACATCATCGTGGACGGAAACCATAGAGTATCGGCCGCTTTGTTAACCGGACGAAAGATTGAATGTGCTGTTGTAAAAGAGAAAGAAGAATCGGAAGAATAACCTTCCATTTATGAGCCAAATGTTGTTATACTCTCTCGGGCTATCCAGCCGCTATACAAAGAAAGATATAACTCAATGTCAAACAGCTCATCTTTTCCTAGACTCTACGAAAGATCCGAACTTTGCGATCCGGCGTTCTTCGATTACGACGACGTAATCCTCATCCCCCGCGAATGTATCGTCAAAAGCAGATCGGAAGTCGATGTATCGATGAGCCTCGGAGGTAGAGTATTCGACCTTCCAATCATCCCCGCAAACATGTCAACCATTGTTGATGAGAGAACCTGTATGTTCCTCGCCTCACGCAACCTGTTCTATGTCATGCACAGATTCGATGTAGACGCTGTGGAGTTCACGAAGAGGATGCAGGAGAAAGGTCTTTTCGCTTCGGTATCACTGGGAATCAAGCTTGCTGACTACCACACGGTCAACAGGTTCGTAGAGGAAGGCGTGGAGCCAGAATACATCACGGTGGATGTCGCGCACGGTGACAGCCAGGAAGTCTTCAAGATGGTGAGGTACATCAAGGAGAACCTTCCCGAGACTTACGTCATCGGTGGAAATGTTGCTACTGTAGACGGAGCAATGAGACTAGAAGAGGCTGGCGTCGATGCTGTTAAGGTGGGCGTTGGACCGGGTAGCGTCTGTTTGACAGCCCCTAACACCGGCTTCGGAAGTCGAGGATGGCAGCTATCGTCCGTTTTCTACATCGCTGAGGCACTGGCGGATTCCGATGTAGAAATCATCGCAGATGGTGGAATTAGGAACTACGGAGACATAGCCAAGAGCCTCGCCTTCGGCGCGAATATGGTGATGATCGGTGGAATGTTCGCAGCCCATGACGAAAGCCCCGGCGAGTTCGTGAATGTTGACGGCGAGAATTACAAAGAGTTCTTCGGCAGCGCGTCAGAGTTCCAGAAGGGCGAAAGCAAGCACGTAGAAGGAAAGCGTGAGCTTATCCCACACAAGGGCGCTTTGGATGACACGCTGAATACCATCAAGGAGAACTTGCAAAGCTCGGTATCCTACGCTGGAGGGAACACCTTGGAGTCCCTAAGAAATGTAGAGTTCGCCGTAGTCAAGAGGTAACATCCGTTCATTTACAAGAATGATGATGCGGATTAGCTAGCATCCTTTTTCGGCTTGTCTGAAACCTGGGCTACCTTTTCTTGCCCTTTTCGGCAATGTCCTCTGAATCCTTGGAAGCTTCATCAAGTTTATCTTTCGTCTGTTTTGAAAGACGCCTGATTTTGGTATCCACCATGCTTCCGTATTCGGGATTGAGACGCTTTGCGATCCCATGACCGATCAAGGCGGTAACTCCCAACAAGGCTACCGTAGAGATGGCTAGAGATGCTAATATTCCGACCTTGGCATTGGTGCTTGTGTGCGCTTTGAACGGTATCTGTATCGAGCGACTTCTGTCCAGTCCTTTATTCACATAAGGCTTGACGAACATAACCGATTTCTCTTTAAGGTTTGACATATTTCCTCCTGCTAATAAACCTAGTATGACATTACCTTTCTCAAGAAAGGGCAAGCGCGGGTTCAGATAATGCACATCTAATTCCCAGGAACATTAAGGCAGGCAGGAGAAGATATCTGAAATTTCTGATATGTCTACCGTATCAGAAAATCCTGATAATTAGTATTCTGTTCCGTCGATAGCGTATTGCGCCAGACGTATAGAAACATCGGCCAAAGTCCCCTTGTAACCATCAAGAACTTCACTATTTCCATCCACCTTCCAATGCGCAGCTATACCGTGCTGCTCGCCAGGTAAGACAGCTTCTACCCTTACGACATCGTTGTTGACGAAGTAATGTTTAATACCCACGCCATCGAACTCGAATTCGTTGACAAGGGTGCGCTCATTGTGAGCGGAAGCAAGCTTAACAGCGAAGCCTTCATTGATTTTCTTCTTGAACCAAAAAGAAGGAACCTTTTGAATGTCACCGACAGGACTGATATATGTCCACTCGTCATCACTGGATTTGGTGAAGGCTTTAGACATTGAAGAATTGCCGATCTTGATTTTGCTTCCGTTGGGGGCGCGATCTATTCCTTCATAATCGGCTTCAACCCAATTCCCAAGCTGCATTTCCTTACTGTATGGGTTGTAGAAATACACTTCTTCGTCGGGGTAGATTTCTTGGCTGCTCACATTGAATGCATCGTGAGGTGCGAAAGTATAGAATGGGTTGTTTTCCGACCCAGGAGGAACAGTGGATACTCTGTCTCCATCAGCGGTAATCCAAGGTCTATTATCAAATGTGCTTGCTGTTAGTTCATCGGAAGTCGGGTTATCTTTGAACTTGCTCATAGCGTTTGCGAGCAGCCCATCAAGTCTACGCATGGAAAGATCGCCATCCTTATTAATGCTCACATAGACGGTTGTGTGTTTACCGTTCTTATCAACTATTTTCTTGGGAACCCTGTTGTTTGTCATATCTATAGATTAGAGCAAACATAAGACACACCCATGAGACATGATCTGTTATCGATTTGCGAATGTTTTCATTACGTCTGGGTCTAACCAGTCTTCTATTCTTTTAAGAATATCGTTGGCAGGCAGGTGTCAAATGACTCATACACAAATACTAAGACAAACAGAAGATGTTATGAGACAAAAGTGATATCATCTCGCCATGAGTGAATCCAGCGAATCAAGAATTTTGGGATACGAAGAGCTTCCCACATTGGCTCAATTAGAAGACGACTTATGGAGTAGAAAGATTTCCTTTTCACTCTACGAGAAGACCAGGAAACTCATCCGCGAAGCAAACAAAACCAAATCAAGCGTCGAGTGATTTCTTATACGCCTTGGCATTGGAGATGTTAACGGAAAGGTTTCTTCCTTTAGTTTCCAAAGCTCTGGCTTCTTCTTTTATTTGAGAATCGAGCCATTCCATAGCAATTCTCTTTGGATTCTTGTATCCACTACCAATAATCTTAGCGGGCGATATTTCTCCCTTAGAAAGCTTGTCCTTGAGTTCTAGATGACGGTTGTAGTTTTCTGTCACCTTCTCACGACTGAATCCATTAATCTCGCCAGCCCATGCTTTGTCAAGGAACTCATCGAGTTCTGTTGGAACCTTCATCTCATAGGCACGCCCATAAGCCTTGCCAGCAGCAATTGTTTCTGCCTCATCGAATATCCTAGCCTGAAGCTCAACATCACCATTGATAACGGCATCCAATTTTTCATGCCATTCCCTGATATTGTTCTGAGTCATATTCTTATTAGAACCCATAAGCTTTGACCAACCGTATTCCGATTTATTACCAAGGTCAACTCTTACGCGGTCGCGAGCTTCTTGCAAGTCTTCCGGGCGGATGGTTCTCTGAACGATCTCGAATGCGCTTGCAGAGAACACAACATGCGAAGGAGATGCCTGTGCAGGGGGCGCGCCAGCCACCCTATTGTTAGCAATAGGAGTGCCGCCAACAGCAACATGACGGGTGACGTTCTTGCCGTTTTTGTCGGTTCGTACCTCGGGACGTAGAATGCTATTCACTTTAGTAGTTCCTTAGTGTTTTAGAACGGTCAGCTTTACCAAGAATCTCCAGTACGCTCGCAATATCCTTAGAAGGAACATCACGAATCAGCCAAGAAGATCCGTACTTGTAACCGTTATCATCATCGATCATCTTAGAATATTCGCCGTAATTACTCGCGCTAACGTCAACACCTTGACTTGCAAGTTCGTTTCTGCGCTCCATCTGCTTTTCGGTTCCCGGAATCAATCCATTGAGATGGTGATTTATCCACACCCAGTGCAATTGATTTAGGTCTTCACCGCTCATCTTGCTGTCGCTAACAACATCAAGAACTTCATAAATCATCTGACCCGCGCCAAGAGTGGTGTACCTATCCTTGACAACTCCGGTCATGGATAGTTCCCAGGTTTCATCAACTTCGGAGCCGTCAGTGAGAGTTTTCGGCTTGTTGGAGTGCTCAAGCGAAAGGGAAACCCAAACCCTTTCTCCGTTTTGTTTGCGTCCAACGTACAATTGACCGGTTTCGTACCTTCTGTCACCGTTCATCGCCTTTGATCTATGGAGAAGACCTGAAGCCTCAGCCTCATCAACAAGGTCTTCTATCTCTCCATTGTTCTCGTCACGAGCGGACGGCGCAACATAGAGAGAAGATGACGGCAACACGGGTGATGCCTGAACGCTAGCAACACGCTTCACATTCGTATCTGATACGACATCAGGACGCTTATGAACGGTTGTCTGCTTGCCGTTTTTGTCTACTATCGGGGTAGGGATAAGGTTTGGATTAGACATCAAAGAACTCCATTTCTGATATCTATATTTAACCATCCTCCTATGACAACGGATTCAGCTTAAAAAGTCATACATCCAGTGGATAGTTAATGCTTCATAGCTTTACGCAAATCGTCAAGAAATTCATCTTGCTCAGTCGAATAGATAACCTGCCCGCTCTTGCTCACGATGCGAGCATGACAATGATTTTTAGCGGACACATTACGTGCAGACTGAAGTGAACGATAAGAGCCAACCACAAATGCGTCCTGCCAAGTTCCGTCTTTTCTTTTTGTTTGAATCATTCCACCAGACACAGCTTCATCCTAACACAAAATGACTGATTCATCTAACCAATCACCCCTTTGAGAACATCGAAATCGATATTGTTTTTGATGGCAAAAGAGACATCGGACGGGTCTAGAACCAAATGTGAAACGAATTGAGAAGCCAAACTTGCGTTGGGTGATAGCATGATATCAATCCATCCCGAAACAAAATCCTGTTCCAAGGAAACCATCTTTCCACCAACACTCACAGAAGAAACATCGAACAGCTTGTAACCATTCTCCTTGATATCCGATAAAGTCTCTGCCATAACATCTTCAAACAGATGCCCAGGATGGTTTTCGACATGAATGCATAGCTCAATCATGCCGATGCGATATTCGACCATGCCTTCGATGTTCTCCAGTCCCAGAAAATACATTTTGTTATCTATGGACTGTGCAATCCCAGGCAACTCCAAATTGGTTTTATCAGATAGATGTTGATAGTACATATCAGCAACCACAAACTCGAATACAGAATCGCGCACCACGGAGAAACTTTTGGTTCTATCCAAATCCGAAACCAAATTGTAGACGCCGCTCCAGAATTCGTCGGAGTTCATATCTTTGCTCATAGGACGTACTCCTTTTGATAGAAGCTCATCACAATATCAGGCGCGACATCATTTTTGATTGAGTCAACAATGATGCTTGGGTTGAAAACTCCAGCTTTAAGGTAATCACCAACCTTTTGAAAACCCTTGTACTCGTTGAAGATGCCCTCCCACCCCATGATGAAATTAGCGTCCACTGCGACCTTGGCAATAGAGTTACTGAAATCAAAAGTCCTTATAGAGCCGAAACCAAGCTGTTTAATATCGGAGAACTTTCTTGATACCATTTTAAGCAATTGGCTTGAGGGGTTTGCCGTTGCATATGACATGAACTCAATCTGCCCAACTTTACGAAAGACATCTTGATATTCAAGACTCTTGTCGAATATTTCTTTATTAGCGATGTCTTCGAGAACAAAATAATCATATGCCTCGCCGCCAAAAATAACCTGCCCTTGACAGTCCATCAATACACCGACCGCGCATAAGAGGAAAACATCTGTCGGAACAATAGAGTATGGCATCTCCATACTTTTAATCTGTTGGAGAGACGCCTTCAAATGTCTAGGCTCTTCTGATTTGAAATCGATAAGTTCTTCTAACTCATTCATCCTTACAGAGATAGACGATGCCACATCAACTTCCTACGAAATAGTCATCGGCAGGAACGCTTTTGATGTTGTATCCCCATCGAGAAAGCGACCGAATGATGTTGTCCCTGCCCACCGGATTGCTTGTGTGAACGAGCACGGTGTCAACAGGGTACGGAGTGTCATTGAAAGACATCTCGGAAAGGAAATCCACAACAGGCATTGTGGAATCCACCCTGTCATCGTCAATCATTCCGAGGTCATGGTCAAACCAGATCTCATCATAAGAGGTTCCGTCGTTCAGAATCTCCAAAGCCTCGGCCGAAGTGCGGGCATAGGTAACCTCTGCCTCTACACGCTCATCACGAAACGAACGGAGATCATCAATTACCAAAACTCGATATGTCATAAGAAAACACTAACAGACTTTCAATTAGAAGTCAACAAGACACCAATTGCCCAAAGGGTGCTTGGCGAAAACATACCAAGCACCCTTTGATTCCGCTTCTATCAGAAGCCGTCAGCGCAAGAGTCGCAACGACCGGTGTAAGCAAGAATGGTGAAACAGACCGGACAGATCTTGGAGTCCATACGCTCGCGGAAAACGGTTCGGCTCACTCGCGCAAATCGACGCTCGTCAAGTTCGGCACGTCGAGTGATGTCCTTCTGGCATTCGAGCATCCTTGCGTAGTTGTCATTCAGAGCGCGAGTGATTTCCTTGTCGGAAATAACGCCAACACTCTTCGCCCACATGCGAACCGAACCAGCACGCCGCAGAGCCACACGCGGGTTGAGTTCGTAGTCGTGGCTGATGATGTTCGTGAGGGATTCCATTCCCTCGTTCTCGTAGATGCGAACAAGCTCGTCATTGCGGATCAGGTGTCGTGCGAAACCGATGAGGTCTGAGTTGTTCATTCCAAGCATCTGCTCGCTCAGGTCGGAGAAGCCGTACAGGTTTCTGCCGTCAACGAATTGGTGCCGACGAACGAAAGCGAGATGAGTGGAGGTGTTCCCGTACCCAAGAGCGGTGTTCGTGCTACGCCCGAAAGCAATAGCGAGACTGCGCGAGGTGGTTGCGCCCACCTTAACAGCGTGGAGCGTGCTCAGCAGGGTGGAGATGTTCCCAACAACAGGAGCGGGAGCAATCGGGCGGATACGACGGATGGAGTTCATGGTGTTGGACATTAGATGTTTCCTTTCGAGTTGATGAAGGTACTGCTTGGTAATGCGACACCTTCAACATAGGGCACGATCCCACGTCTTGTCAAGTCGAGAAGTAGCTTCGGCGTGTCGCGGAAGCTAGTAAACATATAAGAATTGAAGAGAAATAGCCGCCCGATACACACCATGAAATATCGGGCGGCTATTAACATCTAATAGCCACCATGCAGTATTGATGTTAGTTGAAGTAACTGTCGCATTACCATCAACTCGATATTTAGAGAATACACTACAAATACTAAAATAGCAAATCCAAATACTAAAATAGAAAATCGTGTCTTCATATTCTTTGAAAGAGTGAGAACAATTCTGAATTGAGTCGAATTTATATCAAAGTAACAGACCGAGAGATATTCGAATTAATCTACGAACTCGTCTTCAAATTCTTCCTGAGTCAATCTCTCTAAAACTTGAATATTATCCATCACCGTCATTAAAGACACAGTGCCAGCATCTTCCCAAGCGTTAATATATCTATTCACTTCGGTAGCCGAATAGCCAGAGTAACGACCGGATAAGTCATTAGTGTCCTCTGGGTGAATGCCATCGGTATCCGGGTTCCATTTATTCGATATCTTCGCCTGTGGTTTGATTCTCACCTTGTACACATATATGGGTTGTTCGTGGTGTCGGTTTTCAAGCTCATACGCTCTGTCCAGCAATGTTGATGGCTGCCCAAGATGAACAAAAGGTTTGCCGTTATTTACTCCTTTGGCTCTTCTTAGGTCTTCGCCCCAATTCGGATTGATGGTGATGTGATACCAGAAGTCACCCTTCACTCCAGCAGTGTCGAGATATTTTAAATGTTTGGCGCGTATACCCAATTCTACCCTGTGATAATTTCCTAACTTGTAACTCGGCTGAAGTGTTGTGTGACACTTAGCGCACTCAACTTGATGGTTTCCGAATTCTTTTGAATCTTCCGTGCTTAACGGTGTCAAACACAAAGGACATCTAACAGCGGGAATTGAGTCGTTCCTAGCAACAAAATGTTTCCGCCTGTCAATGTTGACAGCATCGGGTATTTTGCTCAGATCTTCAAAAGAAGAATAAGAAGCAGGGGTAGGTGGAACCCCAAAAGCCCTAGATAGAGTTTTGCCAAGCTTCGGAAGTTTCTTCCAGACATATGTATGAACACCATCTTTGCGAATAACAGGAGTTTTCGTAAGATTCATAACATAAATATACAAGAATGTGCAGACATATGTTAAGAATCAGGATGGCGGCAGTCAGGGAATCTGCGAAGTAGCCCATTTGCGAATACGCAAAAGATGCTCTGGAGTAAGACCTTCAAAAGTGTCGGGGGAGATAACCTCAATACTTTCTGCTGCCGGATCGGTAAGCAGCCATCTTACAACGTTTGGATCGTAGCCGTGCTCGTCATCTATCCAGAGAATAGGGGTATCTTCATCGAGCGTAGAAACAAGATTTTTGACGACATCCCACTTCCACCAATTATCGGACTCGTGGACAGGTCGCTCCAAGAAATAGAAATCGGGAACACCAAGAGTGCATAGTTCTTTGGTGTTGTGAACCCACGTGGTGAGCCACTTAACCTCGATGCCGCCCAATTCATTCAGGAAGTTGAGAGTGTTGATGACATCCGTAGCAATGTTAACCGTATAGCCACTATTACCCCTACGATCCTCGGTGTGCTCGATATATTGTGTGATAATTTTCCCATCCCACAATCTTGCCGCCTCTTCACGACTGTTGACTATGTTGACAACTCCGTCAACATCTAAAAGAATCGTTGGTTTGCTTGACATCTATACTCTCACCTCCTTCTACTATTCTAGTTTATCATTTTCTGTGATATTTGGCAAGCTCTCTATGCTTGTATTCTAGACAGAAACATGGTATATTGATACAACTAAACCGTTCAAACAAAGGAGAAATAGAAATGGCATCTCCCTGGGACAACGCTCAGTGGAAGTCCACGACCCGTCAGGGCGCTCGTGTGCGTAAGCACATCAAGCGAGCCGCCTCCCGCGCGTCTCGTCGCAACAACCTGAACGATCACGAGCGCACTCGCGGACCGCGAGGTCTGAAGTCCGCAGCCTGGTACTATTGAACCGACAAAATCTGAGTTATAGAGGGGAACGTCTAATATTGTGATGACATATGGACGCTTCCCTGACTCGTTTTCCGCAGCCACGAGCAAAGAATATGATTGGCGATTTTTCCGCGACCACATGAAACCGAGAGGGTGGTATGCAGTCGCGCCGAGTTATGCCTATCAAATTTTCGGATATTACAATGATGGCATCGGCAAAACTCTTGTAGTTCATGGAATGACTGCGCTCCCTGCCCGCGATGCGATTAGGTTTATTCAAGCTGATATCGATATTGATTTCGCCAAGGCTTTGAACAACGTTAAGCATTTTAATATCCTAACCGAACACCGTCTGAAAACACTCACAAAAGCCCGCTTGGAAGCCCTTGCGGGGAGTACCGACAGCAAGGCTATTATCATTGCGGCCATCTCGGCGGGAATCACAGACGAAGTGATAACCCAAACCAATTTGATTGATGTATTCAAATATAGGTCTGTGTTTGAAGACTGGCAAAATTCACTCTACGACGGTTTGCTCAGTGACCTACTGCTTGCCTGCCATGAAGACCCTAGACGTGTTAGCTATTTCAAAACGGGAATTCGAGATATCGACCTAATCGACAAATTAATCACGAACGGTATCGACCCTGATGTAGCAAGCGCTCTTTAGGTTTAAAACACAAAGAACCCCGAATGTGATTTCTCTTATCCGGGGTTCTTTGTCACGGGATTAGACGGTAACCGGGAATCCCCAGCTAATTCTAATCCACATTGGCTGAGTTGCGCCAGGCATCATAACCTGCACATCGGTCAGGATCACATTCTCTATACCCGAATCAATAAGACTGTTGTTGCTCATGTCAAGTATTTCGAAATGTCGGTCATCGAATTGACCATCGGTTCCCACAGTAAGGTTAGATTCACTTCTAATCTCGAACCAGAATGCATTAGCAGCCTCTTCGTCCCATGTGTAATCATGGTTGGAAGCGCCATAGAAGACGTAACCGTTATCGAGAACAATCTGAACCTGTTCCTTTGCTCCACCATTGACTTCTGCGTAGGCAGAGAGAACCTGAACCTCACCAGAGCCGTCTCCCATTCTGGACGGAAGAACTCTGTCATATGGCGAGCCGTTGTATCTACTCGACCAAGAACCATTCTGCCATGTGTAATTGGTAATGAATAGCTCGCTGTGTGAATTGACGGGGTTTGGACACCATGTAGTGTTGGGGTTTGAAGACATACCCTCAGTACAGAAGATTCCATAGTTACCACGCATAGGAGTGTTGATACTTCCACCCATTTGTGGGTCAGGTGGTAACGGAATGTTGAGATCTTCGTATAAGTAGTCAATCATCGATTCATTACTGATTTCGTTTCTCAAAACATTGTCCTCGACCCCATCGAGGGTTAAGGAAATCCATCCGTCAGTAACAAAATCATACAAAGCTCCGTCATCTACTAGCTTGAGAACAGCGGATTCAGAAAGTCCCACCATATAAGTTCCTTCGTCATCCAACTCGCCACGGTAATGGAATACTTCTATTTCTCCTGAATTAATATCAGTGTATGCATGATTGGCAATGATAATTTCCACATCAGAAACAATTGATGCCCAAGTTTCGCTCTCGGGTTCCGAGTGCGTTAATGTCCAAGGCAACCTGTCAGCACCTAGATCCCAGGTAGTTAGAATTATTCCATCTTCAAGCTCGGGAATTGGTGCGCCGCTATAAGATGTAGCCTCTACACTGTTGGTAATCGCATAGTTCGCGTAGTCAGGAACGACCACAGGAGTTTCATCATCGTCGTTGCCAGGATCACTACCTTCGGTTTCTTCGAATCCATCACCAAAACTAGGACATGCAGTGGTTACCTTAGATGGAACTTCAGAGAGAATGTCATTCACATCAGAAGAGGTCAATGCTGAACCTGAACCACGGTAGAACCACTTACCGGAATCAGATTGAGCCTTCAGCAAGAAATAAGGAGATGTGTCACAAGTTGCTGCGATATGTCCGGTAACATCGCCAGAGAGTGTGATTGACACACCACCTCTGTCGTCAGCAAGAGCAACAGAGGTTCCTAAACCATTCAATCCAAGGTTCTCTGCAACATACTGGAGGTTGTTAACCGCCTCCGCTCTCGAAGCTCCCGTTTCAGCCATTTCCTGACCAATAGTGATGAATGTATTTTCGCCGTCCACAGCATAGTATTGTCCAGAAATACCCTGAACAAAGGATTGCGCATAGGCGATATTAGCCAAGTCGGTCTTGGCGTTGTTATCGCGCGCATTATTGATAAGTCCTGGTGCCGTAACCAAACCAGCAGCAATCAAGATTGCCGAAACAGCAATAGTGATGGTCTGCATGATTGAGTTCTCGGCTGCATCATTACGCAACATAAGTTGTACTCCTTGTAGTTTTGCAAACATCATATGTTTGTAAAGACAATCATATAGATACATTGATGCATGCATCACAAATTAGGGTAAATGTACCTAGTTCTGGGGTGCTGGAATATACTGATTCGAACTATAATACTAAGCTCTCTGTCTTTCACGCTCAACAAACCTGTCAACTGTCCATCCGTTGACATTGATGATTTCTGCCACCCTGAAAGCTAAATCTACTGCGGTTAGGAGATCGTGTCGGTAGTTCTTAATGAAGTCTTCGTCCCTGGATGATGGAAGCGCCTCGTGAACAGCTACACAATTGATATCATACTGTTGAAACCTGTCGGATACCGCCCAACGGAACGGTCCCCGTTTCTCTACATTGACCAAGTAGTAACGAGAATCGGGATTATCTGCTAAATCAGGTGGCAGCAACGTGACCACAAAAGAAGAGACATGTCTTTCAATGAAGTTCCTGAAACGCTCATCCTCAAACAAGGAAAAGATTTCTTCTCTCGAAGAGAACCGAATCGGTGACTCATTATCTGCAACATCTGCGCTAGACATCATCTTCCTCCACAATCGTCTGGTGAAGTATATCAAAATTGAGCCGATGTAAGTAATGAAACATCTTTCTCATCATCCATCACTTTGCAACATAGATAAGACGATATCCAAATCAATGCCCTCATCAAGACCTTTTAGAACATCATCATAAATATTCACGTTCTTAAAATGTTGTCGGTACAACTGGACGGCTAAATCGTGATGCCTTTCAATCATTGCTCCCCAAAAATGAGCGAACCGGTCATCTTTAACATGACGGATTGCCTTACCATTAAAATCGGGTAAATGGCTCACCATTCTTCCGCTTCGAATCAAAGCTACTAACTCCGAAATCGCCAACTCGGAATTGAAATGAGAAATTGCATGTTTGGGATAATTCAAGGAGCCTTTCGAAAGATTACAATCAAAAATATCGGCAATGCTATCCAGCGCTCTTTCCTTATAGTCTCTCAATTGGTTGGATATAGCAATATAGGTAAAGTATGGATAATGCGTTTCTAGCAGTACAGCTATTGCACAAACGTAGAAAGGTTCAGGAACGATAGGATTTGACCTTGCTGCACGTGCAGCATACAACTCAGTGAGGTTTTTAAAATCCGACTCGATTTCCGCATTCAATTTAACACGGTATGACCCAGAAGCGAGCATCTGCTCAACCTGTTTTGCGCTCCGTCTTTTGTCGAACTTCTGACCGCGCCTCTTGGATTTAGAAGCCATATCTGGAATAATACTTGAAAACACGAACAATGTCAATTTAAAAACAATGGGTTGTATCCTTTACATCCGTAAAGTAAGATGGGATTGAATGGAGTATGAGGGTTGAAAACCACAACATTTTCTTTCCATCGTTTTATTCCGAGACGAAGGAACCGATCAACTAAAGTGCGCCTCCTTTCGCTCAAAGAAGCAATGAAATTCGACATGTTCCTCGGAGTTGTCATCAGAGAAAACGGGCACTCACCATTTGTTCGGCTTTTCATAGATCTTAATCGATACCCAAACTGCATCACTTTGTTCGAATACATCAAGGTGAGAAGGCATGGGTTTGATGACGACATCATCAAGCTCATCCTAGCAACGGCCGACGTATTCATACCAGATGATTATTCGGTATGGGACGATATCCAACGAAATGTGAACAGATATCAGCACCTGCTGAAACGAAACATTAGTATATATCAGATACATGCATTACTGCTCGCCGGATTTGACTTCAACGATCTATTCATCATGCACCCCAAAGTAATCTATCGCGCCATGAGGAAAATAATCAAGGCGCAAGGTGAAATTAAACCAACCGAATATCTTCGTGAGAAGACCATCGTCATGGACAGCATGGGAACCGATTATTACAGCAAAGCTGTGCGATATATTGATTCCGGAATTTCTGTGTACGAGATTCCATATTTCTTAGAAAACGACATCGATCCAGATGTTGCAAAATCGCTTATTGATTGATGTAATCAAGAGGTGAATGTCGTCTATTCCCGATAAAGTATAGGTGACAATCAGGAGCCACCTATGACTAACAAAATCCCCGTTACTAAAGTAGTAACCAGAAACGGTAAGCAATTCTTCCAGACTTACCATATACTGCCTGAAAGCGCCTCACCAGCGGCTTTAGCTCGCGCCCAGGGCGCTCCACCAATGCAAGTCTCCCACGAAGAGCTTGGCGCAGCACCAGTAGAGTTTGCACACGCAATCGAACAAGAGCCAGCATTCGCCAGTATGCATGCAGAAGACTACCTTAACGGCTTCCAGAACTCATTTGAGTTCGGTTCTGAAGACCCAGATGCAGCGTTGTTCCAATATGCCGAAGATAACGACCCTGACGAAATTCACACAGCGGCATTCAGGGCTGGATTCCGTGCCGGAAAGGTCGCGCTGGCGGGCAAGGACGCAGGAAACTACTTGTTAGGAAACTTCACCAAGCAAGATGTGTTTTCTTATTCGGATTACCACCTCTCAACATTCGTTGTAGCACACAACCCATTCGAAGTAGGAGAGGAAGTCATCATTCCAAAGGGAACTCAATACTCCACCGAAGCTACCGGCGATGCTATCAATTACACCACAAGAGATATTCGAGTTAACGTAAAAGAATCCTATCAGCCTTACTGCGTCGAAAAGAACGAACAGCTTGAATCTATCAACGTAGGAACCATCACAGATGCTGACTATCCGGATGCCAAGTTTTTTGTCGTTCCAGCGCTACTTGCTGCAAACGAAAAAGAACTTTACCCAGCGAAATTGAGTGATACAGCAGAGGTTGCTTTGCGCGGCAAGTTCTAAATTGCCTTTCGTCTTTTTATCTGATATTATTAACCGTTAATCACGAAAGAGGCTATAAAGAAATGGTTGTTCTCGTCTGAACTAGCTGCATAGCAACACGTCTCTACGTCTATGCAACAAGGCTCACGTCAAGTGACATCGTTCACTTCGGGCTTGAAGACAACACTTATTTCTTGCGATCCAAACATCGCCCTTATTCGAAAGGATTCCTCATGGAATCATATCCAAGTATTAACACTATCGTTACCGACGCCACCATCTATGCTTTTGACAAGCTGGATGGCTCGAACATCAGAGCGGAATGGACTCGCAAAACCGGATTCACCAAGTTCGGAACACGTCACCGTCTTCTTGATGAGAACGAACCTCTGGGAGAGGCAATATCTCTTTTCCAGAATAAGTATGCTGACGACCTCGAAAGGGTTTTCAGAGCACAAAAGTTCGAAAAGGCTACTGCTTTCTTCGAGTTCTATGGAAAGAACAGTTTCGCCGGACAACATGAAGACGAAGAGCATTTTGTGACGATGTTCGATCTTCATATTTGCAAGAAGGGACTGCTTCCTCCTAAAGAGTTCTTGAAGGCTATGAACGGTTTAGAAACCGCGCCACTTCTCTATCAGGGCAAAGCTAATCAACCATTCATTGAATCCGTTAAGAACTCGACATTGGAATACATGACCTTAGAAGGCGTAGTATGTAAAGGCGACCTAGATAACCGCCGTCGTCCCATCATGTTCAAAATCAAGTCAGAAGCATGGCTTGCGCGCTTGAAGGAAAAGTACGGACATGACGAACAGCTACTCCGCTCACTTATCTAACGGAGTAGCTGTTCGAAGGATTTAAGTCCACATGTTTATTTCGTGAATTGCAATCCACATTGGTTGTGATGCACCAGGGAAGCGAATTTGAACATATGATGCTTCGAATTCATATATGTCAACTTCGTTATTGCTGGAGTCGCGAAGTGTGAATCCACTAGAACCAAACGGGATGTAGTCAGTGAGATAATCAACATCACCGTTTATGTAGTCGGAGAAATTGGATTCTAGTCTGATTCTGAAATCGAATTCAACTTCATTCTCAACGGTCTTGCCTACCTTTCCGAACATGGCATAACCCGAACTCATATCCACGCTATAAACAGCGCCATCATCTCCCACGATACTGATAATCTCGGCAGTACCAAGGTTCATGTTGCCCAATCTGGCATTCTGTCCGGCATCGTAAGCGAACTTATCGTTGTTCATAGAATCAAAGTTGTTGCTAACCATGAAATCTTCATATTCATCTAGATAACCAAAAGGAAGTCCGCCTCTGGTGTATGCAGAATGAACAGCGTTGGCTTGGTTGAGTCCTGCATTCGGGTTTCCTATTATTCCCGAGCTTGCCAAATCATCGGCGTCTAAGGTGATATGGATGGAGTTTCCGGGAACACCATCAACGGTAGCTGTTACCCAACCATCTATTAAGAAGTTGGCAAGGTCGCCATTGAAATCCAATTCATCCAAAGCAGCATCGAAAATAATCAAATCCAAGAAACTGATGTAACTATCGTCTTCAATCGAATGGTAGGAGAAAACAAAGTCATCTCCCGTTAGGTAATCCACTTCTGAATCACCAGCAAAAACTTCTAGATCTTCAACCGTAGTAGACTCTGGCCACCATATATCGCCAGGAGTGTATTCAAGCTGTTGAACCCAAGGAAGGTCATCAACCGGAGTATCTGTACTACTGGCATGAACAGTGAACAGATACGGACGATCCCATGAATTAGCGGTAATGTAATCAGATGGCAATTCATTTTCGTTGCCATCATCTCCACCTGGGGTGCCGTCTACCGGCTCACCTTCAAAGCCATCTCCCAGAGTTGGGCATTCGGCAAGAACGGCAGCCGGGATAGCGTTGACTATCTTGGAGAAATCGGCACTGACATCAGCAGAACCAGAACCGCGATAGAACCATTTACCGGATGCGGACTGATCGCGAAGCAAATAGTATGGCTTATCAGAGCATGTCTGAATAGAATGATTCGTCACATCACCAGAAAGCGAAAAAGAAACACCCTGGCTATCAGCTTCAACAGAAGTGGATAGTCCAACACCAGAGTTGCTTACCACATACTGCAAATTGTTGACAGCGTTCGGCTTGGTAAGCAGACCGTCTCCATGCTCAACGTTATAGGCAAGCTCCTGCTCAACGCTCACAAATGTAGTGGTGTTGTCAACATCATAGTAATGCCCGGTAGTTGAAAGATAGAACTCTTGCGCATAAGCGATATTGGCAAGGTCGGTACGTGCATTATTATCGCGCGCATTATTGATAAGACCGGGTGCCGTAACAAGTCCTGCCGCAATCAAAATTGCGGATACAGCAATAGTGATGGTCTGCATGATGGAGTTTTCGGCATATTCGTTTTTGAGCTTAAGCATGTGATTTTCCTTTTGTTAAAACAAAGTTACATGAAAACCTCTGGTCAAACCCATTTTATGAAAAAAGCAAAGACCCCCACTTAAGGGGTCTTTCCTTGGGTAACGAAGAAGCTAAACCTTCTCGATGAACAATTGTGTCAACATGCTTTTCACATAATCCTTGGAGACATGTAAACCATATGAGTTGAAAAGCTTCTCTACAATTAGCTCCACAGAGTTTTCGCTGAAGATGTGAGCGTAAACCCGATTGGCACTCTTGATTACCTGCTCGCGACGGTCATAAGTTGAGAGGTCTTCCTTGTCCATCGCTTCTGGGTCGATAATTTCAGCGATTGAATCTCGAACTACGGCAATCAATGAAGACCCATTATCAACCGGCTTAGACGGTTCACCGCCAACAGTAATCGATACTGTATCAGGATCGCGAAGAGGTTCACCACCAATCTTGCCGCCATGATCCGAATTCTGCATAGCGAACTGCGAAGGATTCCATAGAATCCCTGGCGGGAATTCATCGTTGATGTAGGAATCATAACCCCCTTCGTCCGCATAAGAAGTGGCGAGGTAATCAGCAAATCCCTCTGGGTACATATCAGGCATTGTCTTAGTTAGACCTCTTGATACTTCTTCAATCCACTGTTCACGAGTCATGTCGTTTGGCATTATTAACCTTTCAGATCGCGTAAATGATACATAATAAATGTCCTAGCGTCAATTACTGAGGCTATAAATCTTTACTGATTCAATAGTAATCATCAGAAACATCCCCGCCATCAGAATCAGAACAGTTAAACACTTTGGCTACCACATAACCATCAGAAATCATGGCGGCTGCTATACGATGGTTTCCTTCCATGATATGCAGAGAACCGTCAAAATCTCGGAGTAGCCGAACCGCCATACCGTCTCGTCTTGTCAAACCCATCTCACTAGGAACGTTCGGATTGTCAATATAATGCTCGACCGTCGCGGCATACACAGTTTCCTGGCTTGATATCATAATCATTTGATTGGGGTTGAGAACTTCATCCGGAATCCCGTCCCACTCGATTCCAGAATCATACAAAGGTAACGGTGCCAGCCCTATACCAAAGCGTTCAACTGAAAGCTCAGCACCGTCAAGTCTGCGAGAATACTCACGGAACTGTTCGATGCTGCCGAACGGTTCCATCCCAGAACGATAATCAACAGCAGAGGACACGGGAGCAGGGATGCTTTGAACGCTCTTATGTGACACAACATAAGGTTTCCTGTATACGGTCGTATGTCTCCCATTCTTATCCACAATACGTGTAGGTAAGATGCCACCCATTATCTCATCGCCCCGCATCAAATACTCAGAGAAGGATTAAACCTCGTCTGAATATCTCAACATCTTATTAGTGATAATGTCGTGAAGCGCGTCCTTAACAACTGCGCCAATTTCTTCATCTAGTGAACTATGAGAAATATATCCGTCAGTGAAATGCATCATGTCCGGAATGATTTCGAACTCCGAATACCCACCTTCAATAAGGGTATTGACCATTTTAACATCGGATTCCATCATGTGATTAATCACTTCGCGGTTTGGCTCGACAGAGGCAGGTCCGAACTTCTTAAAGATGACGAACAGAACATCATTGGCATACTCTGTAACAGCATCAGGACTTGCGTCAACAGATTTCAAAGGAGAGATGATACGAGAGATTTTATCATTTCTATCATTTCTTGCATCAGACAAGGAATCAAAGACGGATGATGTCAAATCTCCTTCGCCGTTTGCGACAACTACTTCATACTCAAACCCGCTGGAGGTGGTATCGGTCGGCTTATGCCTGATATCCACACGAATTTCGGCGTTCTCGAAACCATCTCTTGCAATGGGGTAAGAGTCCACCTCGATGGCGTTCTGACGACCGGAACGAATAATGCTTGCTAAACGATTGAAGCTCTTTCCTTCAATGTTGGGGTTGGAGCGGACGTATCTCGTGGTCATAAAACCTCGCTTGTCCCAGACCTGCGACGGCGTTAAATCATTCATAAGAAAATACTAGCATTGATGCCAGACATATACACAAAGGAAGTCGTCGGTCAAAGGTATTCTGTAGGTATGAAACGCGACCATCTCATTCCAACAATCATGACGGATAAAAACGGTGTACAAAGAACCGTATATCGCAAACCAGCAAACCGCCAATCCAATAACTTACCCGCCCCGAGCGCGCATCAACTAGCTAGCATCCCGGCAGAACAATTAGAATCCCAGGTAGAAGACCTTATGGTTTCCTTGGTAGAGGCAGATAGTATCGAGTGGGATGATATCCACCGAAGCCTGATGTACATCAATAAATGGGAAAAGGCGTGGACTACAGCAGATGAGCACAATCTTTCCGTTATCCAAGATATTGCAACAATCATCGATAGAGAGCCTTTCACAGCAGAAGATGAAGCTGAAGCGTGGGACGCCATCTCCGGAATGATTCCCGCCAAACTAAACCGTGATGACGACGCCTGGCGAGCAAGAGACAAGGTAATGAACGACTTAGCGAAAGATCTTGTCACGAGAAAGCTCGCATCAACCATTACACATAAACCAGCAGAACCAGTCACAAACCCAAACCTTAATGGTTTGGAGGATGCCCAGCAGGTTGCATTCGATAGAGTGAACTATCATCACGCAGATCCAGGAAGAACCAACTATGGAGACGTGGAGCCTTTCTACCAAGAAACAATTGCTTGCATTGCTCGCGGAGATGAAATCCCTGAGATAATGAAAGATAGAGATGCCCACCAAAGCCTATTCCCCAAATCAGAAAGGCTATTCAGGTGCTTACATCCAGACAGCCCAGCCGTCAACAATCAGTTCTACATGGCGGCCGTTTTCCCTGTTAATGAATTGAAGAAAGAGATGGAACGCATCGGGTTGACCGACGTGGAAGTTGATTCCTTCTACAACACTCGTGAATGGGGGAACGTTTATACAGTCAAAACTCCGAATGGATCAACTCGCTCTTTCAGTGTTTATGAGCACCGCAACACCGATTCCATCATCATCAACGGTATGGAGAATTGGGATAAAGAAGAACTCCCTTATTCAGGAAATAGCAAAAACTCCTTCTTCGCTGAGTTTGCTCCAGAAGACCATGACCGAGCGGCCCAGGCTTTAGTGTTCTATATGTCACAGGCGCAACAGGGCGTTTTAGAGAGCGACGAAAATCTAGCATCTAAAGTTTCAAGAAGAGACTGGGATGCTATCCTGAGTGAATCAATACCGGGATTCAAAGAATGGAAAACAAAGCATTACGGTGATGGTTACAAGGCACCTAGCGAAGAAACCGAATCAGACATCATTAACCGTCTCGACTTCTAAAAATCTCTCATAAAACTTAGTATCCTCATAAATAAGGATAGGACAGGATAAGAACATGACCATACCTAAAAGGATTGTAGATAAAAATGGGAGGCATACGACCGTATATGTTAACCCCGACAAAGAAAACAAACTGAGTTCGGAAAGAATCAACAGGCTATCCGTCTCTGACACGACAGAGCACGACCCTACCGTTATTCTTCAAGAGGCGTTCAGAAAACTCCCAGAGGGAGCTAGCTTATCTATATTGGGAGAGTATGGCTCGTCCGCACACGGAACAAACGTCGATGCATCAGATTATGACTTCATCGGAGTGGCTGTTGAACCCATCAATGTGGTGTTCGGACTAGAACAATACGAGCATACCCTTTTAGGCAAAGAAAACCAGAACATGAAAACCCCAGAAGGAACCGATGAGGGTAAGGTGTTCGCGTTGAAGAAATTCGCTCGTCTCATATCGGCAGGAAACACTGATGTTCTATCCACCTTGTATCTTCCAAAGTATGCATACATCTCTGATGTCGGGCAATTACTAGTTGATAACCGTGACGCATTCGTAACACACCATGCCACTCAAAGATTCGCGCACCACCTAATGACCGAGAAGCGAAGAATGAACGGGGATGCTGCAACGAAAGTTCTCCGTCCAGAACTCATTGAACAATATGGCTTCGACACTAAAGCTGCATACCAATCATCCAAGCTGGCTTTTCATGGGTTGAGACTCGCCCGCGAACAAAGAATGTTGATTCCGCTAGCTGAAGACGAAAGGGATTTCATTAAGAGCATCCGCCGAGGCGAGTTGTCCAGAGAAGCTATTGACGCATTTTTAGAAGACGCTATTCGAGAACTGGATTCCATTCAACCTTCTAAAGCGTTACCCGAAACTGTTGATCGTGAAAGGGTGAATTACATATTAAAATACGCATATGAAATGTCATATGCGTATTAGGGGAAGACCTTAAGAAGATAAGGAAAAGACCGCCACAGCATCATTCGTGTGGCGGTCTTTCCTATGGATTGGTCACTTACGTATCCAAAAATGTTACGTAAGTAGGCTCCGTGCCATAAAGCTTTGAAGTCGCGCGAACAAGCGCCAATCCCTCATCGGTCAAATTACGCTCTTGAACGAAGAAATATTTCCCGGCTTCGTCGTCAAATAGCGAATGCCGAGTTGAACCCAAGAATAACATCCCGCCAAAAACGATTTGGGTTTCACGTACTGCATCATCATAACTGGTTCCAGAATTGGTAAGTTCGTAGTACCGATTGATCTGGTCGTGGAACTCGTGCCCCATCGGACCAATAGCGTCAACCATCACGTCTCCAATGCCGATAACGCCCTGACTCTCCAAGAAACATTCGGCTTTCGGAGCGTCCCAGAATGCGTAAGCGAAAAGTCCACCCTCGCCCGTGTCCTGGTAGCGATCATCGTCATGTGATGTCCATTCGACAATATTCGCCATTAAAATTACACCTCCAAGCGTGCATTCGGTAAGTTGAAGTTGTTATCTTTTCTCTGCTTGTAAGCGAAAGAAAAGGAAGCTGAAAAATGCGTACACCATAAATGAAACAATGAACCCAACCATTAAGGTTACGTCAACTGGTGAACCATTCATGATGTGAAGCGCGACCTTTGCCAAGAACCAAACGAGGAAGGTAAAGGCTGACAACAAAGCAATGAGACGGAAAACCGTCAGCACAGTGGCAGGAAAGGTTTGCTTGTTGATTAATTCACTCATGTATTAAATGCTACCAGAAAACCTCGATAAGGTCAATGCTGGTATTCAGGAGGGCTATCAAATGAAGGATACGAACCAGTACAAGAGAAGAAGTGAACTGAAAATGAAAGCAAGTGAACCGGCAATAATAGAAACAACATTAAAGCCTGTATTCCGTTTCCTTGTTAACTGCACAATGGATACGATTACAAATGCAATCGCCACTGGAATAAGTACCCAGCTTCCCACCAAATTGAGCAAGGCGGGAAGGAATAAAGCGACCCCAAGACTGAAGTCGTAATTCCCATCAACAAACCAGAAACCGATACCTATGAAAACCAGAGAAGGAAGAACAATGATAGCCAGCATGATGAGATTAACCGCCATCGAAACCGCGCTGAGAGTCCGACCGCTTTTCGGCGTTGCCGTCTCGTGGTGCGGAATATAGGGATGCTGATAGTAGTTCGGGTCATATTGGTTGTACACAACCGAATAGTACCGTAATAAGGTACAGTGCTTGTTTAATATCGACAACTCGGGGAACTGGTTTACGGATGACAGATGCTTCAAATCTGAGAGTTTGTCTTCACCAATCATTGCGGTTGTGTCGCGTAATCTGATGATTATGAACTAAAAGGGCACCCCGGCGCTTTTGAATGTGCCAGGGTGCCCTTCTGTCATCTAGTGGACGTTATTCTCTCCAGATGAATTGTTGCCCATCGACTACAACGTGGCGTCCGCTAAGGTGAACCAGCGTCGTGTTCGCGTAGTCCCCGAGTGGGGTAGCGACCCACCCCGTAGCGGCGGAACTGCTGTACGATGATGATCTGGTGGACTCCATAGCCTTGGTCCAAATGTACCCAGGAGTGAGAATCGTCGCAATCTTGCCGTCTCCGGATAGGCTTACGCCGCTCACCCAGTACAGCTCGTTGTTTGTGCCTGGTAGGTCAATCCCACTACTGCTGATGGCATCGCCAGTGAACATCTGATTAGTTTCGGTTTTGCTGACATTGGTAGATAGGTATCCCCAGGAGATACCACCTCCACCTGTACCGTGAGCGTACAGAACATTTCCGAGGTTATCGACCGCGATCACGACATTGGATGAGATGACATTCGTCCCATTGGAGGGTCCAACCTGTGACCATGTAACGCCGCCGTCAGAACTGGTTTCGAAGTAACCGGTGCTCCCTGAGATGCGAACCTGAGCGATAACGTCTCCATTTTCCGAAACCGCAAGCTTATGGGCACCGGCACCGGGGACTGTCCTTATATCCCAGCTAAAGCCGTTATCGTCCGAGTAATAGATAGACGAACCGTTTGTCGGCCATAGCGTAATATCGCCGTCATTAGAAACGTGTCCACGTGTCGGACCACAAGAACTACTCGTGTTACATATTTGGTTCAAGGAACCCCATGTGTAGCCTCCGTCGAGTGATGTTGTTAGGTAGACATCTCTGTACCACTCTGTTGTATCATCGCGAACAACGGCTGTCACAATACTTCCATTGTCGCTCATGAAGGCATACAAGAATCTCGTGCCAGCAGGCGGGTTCAGTTGAACTGACGTTCCAGCAGTGTGACGACGCCAACTTCTATCAATGACAACCGAACCGTTTGATGATGCTGTCTCTACGCTCATTCCACTCTCGTAACTGGTTGAGACTAGAGGTTCCCACCCAACCACCTTGAGGTCAACTTGGTGTTGTACTGATCCCAGGGTATTCTCTGCCGTAATCGTGATGGGGTAAACCCCAGCTTCGGAGATATCTGTGTCACCAGTTAGATACCAAACCTGTTCACCATCACCGAAATCGAACCCTAGGGTTAGTTCAACATTACCTGGAAGATCGCCGTCAACTGTTACGGTGTCCGCGTAATTTATCCAGAATGCTGCGGCTGTGTTGGTATCATTCTTAACTCCGTGATACAGCCATCCCTGACTGTGATCGGGGTCTTCCGAGTAGTTGGAGAAGTTCTCGATGCTCGGTAAGTTCGTTGGAGCCGGTGGACCGCTTGGGGTCGGAGAGGCGTTCTCACAGGAAGCCGGGTATCCTGGGTCACCAGCAAGCGCGCTAATTGGTTCTTGAGTGAATTTCATAGCGAATACGTTAGGCTGACCGTTATACATAACAATCATTCGTCCGTTCTGCCACCATTCGTTCATAGCCGAAGGCCATCCATCACAGAGTTCCCACCCCGTTGTGATTTGGAGTTGCAACGGGCCACCACCAGCGACATAATCCTGGTAATAGTAGTCCTCACCGGTATATGCTAATTTATGAGGAACCAATTCATCACCGATGCAGAAGAATATATCTTCAGGTTCCATCCACTTACCGACAGTGCCATTGCTTTTGGTCACAAACTCATAAGAAGGTAGATTGGTCTTAAATTCTTCTGTTTCAGTATCGACCGGAAGGTTGGTTGTGTCGGAGTTAATGCTAATACCGTAGCCGTACTCCTGCTCGCCCCACATGCTGTAGTCATATACATTAGGCGTCTCCGTAAGAGGATATCCTTCAGGAGCGGTGTCACAAACGGTCGGCTCATTATCTTGGTCATCGCCTTGGTCATTAGTTTCTTCAAATCCGCTTCCAAAGTCCGAACACTCGGCAAATACCTTTGAAGGTATATTTTGGTAGATTTCAGAATAATTAGACGAGGTTAGACCGGAACCAGATCCACGATAGAACCACTTACCAGAGCCAGATTGAGCCTTGATAATAAAGTACGGTTCTGTACCACAGGCTATAGAAGCATGTCCAGAAACGTCACCGGAAACAGTAAACGCCACCCCACCGCTCGAATTATCAGCAATAGAGACGGACGTTCCTAATCCGTTCAAACCTTCATTAGATGCAAGATACTGAAGGTTGTTGGTTGCCTCAGCCTTGGACACGCCATCTCCTGTCATCTCCTGCTCTATTGTGATATAGTCGCCGTCGAAATACTTGCCTTGAACACCCAAAATGTACTCCTGTGCATAAGCGATATTCGCAAGGTCGGTGCGGGCATTGTTATCGCGGGCATTGTTAATCAATCCTGGTGCTGTCACAAGTCCCGCCGCGATAAGGATCGCGGAAACAGCAATAGAGATAGTTTGCATGATGGAGTTTTCGGCTCTATCACTAAGCATTCTCAAATAATTCCCTTTTATAAATGTATCCATTGTTTGTTTTCCTTTATGTTGTTTATGTTTTGTACCGCGTTCTAGTAACAATCTGATGCAGGTTTTTATGCAGCCTTGATTTATACTAGGCTTGGGTCGCTCCACTCAAATACGATGTATGCATTGCTTCCAGAAGACCTAAGCATTACACCACCAGTCTTGCCGACGTATGCGAAGTTGCTTACGCCACCAAGATGGTTTGTTGTCCAAGTGTTGAACGCTGATGCGTAGTAGCTATCGGCAGGAGTCCAGCCACGGTATACATGATCTCCTGTGTAGATGTTTCCGCTATGGTCGGTGATGTTGATTCTCTCATCATCTACAGAAAGTGAATATGCCTTGCCCATGAAGGAGTTCTTGAGCCAGGTAGTACCACCGTCATAGGTAACATATACATAGCTTCGGGAATTGCTGTAACAACTGAAGGCCGCAACATTTCCGCTGTAGTTTGTTGTGTCGAATACACAAGCGTCACCACCAGAGAAGCTTTCGGAAATGGTTCTGCTTGCACTCCAGCTTACGCCACCATCATGACTCAGGTAGATGGTGTTCCCGACCATAGTCGCCATAAATGACGCATTTGCAACATCAACGTGGTGATAACCAAGTTGCATGCTGTATCCACTTGGTAGGGTTCTTGTCAACCAGCCCGCTCCACTTTGCCAAACGTGCAATGTTGGAGCACCTGAAGAGTTTTTACATACTACGGTAACAGTTTCTCCGTTATTTGAAACATCAATTCTGGCGTCGTTATCGTAAACACAACCGATACCAGAGAGCGTTGTGTTCATTCCGGCAAGACGAGAGTGAGAGATGCTGTTGTCGCTAAACGTTCTCACAACATAACCGAACAAAGTCGAATCAGAACTATATACTCTAGATTGTGGAGAAGTGGAAATCCTACCGGTTTCGCAATTTCCAAAGAAGGCAGCAGGACATTCGTAAACGCCATCCGCTTTCTGAACGAATAACGTCTCACCGTCTCCGGTAATACCTACAACACTTCCAGAAGCCTGAACACTCTTAGATTCCCAACCGTTGACTGTTTGGGTGTATTCATCCGAAGTCCATGAACCAGCAGAATTGGTGAAGGTTACTTGGAACTCGTAAAGAGTATCCGCCTCTAGAGCACCCTGTGATGGGAAATCTAACGAATAGTTCATCGTTTCATACCATGAAGATGGCTGATTCAAATTCATAGCGGAGGAAGGAAGGTTACCGCTTACCGTCATCTCCGGAATCGGGTATCCCGAACAGGAGAACGACAACCAACTGCTCGATGTCATATTGTATTCACCGTGAATAATGGTGTAACCTGATGATGGGTTGTAAGGACCGTTTCCGCCGTACTGTTCAGCATAATTTGTTCCAACAGAACAATCTGGCGCTATCGGTGTAGATGGAAGCCCGTCATCCAACGGAGAAATTTCTTCACCAGATCCTCTGATATCGAGAACATTTTGCGCGCCATTATTCATGTGGAAAATGATCTTTCCGCTGTTTCCGAACGCATTCATACGCTCGTTGGAGATTCCATCGAACAGCAGTTCATTGAGATATAACTGTCCGGGTCCGCCCATATCAACATAACTTGTGGCGTATGAATACTCGTCATAAGTTACATTCTGAACAAGCTCTCCCTCGATACATAACTTCAAATCCGTGACGTTGTAATCACCCACGCCCGGTTCTGCATCCGCTAGGAATGGAAGATAGGTGGCGTAAGGCTCAACATTTGGATTGACTGGGTAGCTTGTTTGCGCAGTAAGACTCCAGCCGTATATGTGGTCACCGCTACCATTCAAAGAGACAGGGACGCCAGAATAGGCGCATTCTGGATCAACGTTGCTCAAGTCCTCTTCAGCACATGAAGCGGGGTAGCCGGGGTCACCAGCCATAGGAGAAACTGGGTCATAATCGGTGCTCAATGAGTAGACGTTTGGCACACCATCGAACATCATAATCATCTTACCGTCGCGCGCCCAAGCGTTCATGGTCGATGCCCAACCCTCACACAACTTAAAGTTGTTGCCTATATAAGTTTGAACAGGTCCACTCATTGAACTGAAATCGTTAACAGTGAATCCTTCATTTCCAAGGGTGTGAGGAACCAAATCGTTACCGATACAGAAGAATACATCATCCGGGTCGGTCTGCGGACCTGGCTGCCATGTGGTTCCATCCTTTGCAACGGTTGAATGTGCTGGCATGTATTGATCGAGTTGGGAAAGATCAAGCGCGTCACCAAATTCGCTGGTCAACTGTCCGCCGTAGCCATCAACAAGTCTAGAAGAACCAGCATCCCAAATGGATGGGTTAGCCTTCAAACCGTCAGATGTAGTGTCACAGATAGTAGGCTCGTTGCTCTGTCCGTCAGTTTCCTCGAAGTCACTACCAAAGCTCGAACATCCCGAAAATACCTTAGAGGGAATTTTCGAATAGATGTCGGCATAGTTAGATGAAGTCAAACCAGAGCCAGAACCACGATAGAACCACTTACCAGAGCCAGACTGAGCTTTGATGACAAAATAAGGTTCTGTATCACAAACCGTAGAAGCCCATCCTGAAACATCACCAGAAACGGAGAAAGCAACACCACCATTGGAGTCAGCAAGCGCTACAGAAGTACCTAATCCATTCAAGCCTTCGGTAGATGCAAGGTATTGGAGGTTATTGGTTGCTTCTGCCTTGGTAATGCCCTCACCATCCATCTCTTGTTCGATGGTGACGTATTCACCATCGAAATACTTTCCTTGTACGCCCAAGATATATTCTTGTGCGTAAGCGATATTCGCAAGGTCGGTGCGTGCGTTATTGTCTCGCGCGTTGTTAATCAAACCGGGCGCGGTAACAAGTCCAGCAGCAATCAAAATTGCGGAAACGGCAATTGAGATAGTCTGCATTATCGAGTTTTCGGCTTTGTCATTTGTCATTTGTGAATAGCTCCTTACTATCCATGTAACCATGTTTCTAAAATTAAATTCAATTATCGGCACTCATTTTGTACCCCAACCTAGGGTCTTATGTATGAATCGACATGCATTAGTCAATAGCTAAAGCGCCAATTGCATATTTACACTCCTATTGGTGGGTCGCCCCAGTTAAAGAATATGTATCTATGCAACCACATATTTAATGACAATTAAAACATACCGGTCGGTCGGTTTGCCCCAAAAGTGGTTACAAATAGGATATTGATAGCCAGTTTCGCAAGAAAAGGGCACTTGTGGAATTAATTAGTCCACAAAACGAAGTCTAAGAACCTTATCAATCGTTCGCCCAAAACCCTTCTCTCGTCCCCAAAGATAAGTGACATCTTCTAGCACCTCGATGACCTCGTATTTACCTTTGGGCAGCATAACCTCCATCTCGTGCGGAGAATGGCTTACGATATCCATGAAAGCACCCTTGTTCGTCTCAACCTCTAAAGCCAATGTGCGACCGTATTCATCAGAAGTAGCAAAACCATTCACCTGTGCAGGATTAAGCGAAGAGGAAAGAACGCGATCTATATCTACCTCACCGTTTTCCGCCTGAGAAAGTATGTTGTTGACATAGTACGAATTGACTCCCGTATAGGAGACGAAAGTCTCTTTCAAACGTGGTGCGCGGTCAACAGCAGATTCAAAATCAATCCATTTCTGAGAAAGTTTGCCTGATGTACTTTTGATAGCATATTCATCACTACTGTTTGTGTAATCTCTCAGTGCAGATATCTCGGCGGACGAACATGTATCAATCCATGCACGAGAAACCTCTATGGCATCATCAATCAGTTTGTCACGTTGTTCATCTATGTCGGAAAGTAGATTGCTGTATCCGTAGCGAACATTAGCGGGAGCGTCTTCTAGTTTCACCTCGCCCGACATCCCTATTTCGTGCACAGCGATAATCTTCCCTGATGGTGTCCTGCCTTCCATCAGAGTGATATTCTTTCCCTGATTTGCCAACCCGATACGCCAGCCCTCAACTTCGCCGGTTGGTTCTATCTCATAAATGTAGACGCTGTTTTCGTCGTCCTTGGGCTTAGCAGCCTCTCTTGCCCAATGTGCGGCCATGCCAACATCAGAAGTGATGCTTATCGCGGAATCGGAAGATTGTTTGAAGTTGCGTTCTTCTTGTGGGGAGATAAGCCCACCAACATCAATCTTGGTCGGAGAACCGTGAAATAGTTTCCCACCGGATACCTCACCAAGCTTTCTCTTTTGTCCCACAACAACGATATCTTGGTCATGCCACCGAGGTTTTGTTACTCCTTCGTCTACGAAATGAGAATCTATAACGATATCCAACTCTGCCGGTTCATCGAAATCATCCCTTGATAAAGAAGATAGCTGCTCTTCTATTGCTTCGTCTAACCGCTTCCTTTGCTCAATTTTACGGACTAGCGTGTCTTTATCCATTTTCTCTACATTTCGATTGATATTGAGATGTAGTAAAGCACGCTCTTCAAGCAAATCAGAAATAGACTTATTCGCACCAACTATGGGGGCAACCTGACCCCTCGTTCGTCCAACGTTCGCGAAATAATTATGAGGGTTTACATGAACAGTTGTCTTCTTTCCGTTTTTATCCACAATCGTTGTGGGTATTGTGTTTGCAGTCTTCATTAATCAATCCAAATGTTTTGCAATACGGTGTTATTAGGCAGGCATGTTGTTGAGAACATACATTGGCGTACTTGGGTTATCAGCAACAGCCTGACGAACCCTTAATGAAGCATCACGAGACAAGTCTGCTAGTTCATAGGGTGTAGCGTTAGGATCGCCAGCGATTCGCTCCCTATCCTCTTCTGTCTCTGCATCCTTCAACTGAGGAAATCTATCCTCAATCGCAGAAAAAGCATCGTGCGAAGCTGAATCAAAGGCATTCATATTCTTCACGCTTCGCAAAATACGAAGCGAAGAACTAGGGTTATCAACTACGGACAAGTTGACGGTATTTCTTTGTGCCAGTCCCTCTAAAATGTGAAGTGGGGTGCGAGGGTTTTCTGCAAGATTTTTCAGTACGTCGAAATCAGAACTCTTGGCTAGCTCTTCAGCAATCTCGGCGCTTAAAGAAGGGTGAGCGGCAACAGAGCGCTTAAGTTCAACGTCGCTGTCTTTGATTCGTTCTGCCAACGAAACCGCCTCACGTGCAGGCGTGGGAGGGACAGACCCGCCTCTGATTGGGGTGACAATGGCATTGCCGCCATTAGGCTTCACTTTGACAGTACGCTTATGTCCGTTCTTGTCAACAATTGATTTAGGGATGAGGTGATCGCGCTTCATACCACAATAATATCGTAAGACCCCGACAAAGAACGCCACCATTGTAGTCCGCGACTCGCCATGACACCAAATAGACTATTCCGAAAACTCACATTTTTCGTCGCCAGCGGAAATACGGCATTTATGGAAACTTTCAACTTGACAGAAGAAAAGGTCAACACATTCTGACGGATCTAAACAGCACGCCTACCATATTTACGTGACCCTTTGAACACTCTTATCTCACTTCACAAGTTGCATAAATATACAAAAGATGATAGAATTACTTGGTTACGAATAGATAATTCGGGGAGAAGAAAATGTTGAAGACAAAAACTAGCCTTGAATCTATGGCTGGCAACATTCTTGCCCACTACCCTCCCAATACATTTGTCAATTCGCCAGGAACATTAATATTCTCCATTGTTGAAAACATCGTGCATTTTCTAGACAACTCAGAGATGAGTGAAGTAGAGGAACTGTCTCGTTGGCTTCCTGTTGATATATCCAAAAAGATTCTGACAGCTAAGAATCTTGACGAATACTATCACATGATGGGGTTCATCGACACTTATGAACGATGGAAGAAAGAAACCCAGAAGGACAGCGACGGAACCCGCTCTGCAAACTGGGATAGCGAGAAACGCCGTGTCATCAAAATCATTGAATTCAACACCTGGCTTCAGTCCGTTCCACAGCGAGGTAGAGGTTCTATTTATCAGTATGTTCTTCCGTTTGAGGAAATGCCGTGCGTTTCGCATTGGGAATCGAAGGGAGAATGGGAGAATTTCTTTCCGCAGATCATCGGTATGAGAAAATCTCAACAGGCGAAGATAACGAGAATGCTCGACTACGGTATTCATGAGGTATCCGACATCAAGAAAATCCTCAATAACAAGATAGACAGTGAGATTCTGTCTCTCTACATGAACAAGCTCGGCAATCTTGACCTGGCAATCGACGCTGTTAAAAGCGGACTTGATTTGGATATGGTTATGAGCATTTATCCTCACTCTCTTGAAAGGAAGCTCACAGACTGATGACTCGTATAAACAAAAGGGCGAGATAAGATGACGGAGATAGATAAAAACGAACTTGACGTTCTTGTTGACCGTACACTTACCACCTACCCATGCAAAACCTTCGTTCAACCTATAGAGTCTCTTAGATATGTTATTGGCAAGGAGATGCTAAAAGTCATTGACTCTATGACGGAACAAAACGTGTTTATAGGGAATCCGCGAACATGCTTTATCATCGAGCAAATGATGAAGGTCAAGAAGGCAAGGCTTGCCAATCCAGGACATGACCTCATGACTAACCTAGCCGACGAAAAACACAAAGCTGTAGCCGAAGATGAAACCCGTTTAGAAAACTGGGACTCAAACAGGGATGTCATAGAGGTGATTGAGTTCAATCATTGGCTCAACTCCACGAAAGAGTGGGGATATGACAGTCATTACGATGACTACACCATTAGTGATAAGTACCTCATCTCGCTCCAAAAATATTCAATGTGGGAATACACAACCAAGAGACATTTCATCTTCGAATGGGAATCGTTCTTTCGCCGGATAGGAAAAATGTCTAAAGCTCGACAGTTGAAAATCAGAAGAATGCTTGACTATGGTATTTATGATGTGTCAAACATCAAAAAGATATTGAACAACAAACTTAACCATGAACTCGTTCTAAAATGCATAAAAATAGCTAACATCGATATTGACACAGCAATTCATATGGTGAAAGAAGGAATTGATATCGACATTATCATGGCAGCATCAATCACTGATTGAGTCGATTAGCCTCTTTTACAACAAACCTAACTTTATCGATAAACTCTCGTTCCGTGTCATCTATGTCGTCCAAGTTATCTCTTTCATTAAGAGTTAGATTGAATTCTTCATCCAGCACAAAAGACTTATATCGTCCTTGGTAATTGCTATCCCTACCCAAATAGACAACAGCATTGCTTGGAGTATCGAAATTCAGCGTTGCCATGAGTTGCGATTCACGTGAAGGACGAACTATCAATCGAGAATTCGCAAACCCAGGATCACGATGAACTTCGACTCTAATGCCGTACTCACTATCAAGCGAAAGCTCTGCTTTCCCGCTGACGATACACTTGCCATTCTCTAAATCAAAATAGATACCACCGTTTTCGATATACTCTTTCGCCTGTTCAAAACGAGTTAAGTACCTCTTGAAAACTTGAGCATAAGAGTACAAAGCGTTTGCTCTTGTAAAATCATGGTCGGAGTAATATTTAGGATTTACCCCATCCATAGCTGGCGTACTACCACTTACGCGCCAAACCTTACGAACCGCACCGGGGCTAACCAGCCTAGAACCGGCAATTTGGCTGTACTGTCGTTCTTCGTCAGAACTGAGGCGTCCAATATCCCTACCATTGAGATATACCGTTTGTAGTCCCGACTCATTAGACGCACCTATCTCAATAACATCGTCTTCCATATCACGAGGTAAATATTTCGGCGGCTTGATTACGGTTCTCTTCTCCTTCTTCTCGGAGGAATTTTGAGATAACTTGGACACACGTTCGACAGAACTCGCGTTGGTTTCCTGAACCTTCTTGTGAACCGTTGTCTGTACACCATCAACTCGGGTGACTCTTGTAGGAACTGTATTGGACATTATTAACCTCTCTACAAGAAATAATACAGGTCAAGTACGACAGAGAACATTGAATCCATTTCCGGCAACACCGCAGATGGATTTGGATACAATCTAGCTATGAGCAACCCCTATATGCCCAACCAGCAATCCCAAGAGTATCCTACCTACTTACCCGGATATCAATACCCACAGCCTCCACAACCATCACATTCAGCCTCCCTATATCAATCTCCCGCGTCTTACGACCCTAACAAGATTATTACGAATCCGCTTTACAGCGTACTATGGGGAATAGCCTGGGCTATCGTTTCCGCTATAGGGTTCATTGTTCTTATCTCAGAGTTCAACAACATCGTCAACCAGAACGTTTCTGGTGTTAGGGTTCGTGGCTTCTTAATGATAATGCCAATGCTTGCAACAGGGTTGACCATTGGATCTTTCATCGCATCCATTACGAGAGCGGTCAAATGGAGCAATGCGAAAGCTCTACTGGGAACAGCGCATAACATCAAACTACATAACCAGAGAATCTATACCCAGCAGTCAGGTTACGGATTCTTGATGACCGTCAGTTTGGTGTCGGGAGCTATCACGGTGATAGGATTAGCGCTCGTTGTCATATTCGGTTCTCAATTCACAGGTGGAACAATAGGAGTGATTGTTGCCATTGAAATGCTTACCTTGGTATGCATGTTGTCAATAGGTTCACTCTCGGCCGCCGTGAGAAGAAGACCAAGCATTAGACATCTATGATGTTCAGATGTCGCTGTGACTAAATTCTTGTGCAACAACCTTAATGACAGCATCCAGCACGTATATATTGTTAACTCGATCAAGACTGATTTGGGTGTTGACATGTGAAGAATCTGCGTCCATCAAGCTGCTACCGAACACACTGAAGAGGGTTACAGAAGGATTCGGCTCGTCCCCTCTATATTCAGTACGGGCTACGAGACGAACATTAGGATTCTGTGGGTGAGATAGCTCATACTCAGAATCACCAGGGTGTCCATTGCCTCTCTGACGGAAAAGGTTTCCTTTGAGGATATCAACAATATCAGATTTGCTAATCAGCTTCTCTTGCTTACCAGATTCCCCTTGTCCGGCGAATCCGACAATATTCTTTACTCTGCTATTAGGTACTTGCAAAGGCTCTTCGACCTTCTTATGAACCGTAGTCTCAACTCCATCAACTCGGGTGATTCTTGTGGGAACTGTATTGGACATAATTGACCTTCTTTCGCTAAAATTAAATCATGAGGCGACGATATTTACACTTCGTAAGTGTAAATGGTATCACCAGTTTTATTGATAGCGAAGAGGTGTCCTTCTGCGTAAGTCATGCTGTTGAAAGCGCCAAATCTCAATTGATCATCTAATGTTTGAGTCCAAGTTGCTCCATCTGATGAAGACCAGCTATGAGACTTTTGGTTACAACTTGCATCTCCACCCAATGTTACAAACTCATCGCCTGCATAAACTATGGATGTAGGCGTACAGGCGTTAGAGAAACCTACCGACTGGAAATTAATTCCATCATTGGAGTATACGACGCCTCTATTAGACCCGTCGAAGCTGTCGCCAATCACGAAAGTTCCATTAGCAAATACGACAATAGACTCATTATCTCTGACGTTTCTGGCTGCTGTTCCAGCTTCGCCATTAATATTGCTGCTGCTCCAGTTAATTAAATCGTAGGAATACATAACACTTTGTCCTACAGTGCCTACATACACCCCGTTTCCATATGCTATGTTCTTAGGATGCAATGCACACAAACTTCCTTCTGAACTGGGAACTCCATTCAAATCGTGGACGCTCCACGAGCTTCCACCATTCCAAACTGCAATTCTCGGGTCGTCAACATAAGGTTGATCAGCAGAAGTCCTTGTGGAGCAATAACTACTTGAGTATTGCCCACCTCTAGTACCGGAAATGGTGAGTTCTCCATCAACAAAGTTAATCTGGCTCCAATAGGTTCCATCTGTATAAAAATTGGAACCAAGAGTTACTGGAACATCTGGCAATGAAATTTCGTACCAGTTCAGTCCATCTGTGGAAGTGAATGCATTGGCGGCTGTATTGTAGTCGGCAAGTTTGTATCCTTTTGTGATTCCGTCATGGTAATCAAATCCATCCATCCAGCTTTTCTGTCTGTTGGTTATCAACATGAAGACGCCATTTCCATAACCAATATCTGTGACAGTTGACGAACCAATCCAGTCTGGCAGTCCCGAAACTTGGCTCCAATTCTCTCCATCATTTGATGCAAAGATGGGCACTGGTTGTGGATATATAGCTCTCTGCGCGCTAGTAAGTGCGTCTTCGCTCCACGTTACATAAGTGTCGGTGATAGGGCTGTAAACAACATCTTTGAAGTTGGTGAAGCCGTTAAACCGACCAGAATCTATATAAGTGCTAGTCCATGCAGATGGCGCTTCAGGTTCTTCCGGAGTTTGAACATCGAATAACTCTGGGTATCCTCCCCAAGCTGGCCATTCAGGACTGTTGCCCGCAATTGGCTTGAATACGAGAAGTGCCGCGCCGATGTATGTATAGCTATCCTGTTCATACATGGCGACTTTAATCTCTCCACCGTTTTGGGCAAATTCTGCACTTCCATATACCAAATCATCATAATTCGATTGCTCATAATCTATGGTGTCCCACCAAGTACCAAAATTAGTGAATAGCAGGTTTTGAGAGGGACTATATGAAAGAGAAGCAGAATTCCAGTTTGAGAAACCATCCATGATGTGCTTCTCGCCTTCATCATCGTAGTACCAACCGGAAATGAGGTCTTGGTAGTACCACCAATTTGTCCCCTGCGAAGCATAAACATAACTAGCCGCTGGACCTAGAGCATTAACTTCTGCCTGGGTTTGTTCTGAATATCCAGAGAAGTTACAAGATGTGCTTACATAATCGCCTAGATCTGGGTCTGATTCGTCATAGTGATAACAAGCACCCTGAGCAGATATATCAAATGTGTAAGTAACCTGAATTGGGTCGTCTACGTTCCACGGTGGAGTGTAATCTCCACTTCCGCCCTCTTCAAAGTAATCACCGAATCCACCACAAGACATAAAGACTTCCGAAGGGATGCTGTTGTATATATCCCAGTAGTTAGAGGAAATCTTTGCCGAACCGGAACCTCGATAGAACCAAGTTCCAGAAGCAGATTGGTCTTTTAATAGATAGTAAGGAGTGTCTGCACAGGTTTCAACAGCGTGTCCAGATACATCACCGGACAAAGTGAAAGCAACTCCTGCAACATCATCTGCGGATAAGACAACAGAAGTCCCCAATCCATTCAATCCTATGTTCTTGGCTTGATATTGAAGATTATTGACAGCATCATCTTTTGTTTTCGTGTCATCTCCCATATAGGAGTAATATTCAATCTCTTGTTCAATGGTCAAGAATGTATTGGTGTAATCGACATCATAGTAATGCCCGGTAGTTGAAAGATAGAACTCTTGCGCATAAGCGATATTGGCAAGGTCGGTTCTTGCGTTGTTATCTCTTGCATTGTTGATTAGACCCGGAGCGGTGACCAATCCAGCAGCAATAAGAATAGCCGACACAGCTATCGTAATAGTTTGCATGATGGAGTTCTCGGCGGAATCACCAAACATATGTCTTTTCATAGAGTCACAATCCTTCAACATCAAAGTGTCTATGGATTTAGTTTATACGCATAACTAAACCGTTTTACGAAATATTCGAAACAGCTTATACCCCCAAAAATAGGTATATAGATTTGCGTGCTAACGAACCACCCTATGAGTTTCAATCGTTGCCGCGAGAAGCGATATTCCTTCTCGCCTCTTGACCAATCCAGCCACCCTCAGCTTCCAAGACCTCAAGCACCTTAACACTGGCAAACGGATTCTCAGCAACATCCATTCTCACGCCGTTATGAGGGTCATAAGCCAACTTCAAAAGAGTCGCATCATCTGAGCTATGATTAGAAGCTACTGCCTTCCTCACATAATCTTCTTTATGTCCGGCAAGCTCAAAAAGAAGCTCTTGGGGTGCCGACTCGTTCAATGCTACAGCATATGCAAACGTGGCATTATCCTTGTTGTCTTGGTAAATCTTTTGGATAAGCTCAGCAGGAGTTCCCGTTGCCCGAGCAACAGACCACGCATCTTCTATAACTCCGGTATCGTTATACTTCTGCAAAGCAACCGCAGCCGCTATTTCAGCAGCGAACGTATGAAGATTCCAGTCAGCCCCAACATCAGACAACTCCTTCGCAAGAGCTAACTCTTCTTCACTCAATTTCCCCGAACGCGCTCTTCTAATCAAGTCATCTTGCACATCATATGGGAATGTCTGCCAATCTCCGCTCGCTAAGTATGCTATAGCCCACTCAAAGGCTTTTGCATGAGCGCTCTTTACGACACTACCAGAAGCCTTCGCTACCGGAACTTTAGAAGCTCTGCCCTGAGAAGTCCCCATATTATCAGGACGAACCCTCACGGTTCTACGATGCCCGTTCTTGTCGATGATTGACTTGCTGATGAGGTGATCTCTATTTCCCATATGTACATAATACTTTTATCCGCCGACCCTAGTGATTCACCTTGGCTAGAAGCACGAAAACTTATACTTGTATCCAAAACTATTTTCGTGTATAATTCTAATAAGAAACACCCCACCGGAAGGAAAACCCAAATGACTACCATCGCCACCACCGCACGTACCGCAGCTATCACCGACTTCATCTACGAGGCGAACCCTCAGTACGTCGTCGGATATCTTTCCGAGCTTCCGTCGCCGGAGGTTATGGCGATGCTCGCTCGCCTTGACTATGCTGCCAGCATCATCCTGTCCGAGAAGGCAAGCAATGACCTTGCCGAACTGCGTGAAACCGACCCCGAACTGGCAGATATTTACGACACTGATGGTATCGCGGTCGTCGGCGGATACGCTATCGATACTATGCCCAATAGCGAATTCGGAGCCTTCAAGAAGTCTTTCAACATGTTCGAGTGCTCTCGCTCGCGGAGCCTCATCGAGTTCTCCAACGACTTCCTGATTGCCGCCCGAGTCAGTGACACCGGCATCCTCGTCACCGACATGGCGCTCCGATTCGACTTCGAGCTGAACAACTTCGGCACCAGTGTTGTCTCCCGCCGACCCGCTGGTATGTCTTTCAGCTACTTCGAGCACTTCAAGAAGGCACTCAGTGCCATTCAGAATTTCACGTCATATCGGGCGAGCATCTAATAGTTCAATACCAAGAAGTTCCGAAACAGTCGTCCCGAAAAGGCGACTGTTTCTTCTTTTAAACAAACATCAAACCCGCTTGAACTGATATCGTATACATGCTTGTTTCCGATAGACAGAAGGAGTTCGGCATGAGCGACCTACCCATCAGTTTGAAGAGTATTCTTAACAACAACGATAAGCTTTCAACAGAAGAACGTGCTGTAATAGAATTAGCAATCAAGAAGATACAAGATTTAGAATACACATTTGACCACATCAACGACCTCGCGCTCACCGATGAGCAAATTGGAGAAATGTGGGACTGGGATCTCTCCGAAAGATGGGTGCGCGAGAAATTAGCAAGCCGTCTTACCGATAGAGGATATGTGGTCATCCCTGTAAATAAAATCAAGATGAGAGAACGCAACCAGTGAGTCAAAGAGTTATATTTCAGGCATCAGACAAACCTATGGGGAGCAAACTTCGTAAGATGCAGCCCGAAGATGTAGGGTGTAGATTCGTAGAGAAAATAGGAGACGGCCGAGACAGATTCGGTATAGCAGCAGCGGTGATACCGGTCGCCTTCAATCGAAATTCATCTCGTGGAGAGATGGTCAGATATATCGTAGAAGACATCACCGGGAGAACTAGTTCACTTGAACAATGCTGGGTCGAAGATACAGAATAAGCACCATCTGTCTAAGTGACAAAATTAACATGAGCTAAATGTTACAAAAATCTTACAAACAACCTATATGGAACATAACCGTAACAATACAGTAGCGACCATTGGAATATCACTATCACGGCAGGGACGAAATCAAGTCAGGGAGCGAGCAACATCCAAATCCACGCCCGCTTCCACCATGATAAAAGCGTCAGAAGAATTGATTTTTAGCTCTTTGGAAGCTCTGTAAACCTCAGCCGGGTCAACACTAGAATTCACCATGCGTTCCAGTATCGAAACGTCAATCGCATCGCCCAATCCTGACAAAGCACACCACTTGAGAACATCGTCCTGTTTATCATCGCAGACTCGCTCGCAAACAACATTAATCAACTGCTTATTAAGGAAGAGCAATCTACCGTTCACGTCATCAAGGAAATCGAGCATATCTTCAATAGCCCTAGGAGTGAAATCAAGCCCACTGATGTAAGCAGGAACAGAGGCAGAGTTGGCACGTCGAATGACGGCATCGAATTCTTCACCCACCCCGAACATTCGAGCGGATACTTGAAGATGGTCGTCCCCCAGACGCTTCAAAATATTATGAAGTAGATTATCCGCCGCATTCATAGAAGAACTCGATTTGCGGATATCCAACCACATCCGGATGATTTTCAGTAGGGCATCTTCATGGTTGATGAACGCATCATAGAACCAAGAGGTTTCGCTGAATCCGATGAACGAATGATTACCGACCTTATTGTTGAGTAGATATCCAATCTTAGAATCGCGGAAAGCCTTTACATACTCAGGGTGATTCTCGCGAAAAACAGCAATCGCCTTGTAATAGTCAGGGATGTAAGACCTGACAATGAATTTACTCACCGATAATCAATCCGCTTCTACTTGATACAAACATGTTAGCCCGATAATGCGAATTTGTCAAATCAAGCAGTCCTGCCCTTTTGGTATCATCACACAAACAAGAACCCCCGCTAGCGTATATCCTAACGGGGGTTCTCAACAACTACGAATTAGAGCTTCGCGGCGATATCGGCAAGAAGCTTCTTCTGATCACCGGAGAGGTTGTCACCGATAACAGCCACCACCTGACGAGCCACGTCATCTTGGTCTACAGCGTTCTGCAAAATCTTCCCGATTTCATCCACAAGATGACTGACCAAAGCCGAGTTGTCCGGGCGGCGAACGCCTTCCTTCGGCTTGAGGGAAACGCTCAACGTGCCCAGTTCTGCATACCAGGAGTCAGCAGCCTCAGCGTCAACAACCTTCTTCACTGCCTCACGAAGCATCTTCTGATTCACTCCACGCTCGGCAGCAAGAGTCTCGTTGTATTCCACCTCAACCGAAGTATAGAAGTGAGTACCAGCATACTTGGGCTTGGTCAGGGAAACCTTGAACTGCATCCCCGGAGCAAGCTCGTTCAAGGACTTCTTGATCATGGGAATCAACTTGGTTTGACTGGTCATGTAATTATTTTACTCCAAAAAAGCAAAAATGTCAAGTTAGAGTCACAGGTCAAGACTACTCAAACTGAAATCACCAGGAACTTTCAAACTGTTAATGATGTCTTCCCGAGTACGTTTCAACTCTTCCATCTTGTCGGCGTTCTTACCAGCCTCACGAATCAAGTCTCTATCCCTCTTGAAATCACCAAACGACTTCTCGAATCGCGCCTTGTAATCATCAAACTTCTTCGGAGCACTTGCAATATCATAACTCTTGGCTGAATATTCAAGAGCAGTCCTCAACTCAACAGGAAGATTATCCTTCTGCAACTCGGCGTCAATATAATCATGCGTCTTCACAAGTCCTTCAGCCTCTTGCACGGACTTTAAATCATTCATCGGTTTCATGATTTCTCTAGCATGAGCGTTTCCGCTGAAGATGTTTTTGAACGTCTTTGATACAACCGAAGTGATATATGACTCTTGAGGTTCCTCACCTCGACCGCCGCCTTCCAAGAAATCACAGACATCATCGTAAACCTGAACCAAATCATTATTTACTGCACATTCTTGTCCAGAAGAAAGCTTCACGCGAATAGACGAACCCAGTTCGGAGATTTGACGATCTAGCTCTTCTACAGCCTCTTGACGTTTTGGATTGGGTGGCAAGAGGTCTACAATGCTTTTGTCGCCCCTTTCAAAAGCCTCCAACGCCACGGATGCTCGAATATGCTTACTAGCGATATCATCATCAATTATCAACTGCCGAGCAGTTGTGTTATCTATCTCGAAAGCAAAGTCGGCATAAGTTCCATCAAACGAATTATCCTGATCCTTCACATAATCAGGATGTGACTGCATTTCTGAATTGATGACAAAGAGGCATCCTTCGTCATGCTTATCGTCCGTCTCGCAGTAACACTCTCTATTACCACTACCATTACGGGTATGAACAACAATCAAAGCTTTCCGGTCTTCATTCCAAACCGGAACATCAAGTGAAGAGATGAGTTTCATATCTTCTATATCATCAGTGTCATCTTCCCAAACCAAGTACGGGCCTGCACGAAGACGACCGAAATTCAAACCCAAACGCTTCGTCAGAGCTTCCTCTTGTGTGAGCCTCGAACCATTGGATAAAGCATCGATCATGCTGTCCCATTTATCCCTGAGACTCATTCCCGCGTTATCCAAAGGAAGGGAACCGAGGTCTAATTGAGCCTTCGCAACCAATGAATCAAAAAGGTCGTCATAATGCTTCCTCAACTCGTCCTCCTGAGAAAGAGATTGCGCCGGTTGAGAAACAGAACGCTTCTTACTCTTATCGACTTCGTAAGGATTGACGTATACGGTGGTTCGTTTACCATTCTTGTCAACAATGTGCTTAGGAACTTTCTGATTCATAACCTAAATGTTACAGCATGCAAACCACACAGGGTAGAGCATAGCTCAGAGTTCGTTGGCGCTACCGCGCATCTCCTGTGCGCCCCTGACCAAAAGATTGCCGATTTCGCTCAGAATCTTGATTTTGTCATCGAAATTCTTCACCCCGGCATTCAATTCTTTCTCGATGGCATCAAAAAGATCCGGAACCACATGCAGAACCCTTCGCATATTGTCCATCAGGTCGATAATCTCATTATAGGCAGCATCCGACTCACCGAAATAGTCGTAATCCGCCCCGAAATGAACCCGGTCGTATTCCTCATCGCTCATGTCGTGCGAGTTGTAATACCCGTCATCTTCCTCGTCATCCGCCCAACCCCTTGCGGCATAATACTCATCGGAATCCCGCCACTCAGACTCAGAAGATGCAGAGCTTGACGATGAACCAGAACCGCTTCTGATGTTGAATTCCAGGCTACGGTCGTACACGATCCTCTTGCCAGGCGACGAAAGGGTATCGTAAGCCTCTTGAACCTTCACGAAGATGGAGGAATCGCCTCCCCGGTCGGGGTGATGAACACGAACAAGCTTCCGGTAGGCACGCTTGATGTCTTCAGCAGTAGCCTTGGAATCGACACCAAGAACCTCATAATGAGTCCCGGAAGTAATATTCATATAACAATACTAGCAGTTTGTAGTTCTGATGTCAATTGGCGTTATGCGGTGCACCGACTACAAATCATAGGCAACTAAACGCCCATCCCTGGTATAACCAACCTGCCCGCCATCCACAGATTGTACCCAATCAGGAAGCTTCTTGAAATCCAGTTTGATGGGAACAACTTGCTCAGCAACAACGACTGAATTATATTCGTCCTCATCAGCGAAAGAAGTGCGAGCCATAGGAATATACGAATTATCGGAAGATGAAGATGCTTGAACCTCCATCAAGTTAGCGTAAAACCCTTCATCGGAAATAGCCACCTTGACCACGTAACCATCACCTCTTTCAAACACGGCACGAGTTCTCCCCACATGAGGCGTACCATAAAGAACCTCATATTTCTCTAGCAGTCCCATCACTTTTTCGTATTCAAGACCACCATCAGAAACAATGTGATGAACACTAGACCAGATAGCCTCCTTATCAGCAGCATCATAAGGTTCGACGTGGATAGGTGGAGTGAGGTAAAAATCAGGATACGATGAAGATTCTCGGCGCGAATGGACAGCAGAAGACTCATCCTTCTTCCACACATGAGTCTGTCGGCCGTTCTTATCGACCACCAGAGTCCTCTTCAAGTTCATACGAAAATAATAGTCCACACCTACCACAACACAAGAAGATTCACCGACCGGAGCAATATGTTGATGAATGGGATATGCGATAGGATAAGAACGGTGTCAGACTTTATTGACCCAAAGCACAGTTTCACCTTCGGGATTCACCAGACGCGCTTCCAACCCGTCCCTCTTATAGTCGGCAATCGCCTTACGAGCTTCACGTTCGTTCAGTTGAGCGGAGTATTTATACGGCAACCCGGACTTAGAAGGTTTGTTGGTTTTGGAAGTTTTCCACACTTTGTTTAGTCTCCAGGAAGGACCGTTGCTCTCGAAAGAGACGACAATGACCCGCCAGCCTTTACGCCTTCCTGCATACATAAAGAGAAGACTACCACAGTGTTAGTATCAGCCAATATCAGATTAACGATGAGGTCCGTTATGAAGCGCGTTCAGTGTGCAGGTTCTCTTAGCTCTTGGCATCCACATACCACAAACACCGGCTTCTTTCTCAGCCTTCTTTCTCCAAAGAACCTCTTTATCAATAGCGCGAATGCGACTCTCGTAAATCTTTCTTCTGCCCTCGGATGTTGTCACCATAGGTGAACCATTCTCATTAACCCGCGTTGGCATCTCGGCTTCTCTATTCAAAGCGGATTCATATATCTCACGAGCCGGAACCCACTCATCATCCCAGTCCCCTTCGGAATGGAAAATGAACTGTGGGTTCGATTCGGAAACGCGAAGCAGGATGGCGCAAACGGTGGAATCATATGGCATTCTCGCGGTTTTACAAGAACCGCCGAACCCATCATTTTCCAACCAGAAGGTTTCGTAATCATTGCTGGAATTCTGATCACCATTGAAGATTATTTGACGCTCAGTTAAAACTGGTGAACCGGTTCCATCAGCCCCACGAATTTCGATACCTCTACGCTCAGATTCGGCAATGATGGCTTTGATGTCCTTTAGCAACTCCGGGGTGATTGTAAAATTTCCGTTGCCCCAATGCTGTGTGAATCCCATGAATAACTCCTATCTGTATTCAAATTGTAACACCGACAACGGACAAAATAGGTTAGCGATGCGTCCCGCGTTTAGTTTAAAACTAAACACCATGCGGACTAAGAGCAGACACCAAAAAGAAACCACCCGGATGGTTCAAATATCCGGGTGGTTTATGTACTTACGACCAAACCAAAGTATAGGTTTCTGCGCAGTCATCGTCTTTTGAGAAAACTACTGTGATGGTGTCTTCGGTCATCAGACCATCTGACATACTCCACCCCGTACAACCCGCTTCGTGATCGCAATATCCACTCGTCAGGTTGAAACCATATTCGGCATCATAAGTGATACTTTCAATGAAACTATCGGTAAAGATATCTTTGATGTCGATGCCGCCGTTCATTACTTTCCACGACTTACTCATTTTATCTCATTTCTCTTAGTTGAATGTGCCTCATGACACCGCATCAGACCTCAACAAGAGAACATAAAAATACTACCATGTAAAAATAAATTTGTCAACCAATGTTGACATTGCCAGACAGAGATTTTCTATACATATGTAAACAACGAATGTCTTTTGTCAGCGATAAGATAATGCAAGAGCAAGGAGAAATAATGGTCACTGTACCCACCAAGATAGTTGATAAGAACGGCAAGCAGACAACCGTATATAAGAACCCGGATAAGGATAACAAAGCAAACGTTTCCCGCGTTGCCGCCGTCGCACAACCAGCCACTCCAGAAGATGCCGCCGAACACGAAAAGAATCGCGCGAAAGCCATCCAAATGCTCGAAATATCCGAAGGTATGTTCGACCGCCGTTTCACTCCTGAAAAAATTCTTGAGAATGCTGACAGAATCTACCAATACATCTCAGCTAACGGCGGAGAATCGGATTCTGTTTCCCGTGAGTCTTTGTTCACCTTTGCCTCTGCAAAGTTGGGGATAGATTACATGGTGCTTTACAACAAATGGCTCAGGGTAGATTCTCCCTATTCCGTGAGTGATTGGGTTCCACTTGATTCGGCAGACCTCAACTTCGGTCGTCTTGTTAAAGAAGCCAAGATATATGACCGACGCGACCCCAAGTACAATCCGGATATGGATAGCATCGTACCGGGTACACAACGACCATACAGAGATGCAATTCTCGACGGAGTTGACCCAAACATTCCTGGCGCTTTAGAAGAATGGGCAGAGGAAGACTTTAACCGTCGTCACCCATCAAAGACATTGAGCGATCACGAATCGGCAATACAAGATGTGCAAGACCTGAGTAGTAATACTAATGCACGAACCTCCGCTTTGGAACTCAGCGAAATCCCAGAAAGTGTATTCAGTGAGCACTTCACACCAGAAAAGATTTTCGAGCATGCACACGATATCTATAACTACATCAAACTTCATGGTGGAGAAGGGGATTCGGTATCCAGAGAGGCGTTATTCTTATATGCTTCTGAAGCTCTAGGACGACCATACGACGACCTCTATGAAAAGTGGATGGGTGAGTAATATCATGTCAACTCTTAGACCAGAAATCCGTATATATATCAATGGAAAAGCGGTCAAGAGTAGTAGGCATACAGTAATTCAGGAGCTTTTGTTAGGTTTCCGCTGCTTGTGAGTCACACATCATACTTTCGCTAATAGTGCGGAAAACCAGTTTATTGGTTATTATCAGGGGCACCCTGAATTAGATGTACGACTTGTAGTTCGACGCCCAATATCGCCAGTATGTGAACATATCTTGCGTCAAGAACCTTGGGAAGCCCCCGCTCGACTCCGCTCAACCATCGCTGAGTAACCCCCAATACTAAAGCAGCTTGCCGTTGCGTATAACCAAGACTTTCCCGGTACGCTCTCGCCGCCCCGCCGATCATTTCTACAGTGGAGACGGAAGTAACTTGACGATGCGTTCTCATTTCACATCATCCCTTGCTTGACCTATATTGATTACGATTCGGTAATCAATATAGCAAGAAATACATACTCAGCAAAGAAATTCACGTACTGTTTTAGTTAGCACAATAGCCCTAAATAGGACAGCCCCGCTCGCGCGGGGAATATAACAGCAAACTGTAACAAGCAAGCCAAACACTAGGTTCAGCCCCGCTCGCGCGGGGAATATCCAGCGTTGTAAGCGCGATTTCCCTTAGAGGAAGGTTCAGCCCCGCTCGCGCGGGGAATATTGTGAAGACATACGAAGAAGATCTTGAAGAGGGGGTTCAGCCCCGCTCGCGCGGGGAATATTTTGTTTTGAGTTCTGGATCATTATTTTCTTCAGGTTCAGCCCCGCTCGCGCGGGGAATATTATTCTGAGATGCGTTCAACCGGAACCTCAAAAGGTTCAGCCCCGCTCGCGCGGGGAATATCTAGGCAATATACCTCTGGAATACCGTCCAGAAGGTTCAGCCCCGCTCGCGCGGGGAATATCCCTCCAGCCGAGAGAGGAATTGTTTAAATCTAGGTTCAGCCCCGCTCGCGCGGGGAATATTGGAGAATTTATTGATCGCAAAGCTAACACCGAGGTTCAGCCCCGCTCGCGCGGGGAATATGAAGGACGACCGGCGTTGCTTCTATAGCCATTAGGTTCAGCCCCGCTCGCGCGGGGAATATCATTAAAATCCCTATTCCTGAATGGGCACAGGGGGTTCAGCCCCGCTCGCGCGGGGAATATTGGAACATATTCTCAATCTGTAATTCCAATAAAGGTTCAGCCCCGCTCGCGCGGGGAATATCTGGTAGTTGTATCTAAAAACATTACCACAGAAGGTTCAGCCCCGCTCGCGCGGGGAATATTTACTCCCATGATCCCAATAATCGCTATCCAAAGGTTCAGCCCCGCTCGCGCGGGGAATATTTCACCGACCCCGCGACAGGTACTCCAGTCCTATGGTTCAGCCCCGCTCGCGCGGGGAATATTTTTGCAGCCGCGCTCTATACAGGGGGTTTTCAGGTTCAGCCCCGCTCGCGCGGGGAATATCATTCGGCAATGCATTTTCAAAAACTCTAAAAAGGTTCAGCCCCGCTCGCGCGGGGAATATTTTTGCAGCCGCGCTCTATACAGGGGGTTTTCAGGTTCAGCCCCGCTCGCGCGGGGAATATTCGAGCTTTTCCCTTGGCAGAAATGGCTCCTGAGGTTCAGCCCCGCTCGCGCGGGGAATATGAATTTTCTGTCGCCCTTAACCTATAAATCGAGGGTTCAGCCCCGCTCGCGCGGGGAATATAATAATGTTTTTGAAACCCTTGGAACTGAGGGAGGTTCAGCCCCGCTCGCGCGGGGAATATTTTAGAGTATGTATAGTAATGATAGCATCTCAAGGTTCAGCCCCGCTCGCGCGGGGAATATCAAACAAAATTTTTGAGGCATATATCGGGAAAAGGTTCAGCCCCGCTCGCGCGGGGAATATTCAATAGCTAGCCTCCAGTGATCAAATGTCCTAGGTTCAGCCCCGCTCGCGCGGGGAATATAATTCCCCAATTTTCTCAGTGCTACAGGGATTAGGTTCAGCCCCGCTCGCGCGGGGAATATATATATTGCTGGCATGAAACTGACGCAATCTTAGGTTCAGCCCCGCTCGCGCGGGGAATATATCCCTCCCCTAAAGACCCATAAATAATCTTTAGGTTCAGCCCCGCTCGCGCGGGGAATATGAGGAGCTTCCAACGACCCAACTCCGTATACCGGGTTCAGCCCCGCTCGCGCGGGGAATATATGAATCTTTCATCAGGAATTCCAGCCCTATCAGGTTCAGCCCCGCTCGCGCGGGGAATATGAGTTTAGATTGGCTAAAAAGGCAGCGGTAAAAGGTTCAGCCCCGCTCGCGCGGGGAATATCCATGCGTTCCCAATGCTGTATTCGACTGCGTAGGTTCAGCCCCGCTCGCGCGGGGAATATCTAATAAAATAGATAATCTCAGCCGCAGATTCAGGTTCAGCCCCGCTCGCGCGGGGAATATACTTGCCGACCAGGGGATTTATAACAGATTCCTACTTTTTCATTTACCTTCTTTTGTAGTAACTGAGTTTACTCCACCCCTTTTTACCGGCAAGCTTTTGTTTGTCTCCCTTTTGTGTTGTTCCTCTATGTATTTGCTTCATGAGCATAACACCATCTAATTCAGTAACAACTCTATTTGAAAAATTCGTAGACATGATTTCATACCCTTGTGCATTATTGAACGAATACAAAAGTAATGCTTGCCCATTCTTTATGTTTTCGCACACAAACTCCCATAAGTCCTCTCTGATGTTCTTGGGAACAGAGCCAATATATGTGCTAGAAGACACTTCCATAAGATACCTCGATACAAAACCTTTCACCGCACTCGGCGCGGAAATAAGCACGATGACCATCATCAGGGTGACATCATTTCTTCTTCTAGAAAAGCCCAGTTCGTATGCCCGCTAACAACATCACCAGATTCATCCCAGAGATACAAACTGTCACTAAACTCAACATCATCCAACATCAAAAGAGTTTTGATATCTTCCACAATCCGAGCAACAAGCTTTTCTCGATGAATGATCTCCCTCATCTCTTTTCTTATCTCAGAATCCAGCGAATTAATTCCCAAATCGCTGGATGCAATCTCGAATGCGGTAGGGAGAGCTATGGAGGTTTTGTAGAGATCCGCGATATCAAAAACAAAAGAAAGCGCATGTCCAGTATGAACAAAACCGAGTGAAGGCACTGCCCCTATAGCAGATATAACCGCCAAGGAAACACCATACAAAGCGGATGTAGCCATTGTGAGAGCTTGGTTTGGTAGGTCGTCTTCAGCGATAGACTCCATCCTGCTGGAACGTCCAGACCATGACAATCCATATTCTTTTGCTACCTTTACATACTCACGTTTAACACGAGTACCCTCACGACCTCTAAGCTGTTGAATTGTTAAGGCGGAAACATCTTCGTCAGGAAACCTCATTGCATACATCTTTCTTGCCACTTCAGCCCGAAGAAATGTATTAGAGACTAATTTCGCCTGCTGCGTTGCAATACGAGAAGATTTAGTTACCCCTGTCACTGATGAATAACAACGAACCAACCCTTCTCCCACCCATACTGCTGCAACACCAAGCTCTCCTAACATTGTCATAGCTTTATCTGTGATGCTTGTACCTGTCGCTAAAAAGACCGCGCACACTTGCACTATAGGCACACTAACAGTGCCCTCTTCATCAGTAATGGTTAGGGAGAAATCTACTCTTGAAACCTTCGCATGTTCGATATAAAGGAAACATATTCCCCGCGAAGAAAGAGACGGAATCTTTATCTTGGAATACATAACGGTTACCCAATTTTAGCTACCGTCAACATGCCAAGTCCGTAGGCTTTACCTCGACCAATACCGTTTTTCACCGAAGACACAAATGCTTCAGCATTAGTAATCGACAAAACACCTTCAGCGGTAACCCATTTCAAAGTAACTCTTCCAGAGTTCTTCTTGAACCGTAAAAATCCATGATCTTTAACATCAGCGTCTTCTATCGAAAAACCACAAGATGCAGCTTTCTTCGACAACCATTTAAGAGCCTGCACATCGGTAACGTGAGCCACCTTCTTACCGTTCTGTGTGAATGTCGGATTCACTTTAACCCTAAATCTGAATTTAGCGCCCGCTTCAATTCCGGCTAAAACGGTATCATAGGATTTAGAGACAACACAGAACTCATCATTCGGACGTCCCACTTGCTCTACCAAATGAGACAAATCAGGCGGAACAGGAGAAAAGATATAGAGTTCTGGATCTCGATTAAATTCAAGGTTCCAGAGGATTCGACCGGTTTTCTCATCCATTTCATCTATAGCGGGCTGTGAGAATGATTTCATAACGGCGGCATGCAATGCCTCAGCATCACCAACCAGCCTTCTCGTTTGTCCTCGCTCTTTGTTCATAATCAGTCGCGTAATATATGTCATTGGTCGTTCACCATCTCCATCGGGTCATGGGTTTTTCTATGGAATGGATTAGTAACGGAAACCGTTCCGTAAGACACAACCCTTCCAAGGTATTGTCTGTTATCACTAGAGAAATCAACAGGAACATCCATAACTATATGGTTGCCCGATGGATCAGTTTTCACCACAGAGCGCTTCAGTTCACTAAACATAAGTTCAGAGAAATGCAGTGCGCGGGAGTTCTCTAACTGTAATGGGTGGTCTGTCAAAAACCGTTCCGGACTCTCGTATTCGAAGATGCCATGCAATACAGGAACAGAAGGAACGAATGATTTTCGCCCCAAGAATAGAGCCTCCTTTGGAGATGACAAGGCATCTCTATACTTTTCTAAAAGCTCGTCATCTCCTACCAGACCAACAGTGAATATGTAATCAGAGAGGTAGTATCGATAGGTCTGTTTAGTATCGTTCTTGTCAGTCGTACTGATATTAACGGTTTGATAGTCCTTCAATATCTTTCCGCGTTTATCCTCCCGAACAAACAACTCCAGCTTCCCGACGTTCAACAACTCCGCTCGGGAATCTCTTCTTTCAACACCAAGAGCGGAAAGTAAGATTCCAGCTACGCCACTTACAGTTGGGAAATATTCGGTTGGTCTGGTTGTAAACCTTCCGTTCGTTCCCCACGACTGCATCGGACCATTCAAACGCAGAACGAGAACTTTCAAGGCTAATCCCCTAAACGCTCGGAAGAAACTCTCGCCGCTTCATTTTTGACAAACTCCAGATCTCCAACCGCTGCGATTTCTCTCAACTTCGGATTGTCATCCAGGTCATAACCGAAATTAGCTGCATTCCCATCTCCGTAAACAGAAACAACTCTCTGATAGAACTTCAGCAGACTGTCCACAGAACGACCAGAATATCCAGCCTCACCCGCTCTTACAGGTGATTCGAAAGCCTTCACCAAACTGAGAGGTTGATCGTCACGAATCGAAACCATCAAGAACTCAGGAACGGTCTTCACCGCAAAAGAGCTTTGTTTGCCAGAGGGAAGCGCCTTCACGAAGGACTCGATGAAATCGCGGAGCGCGCTAACCACTGCCTCTTTATCTCCGTTACCGAACTGCCCTCGCAGAGCATCAACATTAACTGTTGCGAAACGATAAAGCGTGCTAGACGTGAACTCAATTTCACCTATCATCGCCGCTCCAGCATGATCACCATTCGAGGCATCATCAGCCGCCACGAAATAATCGAACTCCGGTTCGATAGCATGAGTTGAAATAGCATGCGCGAATTGTGAAGCGCCTTCAATATTGAGATCCGTAGCAGAAGCAACCATACGTCCAAACAAAGCCAAGTCTAGAGAATTGTCAATCTTAGAGGCAGCTTTCAAAGCTTTGATGTCTCCATCACTTACAGCTAATTCTGCATAAGCATCTAGCTGTTTGTTGGAAACCAGATAGAGTGCATCAGCGGTTGCGTAGTCGCCATCTTTCTTTGCCTTGGTGATGATTTTCAGATTGATGAATACCTCGGTCGCCTTCTCTACTGCATCATCATAGTTAGAGTAAGTAACCGGGTCTAGCTGCTGTATTCTATCCGCTAACAAAGGCACAACGTTCTTGGTTCTATAACCACGATTGTTACCAGCGAAATGATCGTTATAGTAATCCCGGATTGATTTCTTCCAGGCTTGGCTACTTACACGGTGACGAGGAACGCCACCGTAGAAAGCGCTTTTGGGAGAGCCGTTATCATCTCTGTTGAGATTAGATGGCGGAACCGATTGAATGGCATGGATATCAAGGAACATTTTATTCCTCTCCTTTCTTTTCTTTTCTGTAGTAATCCATTCCCCATGCCATATAAATACGACGCGGGTCTTCTTTCTGTACACGGTACAGATCGTAAGTTAATTTGGTGTAGTCAAGAGAGTATGAGACGCTTGATAAACGCAAGATTGTCTTGATTTTCCGAACCAAGGAGTCAAGCTGTTCGGAACTGAAGAGGGCAGTCACCTTAGAATCAAAGTTTTCTTTATCTCTTCCAATCATTGCGAAAACCTTACCGAGAGGAAGAGCTTCGAAGTTATGTGATCCACCCTTCCTTCGCTGAGATGCATAAATGACCAATGATGCGTATAATGCTCGGGAAAGAAGCTTCTGGTCATACTCTGAAACCTCTTCTCCCCAATCAACGCTGTAGATCACCTTCCATGCTTTGATGTCTTCTTCGATGTTTTCAGCGTTACGTTTTCTCAAATCGGCAATAAGCGCCCTATTTATCGGGCTGTCCGCATTCAATTTTTCAAAAATGGATGTGGTTTTATCCACAACTAACTGCTTGTTTACGTTCATGATAAACACTTCCTGTTTCTCGCTCTGAATTTAGCGGCAGCGGTGAATACGTTAACTTGCCGTTCTTTCACTACCCGTCCACCAATAGCACGCGGTGGTGCGTTATTGACTATCTCTGATTCGAAGATGTAGGAATGACTTTCCAAAATCTTCTTCCATTCATTCAACGACGAATCAATATTGTCTGAATGAACTTGAACGGCCCACTTTTCGAATTCTCGGCCGATAACATCTAAGAAATCTTCAGAAGCGCCCTTGAATGTCCCTTCACCACCGGCAGCTATATTGATGTCATTTTTGAGATAGGTGACGCTGCTTCCTATTTCCAGCGCCTTGGAAACCGCGAAAATGATTGCATCCATCACATCTGGGTTGTGGAAAGTTTCAGATGACAACGTAACCTGACCTGCTATGAAGTCCTCAATGATTGCGTCCTGTGTTCCATACAGCGCAGTGAAAGTACAAACACGAGCATGCGTACCGACTCTTTCTTTGATAGCCGGATAAACACGGTCATACCACGCCAGGTTCCTCGCAAGAATTTGATCCTTTTTATCAGCGGGGTTGCGAGCCACCAGCGCCGCAAGATTCTTCCAGATTTGGTTGGAAGAAGACCGAACCGGAACAAAAGCCTCTGAACCATCCTGTCTGGTTGTTTGCCGCCAACTGGACATCGGTTCAATGTTTTGTTTATCGTATCTGAACAACCTATCTCCGATGCCGACAATGGAGCCGATAATATATTCACCGTCAGATGATGGTACAAGCGTTATCCGCGAGCTTTGGTGAGTATAAGTGTAAGCCGGACCTAAAGGCGTTTCTGATTCATCTTCAGTTCCATGCAGTCCTTCAGGAACAACAGTATGCTGTTCTCTCTCCCACAATGCAGAATCAAGCTCGGGATCTATATCGAGAAAGTCATATGGTGGCATGTTGAGAAGCAGTGTTTCCTCTAAGTTGTTGCCCAATATCACCAAACCAGTGATGTTTCCCGCCCAACCGATTTGAGCATAACTGCGTTTGTTTTTACGCGGGTCACCTTTCAGAACAGGTCGGCGCGCAGCCACATTGTAGTTTTGGTTTTCAATCAACTTTCGCGCAGCTTGCGCTAACTCTAACCTGCTCGCGCCTTTGTTGGTATAAGTGGAGAACAAGAATCTATGTGAAAGCCCTTGGGTTCCGACAGACTTAGCATCAAGTAAAAGAGGAATATTACTGATGTTCGTCCCGTCATTCTCATACTCACTGCCCACTATCTGATAGAAGGGAGTATTTTCATCAATCAGTTCGAACCTGTTTTGATAGTTTCTGAGATAGGATTTGATTTCTTCTACAGGGAGTCCGTCGTTCCAGAGTTCGAGCCAGTCGCTTCGTCCGCTTGGTTTCAACGAACGATAAAGCACTGCCAATAGCAACCTAATGAAAACGAATTCTTGAACAGGCGAATCTCCACTTAAACGAACGATGTTCTTCGAGTTATCGAACAACCCCTCAATAGAATATAATTCCGATTTTCCGTCTTTGGTGAATGCCGGGATGAAGGCATCATAAACCAGATTAAAGCTCACAGATTTATCCCTTCAGCCCTGAATGTTGCTCGTAACTTAAAACTTTATCACCGATTTCGGCTTCTCCATAAGAAAACAGTAAACTTACCTCACCTTTGAGAAGAGAGGATTGTTGCCAAGCATCATGCATAGGCAGCAATGATGCTTCGGTTTCAAGAACATCGATGTGGCTATTCATGTAAATGGGCAAAGAAAGCGAACTCCCCAGAATATCTTTTGCTTCATTCCATGAGATAGGGGCTTCGTTACTGATAAACCTTTTCTCCCGCTCTCCGCGTTTGTTATATACAGGAACCCATATACCGTCATCATCCTCAAACACTGCGATGATGGTTGGACCTGAAATTCCATCTCTCACCTTCGCAGAACCCTTGAATTCCTCATTACCCGATATGGCACCATCCAGCCAACCGTGGATACTCTCGTCTCTCAATGGATGTGGAGCCGCAACCAGATAAGGTTTCGCTGAAGACTTGCGAGCTTGAGCGGCGTTGAGGTAACCAGCTTTTAGATCGTCCCATTCAGCCATATGAACGACTCGACTCTGCTCTACCAGACTGAAGATGTCATCCGGCAGAACTATCTTATTTAGGCTCTTCATGATGTGTTCAGACTGCCGTAGCGGGTAAGGTTGGTAAACCATTTCCCCACCTTGGGACTTAATGATTTCATCATCCGGCTCAAGTATCAAAAACCTAGGTTGTTTGCAATAATCCGGACGGGTTTTGTGAGAGTGTCTATGCAGCCGACCCATCCTCTGAAGCAAGGCATCCACGGGCGCTATCTCGCTTACCATCACGTCGAAATCAATATCCAATGATTGCTCGATGATTTGTGTTCCCACAACAACTCTTAGCTCACCATCAGAACCAGAAGTATGTTTCCCCAGCATCTTCAAAAGTTCAGCGTCGTTATGTACCCGATCCACAGCAACAAACCGAGAGTGTACTAATGTCAATTTGTCGGCATCAACATATTCGGCAAGATACTCGTGAAGGCTGCTGGCATTCCTCACCGTACTACATACAATACCCACATTAGCACCGTCAGAAAAACCAGTAATCATCTCAACGAGAGAATCAATATCGATGTAGTCCACATCGATTTCGTTACGACGGGAAGCTCCATTCACCGTGATGCTTTGAGAAGAAGTAGTGATTAAACTAGACAATTGATGTCGCCACCTTCTTTCCTTGAACGTAAGCTTTGATGAGTTCTTCACGCTTCCCAGAATGAAGAGTCGCGGAAAGCAATACCACCGGCAGTTCATAGAAACCAGCCAAAACCAAACTTCTTTGAAGATATTCGTCCATATATTCATCAGAAGAGTGAACTTCATCCAGAACAATGACCTTTGAAGCAAAACCGAGATGTTTCCAATATGACCACTTCAATTTCAAAGAAAGCATAAGAAAGTTATCTATCGTCCCTACAACAAACCCGTTCATCATTTTCATTCGAGAGCTTTTCAACCAACCTTCATCAATAAGACCTCCGCCTCGCCCGAAATGAATATCTGATTTTTGTTTGGTGTATGTATCTGAAAGATGTGCCTTTGAGTGAGCTAGGGCAAGCGTTGTCTCAAAATCTTCAGTGTTGGCAAAAGAACGCAGATAAGGGAGAACCCTTTTGTATATCGCTTCACCAGTAGCCATCGTCGGTAATCCAAAGAATACTCCGCTCATACCAGAACGTTTCATTAAAATCTCTGATGCCAGCAGCGCAGCCTCGGTTTTCCCTTCACCCATAGGAGCTTCAACGATGAAAACATCATTGGCATCTTGTTGTTCGTCGCTAACTAAATCTAGAAGCGCTTGTTGAACGGGACGCAAAGATGGCTTATCGATATCAAAACGTTTCCCAAACCGCTCTTCAAAAGAATCCGAGAGGTCTATCTTTTCGGCATCGATAGGGGTCGGAAGAACTATTGAATCGAAAGCCCTTCGCGTTCGCTCGGGCTGAAAATCAAAACCGATGTCCGGAACTTCATCGATATCAAATAACGGGAAAAGCTCTTCTGTTGAGGCAATCCAGTCACTTTGAATAACAAGTGATGTCAGTAAAACCTGCGCTCGCCAAGTCAACCCTAATTTCGCCATCTCACACACCACTTCAAAGCCGCGAGGGGTGATACTTTTCGCCAACTCAAACATGTCGCTGATGGAGTCTTTCCACTCTTCAGAAAGTCCTCGATGCACACGCTCGCCTTCCGGTAAATTCAATGGTTTACCATGATGACCAGCAAGAACCGCACCAAGTGTTTGTTTGATAAAAACGTCGTCGCCAGGAATAGAATCCATCAAAGCATATTCGCTGATAACTTCGTGTCGGAGGAAATCTCTCACCGGGTAAGTGAATCCGTTATCAACCATTCGGTCGTATAGCTTTGTTGTGCTTTTGCGAACCCCTTCTCGACCACTGAAATCAGGTGAAGATTTCCCGACATCATGTACGCCTGCTAGATAGCACAAAAGCTCTCTAGCATCATCATGCGATATCTTGCAATCATCAGCTATGAGTCTTTTTATATGAGATGGGGTGTAATCATCCCACAGTATTCTTGAAACTTGGGCCGTGTCTCTCAAATGAAGCCAAAGCGGTGTCCACTTATTGTACTTATTCCCGTCTTCATCTCGATATTGAGGCGCTTTACCCCATATAACACAAGACGCTTGACACATGAGCTTATCTTACAGTCTTGACTTTCGCCTCGGACCGAAACTTCGAAATTTCATATTTACGTGACCCCTACCACACTTCTCAATACCGTCCCGCTCTGTCTTGGCATCCTGATAAACTCAACACCATGAAGACAGATAAAACGGTTCCGCAAACAACGATAGATAAGAATGGAAAGGTGACGACTGTTCACAAGAACCCGAATCCCGTCAACAACCGCGCGGGTCGCATCAATGATGTAAAGCCCAGAGTTTCTGCCGTTTCCCAAAACTCGGTAGCAGTTGAACCAATGCCCTACAAAGAACCAAAGTCTTCAATTGATGGAATGTATATCCCAGGGTTGGACTACCTATACGATGCATATGTAGATGAGTTTTATCCAGAAAACCATAACTATACATATTCAGTATTCGAAGGACTCAGGCTAGACCCAAACATCAACGGAGCTAGTATTGTCGGACATCTATTCGGCATCAACAAATCGATTCCTGACGATCTCATGGAATACGCTCGTGAGGTGGGAATAGAAGACCCATCCAACTATCAAGTTCATGCCCAAGACGACTACTATGGACAATTCGCTTCTTTCACCGTATCAAAGGAGATGATGAAGAAGCTCAGAGATTGGTACTTCGCTCACGATAACGCTGTTGACAACGCGGGAATACTTCCATATGTACGTTCCAAAGGAACGGAAACCGCTGGACTTGACCCTCTTGAAGCCATCAAGAAACAACTTGCTGAAGAAAACAATGGGCGTACTTCAGATTTAGTAGATAAAGCCACTTCAGCCATTGTTGATAAAGTATGGCTGAACCGTATCAGAATCCCTCACCAAGATAGATTCGATAGCGTCGAACCGATTACATCAGACGACATCAACGCAGAATATTCCCAGCCGATTCTAGGGGTTGTCTACGAGGTAGATGAAAGCAACTACGAACTGATAGACGGATATCACCGCCTCAAGGGAAACAAAGGAAGAACCGGTAGGTTCATCGTGCTAAAGTAAAATTCTACTTCGCCTTCCGACTATTCTGCGTCAAGAATTAGTTCAGTAACAGAACCATCCACCACATTCAATACACGAAACACCAGAGAACGAACGCTTGTTCTCCTTGTGATCGCAATCCAAATCCGCTCCGAAGAGATAAGTCTTCTTGAAGTAATTACCCGGACGGTCGATATCAGGGTGCTGCTTATAGAATGCATCCACCATCTTCGCTGCCTTGTGAACATAGTTCAACTGAGTGTTCCGCTCCGGATCGTTCAGGATATCCAAATCAGAGATACCGAACTCTTTCCCAATCTTCGCCCGCATGAAGAACTCGAAACGGTAAATCGCCATTTTACGAACATGAACAACATCGCCCCACCATGTGACGGCAATTCGCCAATGTTCGGATGAGAACTGCTCATATCCGAATAAAGATTTCAAACGTCTATAAAAACGATGCCAGAGGTTATGAGATGCAGCCAGCTTAAACTCTTTCTCCAGGCGCTTCTTTTCCGCTTCCGCCTTCTCCAGATCACGAACCAGATGCGTGTAGTAATCAGTGTTCAAATTATCTCGTAGCAACGGAAGAACATTATCTCCGACATACCTCACCTCAGATAGTGCTTTCTTAGCTGATACAGCCCAAGGTTTGTTGGAAACCTGAGTTTCCATAGTCATAGTCGCCATGAAGAATAATGCCTTTCCATACTAATTCTACTGTAGTAGTCTTCAAATCACAAGCTTGATTAGCCGATAAATAATAACAACCCAAATTGAAATTCAAGAGTTGGAGGATGTTAGTATCCTCCACGTGAATGAAGCCGCTGGACTGAACAAATGACTGCCGGAAGAACATCGATTACCTTAACTAAAAGCTGGAATACACCACCCAACATTCTTGCATCAGTTCGAGAAACATTCGGTGGGCGAATCGACTTAGACCCATGTTCAAACGATTTTTCGATGACGGATGCGCAAGTCTCATATTCACTGCCCAACCAAGACGGACTCGCTGAATCATGGGAATACCCGACCATTTTCGTCAATCCGCCATACGGAAAGGATTCTGTTCGAGGAACCAGAATTGCTGATTGGTTCGCCCGGATAAGCGAAGCTGCTTTGTCAGGTTCGAAGGTTATTGCCCTTGTTCCTGTTGCTACCAATACTCATCACTGGAAGAAGTTTTTTATCCTGTTGCAACAGCAATTTGCTTCCTTTACGAACCACGAGTGAAATTCTATATCGACGGATATGAAGACAAAAAGGGAGCGCCGATGTCTTGTGCAGTCATTTACTATGGAAGAAACTTTGGGCAATTCGCGGAGGCATTCCGATTTCATGGCGCGGTTATACCTTTAGAACATGCTGTGCTACCGACAGAGTAAGAGAACAAAGGTTCCTGTCATACATGGATGATAATCTCTATACATGAGCAACCCAAACACCAAACCAGAGAAGATCGTTGACAAGAACGGAAAACTCACCACCGTTCACAAGAAAGTGGATTCTCCATCCACCACGGGACGCAATAGAGCATCCGTACCCGCGAAACCAGCAATGAATCACCCAAGCGGAATTGATGATGCCGCAACCAGGGCAACATTCAGAGAGTTCGTCATCAACGAATGGAACAACGAAGACATGCTTGATGACATGACTGAGTTCGCCACTCGCGAACCAGCAACATGGGGAACTGCGCTAAGTTCGCTCGAACAGATGCCAGACGACTACCTTCTAGACTTCATCATCGAGGCACACGTCAAGATTGAAGATGAAACAGGATTGGCGAAAGTCTACGCAGATACCAATAAGGCCGTAGCGAAATTCCGTCAAGACTTTACCGAATACGCTTCTGCGCGTGAGAACGAAGAACTTGCCGACCCTATGGATCTTCTCTAATACCACATCACAACACCCCATATCGGAGCAAAAGTGAGCCGTTTGAGTAGTCGCGGCTCACTTTTGCTCTACCAAAGCAACTATTTGTGTGCTATGCGTCATGACCGAGAGCTTCTAAAATCTTCATAGCCGCTGTTTTGCCGTCGCTTCCCCAGTTCGCAACCCCATCAACGACGCCATAAAAATCTTTCGGATTGACTCGGTAAATATCATAATGAGGCTCGTTCTGCCATTCCTCTATCACGTCTTGCTCCGAATGTATCCCCTTTACGTCAATAAACAAACCAGAGGGGTGACGAATCAACATATGATCCCAATATCCGTCAGGCGGGAAATCCTTAGATGTATCGAACGGCGGAAGTCTTCTGTCCCCGCCACCGATGACAACAATGTCCCATTTGGTCAAATTATGAAGATCCCTTGCAAGAATCCAACAGTCTGCATGGGTGAAATGCAACACATCAGCATCATTGAATATGTCATCGAATCTTCTACCTGCATAGATGGCATTCGACCCACTCGTTTTGATAGCTGGCGCTATCTCCATTGCGCGTATCTGTTGTGCCTTTGAATGCACAGTATGTGGTTTAACCCATCTAGTTACTTCTTTGCCGTTCTTGTCTTTTCGAACAACAGGAACTAAATTAGCCATACATCAACTATATGGTTCATATACGACAATAAAAATCAAGATGCATGCAGTATGGTGGAGATGATGTCGAAATCAACCTTGGATTCTTTCAATACCTCAATCTCTTTAGGGTTGAAGACACCTATTTTGTAGAACTCCATGTTCTCGGGATGAAGGTAAACAGCAATCATCTTCAAAGCCCATTCCGAATCCAACTCAACCGGATTGAGAAGCACATTATTCATTTTCGCCCAAGCCGTGACCTGTGCTTCAAGAGCTTCTAATGCATCATTGGTTGTGACATGAGGAAGAACACTGTTCAGCGCCCACTTTTCCGCCGCATCAGAAATCCGATATGCACCGAACATCGGCTTGGCGGTCAATCTTCTCGCAATAGCTACGATGAAAATCTCACGGTCGAACTCAAAATACCCGGCTCCTAGGCGAGGGTATTTATCAAGAAGTTTACGCGCGTGCGGAATGGGATCGGATTCTTTCACCTTGACTTCGGTGAAGCTCTTCATGGGGAGAACAGACATAATAACAAGCGCGCACTTTCTGAATTAGTTGCATTTAAGCCTAATGTAGAAAGACAAAAATGTCAAAGAGAGTTGTCTTGGACATTAACGTTACCGCTATCGCTATCGTTGTCTATTCCGTCGAATAAACGGCTCTTCAAAAGAAGATATCGTTCGCTGGTAGCAGCATTGGAAAGAACGTACTCTCTATCACGCTCGATGACCTCACCGATAACCAAAGGCTCTTTGAACTGGCTTCTCGTCAGGTCGATTTCGCCAAGAGGTGTTTCGTTCCAATAATGAGAATCACCATTGACTGTTGCGCGACGAAGAGAACCGCCCAGTACATCCTGAACAACAAGAGCAGTAACAGCGCACTGACCATGCTCAGGAAGCTCGGGCGACCACTGATCAGAAGGAGCGGCTGAGGTGTCAGCACACCAAGCCTCTTCAATCAGAGAGGCTAGCTCTTCGATACCCTGACGGTTAATGGAGGGAATGATTCTGCTGGCGTAAGTCATGAGAGAATTGTACAGGAAATTTGGATAAGTGTCTACAAGTTTTTATTTGACCATTACGCTTACACATTTTCGCGAATTTTGCAAATTACTCCGAATTTCTCATAATTGAAATCAAATTGTTTCCAATTATTTTAATTTTACGGTTCAAACATATGTCATAGTGAAAAATAAATGAGCCAACTGGAGGAAATTATGTCGCATTTAATCCCAACACGAATAATAGATAGAAATGGTAGATATACCACAGTATACAGACGCCCGGATATACCATCAGCAAGCTCATCAAGGGGTGTCAGGGCTATAGCACCACAAAAACCCGTAGCTGCGCCGATAGACTTAAATATCGACCGGTTTGCTGAATATGAAGAGGGTTTTGAAAACTTTATATCAGAACAGTTGGCGTCAGAACAAAAACAAGAAGAACAAATTCAAGATAAAACTAAACATGAACAAATATCGCGAGAGTTTGATTTTCCAGAAGAGAAAAATTGGATTGTTTATTTATTAGAATTTCTAGGTATAGAAAACTTCAGAAGAAATAATGATAACGGTTCTAGAAAAAACGGAAATAGTAATTCGTATCCCAAACCCCCTTCGATAAAAGTTATTGGTGCGAACGAACATAATAATAGAAGTCAACGCGAAAACGGCGACTCGGAAGATAGGCCGCCGTTTGATTTGGTGATGAAAAGTTACCAAATCCAAACATTGCTTTGGTATGACCAGCGCTCTGATCGTTTTTATAAGGTTGGGGGTCAATACGTCCGTCCGGGGAGGGACTGGAAAACAATGGAAGAAAGTGAACAATATAGAATGCTAGAAAGTGCAACTTATAGAACCAACATAGCCCAAAGCTCCGGAACTGCTAATAAATATGCCGTCTATAAAAACGGGGGATGGCTTGATTTTATGAGCTTAGCGCCAGTAATAGACCAAAACAAGGTTGGGGTGTTTTATAGATAACCAAATCTTTTGAAATCAGTTATACCCATACTGAATATTCACCGAAGATGTCTGACTACTCACCTTCTCGCTCAAAGAAGCAAGCACTAATTTACCATTCTTGCCCATGACATACTTGCCAGCAGCACCCTCCATAGCAGCAGCATGGCGAGCTTCTTCCTCAATGATGACCGAATCAGCGCTCTCGTCAACAATTGCCCTCTTCTGAACGAACAACAACGCTACGAAGCCGAGAATGAAGACCGGAACCAGATATAGGAACACCGGAGTCAACGCGCTGTTATACGCCGAGATGATTACCTCTTTGATAGGAGTTGGAAGCCCAGCAATGATTTCGGGAGTCAAGGAACTCATGCTATGACCAGCCAATGCTTCAGCAGGAAGGTTCTCCTTCAGGTTATTCGTCAACGCATTGGTGAACAACGCCCCCACGAAAGCACCACCAAGACTTGCTCCGATTTCACGGAAGAAGTTATTAGTCGAAGTGGCAACACCAACATGAGAGTGCCCAGCGCTTTGTTGCACTATCAAAACAAGTTGCTGCATAATCATACCCAATCCCATACCGAAGATGAACATGTAAACACCTACAGCCCACAACGGAGTGTCAAGACTGATAGTAGACAGCAGGAACACCCCGACAACAGCCACAGCAGCGCCGATAACCGGCAACGTCTTATAATCCCCAGTCTTTGATACGATTTGACCAGAAATCAACGACATCAAAATCAAACCAGCCATCATCGGAAGCAACAGCAAACCGGAGTTCGTAGCGCCCGTCTCATACTGAATCTGAAGAAGGGTTGGAAGATACCCAAGAGTTCCGAACATACCAACACCCAACAACAAACCGACAATAGTAGCCAAAGTGAAGTTCTTGGATTTGAAGAACGTCAACGGAATCAAAGGGTCGCTTGCTCGCAACTCAACCAGAATGAACGCGGCCGTGAACACGAAGAACCCGATAATCAACCCGATGATGACTGGAGAACCCCATTCGTATTCGGTTCCGCCCCACGAGGTGAACAACACCAAAGAAGTAACCGCCACCATCATCGTAATAGTGCCCAGATAATCGAACTTCACTTTAGATGCTGAAGCGTCCTTCTCAGAAGAGGAAGGGACAAGGAACGCGAAAATCAAGATAAGGGAAACGGCAGCAAGAGGAAGATTCATCCAGAAAGCCCAACGCCATCCCACCGTATCAGTGAACCAACCACCAAGAACCGGACCTAATACCGAACTGATACCGAAAGTACCACCAATCAAACCCATATATTTACCACGCTTAGCAACCGGTATTACATCAGATATCGTGGCTTGGGCGAGAATCATCAAACCTCCACCACCGATTCCCTGAATAGCCCTTCCTGCTATCAACATCGTCATATCGGTTGCCAAACCACCAAGAACAGAACCTATGATAAAGATACTGATACCGATGACCAACAACCATTTACGTCCGATGATGTCAGAGAGCTTCCCATACAACGGCATGGTCAAAGTAACAGCGAGAATATACGCGGTAGTTACCCACAACATGTGCTCGACGCCATCCAACTCACCAACAATCTTCGGCATAGCCGTACCGAAGATCATCTGGTCAAGCGCGCTCAAAAGCATAGCAACCATCAAAGTTCCGAGGATAGCCCAGAGCTTACCCTTATGGTTGTAATAGAGGTCATAACCCCCAGCGGACTCTCTTGTATCAATTGCACCAGCAGACATAGTTTCGTTTTCCTTCGATGAGTTAGAGGGCTTCCAAGAAGAAGCACCATCGCAACACGAAACCCATGTTTTTACAGAAGTTACAAACGTACCGTATCAATCCTTAACAATGTTATATTTTCGGACAGCACTCAGGTTCTTTTAAGGAATGGGGTTGCTATAAGAACCAAGATGCTATCGTACAAACATGAGGTATTCATCCATCGGTAAACCCTTCCCTGGTCGCAAGATAGCAAAAGCATTCGCCATGCTCGGCGTATTCTGGTTACTCGCAGCTATTGCCGTTCTCATAGGATTTGCAACACCAACACAAGGGTTGATGTTCGCAGCAATCATGTTGATAACCATTGCCTCCATCTGCATACTTCTCATCGCATTCAACACCTATGCGGTAATTGATTGGCACACAAGAAGCATCAGCATCAAAGGTGGGACATGGTATCCATTCGAATCCTTCACTCACATCGACTACCACATCTACACTTACATGACCACCATGAGCATCGGAATCAACAAGAAAGAGAAGTTCTATATCTCTAAATACTACTTCGGAGAAACCAAAGAGGAAATAGCAACGGCTAAGATGCTTTTGTCGTTGCTACCAGCCTTGCAAGGTAAATACGTGCCGAATAACAAATTCTTTGATTGAAGTCTATTGCAGCACTCAACCTCGGTGCCATTCACCGGGCTTAGGAGCGTTGTCATAGTAAGACTTCACAACCCCCGCCGTATCATCCCAACCATAACCACGCTCTTTGGAACTGGAATCCACGAAAACAGGATTATCGTAAGTGGGTTTCACTGTAAAGTTGTCAATCTCAAAGCTTGCTTCATAACCCGAACCACTCCATGTATCAAGAAGAAGAACATTCACCTTATCCGAGAACGTCAAATCACGAACATCATCGCCAGCACAAGCCCTCGAATTATCGATATCGTCATACCAGATAAGACTCAACTTGACGCCATCATGCCAACCATCTGGACCTTCGGAAATCAATGAATTCAAAGCTTCCTCATTAGCGCCTTCGGTTGAAATACCCAACCGGTTGAGTTCCCCAGCAAGTGCGTTCTTTCTCACTTCAGGATCGGCAAGATGACCGTATGCAGTCTCAGCGATCTTCTCACGATCAGGATGTCCGTTCTCGTCGGTAATCCAAGTATTCATAATATCTTCCGCGCTAGTGATGTCGTGGCGAAGAAGCTGTTTCGGGGTGTTCCTTACCAAATCCTCGACAATATCGCTTTGTGGGTTCTCGGACTCTCTGACCGCGTTGATAAGCTCTGACTGCTCATCCCAGTCCAAATCATCCCAATCCAGACCAGCCTCTTTAGCTTCGTCTTTAGCGAACTGTTCGGCACTGTCATACAGATGATCAGCGAATGAGTCATAGATTTCGTTGCTCAGGTTCTCGGTATCACCAGAAAGGTATTGGTTGATTTGCTCGCTCTGTAATTGGTCGTCATAATCAACATAATGAAGCGTATACCAGTGGCTACCCTTGACGATTTTATCCGCTAACTGCTCAGCAGGAGATTTCTTGGGAGCGGCGACAGAAACTTGCGGAACAGGAGTGGAGGCAACTCTACCCTGAGAAGGTTCGGCGGAATCAATCTTCTTGTGAACGGTGGTGAGTTTTCCGTTCTTGTCGATGACCTTCTCTGGTCTTGTGTTTGGGTTTACCATGATAATCCTTTCGGTATCTATCATACCGAAAGAGAACGACACGGAGAATGAGGTAGACACAAGCTACATTCGTTAATCAAAGTAGTCTTCTGATTCTTTGCTATACCTGTCGCGCTCGAATCTTCTTATGTCGTTAGCCAAGTACCCTCCGCTGCTATCTACATACAGTTCCGGAGCTTTGGTTGAATAAAGACTGTCGAAGACATCATCCTCGGTAATTACTGCTACATCGTGAACAAATTCAGAAGTCATGTAAGAAACCAGAAAATCGCCATCTTCCGTATCAGCAATCTTGGTAACCCCGTACTTATCCTTCAAATAATCTTTGGCGACACCAACCATATACTCGCCGTCAACTGAATAAACCCCTGCATGAGCGAAAGGATTCTCAATCAGTAATTCACATCGCAAAGATACAGATTCACCATTTTTGCTCAGTGTCACATCCCGGAAAATCTTATCTTCGAGGTGAATAACGGTTTCGCCTTGAGGAAGATCAGAAACGTTGATTGACCAAAAGGGCGCATTATCTACAGTAGGATACGCAACAGCATTAACCAGAAGTCTAACCTCCCCAGCAACAACATTAGAACCTTTGTAGACGGTGGTGAGTTTCCCGTTCTTGTCTACTACCTGAACAGGCGAAAGGTTGGGATTTGAATGCGGCATGATGTTCTCCTTGATAAAGAGATGCTACCACCCGCCGATGACGTGTATGTTAATCCATAGTAGAGTCGAATTTGGTTTTAGACTGAATAGGATCTAAACGTTTACTTACGTAACTACAGATGAGTTCAATCATAAAATCTAGACGCTGCTCCATCTTTTCGTGGTTCCATCCGTCACCAACATGAGGGCGAGGTTTTCCATTAAACATCTTGTCGAAAAACTTCTCTAAATACGGCTCGTTAATGACAGGCGCAATAACTTTACTAGTGCAAAACGGAGAACCGGAATAAAGAAGGCAATTCTCTTCCGGAAGGGTATCTAATTTGAGAATATTCGCAATATCATTCAAGAATGCTATATTCCCAAGGGTTTGTCCAAGCGAGTAATTTTTATCAAAATCAGGAAGAGATTTAGGCAGAATATGATCTCTGTGTATTGAACCCTTTTCTGGTTTAATCATAGCCCGTACACTAAAATTGGTATTTGCGACCGGTATCTTTTCTTCATTCATTGCATCTAGTAGCGAAACCTCGGCAATAGCAACGCATAATTTAAGCCTCTTTTGTTTAAAATCTATCGTTCTTAACTTTTGCTTGAAAATTGAGAACTGTTCGGACCAGTCGTGCTTGAGAGCATTATTAATGTCTGCTCTGGTTACATCTTCTTGATTGCAAAGTCTTCTTACTTCAGAAGCCCATTTTGCAACTAAAACAGAATATTCGGTTTGCTTTTCTTGTGATATGGAATACATCAGTGCACGTGCATCTAATATCTCGAAAACATAGTTCTGCATATCGTTTGGTAAATCACAAGCTGCTAATTTCACGGCAAGAACCTGTTTTGCGTCCAGCGCTGCTATAACGGGAGAGTTATCTAAAATTGAAGCCAATTGCTGTGATTTTAGAAACATTTCATTCATAAAGGACTTTGCTTCTCCATAACCGTAATGCTCTTCGAACATTTTAACCAAGTTATTTTCTCTACATTTCTGTCCTGATTTTGCTTCTATCATGTATCTCACTAAATATGATAGATCTGATTTTATTTTAGAACCCCGTGAAGCTTCCCACAAGTATTGATCGGCTTGGTTCCGCTGCTCACGAAGCTTTTCTTCTTCTGACTCATCGACAGAATCTACCAATTTATTGAAGATTAGACTTATCGGGGATACTTGTAATCCCCTGTTATTACTCTTTTCAAATATTTCTGATGCTTGTTTACGGGATGAAGTTCTTGTTTTGTGCAGTCCAACTCTATTGTGTATGAGCGCACCAAAATGATTAATCTCATAAGGACTGAAACCGGTATTATCTATGAGCTTGGAGAACGTTTTAATTGATTTAATAATATGTTCTTGATCACGATTTTGGGCTTCACCAATTTTTCCATCATTCAAATAATTAGCAAGAATTTTCCCACCATTTTGCACATCAACAAAAGGTGTTCCTGATGACCCTCCGCTATAGAAGGTTTGAATTTCGTTATTTATAGCACCTTTCGGATATTTTTGGGCTATAACAGTTAGCAGGATAAGGCACGATATTATCCTTTGTTGACCGTCATAAATATATGCATGTGTTGAACCATTGTTTAGTTTATGGCGTATTTCTATAAAACCTAATCGGTAAAATTTAGATGTTATATCGTCTGATTCATACTGTTTCTCTTTGAACCATTTTAGGAGGTCATTGAATAAAGCGGTTACTTGTTTTTCGCCCCACAAGTAAGATCTTTGATTAACTGGGAAAGAAATTTTTTCTCGGAGTAATGTGGACAAAACAGTAAACTCAGCATTGAGTTCTACCGTATCAATTAAAGGAACTGAAGGGGCATTCGGCATAGTCATACTATTTAAATTAGCACAACTTTATATGAATAATTTAATTACACCAACTTAATATCAAAATGACAATGATTAACGCCTCTAGATACTAGATATTTTAAGCGTAATGCCCACCAAGATGGTTAGCCGGACGCCCACACGCCCTACCCGACCTCATATGGTAAGCACACCTCTGGTTCTTTCCTATTCTGCCCAATGGCGATAGCTTCACTGACGAGTTCGTGGTAGCACCAAGAATCTTGGTAATACGCTTAATCTCTTCGGATTCCCACGCATCGTTTTCTTCATGCCCCAAAGGACCGAACACAAAACCAGGAGCCTTGGAATTGTTGTCGTCTTCTACGTAGAGAACGCCTCCGGTTCCCGGCTTCCATGAAGAAATCCCAGTAAAAGCCTCATAAGTTGCATCCAACGGATTAGGTGCCTCTACCATCCGCTGCTTGCCCGAGCTTGTCCAGTAGATACTGTTCTTATCCGGATTGAAGGAAATGCTATCGTTGCCAAAATTGTAATCCAGAACATCGTCATCAAGAGTTTCAGGGCTTAACGCCTTCCCAATAACAAAGAAGTCTTCTGCAATAGGTTGAACATCCCTAGTGGACTTCTTACGTATTTTTGCTCTAGATATAGCCCAGAAAATATTGGACGCGAAATCATCTACATCCCAAGGGAAACCATTCGGAAGATTATTATCTTGTTCTTCCATGTAGTCATCAACAATATCCGACATCGACTTCTTGAGTCTACCAGACTGATTCTCGTATCTCTTCCACGCTTCCTTGGTAACGCGCAAAAGGTCGTTCTGATACTCCATGACATTCATTCTCGTTAAATCAAGAATCCTCTTGAAATCTTCATCACTTAAGATGATGTTGCCGTATTCGGAAGCGTAAAAAGACATACCTTAACCTTCTATCGTGTGTTGATAACACCTAGCTTACAATTGCCCAGCGACACAGGTGCCTAACACCTTTATGGGTTACAGGTAGTCTCTCCAAACGCCGCTGTTCTCGCGTGGCCAACCACTATATATGGAAACACCATAGATATAGGCAACCGAAGCATCATCTGATATGGCGACATTAGCAACCGAGTTGTATGATGTAGGTATAGCCGTTTCCTGTGGATACCACTTGTTGCCTCCATCCTCGGAAACCCAAACAGTGCTATCCCAGAAGTGATAATAAGGACCGGCGTTACCTTTCGCGATAATAATTGTCTGTCCATCAGACGAAACAGCAACGCTGGATACAGGACCGTATATATCAGAAGGTTGTGTCCATGTAGCCCCACCGTCATGAGAAATAATAATTCCCGCAGGACCACCTGACCATACACCACCCATAGCGATGGCTATTGTGTTTCCGGAATTGCTGAAATCGAATTTCCTGATATCGCCGTTTTCAGTTAATGCAAACAGGTTTTCCATCAATTCAAACGAACCGTTACCAACTTTTTTGTATACCCGTCCTTCTAAAGTTCCCACATATAAGGTATTGCCATAAACAGCCATTGAAGATGCGTTAAGAGAACGTAGCCCAGTCGCCCGGTCGTAGTCGTATTCTGCAACTCCATATGTTGCAATAGGATCACCAGTAGTTAGATCATAGGCTACTACACCAATATAACCACGAGGTTCATCCTCTATCGTATCTGGATCATCATGGTAAGCAAAATATGCAATAGTGCCACTTGCGTTTACTTTAAAGTCCTCTGCATACACACCAAACGATATAGTATTAGCAATCGGACTCGCCCTGTGTTCCCATGTTTGCCCGCCGTCGCTACTTGAATGAATTACAGTAACCCAAGGTCCGTTACCGCTAAGGGTTGTGGCAACAAATATCTCGGAGTTGGTAACTTCAATATACATGCAGTTCTCGTTACCCCATTCGACTGCCGACTGTGCGGGGCAGTTTACTAGATTGAAGGTATCGCCACCATCGGTGGAGATGTTTAACGCCCCCGCCTCCATAGCAACTATCGTTTCTCCATCAGGGCTTACCTCCATCTCAGAGAAATCAGACCACGACGCGCCAGAAAATAAACCGTTATGCCCACCAGTTGATTGTTGTGTCCAATCGTCATTAATAGGTACTACATAACCAGCAGAGGCATCGGTGAATAGACGAGGGTCGTCCCATGGCCATTCTCTGTTTGTCCCGGTAATTGTACCGTAGACGAAGGTAGCGGTTGAACTACATCCGTCTTCGTCAGAGAAATGTATATCGATTTCTCCACCATTGGCTATAAGTTGCTGCATGCCAAAGAACTCGTCACTATCTGGATCACTGGGATTGGAGTTAATTGCTACAGCGACAAAAAGCAACCCATCATTAGGACTGAAACGAACATCTGATATATCGCCATCTCCAGCGAACTGTACCAAATCATCGTTCTCATCGAAGTATGAAGTTGAAACAACATCGCCTTCCCATATGAAACGGTCGTCGTTTTCATACCAATATGTGTCATAGCTACAAATCGGGTCGAGGTCATCAGCGGTAGCATTTACATAACCACTGATTTCATCTGCATCCGCGTTTACGTCCACCGTAACATAGAACTTACCGTCGGTCGTGGAAGGTCCATCGCTATCATCATCATCGGTAGATGTACTTTCACCGAAGTCACTACCAAAATCCGGGCACGCGGTAAGAACCTTCGAGGGAATACCATCGCTGATAACGTCGAAATTATCAGAAACGGCAGCGGAACCCGAGCCGCGATAGAACCACTTACCAGAAGCCGAGTGGTCTTTCAAAAGGAAATACGGTTCATCCCGACAAGTCTCAATACCGTGCTCAGTAACATCACCAGAAAGAGTGAAAGAAACACCGGCTACATCATCCGCAGCAACGGCAACCGACGTTCCCAATCCGTTCAACCCGACACTCTCAGCCTGGTATTGAAGGTTATTGACAGCTTCGGCTTTAGTCATCGAACCGCCATTTGCATGGTCAGCATCAAGTTCTTGCTGGATGGTCAAGAAGGTGTTGGTATTGTCTACGTCATAGTAGTGACCAGTTGTTGAAAGGTAAAATTCTTGCGCATAAGCGATATTGGCAAGGTCAGTACGAGCGTTGTTGTCTCGTGCGTTATTGATAAGACCTGGGGCTGTCACCAGCCCAGAAGCTATCAAAATAGCTGAAACAGCAATCGTAATCGTTTGCATAATCGAGTTTTCGGCGGTGTCCGAACTGATTGTTTTCATTTGCCCGTCCTTACTTGGGAGTTACTTTACAGTTAAAATATATAGTAAGGGTTCCTTACTAAAATTTATTTTCTGAGAATTTAATATCCCCCAAAACAGGGGTAAAGCGAAAAGTTTTCGTCTTTGGGGTGAATACGAAAAATGCTTTTCATCAGGCGACTAATGAGAAGAGATGTGACCAAAGGTGGGGTGAACACAACAGCACACAGGGAACACCGCCCTTCATTCTTATGAAGCATTAATTATCATTAGTGATTGACTGAGAGGCACTTGAAGAAGAGGTCGCCGTCATGGTGGTAAGGAATTGAGCGCCATATGTCACAGCCCCGAAAACACCCCAAACCAGTAGAGGGTAATCTACAAGGGAATCATAGAAGTGCGGCAGTGTTGCATAGACAGCCCAACCCAAACAGTAGATGAACCGAATCAAAGCCGACATCGAAGAGGCAGTATGTGCATACGTACCAGATATCAAGAGCTTGACAGACAGGATGAGTTGCGGAGCAAATTGCACCACACCGAAAACAGCCAATGCCACACCAAGCCAAATGACGCCGAACATCCACTGAACAACGAACAACGAAGTCACAGTGACAAGGTAAGCACCCAGAGGAACCAAGATTTTCTTGAAGTCTCTTGTGACAAACATCAACACCAAAAGCAGCGAAACGGACATTCCCAGAATGCTGGAAATCGCCAACATCGCGTTGCCGACGATAATCGAATACAGAAGCCACCCCGTGCTTGCGCCACCCCATACAGCTTCGGTGAGGATAGAAACCCCAGAATTGGGTTCGCGTCTTGTGGCGTGGATACGCGAGAGCAAAGGAATAGCGTTAACGAATTGCAGTACGAGAAGAACCAAGCCTAACGAGACTAAGATGTATGTTGGGTTCAAAGTTGTATGCATCCTTGATATTGAGGATAATGGATGGTTGAGCGGAACATTCCAAAATGGGATTTATCGCATACTGGTCATGAAGATGTTGAACATAAAAGACGGCGTTCTCGTAGAAACTAGATTTATCTTTCCAATTCAACCGCTATATCCGAATGAATATCGCTGGCAATATATGCATCAATGTTGTAAATGTTGCGACATCCCGCCGCGATATACTCTAGATAGGGGGTGCCGTTCTTCAAACTGTGGTATAGCGCGTAAACCAACCCATGATCAAACCACCCAGAGTAACGATGGCAGTAGTAATCGCGTCCTTCTCGAAGGAAACATTCTAGATTTGGCGAACAACCTCATCAGCTTGAAGCTTTTCAGCAACAGAAAAACTGCCTGAAGGCACAAGGCGGGTCTTTACCGTCGCCACACGAGAGGCGGACTTAGAAACTCCGCTACCCAACTTTCTTATGAACGGTTGTCCTTTTACCATTCTTGTCAGTAATGGGGGGGGTGGCACGGTGCACGACATAGATGCCCCTTAGTGATAAAACAAGACTACCGACAACCGGCGATGCCGGTTTAGTCAACGTGCCCGAGAAGACTTTCGATATTGATCAAAGCAGCCTCGGAGTCAGGACGGAAGGAAAGGTCGTTATCCCTCATAATCTTACGAACGTCCTGTTCAACCGCAGTGTTTCCGGGAGTTACGCGCCGCAGATTTTCGATAGTTTCTTGGGCGGTAGCGGCACCTTCGTTGTAATCGTACAGAGCATCCTCGATGCGACTGAATGCTTGGACGCTGAGTTCAGCGCTGTCGTCTGATTCATGTGCGCGCTCTCTTTGGATAATCTCCAAAGTCTCGGCGGCTTCTTTCTTCGAGGCGTTACCTAGATTGATAACAGGATTTTCTTCTGCTGCAACCTCGGGGCGCAAATCCCATGTTCCGTTGGAACGACGAGTGATTGTCCCAACTGTAGTTCCGTAAAACCGCGAATCGACCTGAAATACATCAGTTTCTACTTCGCTGATTTTAAAATCACCTATAACTTGCGTTTTCTTGGAGCCACCTGGATTCGCACTGACGGCAGCAATGCGGGAAGAAGGCTTGGCAACATTGTTCTTCTTATGAACAGTAGTTTTGCGACCGTTCTTATCAACGATTGGCGTAGGCGTGAGGTGCGACATAGATACTCCCAAGGATGTATCTACATGCTAGCAAAGACCTGTGATACGACGGGGTTAGACTACCCGAGCATCGTTCTGCCCCATTTTGTTTTTATAGAAACCTGGCGAAAACTTGCCAACATCATGCAGAACAGCAAATAGTTGGTAGAGCCTTCCTGCTTCTAAGTGGTTAATTCCTAAATCATCGATTATCAAAGAAGAAATAGAGCGCGGGGTGCGATTCTTCCAAATCCATTCAGCACAATATTGAGCGTCTTCTAGATGAACCCATAAAGGGAGCCACCCATCTTTGTCTGCTTTAGAATCATCTAGTCCGCCCGGTTCGATTTTAAACTTGGGCGAAGAGTTTTTGAGTAGCTTTTGCCCCAAATCAGCGACATATCCGAAAGGGTAACACTATCAACATTAGACATAAGAGCTACACATTTCGATCATGGTGAATTTAATCATGGTGAATAAAATACTCTTTTCTTGAAGAACTCCACATTACGTGATTCCTGTTCAAAAGTCAAGTATATTCAGTCCAAAACCGGCAAAGGAACACCACTAAGCGGCGAATCAGCATGTTGATACTCTTCAACCGAATCATAGACAACAACAACCCCAGATTCGCTTGTTCTCAAGTACACCTTGTCTTCACTTGACACAGCAACCACAATATATGCCGTTTTCCTTTCGTCAACAGACATATAGGATTCAACATCAGAACTCAAGTTAAGAATAGGAGTATAACCACCTGCATCCCCGGCAGCATCAGCATCTTCGGCCAAACTAATAAGCTCTTCAATAGAGGCAGCATATTCTCCAACGTTGGCTAAATGGAATTCTTGAGCATACGCAATATTAGAAAGATCTGTTCTCGCATTATTCTCTGCGTCGGACGGCTCATCAGAATTTGCGCTCATAGCACCACCTAACACCAACCCAAACAAAACGGTGACAGTCGTAAACCATTGAGCGATAAATACCAAACCGCCTAATGGTGGAAGGATCAAGTTCAGAACAAAAGCCCATATAGCCCATGCTCGCCCACGGCGGCGAATAATCCCAATCAAAGAAACCACGAAAATGATAACAGCCGGTATAAACACCATCGGCAACACCATCGTACCCAAGACGCTTAAAAGGTTACTCAGCAAACCAAACGGTGAAGCGCTGCTCGACGTGCTGGCAAGGGCGAACCACACAACCAACATCAAGACTGGGTACGCTACTACATACATCCACCAGGAAAGCCCACCGACGCTAGACATCGCCCACTTCTCACCACGAGCAATATCGTTAGCCGTGCGTCTATCATTGACAGCTTTAGGAGCGGAACTGGAACCATTCGAAACACCGAATTCATTCCATCCGTCATTACCGTAACTATAATTGCTCATCCTTGATTCCAATCGATCCAAGGAATGATACCAGAGCAATACACAAAGTATTTCTAAAACAGCGCGTCAGCTAAACAGTGCCTTCTTCGCAACCCTGAACCGACTAGTCGGAGTGGTGACACTACCCATCCCGAAACTGAAATCTTCGGAATTAAGCTGCACCTCCACAGCAGCATTAGGGTGCAGAGTAATGCTGTAGTTGACACTATGCCATCCCGCGTGCCATTCCTGGAAGCTACTGGCGTTACCCAGGTGACCCTGTTCGAGCAACCATTTCTGGATAGCCTGTTTAACTACCCGCCGCAGTTCCGCCGCGATCTTACGCTTATGGGGCTTAGGAGTGTTCGCATCCCGCATCTCTTCGTACTTGCGGATATAGGTTTCGTAACGCATGACTACTCCAATCGGTGTAAAGTCTGATTCATTTCTTATGCAACAATTTCAAGTGTAGCGAAAAACCACAAAATGTCAATCATGCAAAACACAACCTTCGTCCCGCGACCGAATAGGACAGCCCCGAAAAAGATGGAACTACATTGATACCACAAGCATATTCAAGCGATGAATTCGTAACTTATCCACGCAGGGCTTTCAACAATATCGAATCTTTCACAGAAGAACTCTAGTTGCGCCTTAGCCTCATCACTCACACCATCCGCTTCAAATTCCGGAGAAGAAGCACTAATACTTCCTTCGGCAGCGAGAATAACAACCTGCTGCATCCTGCTATCTCCAGCAAAATCAACTTCAAGAGCGGGATATTCAGCTTCAATCAAGCTTTCGAATTTGGTCTGATACCCTATTTCATCTTTGCCGCTGTATTCGGAAAGAGACTCTGACCAATAATGATCCTGAGTACGACCCGCTTTCATCTGATCGCCAAGATTCAACCCATACGCGAAATAGCTGCTAGAAGCATATCCCATTGCTATTACCTTTCAATGCGTTGTCTATTCTAAAACATAGAAACATGGGTACGCAAGATAACCTCACAAAAGATTAAAGAATGAGTGAATCCGATGCATCAAAACTCATCCTGGTAGGAATCATACCCATCCTGATATCCGTCGTCATAACCTTTTAAACGACCCTTCTCATAGGACTGCGCTTTCTCTTTCTCCAAGAACCGCTCGAATCGTTCAAGGTCGCCACCTACGAGCTTTTCAGTAATCCAGCGCTTTGTTTCCTCATATTCTTCAGCTTCCCGTTGAAGCCTCTCATTCTCTTTCGCAATACGCTCTTCTCTATCTCGTTGTATTACCGTATCAGCGGTTTCGCCAGGGAAGATATCCTGAATGAACTTCTTTAAGTCATCTTCTGAATAAAACTCGCCGTTCACAGTAGGATGTGTTTCGTTGTATACCAAGAATCTATTATTCTGGCGCTTTATCGAAATCATCCTATTGTTTCGTGCACGCTTATTGAAATAACTCAAAGGTAACGAGAACTTCTCCCCACCAACTGTCACGCTTCTTGAAGTGATCTCCACAGTAGGAACCGACTGCCCAGACTTAGCGCCCTGTGACGGAGTAGATACAGCATTCACTCTATCTTTAGACTTGGTTGAATGAGAAGCTTCGCCCTTCTTGTAAACGGTCGTCTCCACACCATCAGAGCGAGTAACACGTGTAGGAATAAGATTGGTCATACTTTATCTTACTGCCCGTTACAAACACGCTGCTTTATCTTATGAAGCACGTCCATAGAACTATTACGCCTTGCTCAAAATCGGTTGAATAATCTTGTACATCAGACCCAATTCATTATGAGGAACTGAATTATCAACGATACTTGGCTCATTATCCTTCATTACTTCCCAAAGCGAACGAGCGAAATCTTCTCCATTGACTTCAGGTTCACTTTGGCGAATGTAATTGCCATAATCAAATACCTTCTCCACAATCCCGTGACCGAAATCATCATACGCCTGGATATCAGAATCATACAGCGCATCAATAGCCTTGGAAACAGCCTTACCATGTCTTTCGATTTGCTTCAAACCCTCTTCGGTGCCTATCTGCTCCTTGAGAGCTTCAAGATGAATGAGATCTCTTTCTGCTCGCAATTTTTCGATTTTGTATTTCTTGGAGGTTCCCCCACTATTGATTGTTCTTTCGATGAATTCACGAGTGTTCTGTATGTAGAAGTCCACCTCTTTTACTAAGCTCTTGTAACCCTTGGCATCGATTTCAATGTAATCATCTAGAACATCCTCGCCCAATTCCGTAGCAGGATCGTTATAGAAGAAGAATGACCATCCATAATCGCTCTTCTTGCATTGCACCGCACCCGATTTAGCCGGTATGAATTCCTTACCACGCTGAGGCGTGCCTGAAGAATTATTGGATACCGAAGAGGCGGCAGAAGGTGAAGATACACCCGCAACACGAGAAGAAGACTCAGAACCCATTGCTTTATTTGGATTCTTGTAGACGGTCGTTTGCTTACCATTCTTGTCAATGATTTTGGTTGGGACTGTATTACCGGACATAGAGACTCCTTTTTGGATATCTCTATCATAGAACAAGCTGGTGACGCGCCCCGTACAAATGAATCATCCTACCCAACCTATGTTGCCAATCAATCATACCATTCGTGCCCGAATCAAATCAATCTAAACCACGACGAAATTTCTACTGATGTGCCTTCTTATCTCAAAGATCAACACTATCGATATCTTCGTATCTCTCGATACTTTCCAACCCGCCTTCGACGCTAATTTGCCTTTTGATAGCCTCGGCTTGAGCGAGAGCAACTTTCATGTCAAGCTGTTCTTCATCAGTAAGGTAATCCGCCACTTCACTGCCAGCATCGATAGCATCAACAGTTTTGCTAAGACTTTCGATTTCACGGTCTACAGCCTTCATCAACCCATCACGCCCACGAGCATTAACCTCAAAGTATCTATCAAAATCATCATCGATACCTGCCAGCTTACTAGGGAACACAAAAACCCAGGTGTTCCCGTCTCTTTGGTATCCGATGGGAACTTCGCTATGGATGGATGAATGCTTGGGAACAACCCCCGCCCGCGTAGGGCTAACGTGCTCGTGAACTATCGGGCGAGGATGCGGGAGGAACAACCCCCGCCCGCGTAGGGCTAACTGCCTGTAGATGAGCTGACCCGCGCCTACAGCGGAACAACCCCCGCCCGCGTAGGGCTAACGTTCCGGAGCGCCCTTCGTCTGCAAAGATGCGGGAACAACCCCCGCCCGCGTAGGGCTAACGTTGCGATTAAATTACTGTTTGACATGATTTTGGAACAACCCCCGCCCGCGTAGGGCTAACCTACCTAGAAAGCTACAAATCGAACTTCGCCCGGAACAACCCCCGCCCGCGTAGGGCTAACACTTGATGACCAGGATTAATTCTGAACCAACACGTAAAAATTATTCACTTTGCATTTCCACAATTATAGGTGGGGGTTTGCCACTCACTTTCGCAAGCAGACATTCGTGCTAACTCCACGAGTTAGACGTTTTCGCTTTCACTGACCCCAATACAACAAAGCCAGCTTCTGACAAAGGATTGAACACCCTTCTTTCTTATATCTTACACTATATCTTCAACCAAGTCAATAGCAACACCATCGATTTCCGCCACAATCTCCTTATAATACTGATGAGAAACATCTTCAATATCGCGGTCGATTTGGGTTTCTTCCTCGTTGCCGCCGTGGTAGATACGAAGAGCCTCGTTTACAATATTACGCGCGGCATTTTCATCACGCCCACATACGAACCCGCAAGAATCACAATGGTACTCTCTGACATGCAAAGGCAACTCAGCCTTGGATTTCACCGCACCACAATTACTGCACATCTTGCTAGAAGCGAACCACTGATTAATTTCCTGCACGGTGGTTCCGTAGAATCCAGCCTTCTGCTTAATCAACAGCAGAAGTGAACCGAAACCTACAGCACTGATAGCACGAGACAATCCAGACTTAGCCTTCCTGCCGTTCTTGATGTACTTACCGGCATCATCTGTTTTGGGAAGCACCTTAGCCAACATACCCTTAGTGTTCAGAGACTCCAGTCCGACGAAATCATAGTTCGCCGCCAAAATCTTAGCGATGACATTCCTATGATGGGCACGAATATTGGCAATCTGCGCGTTGATTTTTCGAATTCTGGTTTGTGCCTCATGCCATTTAGGAGTCATTATCGCACCCTTACGTTTTCCGTCATTAGCTTTTACCGCAGCTTCATACTGATACGAAGCCTTGCGCTGCCACATCTTCAGCTTTTCATCCAAGTAACGAAGTCTTTCAAAAGACGCATCTTCGTGAGATAGCGCCTTGGCAAAATGCCGCTCTTGTTTGGTTCTCGATGGTGTAGAGACGTGTTTAATATGTCTAGGGTTACGAGAGATATTGGAAATCGAATATCCAGTGCTTGTGATGACTGCATCAATAACACCAGGATCGGCACCAATTTCTCCACTTGCCCCGCCCAGCTTATAAGAATCAGGACGCTTCCTCTTCCATCCCACAGGCATTCTCACTGAAACGGCCGCCGACCATTGCCCCGACCTCCGAGAAAGTCTGACCTCTCCTGCTAGCTCGCCGCCCTCGTTCAGAAGAGAAATCAAACGCTTCAAGCTGTGTTTGGATACCGGAACATTTCCCAAATATCCGAGACGGATGCGAGAGCCAGAAGCCAATCGATCCCAACTCGTCTTGCGCTTATGCTTTTCCTCTGCCCAAAGCTTTCCTTCAGCCTCCCGCCGAGCATCTTCCCCCATTGAAGAATCCAACGAAATCCCCGACAAGAATTTATTCTTAGCCGCCGCTGATATCCCCTGGCGCAAAAACAAATCCGGCATACTAATAGCGAAGGTTTGATCGTCCTTGTACTTTCTGAATTTAGGTTTACCCTGTTTAGGATTCCCTCCCTTAAAGAACCTCTTACGATGCTTTTCAACAGCATTGCAAGCGTTCTCGATTTCATTTACGGCAACCCGTCTAGGAACGGGGAACATCTCGATATTTTCATCTTCTCCGACCGGAACCCAGACTGAACGATTATCGTACCGATACAAAGGATGAAGAGATTCTTGTTCAATCACTAGATTAGTGAACCACTGCGGAAGAACGTTGGAATCCGCCAACGAATCATAAAGAACATTTCCGACGAAACGGTGAGTATCTTCTTTCACAGAGCCTACTATCTGAGAGTAAACATACTCGATGGTTTGCTTTTTTAATATCCACGAGGGAAGCTTGCGAGGGTTTCTATCAGGATGCTTCTGCTCAGGCGCGTCATAAGCGTGCTCTTCATTGAATTGCTTATAGAATGAAGCGGTCTGGCTATCAAATTCTTTAGCCTCTTGGTAAGTTACCGATGTCGGAACGAAAACCTCGCCGGTTACAGCATCGACATGTGTAAAATCTTCGATAATCTTTGCAGACAAAGGAACCGGATCGGAATCTTTTGGTTTAGTCCGCTTCTTTTTATTACCCTTTTTGTCTTCATCGTTCTTGGTCTTCTGTTTCATTGCATAGACAGAAGCCTTCAAAGAGCAGAGCGCTTGTTCATCGTTATTGGCATATCCAAGACCCTTTTCTCTGATGTAATCATCTTTCATCTTCAAGAAGCTCAGATAGAGAGCAGTAACCCAATTATAAACCTGCCGCGAAAGTGCTGCATGGGCTTCAAGAGAGCCGACCTGAGAACGAAGAAGTTCCTTTCCATTCATTCTGGTGTTCTTGGAAAGTTTCTCGGTCTGTAGCGCCATTGGAACGCCCAGTAGAATTCGTCCGTCGTTCTTACTCTGCTTTTTCTTTTTCTCTGCCATGATTGGTAGAATCATAGCAAATGTGTTCGAATTTGTCAAACTTTAGAAGCGCTGTTACCTGCAAGCAGACGTATAACCAATCATAAGCTTACTTGTTGGTAGCAAACCAGGCAGGCACGCCTTCAGACAAAAGAAGTACAGGTGCTAACCCGCACCTGTAACCAATGAGATATTATCGACGATGAACAAACCCCTTCAGCCAATGAGCAAAGGGAAGTCATGTAACTAATGTGACTACAACATAGCAATCATGTCAGTACATTATTGGAAAAATTACGAATCTTTATTCCCGTCTGTCCCATCTGTAATTTGTCAATCTGATAGGATAGGACACCTCTCAAAGCTCTACAGCTTTGAGCACAAGAGACTAAAACACAACGAAAGGTTGTCTATGGAAATCATTTTATCGGCCGCAGCGACCAGCCAAGGAGCAATCGTTCTGTGGCGACATACACACCAAGAAAAATACATGCCACTCGTGTTCCCCGAAATAGCTCTATACCCATATGAAGGGGCACCCCAAGAAAGTGAAGTTACCGTTGTCCATAAACTTCCGTGGTCGAACATCTTCCCTTTCATCTCGCCAAGTGAAGACTTTCATGTATTCCTCACAAACGACACGTGCGCTTTTTATCAACAGGCTATCGAAAAATACATCCCACAAGTAGTGGTGACAAGGCTAGATGATTTCCGTGAAGAAGCCAAAAAGATCTCCGCAGCACGTCACGAGTTCAGAAAAGAACTAAAAAGTAGAGAAAGCATCCGAAAGAAGAACGTCCCAACTCTACCAAAGCAACCATTCTATTTCGCCGCTCGACCAGACACCAAATCAAAACAAATCACACCCACCATCAAAACATTGCATCATAGCCGGTTAATGCAACAAGAGATAGAACAGATAAAATCACACTTTGACACAGAAGATGTTTCCACTGAACAATCGTCTTCTTCTCAGAAGAAATCCATCCTCCTTTACACAGACGCCTCTCAATCTCTCGATAATGAAGGATGGGCTGTATCAGGATGGGTGAACGCCGATCCTCACCGCCCGTTCAAGAAAACCCGCGACCCTGAATTCGGTATCAGCATTCAACGTTTCTACGACATCGACAATATGGAAGCTCTCGCCATCTTACTCGCCATCGTAGAGAACCCAGGATATGACAACTACACCATCAAATCAGATTCACAGAATGGCATCAAAATAGCTCGCAACGAAATCAACAGAGTGATGAATTCTGGGCACTACGGGAACAAATTCTTCCGCCCCATCGTATCCCCTAGAGAGTTACAGAAGATACTTGCTGACGCCTCTATCAAAATCGAATGGGTGAAAGCTCATAACGGTGATGTCTGGAATGAAGGAATCGATAAAATCGTTGTCATCGGACGCCATAAAGCAGGAGAGGATATCTTCCTCATGCAGGCAGATGAACTCAAATCCAAACTCACCGAAGAGTGGCATAAATACGTTAAATGGAAGAAGATGTAACCAACTCATTCGAATATATCTTCGTTCGCGCTGCCCCTCCCGAGCCTTACTTTCGATACCAAATACTGTAAGGTCCGGTTTCCGAACCCGCATAACGAGTCTTCCACTTCCGAACCTCCCAGCGCGTCCCACATGCATCACACTCATAAATCGTGCCCACCGCATAGAATTCAACAGGCATCGAACAGTGGTGCATGGACTTTAAAGCTTCACGAGCGCTCTGAGCAGTAGCCTCGCGTGCAGCCTTACGGATTTCCTCGGGATTGTAAACAATAGGCATGTCAAACCTACCTTTCTGACCTTTGTCGGTCTGTCAGAAAGACCTATAGCAAATTCTGGGTTGGACAGTGATATTCACTGAAGAAGCAGTCCACGAGTAGAAAAATAGCGGCTAAAGTTTCGCGAGTTTTTCTATACGAAACTTTAGCACACTTAAGGTTTCGTATAGAAACGCAAACACTAGCTGATTACGCCCTTAATAAGTTCAAGCACTTCATCGTCCGTCAATCGCAAACCGGTGACGCTTCTACGCCATATCTCCTTACGAACTTCACTTACCACGGGATCGCTAACCAGGACATCCCTGATTGATTCTGGGTTGGTAACCTTAGACGAATGCCACAACTCTTCCACTAGATTACGCTGCATAGCGGGTTTTGCGAGGAATCTCAACTTATTAACAGCTTCAATCGTATCGCTTAAAACAGAAACTTCAAAAACAAGATCCAACGCCAGAGGAAGAGATGATGTCAAGTGATATAGCTGCCACGTTATACCATTCGTAAGAAGAATCCACTCAACCCCCTCATGGGCGGCATAAACATCTACTTGGTTAACGTCCTTTTCTGTGAGCTTTCGACCAACTCGTTTCACCTCGACTATCACCTTGATTGCATCATCTAATTTAATACAGTAATCAGCATAATCTCGCTTGATGGCGTATTCGGTAGTGATTTCGTTATATCGGTCATAACCGAGTCCTTCCGAAAGAATCTCATTGACAACCATTCGAGTATCGCCTTCATTAGCGTTACGCTCTCGGAGATTTTCAAGAGGTTCGGCGGCGGATTTCAGAACATCGTAAAGACCGTCGTAAACGTCTCTTTCCCATTTTGAAGACAGTTTTTCCATAGCAAGTTCTTTCTCACTCACTATGTGACGTTTACGTTTCGTTACTTGAATACTTTCCGTGACTGAGGTCTTGCCCTCCGAATCGCTCTCTTCGTTTAAACTGTATGTGAATGATGTTTCTTCTGGGACTTGGGAATGATTGACGGAATGAATAAGGTTCCCATTCTCATCGCGCGGCCATTCAAAACGCACCCTTGGTTTTTCGGTCGTATTGGACATCATAAGCAACTTTCTGTATAGATGGTTTATTGAGTAGGATACATCCGCTATTAGCACTCTACATAAATTTAGAAAAGTTTTTCAAGTTTTTTAGTGATGTGAGTATATACTTAAACATGCCTCACGAAAGGAGCTTTCTATGAAAGACAAAATCCCCACAAAAGTCACCTACGAAAGAAATGGGAAAACAGTAACATCGACTGTGTACAAAAACCCAGAGAATGCATCCACCAACAGAACATCTCGGGTTAAAACCAGTCGAAGCAAAAATAAGTCATACCCTGATGGCTATGAAGCGATTAGACGGAATCCGGACTCAGACAAAAGAGATAGATTCTTAAGAGACAATTTGAACTTTAAGATGGTTCTCGTATGACCGAATCAGTTGAATTTCGCGTTCATTTCGAAAAGAGAGAAATTACACTTCGGGTTCCATCAGGAAGCAAAAGTGGAACTTGGGATGACAAACTCCTGAATAAAGTAATTCGGAGTTTTTGTAGATGCGTGTCCTACTACGGGATAGATTCAAATACAACAAGCGTCAAACATATTGATCCAACTGTCCTCGAAGAACTTCTGCGCATTATGGATTTGCAAGGAAAACCTCAAGTATTGGATCAAGAAATTGAAATGTGGATGGCCGTTGTTGATGGCTTACGGCAAATCATGGGTGATGAATATTACGAAGACTGGGCAAGACATCCTTCAGACCCATTCTTTTATCAGAATCTTTAATCCCGAACCAACTCATCCATGATTTCTTCTTCGCTCATACCTTCATAAGCAACCGGACGTGGTTTCATAAAGAACGCACGACGAAGAGCATTCACACGAACAGCACGGTTACGTTTCTTGATGATCTGTTGAGCTTCCGGACGCTTCTTCAACCAATTGACATGATCGAAGAAGTCTTGTACGGCTTCCAACTGTTCAGGCGACTCAAACCTCACATCGAACGAACTATTGATAAAAGCCGAATCTTCATAGTATTCAATACCTTCTTCACGAAGAATCCGACGAATAGCACGTCGCCACTTAGCTCCGATAATCAAGTTGTCATCGAACGGCTCGAAGTCGCTATCCTTAGAACCTTCTGTGCTAGCAGCAGTAGCAGTCCCAGAAGAAACAGGCTGAGCAACAGAAGTCGTCCTGTTTGACTTGTTACCACCAGCAACATCTTGCTTCTTATGAACGGTAGTAACCTTGCCGTTCTTGTCTACGATTTTAGTTGGGATTGTTCCATTGCTTTTGACCATAACAACATCATATCCACAGGTTACGACAAGCCCATAACGAATTGCTGTCAAATTATGAGATAAGTGACTAACTCATAATATGCAAATACTGCATAAAGTCTCACATCATGCCTCTGATAGACCTGCCTCAGTATGGTTTACGTGACCCCTTGCATATTTATGCGCTCAGGTCTACACCATTCAATTTGCCCCACAGAGACGAAAGCGCCCCAATCTGATTTGCGCCCAAACCCATACCGGACTTCGCAGAGAACTGACGAAGCGCGTCGGCGTCGCCTCTAACTCCATAAAGGAACGCAGACAGAGCCGAATAGTCATCGTTTGACAAGACAACCACTTGCTTGCTGTCACCATCAATCAGCATTGCGTCATCATTCATAACATCCATCTTACATGCAAAACCAAACAATCGTCAACCGCGAAAGGAAAGGCTTATGCAATATGTACATAATGCATAAAACAGGTCACACCCGCGAAACAAACACTACATATCAAGACACGGAATTTCGTTACAGGGTTCAGACCCGACTCTTTACCCCGTTGACCCATGAATTAACCTTTGAGAACGGCTCTCCCTTTACCAACATTGAACTCATCCTCTTCAGCAACACAACATTACGTGAACGGTTCCCTTGGCTATGAGATGTAGCTTTGAAAACCAACGACAAAGCCTCTTCGTTGGAAATGCCAGCTTTCTGTGCTTCTGCACGGAAAGTATCAAGCATCATTCTCTCTTCGGGTGCTGCAAAAAGTTCTTCTTCTGGGATGTTCAAAGACTCGCTTCTCGCCATGACCATAGCGCCTACGACATCTTCATCATCGTCCTCGAACCCAATGACTTTGAAATTCGGATTGTTGTAGTAAAGCAAATCCATCTTATTAGCATCAACCCGGTTACCATCAATCATATCTCTACATACCAGACGATGCACATCACTGTAGATACCACGAGCGTCATAAACAAGTTGATACCGTATAGGAAGAATATTGCGGCTCTCCAAGAACCTCACGAGAGGATTCCTGGAAACCTTCTCCACAGGACGAATAGCTTGTTGGATTCCTTCAGAAAGAGGAATAAGGAACCCCGCATCAACCATCGCATCGAAAGCCTTCTGAACACGAGGCGGTAAATCCTCTGTAACATTTGCTCCGTTGAAAGCATAACTGTTGAACACCTTCAGGTACTTTTCCGGAATAGTAAACTTCCCTGATTCAATCCCTGCACGCGCGACATCGCGGCGACTTAACTTGTCAATATGCCGGTTAAGCTCAACAGGGACACGAGCCTTAACGGAGGAATCTAGCCTCTTCCAGACTCTTGTCTTCTTACCGTTCTTATCAACGATGTCAACCGGACGAAGGTTTTCTTTAGTCATTATTTCCCCACTAGATAATTATAGTCGTCATCACTGCCGACGAATGCTCTCAGCTTAGCAGCGTTCTTTTCGAACGTATCGAACATTTCCCTTACCCCTTCTTCGTCAGGGTCGTAACCCATCCCATCAGCAAACTCTTCAAAAGAATTGTACGCTTCGTGGTAATACGCCTCAAAAGCCAATCCACCTAAAGCATCGGACAATGACGGAACCTCGTCAACTCCCATACCCATATAACAAGGAATGGCCATCTTCCCACCATCAGCGTTCTTCAAGGTTACATTGTAAAGACGACGCTTCCAACCTTCATCTTCCTCGATTCCTACATATTCGGCAACCCCAGTAACATCAAGATCCTGAGCCACCTTAAAAGCACGAGCTTCAACATTCGGATACTCTTCATTACTCAACTCTTCACGGTAATCATCGCCATAACCCATTTCCACCTTCTCACCAGCAGCAAGATTGGCAACATGGATTCTCTTGTTCGGAGCGGACATACGAAGAGGTTCTATAGAAGGTGTTGGGACGGACGCCGCAACACGACCAGCGGAAACACTCCCGGCACCCGCAGCGTTAGCGTCCTTACGATAGACGTGAGTAACCTTACCGTTCTTATCAACGATTTGTTCTTTGTTGAGATGAGATTTGTTGTTCATAATTTTCACCTATTCTTACCATTCTCAAGCCTGTAGTTGTAGCGAATAACCATTCCCCGAAGCCGATCAAGCCCCACCACATTTGTGCCAGAACATTTCTGACACTGTGCATATGCAAGGTTATCAAACTCAGGATCATCCTCATAACCGAAACTAACCTTGGGAGCCTGTCTGAACAAACCACGCTTGTTGTTGTTTCCGCAGTTCCCACAAACAAATTCGGCAGTGTAATCGTCATTGACGAGGCTCTTTCTGATGTTCGCACTCTGAGCGACATTCCATCCCCAACTAGACATAGCAAACTCTTCCGGAGTGATGCCCGCTGGAGCGTCTTTCACGCCATCCGCCGAAAAGGGTTTTACCGCCGACGACGTAGTAACAGCGGAAATACGCCCGTTGGAAGAATTACCACTTCCGCCTTCGCCCTTACGATAGACGTGAGTAACCTTACCGTTCTTATCAACGGTCTGCTCTTTGTTGAGATGGGATTTATTGTTCATAGCAGAATCATTCACCCAGCCTCTGACTTTCCCAACTACGTATGATTTTACCGGATATCATAACCACGCATGTAGGTTATGAACCAAGAATGGGAAATCTTCATCGCCCACGAAATTACGAAGCTTCCTGCTCAATCTTCCCGCTTTTTGAAACTCTTGACGAGCGACATCACGAACAGAATCATCCCACTCATCCCCCTGTATGGCATAACCAGCTTCTTTCACATAGCCATCGAAATCATCTTTGAAATCTTCAAACAAAGCAACATCATAGGTGATAGAACCCAAGATATCCGAAAGAGATTCTACAGTGGAAGAATACCCGCTCTTCAAAGGAATGTAGAGGGTTGTTCCTCGTCTGTCATTCTTCAAAGCAACCTCGAAATCGTATATATCGTGCCCAGACTCATCCTTTTTAATGCCAGTGCATTTAGCCACCCCGGTAATACCCGCGTACTCTATCTCTCTGAAAGCACGAGCTTCACATGACGGATCTCTTTTCTCAAGCTCTCTACGGTAATCATAGCCATACCCAAGCTCGACGGAATCACCCACATTGACATCGCTCAGATGAGTCGTGATGTTAGGTGCCTTCATCTTAGGAGGATGAAGTTCATAGTAATCATACCCTGGAATAACCTTATTCGTCTGCCTTGAAAAAGCATACGACCCATCACGCTTACGGTAGACATAGGTGATACGCCCATTCTTGTCAACGATTTGCGTTTTAGTGAGTCCCAATATATTAGCCATATAGAGATTGTAAATCGCGCGGCCGACACGACAGGCTCTACAATCGGAGCGAACAAGTATGCCTAGGTCACAAATAATTACCGAATCCGCTTCTTGTTACAGAACTCACCGTTGTAACGCTTACGGTCAAGGAACTCTCCAACAGTACGGATAACCAAAGCGGTAACAGCCGCGATGACGAAAGCGCCAACCCATCCGATAATCCACAGCAACGCCACGGTCTGCCATGTGATTTCCATTGCGGTCAACCTTCCGTCCGGCATGCTAGGCTGCGATTTAAAACAACATATTTATGTTGTCACATATGACTCAAAACATCAAGTCGGAAACCTGAGTCGGTTGGTTGTTTCTCACCAACCAGGGCGGTTATTATTATTCATGTTCCCTCGTCGCCACTTCACCCACATTGAACCGAACCCGAGCAACTTGAACAGCAGATAAGCTATCACCGAGACAAGAGGCAAACATAACACCCCTACCACAATCCAGAAAATCATACTTTCAAATCCTGCCACTCCGGACGAGAGATTTCAACAGGGAAGCTCTCGGAAATAACATCAATGTCAACGCCATATAGCTCAATCTAAACT